>Ga0315284_10001744_pt1 | contig 31052 bp, 31 predicted proteins | sample YL17G09_16_MG_FD_203696 | JGI IMG/M metagenome (GOLD analysis project Ga0315284, IMG submission 203696) | Sediment microbial communities from Yellowstone Lake, YNP, Wyoming, USA - YL17G09_16 | ecosystem: Environmental > Aquatic > Freshwater > Lake > Sediment | place: USA: Wyoming | collected...
ATTATCGGAAGTTGTGCGAAGTCCACCAAACCGGGACACGCGGGGGGTCCAGGTCAGAGATCTGAGGGGCCGAGGACGCGGACGAGGTGCTCCACTCCCCGTTGGAGTCGGCCATCGACGGTCAGCAGCGGCAGGTCGAGGATCTGGGCGAGGGCGACATACTCGGCGTCGTAGGTCTTCGCCCAGCCGAGCAGATCCGCGATCTCCCAGGCTCGCCGGTGCAGGCGCGTGTCGTCATCGAACCGGACGAAGGGCGTCGCCGCCACCCGTTCGCGGATCCTGGCGGCTGCGTCGACGGGCACTTGTCCCCGCCATGTCGCCGCGTGGAGCGCCGAGAGGAGCTCACTCCAGAAGAGCGCCGGTGCGTGCATCGTGGGCATCTTGCCGATCAGGAGGTCGTCCGTGACGAGAAGCTGCATGGCGGCGCCCGCGTCGATGACGACCGCGCTCAATGCTCTTCTCGCTGCGCGCGAATGATTGCCAGGAAGTCGGGCATAGGCCCACCCCAGAACGTCCGCTGCCAGGAAGGCGGAAGCGGCAAGCGGTCAGCGTTCGGCTCGATCGCGGCGGCCAGGTCATCCTCTTCGATGAGATGCTGCGTGCCGATCTTCCGGGACGGCAGCTTCCCCGCGCGGATCCAGCGACGGATCGTCTCGGGGTTGCGGCCGGTGCGGCGGGCCGCCTCCGGTACGGTCAGAGTCATCGTTCCCCCCTCAGCCTCAAAGGCACGGGCTTGGTCAACGATGTTGTAGTATACCACAACATCGTTGTGTCATCACCGGCCCAAGGTGGCGGTATGCACTCCTGCGTTCGGCACGTCCCAGCACAAGTCCATACGGGCTGTCGAGGAACAGGTCGTCGCGTACTCCAGCATCGCGCCGTCGATGGGCGTACGTCGGGGATGAACGAACCGGCGCCCGTCTCAGGGCGCCGGTTCTGATTGAGTTCCGTGAACACAAGCGGTTCATGGCGGGCGGGCGGGAACCGGGCACTGGCCCGGACCGCCGTCAGGCGCCCGCGCGGGTGTCGGAGCTGATGTTGCCCGCTCGGGGCCGGGTGGCGAGGTTCGTCACGCCGCGCGTCGAGTCGGCCGTGCACGGCAGCGTGGCTGTCGGCCCTGCCGAGCGAGCCCTCCGTGCAAGATCCGGTCTTACGACCATGGCCGACGACGTCACCGCGCACCCCTCCAGCGGCAGAAGCGGGCATCCGATGGGTCGATCCTACGCCCACAGCGCAAGTCACGGTGTCGCCCTCGTCCCGGCGCACGCCTTGGACGCGCTCCCCTCCCCCGACGGCGCATGCCGCCTCGCCCCCGGGAGCCCGGCTCCGTTCAGCCCCCCGAGAAGACCGGGGAGATCAGGATCCGATCGCCCTCCCGGACCTCCTCGACCAGGTCGATGGCCCACCCGTTCCGGCCGACGATCACGGGCCGGGTGCGGTCGATCGCGATCGCATCCAGGAGCTCGGCCACGGTCGTCCCCGCCGGGAGCTCGAGCTCGCGCTCGCTGAACCCGAGGGTGTGGACGAGGCCGCCGGCCAGCTTGACGGTGACCTTCACCTTCATCCGAGCGTCGCGTACGCCTCCGCGGCTGCCGCCTCGGCGCCGAGCCCCAGGTTCTCCAGGGTGGCGCGGGTCGGCACGCCGCGCGTGTCGTAGCCGCGAATGTCGTAGTACTGCTGCAGCATCCCGTCGTACTGCTCGCGATCGAGATGCATGCCGGCGATCGGTCCCTCCGTGTCGACGTTGGAAGGATCGAACCAGGCGGCCGGCGGGAAGTCGGCCGACCGGTCCGTCTGCGGGTACTCGCGCAGCCAGAACAGCTTCATGAGCGCGTAGATCCGGTCGGAGATCGGCCAGAAGTCCTCCAGCTTCCAGTCGAGGCCGGTGATCGTGTTGAAGTACGTCGGGTAGTGCTCCACGCCCCAGCCGAGCTCCACCCAGGGGAACCGGCAGGTGACGATCGACTCGAAGAGCCCGCCCCGGATCCGCTGGAGGTCGACGATCTTCTGGGCCTTGTCGCGCCCGTACGACCCGCGCGTCGTCTGCTTGACCTCGAACGTGATGATCCACGACTCCTTGTGGTGGGCGCCGATCGGGCTCACCCCGAACGCGAGGGCCATGCCCGGGATGAACTTGCAGTTGTAGGCCGAGATCTCGAGGCCCTTGACCTGCATCGCGTAGTCCTCGGACCCGTGGCCGAACACCCGGGCGGCGCGCAGCGTCCCCTCCGCGAGGAGGTTGCCGATCTCGCCCTCGCGCCGGGCGATCATGCCGAGGACCTTCTTGAAGCCGGTCGCGTCGCCGAAGCGGAGGTCGCCCGCAACGGCTCCCCGCTCGATCGCATCGGCGTAGAAGCCGAGCACGCTGCCGGCCGAGATCGTGTCGAGCCCGTAGTCGTCGCACAGGTAGTTGAGCGCGGCGACCTGGGCGAGGTCGAAGAGATCGAGGTTCGGCCCCAGCAGGCCGATGTTCTCGTAGTCGACCTCCGCCTCGCGACCCTCGTCGTCGGGGATCGCGATGCCGCAGCGCATCGTGCAGTTGGGGCAGCCGTAGGTCGCGACCCGCGCCGCGTGGACCCGCTCGCCGTCGACCTTCCAGGCGTCCGGGTGGTGGGTTCCACGGAAGTTGTGGACCGGGAGCGCCGCAACCTCGTTGCACCAGGGCAGGACGCCGGTCGTGCCCTGGATGGACCAGGCGGCCTCCTTGTCCATCGCGTGGACGGTCCGCAGGTCGTCGCGCCCGAGCGTCTTCATGGCCGCCGGGAACGCCTGCGGGATGGGCTTGGAGCCCTTCACCACGATCGCCTTGAGGAGCTTCGAGCCCATCACCGCACCCATGCCGGGCCGGCCGCCGGACCGCCCCTCAAGGCTGCGGACCACGGCGAAGCGGACCATGTTCTCGCCGGCCTGGCCGATGTTCAGGACCCCGACGCCCTTCCCGTAGCGGGCGTAGATCCAGTCGTTCGTCTCCATCGTGCCCTTGCCCCAGACCTCGTCGGCCGGCAGGAACTCGACGCGGTCGTCCTCGATGGAGAGCATGGTGGGGCGGTCGGCCCGGCCCTCGACGATGAGGGCGTCGTAGCCCGCCTTGCGGAGCTGGTCCGTGACGCGCGTGCCGAGATTCCCGTCGCCGTAGCCGCCGGTCGCGGGCGATTTCGCGGCGACGATCGTCTTGCCGGTGTTGGGGGCCGGGATGCCGGAGATGGGGCCGACGGCCACGACCAGCTTGTTGTCGGGCCCGAGGGGATCGATCCCCGGCGCTAGCTCGTCGTACAGGATCTTGACGGCGAAGCCGCGGCCGCCGATCCAGGTGTAGGCGAACTCCTCGGAGAACGTCTCGATCCTGAAGGTCCGCGACGTCAGGTCGACCCGCAGGAATTGCCCGGTCCATCCATCCATGATTGAGCTCACCCCCTTGGCTGGAACGCGCGCTCGCGTGGGACACCCCCCACGTTCGGATGCTAGGCGGAGGAGGTGCGGGAGTCTAGGGTCCGGATGGACCCTTCGGGGGGACCGGGCGGCCGACATCGGCGCCGGGCGCGGCGAGGAGCGCGAGGACGTCCGCGGCGATCGTCGGCTCCCACGCCGCCAGGAGCGCGAGGCCGAACGCCTCCCCTGCCGCGGCGACGGCGCGCGACGCCTCCGTGTAGCCGAGGAGCTCCACGCGACTCTCGAAGACGTCCCAGTCGCGGACGCCGACGACGCCGGCGGCGTCGCGGACGACGTCCACATCGAGGTCGACGAAGAGGAACCGGCCGCGCTCGAGGGGCACGGGGAGGGCCGCGTCGACCTTGACCTCGAGGATCCGGTGGCCCTCGTCGAGCTTCACGAGGATCGTCGCTGGGGCGCGCGCGCCGAGCCAGCGAAGGGTGACCGCCGAGTCGGGCGGCGTCTCCTCGTCGTCGGCCCCGATCCGGATATCGCGGTCCCGGACGTGGCGGACGACCCGCCAGCCGGGGCCTGCCGTGCCGACAAGGTCGCCCTCCCAGCGCCAGCGGTCCTCGGTGTCGCCATGCTTCCGCTTCGCCACAACGACGCGGCGCGCGACGGCCAGCGGCCGGAACGTTCCGGGGAGGCGCTGGTCGAGCACCTCGGGCCGGCATGTCACGACGCGGGGGTCTCGCGGAGCGTCTCCTCCCAGTGCGCCGCCGCGGCGCTCAGCTCGCCGGCGAGGGCGGGGGCGGCCCGGCCGCGGACGCGGACGTCGCGGTCCCGGTACTCGAGCTCGATGGCTCCCCGCTCCCGGACGCGGGCGAGGAGCTCGCCGGCGGCGTACGGTACCGCGAGGTCGACGTCCACGCCGAGCGACGCCAGGATCGCGGCCAGCTCGAAGCGGAGGGCGTCGAGCCCAAAGCCGGTGCGGGCGGAGATGAGGACGCTCCCGGCGACGATCGGGGCGGGAGCGCCGTCGCCGCCGTCGGCGCCCAGGAGGTCGGCCTTGTTGAAGGCCACGAGGCGCGGCTTCTCCCCCGCTCCGAGCTCGTGGAGGACGGTCTGCACGGTGGCCCGGTGCTCGGCGAAGTGGCCGTCGGAGGCGTCGACGATCTCGACCAGGACGTCGGCCCGGGTCACCTCCTCGAGGGTCGCCCGGAAGGCGTCGATGAGCTGGTGCGGGAGCTTGTGGATGAAGCCGACCGTGTCGGTCAGGATCGCCGTCTGGCCATCGCCGAGCTTGACCTGGCGGCTCGTCGGGTCGAGCGTGGCGAAGAGCTTGTCCTCGGCCAGCGTCACCTCGCTCCCGACGAGGGCGTTGAGGAGGGTCGACTTGCCGGAGTTGGTGTAGCCGACGATGGAGACGGTTGGCACGAGCCGCCGGTCGCGGCCCCGGGCGGCGGTCGCCCGCTGCTGACGGACGTCCTCCACGCGCTCCTTCATCTTCTTGATCCGCTCGCGAATGAGCCGGCGGTCGGTCTCCAGCTGGGTCTCGCCGGGCCCGCGGGTGCCGATGCCGCCGCCGGTCCGCGACAGGTGCGTCCACATCCGCGTGAGCCGCGGCAGCTGGTACTCCAGCTGGGCCAGCTCCACCTGGAGGCGCCCCTCGTGCGTCCGCGCATGCTGGGCGAAGATGTCGAGGATAAGGCGGCTCCGGTCGATGACCTTGACCTTCAGGAGCTCCTCGAGCGCCCGCTGCTGGCCAGGCGACAGCTCGTCGTCCGCGACGAGCAGGCCGAAGCCAGTCTCCGTCTTCGCTGCCAGGAGCTCCTCCGCCTTGCCCTTGCCCACGTACCAGTTGGGGTCCACGTGGCGGCGGTTCTGCCACTCCGCGCCAACGACCTCTGCGCCGGCCGTCTCGGCTAGCGAGGCGAGCTCGGCCAGGCTGTCCTCAGCGTGCCAGCCGGGGTCGTCGCCCGTGTCCACGGCGACGAGGAACGCCTTCTCGATGGGCGGCGCGAGATCGATGGTGGATGGTCGCGGCATGTCGGGAGGATACCCTGCGGGTCAGGAGCCCACGAACGCCCGGGCCGCATCGAACGCCCGGCGCGCGGTTCCCGGGTCCGCGGCGTCGAGCGCGAGGTCGACCGGCTCCCGGCGGAACCAGGTCCGCTGGCGACGGGCGAAGGCGACGTTGCGGCGAACGTTGACCGCCAGGTAGCCGGCTCGGTCGAGGCGGCCGTCGACGAGGTCCCACGCCTCGCGGTAGCCGATCGCCGAGAAGGCCGGCAGCGCGGGGTCGTACCGGGCGCGGAGCGCGGCCGCCTCGGCGAGGATGCCGCCGTCGAGCTGGGCCTCGGACCGGCGGGCGATCCAGGCGCGGTGGAGAGCGTGGTCGGCCACGTCGAGGCCGATCCGCAGCACCGGGCCGGGATACCCGCGCGGCGCCGGTAGCGGCGCGTCGCCGCGGAGGGTGGCGATCTCGAGGGCCCGCACGACGCGGCGCGGGTTGCGCACGTCGATCGTCGCCGCCAGCGCCGGCGCCAGACGCCGCAGCCGGGCCACGAGGTCCGGGAGTCCATGCGAGAGAAGGTCCGCCTCCAGGGAGGCGCGCACGGCCGGATCCCAGGGGAGGTCGTCGAGGGCCAGCCCCCCGGCGACCGCGCGGATCCAGAAGCCGGTGCCGCCGGCGAGGATGGCGACCCCTCCGCCGGCCGCGAGCACGGCCAGCACGCCCCTTGCTTGGTCGACGAAGTCGGCGACGGAGAAGGGCCGGTCCGGATCGACGAGGTCGAGGCCGTGGTGGGGCACCCCGCGGCGCTCCGCGAGGGTCGGCTTGGCCGTCCCGACATCCATCCCGCGGTAGACCTGCCGGGAGTCGGCGGAGATGACGTCCGCCGGAGGGCCGCCCGCCCGGATCGCGAGGGCGATCTCGATCGCGAGGGCGGTCTTGCCGGTCGCGGTGGGGCCGCCGACGACGATCAGGGGCGGCTGGGCCCCCGTGGGCGGGCTGCCGGCCGAGGCGATCGTGGCGCTCCCCTCCCCCGCCCTACGCCAGGACGCCGCGCAGGCTGTACGGGCCCGCGCCCACGATCCGCGCCTCGACGATGTGCCCGACGAGCGCGGGCGGACCCGGCAGGTGGACGAGCTTGTTCTCGCGCGAGCGGCCGGACAGGCGCACGGCACCCGCGGGCAGCGGTCCCGCGAAGGGGTCCTCCCCCGCCAGCGTGAGGGGCGCCCCCGCCCGCTCGTCGGGCGCCTCAACCTCGTGGTCGTGGGCACGCGGCCGGGCGACGGTGTCCACGAGGACCGACGCGCGGCTGCCGAGCCGTTCCCGGTTGCGGTTGAAGCCGATGGTCTCCTGCAGGGCGAGGAGGCCGTTGAGCCGCTCCCGCTTCACGGCCGCGGGGACGTCGTCGGGGAGGCGCGTGGCGGGCGTCCCCGGGCGCGGCGAGTACGCCGCCGCGAAGACCTGGTCGTAGCGGACCACCCGGAGGAGCTCGAGGGTCGCTTCGTACTGGGCGTCGGTCTCGCCGCAGAAGCCGACGATGACGTCGGTGCTGATGGCGATCCCGGAGACAGCCTCCCGGATGCGCTCCAGGCGCTCGCGGTAGTGCTCGATGGAGTACTGGCGGCCCATCCGCCGCAGGACGGCGTCGTCGCCCGACTGGACCGGCAGGTGGAGGGCTTCGCAGACGGAGGGACATTCGGCCATGGCGGCCACGAGGCGGTCCGAGAGGTCCCAGGGGTGCGATGTGACGAAGCGCAGGCGCGGCATCGCCGGGCCCCCGTCGTCGCGCCGGATCGCGTCGATGGCCCGGATCAGCTCCGCCAGGTCGGGGCGGCCGCGCCGGTCGAGCCGGCGGCCCGCCCGGCGCTCCTCGCCGGCGTGGGCGAAGCGCGCCTCCGCCGGCACGTCGTGACCGTAGCTGTTCACGTTCTGGCCGAGGAGCGTGACCTCGCGATATCCGGCCTCGGCCAGCGCACGAGCCTCCGCGAGGATGTCGTCGAAGGGGCGGCTCCGCTCCGGGCCGCGGCTGAAGGGGACGATGCAGTAGGTGCAGGTCTTGTCGCAGCCGTAGATGATCGGCAGCCAGGCCGCGACGGCCGAGTCCCGGCGGAGCGCGCCCGCGACGACGGCCGTCGCGCGCGACCCCGCGAGGTGGTCCGCAGCAGATACCGCGACGCCCTTCACGACCGTCGTCGCGGCGGTGGCAGGCGGGAGTCCGACCGGACCCTGCGCCGAGGCCAGCCCCAGGCGCTCGACGAGCTCCGGCTCCTCGTCGGGACGCAGGAAGAGGTCGACGGCCGGGAAGCGGCGCGCCAGGCCGCCGCGGTCCCGCTCGCGGACGGCGCAGCCGGTCAAGACCACCCGCATCCCCGGGTTCGAGCCCTTGAGCGCCCGCAGGACGCCCTGGCGGCCGATCACCTTCGCCTCGGCCGCCTCGCGGATCGCGCAGGTGTTGATGACGACGAGGTCCGCGGCCTCCATCGACGGCGCCTCGGCGCATCCGGCAGCCAGGAGGCGACCGGCCATCTCCTCCGAATCGCTCCTGTTCATCTGGCAGCCGAGCGTCCAGACCCAGAAGCGCGGCAGGGCCTGGTCCTCCGGCCGGAACTCCGCCACGCGCCCGTCCTCGGGCGCGACGGGCGGCCTCGGGGCGCCGTCGCGGGCGGCCGGCGGCAGGATCTCGAGGACGGGCAGCTCCCGGGTGCTCATCGGCTGACGGCCCGCGAGACGCGAGCGAGGGCGATCCGCATCCCCTCGGCCACGTCGTCGGGGACCCACGTCTCCGCGATCGCCTCCGCGTACGTTCCATCGTCGCCGTGGAAGTCCGTGCCGCCCGAGGGGACGAGCCGGTGGGCGACCGCCACGGCGCGCATCCGCTCGACCGTCGCCGCGTCGAAGCTCCGGTGGTGGACCTCGATCCCGCCGAGGCCGGCCACGATGAGGTCGCGGACCAGGTCCGGGCGCTCGGGAGCCGCCGCGAAGTGGGCAAGCACCGGAAGGCCGCCGGCGCCGCGGATCGCGGCGAGGGCCTCGCCCGGGCCCATCGCCTCCCGCCGGACGTAGCCCGGCCTGCCGTGGCCGACGATCCGGTCGAAGGCATCCGGGACGTCGGCGGCGAACCCGGCCGCCACCAGGGCCCGGGCGATCGTCGGGCGGCCCAGCGACTCCTCGGCGGAGCGGTCGCGGCCCTCGAGCTGGGCGTCCACCGGCAGCCCGGCCTCCCGCAGCTTCACGAGCATCCGCTCGAAGCGCCGGCGGCGCGCCCCGCGCTGGAGGTCCAGGACGACCTCGAACGACTCCGCGGAGGGATCGACACCCAGGCCGACGAGGTGGAGCTCGCCGTCGGGAAGGTCAACCAGGTCGGGGACGCTGGCGTTGATCTCGATGCCGGGGACCAGGTCGAGGCCCGCCGGGAGCGCCGGAGCCCCCGTCGCGACAAGCGACCGATACCCGGTCAGGGTGTCGTGGTCGGTCACTGCCAGCGTGCGAACCCCCGCCGCAGCGGCGGCCGCGACGAGCGCCGACGGCTCAAGCAGCCCGTCTGAGCGATTCGTGTGGGCGTGGAAGTCCACCCGCGAGGGACTCGGCGGGACCAGGCGACCGATCGCCGGCGCCCGTCGGTCGCGCGGCATCAGGCGTGCTCCACGATCCGGCGCACGCGCTCCACGGCCAGGGCACGCCCGGTCGCCGGGTCCACGTCGACCCGCAGGGCGTTGAAGACGACGGGCCAGCCACCGACCTCGAAGCGGGTCGGAAGGCCGTTCATGAACCTGGGAAGGACGGTGGCCGGGTCGAACCCGATCACGGAGTGCAGCGGCCCGGTCATCCCGAGGTCGCTCTGGTACGCGGTTCCCTTCGGCAGGATCCGCTCGTCGGCGGTCGGCACGTGGGTGTGGGTGCCGACGACCGCGCTGACGCGCCCGTCGAGGTGGACCCCGAAGGCGTTCTTCTCGCTCGTGATCTCGCAGTGGAAGTCGACGAGCCGCACCGGGGGCAGGGCGTCGGCGCCCTCGTCGAGCAGCCGATCGACCTCTGTGAAGGGGTTCTCGATGGGGATCATGTAGGTCCGGCCCTGGAAGTTGAGGACCGCGACGTCGGTCCCGTCGGCCGCCTCGAAGATGCCCCAGCCGCGCCCCGGGACGCCGTCCGTCCCGTAGTTGTGGGGTCGCAGGATCCGTTCGTCCGTCTCGAGGGCCGGGTAGATCTCGCGCTTGTCCCAGATGTGGTTGCCCGATGTGATGACGTCGACGCCGGCAGAGAAGAGGCTGGCCGCCGTCCCCGTGGTCAGGCCCATCCCCCCGGCGAGGTTCTCGCCGTTGGCGGTGACGAAGTCAATGCTGTCGGCGGTCCGCAGGTCCGGGAGGATCCGCTCGATCGTCTCGCGCCCGGGCTTCCCGATGACGTCGCCGATCATCAGGATCCGGCACGCCCGAGGCGCGCGGGGTGCGGTCACCCCTCCCCTACTTCGCGTACTCGACGGACCGCGTCTCGCGGATGACCGTCACCTTGATCTGCCCGGGATACGTGAGGGTCTCCTCGATCTTGCGCACGACGTCGCGGGCAAGGCGGCTCGCGGAGAGATCGTCGATCTCCTCGGGACGCACGAGGATGCGCACCTCGCGGCCGGCCTGCACGGCGAACGTGCGGTCGACGCCCGGGAAGCTGCCGGCGATCGCCTGGAGGTCCTCGAGGCGCTTGACGTACAGCTCGACCGACTCGCCGCGGGCCCCCGGGCGCGAGGCGCTGATGGCGTCGGCAGCCTGGACGATCGGTGCCTCGAGGCACGCGTACTCCACCTCCTGGTGGTGCGCGGCGATGCTGTTCATCACCTTGAAGGAGAGGTTGTGGCGCTGGGCGACCTGGGCGCCGATGGCGGCATGGGGACCCTCGACCTCGTGGTCGATCGCCTTGCCGATGTCGTGGAGGAGGCCGCCTGTCTTCGCCGCCTGGACGTCGGCGCCGAGCTCCGCCGCGATGACCGCCGCCAGGCGGCTCGTCTCGAGGGCGTGGTTGAGGACGTTCTGGCCGTAGCTCGTGCGGAACTTGAGCCGCCCCAGCAGGCGCAGGATCTCCATGGGGAGGCCCGGGACGCCGGCGTCGTACGCGGCCGTCTCGCCGGCCTGGCGGATCACGAGCTCGACCTCGGCGCGGGCCTTGGCGACGACCTCCTCGATGCGACCGGGGTGGATCCGGCCATCGGCCATCAGCTTCGTGAGAGCGATCCGGGCCACCTCCCGGCGCACCGGGTCGAAGCCCGAGAGGACGACGGTCTCGGGCGTGTCGTCGATGATCAGGTCGATGCCCGTCGCCTGCTCCAGGGCCCGGATGTTGCGGCCCTCGCGGCCGATGATGCGGCCCTTCATCTCGTCCGACGGCAGGTGCACGACCGAGACCGTGTGCTCGGCGGTGTGGTCGGCGGCAACGCGCTGGATCGCGGTGACGATGACCTCGCGGGCCTTCTCCTGTGCCTCCTCGCGCGCCTTGCGCTCGATCGAGCGGGCCAAGCGGACCGCGTCGTTCTCGGCCTCGGCGCGGACGGCCTCGAGGAGTTGCCCCTTCGCGTCGACGGAGGTCATCCCCGAGACCCTCTCGAGCGCCGCAACCTGCTCCTCGCGGGCCCGGGCGGCCTCCTCGCGGGCCCGGTCGAGCTCGCGCTCCTTGTCGAGGATCTTGCGATCGCGCTGCTCGAGCATGTCCGTCCGCTGGTCGAGCTGCTCGTCCCGGGTGAGGAGCCGGCGCTCCAGGGAGGAAAGCTCGGTGCGCTTCTGGCGCGCCTCGTCTTCGGCTTCTCGCTGCAGGCGCAGCTTCTCGTCCTTCGCCTCGAGGATCAGCTCTTTCTGCTGGGTCCGCGCCTCGGCCACGATGCGGGCGGCCTTCTCCTGGGCGACCCGCATCGACTGGCTGGCCCAGCGGCTCCGGGCGAGGAATCCGATGGCAAGGCCGCCGGCGATGGCCGCAAGGAGGGCCACCGCCACGACGATGGGGTTATCCATGATGTGCTCTCGCCTCCCGTCCGGCCGGGGTGCGGCCGTCGAGTCTGTCGCGGAATCGGCGATCGCCGGGTCGGCCGGAGCACCCGCGCGGGTGTCGCGGGCCGAGGGCCGGCGTGGGCTCGCCGGGGTGGAAGGTGCATCGAGGCCGGTCGGGACACGACCGGGTTGCGCACAGGGTACGGCCGGGGGCCGGGAGGGTCAAACGGCCCGTCCCCGAGCGACGCCTCGGCGGCTACTCGTCGGCGTCGGGCGCCGCAGCGGCGAGCCAAGCCGCCACCGCGCGCCCCGCAACCTCCGGGTCGAAGCCGTTCCGGGCCAGGAGCGCATATGCCCGGGCCCGACGCCGGCGCGGATCGGCCTCCCGGGCGGCGGCCGCGCCGCGCCGTTCGAGGAGGCGGGCAGCGGCCACGTCGTCGGGACCTCCGCCGGCGTCCGCCTCGGCGAGCCCGCCCGCGTCCGGCGACGCGCGGTCCTCGATGATCGTCGCGACCACGTCGTCGGCGACGCCCTTGCGGCGCAGCTCGGCACGCAGCGCCCGCTCGCCGCGGGGACGGGCGCGATCGCGAGACTCGACCCATGCCCGCGCGAAGCTCTCGTCGTCGAGATAGCCGAGCATCGCCAGCCGGGCGATCGCCTCCTCGACGAGATCGGTCCGGTACCCGGCCTCGCCGAGGCGCCGCCGCACCTCGGCCGTCGAGCGCGGGCGCGCCTGCAGAAACCGGGCCGCCGCGTCGAGCACGGTCGCCGGATCGTCGACGGCGCCGCGTCGCGCGCGACTCTCCGCCGTGGTCTCCCGGCGGCGCGTCACGCCCGGTACGGCCCGATCCGGGCCAGCTCTCCGACCAGCCGGGCGAGGCGCCCCGCGTCGGGCGCGACCCCGAACCGCTGCTCGAGCTCCGCCGGCAGCAGCGTCGCGACCTCGCCGCCGCGCTCCGCGTCGATGAGGCCGAGGATGCGGCGCACGAGCGCGTCGTACTCGTTCGTCCGGCCCCCGGCCTCGATCAAGAAGACCGGGTCCTCGGCGACGAAGGCGCGGCGGACCCGCCGGAAGCGTCGCCGGTAGGCGTCGCGGTGGCCTGCGGGCGGGGCCACGGACGTCTACTCGGCCTCTTCGATCCCCTCGACCGGGATCTTGGCGCTGGACAGCCCGTTCCGAATCCGACCCTCGATCTCGGTGCTCAGCGCCGGGTTCTCGCGCAGGAACCCCTTGGCGGCCTCCCGCCCCTGCCCCAGGCGTGTCTCGCCGAACGTGAACCAGGCGCCCGTCTTCGTCACCACGTCCATCGCCACCCCGACGTCGAGGAGGCCGCCCTCGCGGCTGATCCCTTCGCCGTACATGATGTCGAACTCGGCCACCCGGAACGGCGGCGCGACCTTGTTCTTGACGACCTTGACGCGGACCCGGTTGCCGATCGATTCGGTGCCGCTCTTGATCGTCTCGACACGCCGGATGTCGAGCCGCACGGTGGCATAGAACTTGAGGGCGCGGCCGCCGGGGGTGACTTCCGGGTTCCCGAACATGACCCCGATCTTCTCTCGGAGCTGGTTGGTGAAGACGAGCGAGGTGTTCGAGCGGCTGACGGCGCCCGCCAGCTTGCGCAGGGCCTGGCTCATGAGGCGGGCCTGGATGCCGACAAAGCTGTCGCCCATCTCACCCTCGATCTCGGCCCGCGGCACGAGCGCCGCGACCGAGTCGACCACGACGATGTCGATCCCGCCGGAACGGATGAGCGTTTCCGTGATTTCGAGGGCCTGCTCGCCGGTGTCTGGCTGGCTGACGAGGAGCTCGTCGACGTTGACGCCGCAGGCCCGCGCATAGCCCGGGTCGAGCGCGTGCTCCACGTCGATGAAGGCGGCCACGCCCCCGCGCCGCTGCGCCTCCGCGATGACGTGCTGGCACAGCGTGGTCTTGCCGGACGACTCCGGGCCGAACACCTCCGTCACTCGGCCGCGTGGGATGCCACCCACGCCGAGCGCCAGGTCGAGGGCGATCGAGCCCGACGGGATCACGTCGACCTGCTGCCGCTCGGCGGAGCCGAGCCGCATGATCGAGCCCCGCCCGAACTGCTTCTCGATCGCGAGGATCGCGGCCTCGACCGCCTTCCCCCGCTCGGCGGCGCTCGCTCCGCTCCCCTGCTCGACCCGCCGGTCGCTCGTCAACGCCATCTCGTCACGCTCCTGTCCGTGCCCACGGCCCCGGCGGATCGGACGACGTCACGCCCGCCCCGGATCTCAGCTCTCGTCGGCCTCGACGACCGTCCGCGGCTTCCGCTTCGGCTTGATGATCTCGACGCTCTGCGGCGGATCGAGATACGGCGACAGCGTCGGCTTTGGATCGGCCGCCTTGGCCTTCTTCTTGACTTCGCGATGAGGACGGTCTCGGGAGCCCATCGTCGAACGCCTCCGCGCAACTCGAGGGTACCGGCACGGCCTTCACCGGGACTGCACTGCCGCTTCACCGCGGCTTGGCCGGCTCGCCAGCGAGCGCAGCTCCGGTAGGCGCCGGGGAAAGGTTCCGGCGCGCAGCGCGCTCCGGATCCCGGCCATGAAGTCTAGGGTGAAGGTGAGGTTGTGACAAGTCGCGAGGCGGTACGCGAGGAGCTCGCCGGCCCGGAAGAGGTGGGCCAGGTAGGCCCGCGAGAAGCGCCGGCAGGCCAGGCAGCGACAGTCCTCCTGGATCGGCCGGGGGTCGTCGCGGAAGCGCTCGTTGCGCAGGTTGAGGCGGCCGCCCGGGACCCAGAGCTGGGCGTTGCGGGCCACGCGCGCCGGGAGGACGGAGTCGAAGACGTCGATGCCCCGGTGGACCGCCTCCAGCATGTCGGCCGGGGAGCCGAGCCCCATCAGGTAGCGCACGCGCGGATCGCCGTCGAGGGCGGGCACCACGACGTCGAGCACATTCTCGCGCTGCTCGGCCGTCTCGTCGCCGGCGAGGCCGCCGATGCACAGCCCGTCGAAGGGCAGACCGGCGATGAACGCGGTCGAGCGAACCCGAAGGTCGGGGTCGAGGCCGCCCTGGATGACGCCGAAGAGGGCCTGGTCGTCGCGGCGGTGTGCCGCCAGCGATCGCTCGGCCCAGCGGTGCGTCCGCTCCGTGGCGACGGCGACGTCGCGGGGGTCCGTCGACGCGGGCGGGACCGGCTGGTCGAAGGCGACGGCGACGTCGGGCCCCAGCGCCTCCTGGATCGCGATCGACGATTCCGGGGTGAAGCGGTGCGACGACCCGTCGTGGTGGCTGCGGAAGGTGACCCCGTCGTCGTCGATCACGTTGAGGTCGCCGAGCGAGACGACCTGGAAGCCTCCCGAGTCGGTGAGGATCGGGCGGTCCCAGCCCATGAAGCGGTGGAGCCCGCCGAGCCGCTCGATTCGCTCGTGGCCCGGACGCAGGTAGAGGTGGTACGTGTTGGCGAGGATGATCGCGGCGCCGGCGTCCTCCAGGTCGTCGGGATGGAGCGCCTTGACCGTGGCGTTCGTGCCGACCGGCATGAAGGTCGGCGTCTCCACGGTCCCGTGGGACAGCTCCAGGCGCCCGAGGCGCGCGCGGGTGGAGCCGTCGGCGGGCGGCGGGACGAGGATCTCGAAGCGGGCAGCGCCCGGCACGGGGGAGCTCAGGCCTCCGGGGCGAACGGCGGGCCGTCCGGCCTGCCGGCCGCGCCGTCCGGCGTTCCGTCGGGGGCCGGGGCCTCCCAGAGGGACGGCTCGCGGTCGGTGCGACGCGCCGGAACGTCGTAGCCGAGGGCGGCGAGGTGGGCCCGGGCCCGCTCCGTCGCGACCCGGCCCTGGGGCGTCCGGTCGAGGAACCCGATCCGCAGGAGGAACGGCTCGTAGACGTCCTCCACCGTCTCGACTTCCTCGGCGAGGACGGCCCCGAGCGCCGCGACCCCCACGGGGCCGCCGCCGAACTTTTGGATGATCGCGGCCAGGAGCCGGCGATCGGTGGCGTCGAGGCCGAGCGCGTCGATTTCCAGGACGCCCATCGCCTCCTCCACGGACGCCAGGCTGACGCGGCCGTCGCCGTGGACCTCGGCGTGATCGCGCACCCGCCGGAGCAGCCGGTTGACGATTCGCGGCGTCGCTCGTCCACGCCCGGCGATCGCCACGGCGGCCTCGTCGGAGACCTCGATCCCGAGAATCCGCGCCGAGCGCCGGACGATCGCCACGAGGTCCTCATCCGCGTAGAAGTCGAGGCGGTAGACGGCCCCGAACCGATCGCGCAGCGGGCCGCTGATCCGTCCGGCGCGCGTCGTCGCCCCGACGATCGTGAAGGGGCGGAGCGTGAGGCGGAGTGATCGCGCCGAGGGCCCCTTGCCGATCATCACGTCGAGGGCGTAGTCCTCCATTGCCGGGTAGAGGATCTCCTCCACCGCCCGGTTGAGGCGATGAATCTCGTCGATGAAGAGCACGTCCCGCTCATCGAGCGAGGTCAGGATCGCGGCGAGGTCGCCTGCCCGCTCGATCGCGGGGCCGGACGTGTAGCGGATGTTGACCCCGAGCTCGCGGGCGATGATCGTGGCCAGCGTCGTCTTGCCGAGGCCGGGCGGGCCGTGCAGGAGGACGTGGTCCGCGGCTTCCTCGCGCTGGCGCGCCGCCGTCAGCAACACCGAGAGGCCGGCCTTCACCTCGCGCTGGCCCAGGTACTCATCGAAGCTCCGCGGCCGGAGCGAGCGCTCGACGGCGACCTCGGTCTCGTCGACGAGGTCGGCCGCGAGGAATCCGGAGGGGTCGGTCATCGACGGGAGTCTATCACGGGGCACCCCTGTTTCGCACAGATGTTCGAACGGCGGCCGGCCACTTCACGCGCGTCCGGCGCCTCAGGCGGAGCCCCCGGAGATTGCCCGGAGCGCAGCCTTGACGCGGTCCTCGAGGGTCGCCCCGGGCACGGCCGCGGTCGCCGCCCGCGCCGCCTCGCGCGCCTCGGCGAGCGTGTAGCCGAGCGCCTGGAGCGCGGCCACGATCTCGCCCTCGGTCGGCCCGTGCGCGCCGCGCGGCCCGCCCGCCACGGCCGCCGCCGCGGTGCCGGCCGCGGCGACCTTCTCCCGGAGCTCCAGGATGATCCGTCCGGCGAGGCGCTTCCCCACTCCGCTGATGGAGGTCAGGACGACCTCGTCGCCGGCGAGGATCGCGAGCTGCAGGTCGGCGACCGGACGGCTTCCGACGATGCCGAGCGCCACCTTGGGGCCCACGCCGGTCACCGTGAGCAGGAGCCCGAAGAAGCCCAGCTCGTCCGCCGTGCGGAACCCGTAGAGGGCCTGCAGGTCCTCCCGGACGACGTGGTGCGTGTGGAGCTTGAGCAGCTTGCCGGGTTCCGCCGCGGCGAGCACGCCGGGGGCCGCGAAGACCCGGTACCCGATGCCCGCGACCTCGAGGACGAGGCTGTCGGCCGAGACGCCCGCGACCAGCCCCTCGACGGAGGCGATCATCCGACGCGGTCGGGGTGCGCGGCGCTCCGGGAGCGACGGGCGGCGCGGACGGCGCGCTCGTAGGGCGTCTCACCCGAGCGGCGGGGCGCCGCGGCTGCCCGGTCCAGGATGCCGGCGTTGATCCGTTCGCCGGCCCGCTCGCGGTTGGCGGTCCAGATCGCGATGGCTAGCGCGTCGGCCGCGTCGGCCGACTGGGGAGGCTCCGGGAGCCCGAGGATGGCCTGGACCATCCGCCCGACCTGGCCCTTGTCCGCGGCGCCGTACCCGGTCACGGCGGTCTTCACCTCGGACGGCGTCGCCTCCCGGACCTCGAGGTCGTGGGAAGCCGCCGCCAGCAGGACGACGCCGCGTGCGTGCCCGACGGCGAGCGCGGTCTGCACGTTGCGGGAGTGGAAGATCCGCTCCACCCCGACGAGGGTCGGCCCATGCAGCTCGATGAGGTCCTGCAGGAAGGTGTGGATGGCGAGCAGGCGCTCGGGGAGCGGCAGGTCCGCGCCGGTGTGGAAGGCGCCGAAGTCGATGGCCCGGAGATGGCTCCCGGTCCGTTCGACGAGTCCGTAGCCCAGCGAGGCTGTTCCCGGGTCGATCCCGAGGACGATCACCCGGCGACCTCGGCCAGGATCTCGTCCGTCAGCTCAAGGTTGCTCGTCACCCGCTGCACGTCCTCGAGATCCTCGAGGTGCTCGACGAGGCGCAGGTTCTGGCGGGCCCGCGAGGCATCCACGGCCATGGTCTGCTTCGCGATCATGGCCGCGTCGGCCGATTCGATGGCCACGCCGGCGCCGGCCAGCGCCGCCTGGACCGCCTCGAGGTCGCCGGGCTCGGTGTAGATCTCGAGGGGGTCGGTCGACGTCTCGACGTCGCTCGCGCCGGCGTCGATGGCGAGAAGCGCGACCTCGTCCGGGTCCATGCGCGCGCGCGAGACGGAGATCACGCCGCGCTGCTCGAACTGCCACGCGACCGCTCCCGACGCGGCCAGCTGTCCGCCGGCCTTGGTGAAGATGGAGCGGATCTCGGCGACCGTCCGCTTGCGGTTGTCGGTGGCCACCTCGACGAGGACCGCGACGCCGCCGGGGCCGTAGCCCTCGTAGACGATCTCCTCGTACTGGTCGCCCTCGCCGCTGCCGATCGCCTTCTCGATGGCGCGCTTGATCGTGTCGAGCGGCATGTTGGCGGCGCGCGCCTTCTCGATCGCGAGCCGGAGGCGGAAGTTGCCGGCGGGGTCGCCGCCGCCGGCCCGCGCTGTGAGCGCGATCTCGCGCCCCATCTTGGTGAAGATGGCGCCGCGCTTGACGTCGTTGACGCCCTTGTCGCGCTTGATCTGGGACCATTTGGAGTGACCGGACATCGGGTCGGAGTATAGCCGACTATCATGCTCGGAACGCCGGATCCGGCTGGCCTCGAGCGCCGCCGGGCCGCGCACGACGACATTCCCCCGCGGGCGCCCCGCCCGCCCCCACGAGGTTTCATCGCACCGATGACCACGAAGAGCGTCGACACCCCCCACCTCCGCAGCGTCGTCCTGGCCGGCCACGCCGGCGCGGGCAAGACGACGCTCGCCGAGGCGCTCCTGTATCGGACCGGGACCATCTCCCGGCAGGGTCGCGTCGAGGACGGGACGACCACGCTCGGCTTCGAGCCCGAGGAGCAGAAGCGCCACATGTCGCTCTCGCTCGCCGTCGCCTCGCTCGACGACGAGGGCAACCTCGTCTCGATCGTCGACACGCCCGGCTACCCGGACTTCGTGGCCGAGGTCGTCTCGGGGTTCCAGGCCGTGGACTCCGCGCTGATCTGCGTCGACGCGACGGGCGGGGTCGAGGCCGGTACGGAGAACGCGGTCGCGCTGGGGCGTTGGAACCGGACCGCCGCGCTCTTCGTCGTCAACAAGTGCGACCGCGAGAACGCCGACCCGGGCGCGGTGCTCGACGCCCTCCGCGACGCTTTCGGGAACAAGATTGCGCCCCTCCAGCTGGCGATCGGCAAGGCCGAGACCTTCGTCGGCTACGTGGATCTCGTCCATCGCAAGGCCTACCGCTGGGACGGGCGGCAGGAGGTCGAGGTGGCGATCCCGGCGGAGATGGAGGCCGAGGTCGCGACGCGCCGCGACCAGCTCCTCGAGGCCGCCGCGGAGGCGGACGACGATGTCCTCGCGAAGTACCTCGAAGGCGAGGAGATCAGCGATGCCGAGCTCGACGCCTGCCTGCACCGCGGCGTCCGGGACTCGATCCTCGCCCCGGTCCTGGTCGCCAGCGCCACCAAGGGGATCGGCCTTCGGGGCCTCCTCGACGCCATCGTCCGCTACCTGCCGACGCCCGCCGAGGAACCGCCGACCGTCGCCCGGGAGCCGAAGTCCGGCGACCCGGTCGAGGTCGCGCCCGACGCCGCCGGCCCGCTGCTCGTCCGTGTCTTCAAGACGACCGCCGACCCGTTCGTCGGCCGGCTCACGTACCTCCGCGTCCTCTCCGGCACGCTCCGCAGCCAGGGCCACACCTGGAACGCGGAGAAGGGCGAGGACGAGCGGATCGGCCAGCTCCTCCGGCTGCACGGCAAGGAGCAGGAGCCGGTCGGCGAGCTCAAGGCCGGCGAGATCGGGGCGGTCGCGAAGCTCTCCGCCACGGCCACGGGCGACACCCTCTCGACGAAGGAGCGGCCATTCGTCCTGGACCGCCCCGCCTACCCGAACCCGACCCTCGTGGTGGCGATCGAGCCGCAGACGAAGGCCGACCTCGACAAGATGGGCGGGGCCCTCCAGCGGATGCTCGAGGAGGAGCCGTCGGTTCGCGTGGAGCGCAGCCCCACCGGCGAGCAGCTGCTCGTCACGATGGGTGAGACGCAGATCGCCGTCATCTGCGAGCGCCTCAAGCGCAAGTTCGGCTCCGCGATCGCGACCCACACCCCGCGGATCCCGTACCGGGAGACGATCAGGGGCAAGACCCAGGTCGAGGGGAAGTACAAGAAGCAGACGGGCGGCCACGGCATGTTCGGCCACGTCTGGCTCGAGATCGAGCCGAACCCGGAGGGCGGGGTCGCCTTCGCCGAGCACGTCGTGGGCGGCACCGTGCCCAAGAACTTCTTCCCGGGCGTGGAGAAGGGCGTCCGCGCCGCCGCGGCCGAAGGGATCCTGGCGGGCTATCCGCTCATCGATTTCAAGGCCACGCTCTTCGACGGGTCCTTCCACACGGTCGACTCCAACGACCTCTCGTTCCAGCTTGCGGCATCCATGGCGCTCAGGAAGGGCGTCATGGATTGCAGGCCCGTTCTGCAGGAGCCGATCATGATCGTGGAGATCCGCGTTCCCGAGCGGTTTATGGGCGACGTCAACCGCGACCTGAATGGTCGCCGGGGCCGGGTGCTGGGCATGAACGTCGTCGGCGACGGAATGCAGGTGATCACCGCCCAGGTGCCCCAGGCCGAGCTCTTCAGCTACGCCACGGAGCTGCGCTCTCTCACCGGTGGGCGCGGCACCTTCGCCTCGACGCTCGACCACTACGAGGACGTGCCGGCGCACCTCGCCGAGAAGGTGATCGAGGCGCACAAGAAGGATCTCGAGGTCGCCGGTCACTGACGGGCCGTTCGCGTCTCGTCAGGCGCCCAGGGCCTCCAGCGCCGAGCGGATCGTGAAGCGCCCCTCGTAGAGGGCGCGGCCGACGATCGCGCCCGTGCAGCCGAGCCTGCGCACGGCGAGGACGTCGTCCGTCGCGGAGATGCCGGCGGAGGCGATGACGGCGCCTCGGCCCAGGGCGACGACGCGCCCGAGCAGCGCGAGATCCGGGCCGCTCAGGGTGCCGTCGCGGTCGATCGCGGTGACCTCGAAGGTCCCGACCCCCGCGGCTGCGAGGGCGGCCACCGCCTCCTCGACCGGAATGCCGGGGCCGCCGGGCAGCCAGCCGTGACCCACCGCGCGCCCTTCCCGGATGTCGAGGGCCACGGCCACCCGGTCCGACCCGTGGCGGTCCACGAGGCGGCGGGCGAACGTCGGATCGCGCAATGCCGCGGTCCCGACGACGACGCGGGCCGCCCCGGCCGCCAGCATGGCCGCCGCACTCTCCTCGTCGCGCAGCCCGCCGGCCACCTCGACCCGGGCAGACTCCCCCACTCCGCCGACGATGGCCCGCACCAGGTCCGCCTGACGGCCGGCGGGATCACGGGCCCCATCGAGGTCCACGACGTGCAGCCAGCGCGCGCCGTCCGCGACGAAACGCTCCGCGACCTCGACCGGGTCGCCACCGTAGACCGTCTCCCGGTCGAACGCACCCCGCAGCAGCCGCACGACGCGGCCCCCGCGCAGGTCGATCGCGGGCAGGACGTCGAACGATCTCTCGTCGTGGGGGTTGCCTGCTGCCATGGCAGTATGATAGCGTGATAGCACGCTACTATGTCATCACGCCGCCACGAGGCCCGAACCAATGCAGCCCCGCCCCGACGACTGGCGCAGCCCGGACACGGACGCCCTGCTCGACGCCCTCCTGGACCTGGAGGATTCGGCCGAGGCGGCTGCCTTCCTGCGCGACCTGTGCACCCTCGGGGAGCTCCGCGACCTGGCCCAGCGCTGGGCCGTCGTTCGCCTGCTGGACGCGGGGCTTCATTACTCCGAGATCTCGCGACGGACCGGCGCGAGCACGGCGACGATCACCCGGATCGCCTCGTGGCTCAACCACGGTGAGGGCGGTTACCGAGCGGCCCTGGCGAAGGCCCGAGTCCGGGGAACGGTCTACCCGGAGGGGCCGGTCCACGCGGCCGCCACGCGCTCGTGAGCGAGCGGCGCATGACCCTCGCCGTCCCCAACAAGGGACGGCTGGTTGAACCCACGCTCCGCCTGCTGCACGACGCGGGCCTCGTCTTCGAGGAGCGTGATCGGAGTCTGGTGAGCCGGGTCGAGAACGTGGCCCTCGACATCCTCTTCGTCCGCACGAGCGACGTCGTCGAGTTCGTGCGCGACGCCGTCGCCGACCTGGGAATCACGGGAGCCGATCTCCTCGCCGAGTCCGAGGTGGACCTGCCCGTCGTTCGTGCGCTTGGCTACGGCCGCTGCCGGCTGACCGCCGCGGTGCCCAGCGATGCCGGCCCGCAGCGCGTCGAGGACCTCGCGGGCCTCCGCGTGGCCACGTCCCATCCCCGCGCCACCCGCCGCTGGTTCGCCGACCGATCGATCCCGGTGGAGGTGATCTCGCTCTCCGGTGCGGTCGAGGTTGCGCCGCGCCTGGGGCTGGCGGAGGCGATCGTGGACCTCGTCTCGACGGGAGCCACGCTCGCCACGAACGGCCTGCGATCCATCGGCGACCTCCTCCCTTCCGAGGCCATCCTCGTCGGGAACCCCGCCGCCCTCGACGCGCGTGCCCAGGACGTCGACCGGCTCACCACGATGCTGGGCGCGGTGCTCGAGGGCCGCCGCCGCAAGTACGTGATGATGAACGCGCCGGCCGGGCGCCTCGGCGAGCTGGAGGCGCTCCTTCCCGGCCTGGAGAGCCCGTCCGTAATCCCCCTCGCCCACGCCGGGATGATCGCGATCCACGCGGTCGTGGGGGCCGACGACGTCTGGGCCCTCCTGCCCCGCCTCAAGACCGCGGGCGCATCGGGAATCCTCGTCCTGCCGATCGAGAAGCTCATCGTATGAGCCCGACGCCCGCCACGATGGCGTTCCCGACCCACCCGTCCGCCTATGCCTGGGAGGCAAACGACGAGCAGGTCGCCGAGCGCTACGGCGTCCCGCTCGAGCGGATCGTCCGCTTCGACCTCAACACGTGCCCGGCACCACCGGACCTCGCCCTGCGCCTGCTGCGGGCCGGGGAGTACGGACGGGCGATCTCCGAGTATCCGCCGGCCGACTACCGGGAGCTCGTCGCTGCGGCGGCCGAGCGCTACGGCGTGGCCGGGCGCGACCTGCTGGTGGGTGCCGGCGCCGACGAGATCCTCGACATCCTGGCCAAGGCGTTCATCGCGCCCGGCGCGACCGCTGTGATCCCGACTCCCACCTATTCCATGTACCGCGTGCTCACCGAGCAGCGCCCCGCGCGCCCCGCCCTCGTTCCCCGGGCGCCGGCGGCACGCGGCTACGCCCTCGATCTGGCGGCCGTCCGCGCGGCGGCCCGGGACGCCGCCCTGGTCTGGCTCTGCGACCCGAACAACCCGACCGGGCTGCCGGAGCCCGACGGCGCCGTCGCCGATCTCCTCGCGGGCCTGCTTGCCGACGCCGAGGCCCTGGGGCGGGTCGCCCCGGTGGTCGTCCTCGACGAGGCCTATGCCGAGTTCATCGGCCGGTCGCACGTCGCGCTGCGCGACGCGTACCCGCGCCTGGTCGTGGTGCGCACGGCCTCGAAGGCCTACGCCCTCGCCGGGATGCGGGTCGGGTTCGCGATCGCACGGCCCGAGCTGATCGCCGAGATCGCGCCGTATCGTCCGCCGGGCTCGGTCGCGATTCCCTCGGTGGCGGTCGTCACGGCCGCCCTCCGCGACCCGGATGCCCTCGCCGCGAACGTCGCCCGCGTCGCCCGCGAACGCGCCCGGCTGGCCGCTGCGTTCGCCGCGGCCGGGTTCCCCGCGAACGCGTCGGTCACCAATTTCCTGCTCGTCGAGCTCGGCGGCCCGCCGGCCGCCCGGGCCATGGCCGACGGGCTGCTTTCCCACGGCCTCGTCCCCCGCACGTTCGGCGCCGACCACCCGCTGGCGGGACACCTGCGCTTCACGGTCCGCGACGAGGCCCAGGATGACCGCCTGATCGCCGCGTTCACCGGGCTTGCCCCGACCGCCCGCGGTGCCGTCGGCGCCACCCCTTACCCCGAGGAGCCCACGCCATGACGACGCCGCTCGGCAGCCTGTCCGTTGATGCTCGCGAGGGGCGCCGCGTCACCGTGAGCCGGCGCACCCTCGAGACCGACATCACGCTCACGCTCGACCTCGACGGCGCCGGAACCACCGACGTGCGCACGGGCGTGGGCTTCTACGACCACCTCCTGGGGTCGTTCGCCCACCACGGCCTCTTCGACCTCGCGATCCGGATCACGGGCGACCTCGAGGTCGACGAGCACCACACGGTGGAGGACGTCGCGCTCGTCCTCGGCGGCGCGCTGGCCGAGGCGCTCGGCGACCGGGCCGGGATCGCCCGCTTCGGGGACGCGGCGGTGCCGATGGACGAGGCGTTGGCGACGGCCGTCGTCGACGTGGGCGGACGGCCCTGCGCGGTCCTCGACCTCCCGTTCCGGGGCGAGCGAATCGGGGCCCTGCCGACGCAGCTCGTCGAGCACGCGCTGGAGGCGTTCGCTAGGACCTCCGGGCTGACGCTCCACCTCCGGGCGTCCGGCCGCAACGATCACCACGTGGCCGAGGCGGCGTTCAAGGCTCTCGGGCGCGCGCTCCGAGTGGCCGTGGCACCCGATCCTCGCCGCGCCGGCGTTTCGTCGACCAAGGGAAGCCTCGGGTGACCCGGATCGCCGTCGTCGACTACGGCGCCGGCAACCTCGTGAGCATCGACCAGGCGCTGCGGGCCGCCGGGTCCGACGTCGTGATCGCGCGGGCCGCGCCCGACCTCGACGGCGCGGACGGTCTCATCGTCCCCGGTGTCGGCGCCGCCCGTCCCGCGATGGACCGGCTGCGCCGGCGCGGGCTGGTCGAGCCGATCCGCCGCTGGATCGCCGCCGACCGACCGTTCCTCGGGATCTGTCTCGGGATGCAGCTCCTCTTCGAGGGGAGCGACGAGGACGGCGCCCGGACGCTCGGCGTCCTTCCGGGGCGGACGGTCCTTCTCGTCGGCGCCCCACGCCTTCCGCACATTGGCTGGAATGCGGTGCGCCGCCGCCGTCCCCACCCACTCTTCGCCGGCGTGGCCCCGGACGCGCCCTTCTACTTCGTCCACTCGTACGCGCCGCACCCCGCGGGCCCCAACGCGATGGATGTCGCCCTCGCCGTCACCGATCACGGGCCCGACTTCGTCAGCGCGGTCGCACGCGGCCGCCTTGCCGGCGTCCAGTTCCACCCCGAGCGGAGCGGTCGCGATGGCCTGCGCCTGCTCGCCAACTTCGCCACCCTCGCCGGGAAGGCCGCCTGATGCTGGCCGTGCGCGTCATCCCGTGCCTCGACGTGGCCCGTGGTCGCGTCGTCAAGGGGACCCGTTTCGTGGACCTGGTCGACGAGGGCGACCCCCCGGAGCTGGCGGAACGCTACGCCCGCGAGGGAGCGGACGAGATCGTCTTCCTCGACATCTCGGCGGCGCCCGAAGGAAGGGCGACGCTGCGCGACATCGTCGAGCGGACGGCGCGCCGAGCCTTCGTCCCGCTCACGGTGGGCGGCGGCGTCCGCACGCCGTCCGAGATGCGGGACGTCCTCCGCGCCGGGGCCGACAAGGTCTCCCTCAACACCGCCGCGGTGGCGGACCCCGACCTCGTCCGGCGCTGCGCCCGCCGGTTCGGGTCCCAGGCCGTCGTCGTCGCCATCGACGCCCGGCGCGCCGTCAAGTCGCCCGGGCAGGCCGCTGCCTGGGAGGTCGTCGTGAAGGGCGGCCGGGAGACGACCGACCTCGACGCCGTGGCCTGGGCGGAGCGCGTGGTCGATCTCGGCGCCGGCGAGCTGCTCGTCACCTCGATCGATCGCGACGGGACGCAGTCGGGCTACGACACCGCGCTCCTGCGGGCCATCGCCGATCGCGTCCCGGTGCCGGTGGTCGCCTCGGGCGGCGCCGCCGGCCCGTCGGACTTCGTGGCCGCGGTCCTCGAGGGCGGCGCCTCGGCCGTCCTCGCCGCCTCGATCTTCCACCGCCGGCAGCACTCCATCGCGGCCGTCAAGGCGGCAATGGCCGCGGCGGGCATCCCGGTCCGGCTCGTCCCGGAGGCCGCCGCATGAGCGGCCCGGGCCTCCCCTCCCCCGCCGGCGCGCTGCGCGACCCCGGCGACGTCCGCTTCGGCCCGGCGGGCCTCGTGCCCATCGTCGTGCAGGATGCCGGCGACGGCCGGGTCCTCATGCTCGCCTGGGCGAACGCGGACGCGGTCGCGGCCACCCTCGCGACCGGCGACGTGCACTTCTTCTCCCGCACGCGCTCCGCCCTGTGGCGGAAGGGCGAGACGAGCGGCCACGTCCTCCGGCTCGTGGACCTCGCCCTCGACTGCGACGGGGACGCGCTCCTCGCCCGGGTCGTCCCGGCCGGGCCGACCTGCCATCGCGGCGAGCGGAGCTGCTTCGACCCCGACGGTGCCGCGGAGGGGACCGGGCTCGGGGCCGCGGAGGGGACCGGCCGGGGGGTGCCGGCGGGAGCCGGGACGGAGACCGCCCAGGGGTTCGCGTGGCTCGAGACCCTCTGGTCGACGATCGCCGACCGGGCAGCGCGGCGCCCGGAAGGCTCGTACACCGCACGGCTGCTCGCCGCGGGCGTCGACGGCCCCGCGCGCAAGGTCGCCGAGGAGGCGACCGAGGTCCTGATGGCGGCCAAGGACGACGCGGTAGTCGAGGCAGCGGGCGCCGACCGGGCTGCGACGCGCGACGCTCTCGCGGGGGAGGCGGCGGACCTCGTCTACCACGCCCTCGTGCTCCTGGCCGAGCGCGGCGTCCCCCCGGCAGCCGTGCTCGAGCGTCTTCGGACCCGCCACGGGGGCTGACGACGGAAGCGCCCCGCTAGGGCAGCTCGTGGTGGGCGCGACACCGCGCCTCGTAGGTCTCCCGGCGCCGCGTCGGGTTCTCTGCGGCGAGGCCCCCGACCACGACGACCGGCTCGTCGGCTCCGGCCGGCCGGCCGTCGATGAGGCGCTGGGTGCGGGTCGCCTCCTCGCCGCAGACCGTGCAGATCGCCGACAGGGACCTGACATCGTCGGCGATGGCGAGGAGCCGCGGCATCGGGCCGAAGGGGCGGCCGCGGAAGTCCGTGTTGAGCCCGCAGCAGACGACGGTCCGGCCGGCCGCCGCGAGGCGCTCGACGACGTCCACGAGGCCGTCCGGGAAGAACTGCGCCTCCTCGATCGCGATGACGTCCGCCCAGGCGTCCTTCGCCAGCGTCTCAATCTCCGACGGATCGGCGACGGCCTTCGACTGGAAGGCGGCGCCGGACCGGCTGCGAACGACCTCGAGCTCGGTCCGATCGTCGATCACGGGCCGGACGAGAAGGATCCGGCGTCGGGCAATCTCGGCGCGCCGCAGGAGGCGGAGCAGCTCGTCGGTCTTGCCGCTGAACATGCACCCCGAGATGACCTGGACGTGCCCGCGTGCAGCTACCCTCATCCTCGTCCCAGCCCTCGCACGAGGACCCGCTGGTCTCGCTTGCCGCGCCGGACGAGCAGGTATCTCCCGGCCAGCAGGTCGTCGAGCCCGAAGGTGGCGGCGATGTCGCGGACGGGGGCGCCGTTGACGTGGACGCCGCCCTGCTCGACGAGGCGTCGCCCGTCGGCGCGAGAGCCCGCGGCGCCCGTCGCAACGAGAATGGTTACGACGTCCATCGGCGCGCCGTCCTCCGGCCACGGGGACGCCGGAATCTCCGCTGCCAGGTCCGCCAGCGTCTGCGCACCGGCCTGCGTAGGGTCGCCCCCGAACAGCATCTCGCTCACGCGGGCGACCCGCTCGGCCGCCCCGCGTCCGTGGGTCAGCTCGGTCATGTCGCGCGCCAGGGCGCGCTGGGCGATGCGCCGCTCGGGAGCGGCCGCGTGGTCCGCCTCCAGCTCCTCGATCCGGCCCCGGTCGAACACCGTGAACCAGCGCAAGTAGACGCCCACGTCGCGATCGTCTGCGTCGACCCAGTACTGGTAGAAGCGGTAGGGCGACGTAAGCGACGCGTCGAGCCAGATCGACTCGCCGCCCTCGCTCTTGCCGAACTTGGCCCCGGACGGCGAGAGGAGGAGCGGGTACGCGAGGCCGTGGGCCGGCTCCCGGCCGCGGGCCCCCGATTGCGCCGTGCGCCGGATCAGCTCGAGGCCGGCCGTGATGTTCCCCCACTGGTCGGCGCCGCCGCACTGCAGCTCGACCCCGTGGGAACGCTGCAGGTGGGCGAAGTCGGCCGCCTGCAGGAGCATGTAGCTGAACTCGGTGAACGAGAGCCCCTTGCCGATCCGGGCCTGGACCGAGTCCTTGTCGAGCATGTACGGGATCGTGAAGTGCTTGCCGACGTCGCGCAGGAAGTCGAGCAGGCGGACCTCGCCGAGCCAGTCGAGGTTGTTGACCACGAGAGCCTGGGTGGCCCCCGGGGCGAAGTCGAGGAAGCGCGCCAGCTGGTCGCGGATGGCGTGGACGTTCGCCTGGACGGCGGGTCGATCGAGAAGGGGTCGCTCGGCTGATCGCCCGGAGGGATCCCCGATCAGCCCGGTCGCCCCGCCCACCAGGGCGACCGGCTGGCCGCCGGCGTGCTGGAGCCGCATCAGGCCGTAGACGGGCACGAGGTGGCCCACGTGAAGCGAGCGGAACGTCGGGTCGAAGCCGTTGTAGGCACGGATCGGCTCGTTCGTGGCGAGGCGCGCCTCGAGGCCCTCGCTGAGGTCGTGGACGAGACCGCGCCAACGCAGGTCGGGCAGCAGGGTCGACAGGCGGGTCGCGCTCAAGGCGTCACACCGCGCCGGCGGCACGCGTCGAAGCAGCCCGGGGGCACCGAACGGGCATCCATGACCGCTATGCTATCGTGACCGACGCCATGCAGACCAGCCTCTCGCGGCGGCAGCGCCGCCGCCGGAACGGCTCCGGCCATCGGCCCTCCTCCGGAAGGCGCGCCGTCGCGGGCGTCGCGATCGCCATCCCCCTGTTCCTGTTCGCCTCGTTCCTCGTCGCCGGCGCCGTCGGGTTCGCGGGTGCGGTCACGGCGTTCTCGCACTACAGCCAGGGTCTCCCCGACCCGACGGAGGTCTTCGGGAACATCCGCTTCGACGAGGAGACCCGCCTCTACGACCGCACCGGCAAGGTGCTCCTGGCGACCTTCGCCCGGGAGCGCCGCGACGTCGTCACCTTCGACGAGATCCCCCCGGTCGTCGTCGACGCGACGACGTCGATCGAGGACAAGACCTTCTGGGAGAACGCGGGCTTCGATCCGATCAGCATCGTCTCGGCGGCGCTCGACACGATCTCGGGCAACGCCCGCGGGGCGTCGACCATCACCCAGCAGCTGGTCCGCAATCGGCTCCTCCCGGAGTCCGCATTCACCACCACGTACGAGCGGAAGATCCGGGAGATCATCCAGTCGATCCGCCTGACCCAGGCCTTCCCCGGCGATGAGGGCAAGAAGAAGATCATCGCCGCCTACCTGAACGACAACTTCTTCGGCAACAACAGCTACGGGATTGCGGCCGCCGCGCGCGGCTACTGGGGCGTCACCCTCGACAAGCTCACCCTGGCCCAGGCGGCAATCCTGGCCGGGATGCTGCAGTCCCCCTCGACCTACGACCTCGTCCGCAACGCGGTCGAGGAGGAGCTGCCCGACGGCACGACCCGGCTCGTCGTCCCGGTCGACACCGCCGTCGTGCAGCGCCGCAACCGGATCCTCGAGCTGATGAAGACGCGCTCGGTGCTGACCGTCGGCGTCTACACCACCGCGGACTACGACCGCGCGATGCAAGAGCCGGTCGTCCTGACCCCCCCCGCCAACCGGCGGATCCTGGCCCCCCACTTTGTCCTCCAGGCGCGCAGCCAGCTCGGGGCCATCATCTGCGGGCCGGATGCGGCGGACAACTGTCCGAAGGTGGACACCGGCGGCTACCGCGTGATCACCACCCTGGACTGGCGCCTCCAGCGCATGGCGGAGAAGTGGACCGAGGCCGGGGCGCGGGCGCCGAACGCGAAGGACACGGCGGCGTACCTCAAGGCGCTCGGGACCCCCTACCAGGCCTGGATCAAGAACATGCGCGGAACCGGCGTCCACAACGGGGCCCTCGCCGCCGTCGACTACCGGACCGGCCAGGTGCACGCCTACACGGGCAGCGCCGGCTTTTATCTCAAGGGCAACAAGCGGTTCCAGCCCCAGTTCGACGTGCTCGAGGACGGCTGGCGCCAGCCCGGCTCCGCCTTCAAGCCGATCAACTACAGCGTCGGCCTCGAAGATCGCACCCTGACCGCCTCGACGCTGTTCATGGACGTCGTCACGGACTTCGGCGGAGGCTGGACGCCGGTCGACGCCGACCGGCTGGAGCGGGGGCCCGTTCGGCTGCGCCAGGCCCTCCAGGTCTCCCTCAACATCCCGGCCATCAAGGCGGCCATCCGGATCGGGCCCGACCGCGTCTACGAACGCTCCAAGGACTTCGGGATCCGCTACCAGAGCGCGACGAACCAGGGCGGCGCAGCGATCGCCATCGGCACCGTCGAGGTCCACATGATCGACCTCATCAGCGCGTACGGCGCCATCGCCAACGGTGGTGTGCTCGTTCCCCGGACCACGATCCTCGAGGTGCGCAACGCCGCGGGCGAGAAGATCTGGCCGCTGGAGGGTGCGGCGACGACCGGCAAGCGGGTCGTGAGCGCCCAGGCCGCCTTCATCATGAGCGACATCCTCGCGTCCAACACGGACCCCGCGCAGAACCCGTTCTGGAGCAAGCGCTCGATCCTCGAAGGAACAAAGCGGCGTCCCGCGGCCCTGAAGACCGGCACCACGGACAACACCATCGACCTCACCGCGGTTGGCTTCCTGGCCCCGCCGAAGGACCCCAAGGCCCCGGCCTTCGTCGTCGGCGCCTGGATGGGGAACAGCGACAACTCGGCGCCGGACAAGGCCGTCGTCGCCCTCGAGTCGGCGGCGTCGCTCTGGCAGTCCTTCCTGACGCAGGCCAGCAAGGGCACCCCGATCGCCACGTTCCTGCGGCCCCCGGGCCTGGTGCAGGCCTCGGTCGACGCCCACAGCGGCATGAAGCCCGGCCCGTTCACGACGGAGACCGTCAAGGAGTGGTTTATCGAGGATGCGGTGCCCACCGAGGTCGACACCACGAAGGTCGGCGTCGAGGTGGACGCGGCCACGGGCAACCTCTGGCAGGAAGGATGCGTCGGGCCCAAGGAGGTCAAGGGCTTCCTGAACCTGGGCGCGATCGAATCCGAGTTCGCGTCCTGGGGTCCGTTCAACAGCGACTGGCTCACCCGCGCCGCGCTCGGGCCCGGCGTCGCCGGCGGGCCCGAGCGGACCCGGACGACCTACTTCTACGAGACCGGCGTCTGGAACCCGTTCGGCAGCACGTGGGGCGCGCCCTTCGCGCCGACGGAGATGTGCGAGATCCCGGCGCCGTCGCCCGAGCCGTTCCCTTCCGACAGCCCCGGTCCGGGGGACTCGTTCCCCCCCGGCGAGACGCCCACCCCCGATCCCGGCGGCGGTGGCGGCGGTGGCGG
>Ga0315284_10001747_pt1 | contig 31045 bp, 21 predicted proteins | sample YL17G09_16_MG_FD_203696 | JGI IMG/M metagenome (GOLD analysis project Ga0315284, IMG submission 203696) | Sediment microbial communities from Yellowstone Lake, YNP, Wyoming, USA - YL17G09_16 | ecosystem: Environmental > Aquatic > Freshwater > Lake > Sediment | place: USA: Wyoming | collected...
GGCTTATATTAAATGCAAAATTAAATGCTGACTGGGCTTGTTTTCAATTGTTTGGTTTTGAAATTAGGGATACAGATATTCTTAAAAAATTAATTGCTGTTATTACTGGTTTTCTATTGTTGTCTAACATTAACAATACTCTTCATTACAAATTATAGTTTAAGTATCTAATTTTAATTTATTCGTTCGTTTTTATTACAAAATAATATACATAAATATTATACATATTAATAATATAATAATGAATGCCTCAAATATCACCGTCGATTTTAATAATACCATTATATCATTTGTACAAAATATAAGTGATGTTTGTCCTACTTGTGTTATTGCTATACATCGTAAAGATGTTGAAAGATTAATAAAAAAACCAGAATATGAATTCAAATTTATTGAAACATTTTGTATAAAAGTATTGCAGTATAAAGCAAGAATTGATGCAGATGATGAAAGTTTCTTCCTGCAAAAATCTTATGATGATGATCTTGATAATAATCAAACACTAATTAATCATGTTTTTGAACTAAAGTCAATATGGTTAGACCTCAATGATGATAATAAACTGGTTGTTAAACAATATATGAAAATTTTATGTGCACTGGCTGAACAATACTATCTGATTATTTGCCAATAAAATATTATGTTATAATATTATTTATTATCATAACATATCTCTCGTTTACTTTATTTACTTTGTTTACTTTATTTACTTTATTTATTTTATTTACTTTATTTATTTTATTTACTTTATTTATTTTATTTACGATATTGTTGTTTATTTTGTTGTTGTAATCTTTGCATATTCATCATTTGCTGTTGTTGCATTTGTTGTTGTTGCATTTGCTGCTGTTGTTGCATTTGTTGATATTGTATATTTGGTTGTTGCATTTGTTGATATTGCATATTTTGTTGTTGTTGCATATTTGGTTGTTGTTGCATTTGTATTTGTTGATTTTGTAACATTTTACTTTGTTCAGTTTCCATAACAGCTTTCAATTGTTGTTGTCTCATAAACTCTGCAAATTCAGTATCCGTTGTTTGTCTTCTTGATTCTATTTCCCTGATCATTTTAGTTTGGTCCTCTTTACCTATTTTTTTCTGTTCTGGTGCTGTAAATATAGCATTTTTTTCTTCTTCACCAATTCCAAAATATGATTTGGGTGTTGGATTATCTGTTTTCATGTATGCAAATGTATCCGATATACCTGTCATTTCTGTATCAACATATCCTAATGGACCTTTTTTGACTTGTGTTGTATTGTTCGTCATATTTTGTTTTATAATTTGTTTATTTAGTTCCATTACTTGTTGATGTCTCAAGAATTTTATTTGTTTAATCCATTCAAATGTTTCAATACCTTCTAATGGCTTATTTATATTGGATACTATCATTGTTGGTACCATCTTAATTTGTGGAGGGATTTTATCTAATATATCATCAACACATATTAATTTAAAATAACCAAGTAGATTATCATTTTGTAATAATAATAATAAATTTCTACTTGTTTCACATGTCTTACTATAAAATAAAAGGTTTACTTGAGGGTTTACTTGAGGGTTCACTTGAGGGTTATTCACTTGAGGGTTCACTTGAGGGTTATTCACTTGAGGGTTATTTACTTGAGGGTTCACTCGAGGGTTATTTACTTGAGAGTTCACTCGAGGGTTCACTTGATTTCCTCTATTCATTTATATTTAATATATGATAATAATAAATTATTATTACAACGCATTTCTTTCAGTAAAAAATTGAAATTTACCCATAATCATATATAAAAAATAAATATCTTACTATAATTATTAAATGACAAACACAAATGATCCAATCGATTTAAAAATCGTCCAGTTACATAAACAAGAATTTAAAAATCTACAAGCGAGTCAATTAATGTTAGAAATGTCTGGTAATACTGTATCATCAACATTAGTTAATACATTGAGAAGATTATGTCTTGATTATATACCAACATATGCATTTTGTGATAAAACTATTACAATAGAAAAAAATACATCTGTATTTGATAATGATTACATGAGGGTAAGACTATCACAAATGACACCACCTAATATTATAAACAATATTATGTATCTGGATGATAAATATTGGAAAAATGTTAATTACTCTAATCCAGATAGAGAAAAACATCCAGATGACAAGAAAATTATAGAAATATATGTCAATGCAAAAAATAATACCAAAAATATTATGAATGTAACTACTAATGATATTAAATTCTTTGAAGATGCAGAAACTGTCTCCAATAAATTTAATGAAAAGTTTCCAATGTTAATTATTCAATTGAGGCCGAATGAAGTTTTTGTTTCTAAACTATCTGCCGTTTTGGGTTTGGGTAAGAATAATAATATATGGTCTGCATCAGCAACTTCTTATTATGAAGAAATTGATGAACACAAATTTAAATTAACGATTGAATCACAAGGCCAAATGGATGAATATGAAATATTATATAAAGGATGTGCTGTTATTAAAGAAAAATTAAAATTAATTAAATCATATATCGATGAAACATACAGTACAAGTGATATCACCAATGGTAAAGAACTTAAACTTATTTTGGAAAATGAAGATCATACCTTGGGTAATATGATTAATGAAACATTACAATTAAATAAAAATGTTGCATATTCAGGTATGGCTAAACCATATTTTATGGTAGATAAAATTGTGATCACATTTATCACTATTGAAAAGAATCCATTGAAACCATTGTATGAATCACTCAACTATATAAATAGTATTTTTAATAATATTCAGAATCAAGTAACAAAACTTGGTAAAAATTTCATCAAATGTGATATCGAAATAAGCACAACATCGTCAACATCATCGTCAACACCGTCAACAACGTCAACAACGTCAACAATATCATCGTCAACAACACCAAAAAGTAAAACAAAAGCCAAAAAGTAAAAGGTAATATATTTTTTTATTTATTATAAAAAAATAATAATTCATAATTTAATCATTAAAGATTACCGAACATTAATGTTGATTGGGTCATAGTATCAATGCATTCTTTGTTTAAAAATATACATTCTGGTTTGTGAAGCAATTCCATTCTTTCATACAATAATTGTTTCAAATCATATGCAGGCAAGGTTGTTTTAAGATAGTGATACACATCATGGATGTTTAATGAATATGATGTTAATTTATCTTGCTGTAGAATAGTAAATGGTTGAGAAATATCATGTTGTTCACATGTATCTAAAAACTGGGTTCGAATGTTATGTTTGCATATATAAATACCATGTAGTCCATATAATACTTTTTTATAATGTTCTGGTAGTTCATTATACAATGTTGGATTCTTCTTTTGTCTTGTCATATGATATAAATTAAGTATTTCTTTTGAAATATTTTTCAATGCATTATTGATTCTTTTTACAACTTCATTACCATATTTTGTAAAGTATGGTAGAAATTCACTTAATTTATCCTTTTGATATAATTCCAAATAACTTTGATAAATGTTACTATTGTTTGGCTTTAATGCTGCTATTTTTTGATAAATATTAGTTTGTAATTTTAATGTTACAAATTTACTTTTATGAACTTCACCATAATAATATCTCAAAACATAACCTTCTAATGTTATTTTATTGTACATTTCATTTTGATTACTATATTCATTTAATTTCATTAATACATCATTAATACTATTGAATTTTTCATCCACAATATAATTAACTTTATTATTAACTTTATTGTTGATCCTATAATTGACTTCATGTAATGTATATTTTTCAGTTGTCAAAATATGAAAAACTTCCTTATATTCCTTTTCAAATGATAAATATTCAACAATATTTTTATTCTTATAATGTACCAATATGAAATGATAACAAAAGTTTGGATTTAAATCTGTTGTATCTAATTTAAATTTACCATCAATTGCTTCATTAAATAAATCCAAATATGATTTATTTTTAATCCACACTGATTCACTTGCATCTAAACATCTTCTTGTGGTCACATACCATTTGTTATTATGATAAAATACAACAATCATTGTACCCTCATAACATTTTTGTACTGTAACATTGTTCCAATTTTTATCATTTAAAAACTGTTGAGCATCATCATTATAAGTAATTTTATTATATTGTGATACAATTGGTTTTAAAGTTTCTTTGTCAATAATATAACTACCACTAAGTGTATTAAACTCGGCTTTCATATTATTATTACTATAAATCATAGACAATACATCGTCTTCTTTGATGTTCAAATTATATTTCGATAAACCGACAGGTGAACTCGTTGGTGAACTCGTGGTTGGACTTGTTGGTGAACTTGTTGGTGAACTTGTTGGTGAACTTGTTGGTGAACTTGTTGGTGAACTTGTTTGTGAACTTATTGGTGAACTTGTTGGTGAACTTATTGGTGAACTTGTTGGTGAACTTGCAGGTAAACTCGTGGACGAACTCACAGGTAAACTCACAGGTAAACTCACAGGTAAACTTCCAGTTGTTAAACCATTGACATTTGACAAATCCACTGTGGATGCTTTGGTTAATAGTTCATTTTTAAGTTGGTCATAACTTGTTAAATTAAGTTGACTTGTTAAATTCAAAATAAGCTCTTCAATTGTGTTGATAGAATTCGATGAGGATGACATAGCAGGTATAATACAATTGTATAATAATTTTGGCTTTAAGCTATTTTTTCCCCCATAATAATTTAGATAAAATCCTTAAAATAAAATTATATCTTTATATTATATAATTAATACCTATGTATATTAACAAAATTGATGAATTAATGGATAAGATTATTGATGACTTTTACAATAACATTATAACAAATAAGGAATTTACAAAAATTAATAATGAAATTAACTTTGTGAAGTACCAGCTCAATATCAATAAAATATTAGCCAACTATGCATCACAAATTAACAGAAAAGAAATATTTAATATTGTCAATGATGAAGATAATACAAATACCGTTATTGAATTGTTTAAAAAATATATAGCATATTATTTCTTTCTCACAATCGGATTTAATTATACAGGAAAGTATGAAACATTCATTAATAACATTATAGAATTTACAAAAAATCAAGCAGGATTTGAATTGAAGATAACTAATTTCTTCAATAGTGATAGTAATAGTAACATAATCAAATATTATACTTTAGTAAAAAATATGTTGACTGTCCTTAATGCTGATTCTATTAAATTGGCTACATTAGTTAAAAACAAAAACTTTACTGAAAGCATATCATTTTTGAATGAATTAGGGCAAGAATTTGTCAATACTGCATTTAAATTAGAAAATCTCGGAGGGAAATTAACAACTCAGGCACATAATATGATTAAAACTATTATTATTAATGAAATATACATCAAACGTGATAAAGAAGACATATATCAAATTTTAGACAAAACTGAAAAAACTGCAGGCGAATTCATATTTATTGATATTGTTGTTCCTAAAATGGAATATATTGATTATAGTACTATTGAATTATCATTACCTCAAAGTGATGTTGATTCTGGATTAGCAGCTGAAATATATGATCTTATCACACAATATGATGTATTTGTGAAAACCAAAGATATGTCAACCGATGATAAAATATTAGAATTATTAAATAGAAAATTTGTTGTTCCGATTACAGAAGACTTTCTATTATACCATAAAGATTCTGAAAAATATGAGAAAAAAGGAATTAGTGATACAGAGAGTGCATATGGTAAAAAAAAGAAAGAGGATACTAGAATAAAATACATCATTAATAAAATAGATAGTGCTAGTGAATACTTTTCAAAAAATATCAAAAATGACACAGACTTGAGAAAAAATATCGAGAAATTATTTTATGTACCATTATCTGACAGAAGAGTTGTTACAATTAATCATTATGAGGATCTTCGAATTGTAGACAAATTACAAAAGCAAGGTAAAAAGGCAATTGAAACAAGTGAATATTATAATGAACTTGTGACTTATATGCAATATCCATATGTTAGTTTTAAAGATTTTCAACAATATGGTATGAATATTTCATTAACACATACAATTGATGCGGCTAGGTCTACCATATTTGAAAAACATGCTGCAGGTACACAACAAAAATATTTACAATTGAGAGTCGGAGGAGCAAATCAAAGTATAAATATTGTTGGATTCATTGTACCTAACAACAAATTATCATTACATTGTATCAAAGGTAAAAATTTGATTGATATTCGTAAAGTTGGTTACAATGTAAAAGGACAAACTAAGAAAATATCTAATGGATATGAAGGAACACTTAAATTTATTAAAAGATCGTTGATAAATCCACATAAGGAATTGCCGGGAATTTATTGGATGTTTGATTTAGAAAATGATAAAGTAACATTAGAATCATATAATATAACATCAAATTTGAATATTAATGAACAAGTTAAATTATTAACATCCAAATTATATGATGATATATTGGTTGTTGTGTATAATAATATTATAAGAAAAATAGAAAATAAAAAGGATATTACCATAAACTATTTTTATAAATTGATCAAATATTATAATAAGTTTATTGATATACCTTATGAATCTGATATTTATAATCAACTTGAATCTAAATTGTTTAGAGACTTTTTAACTAATTTAGTTGATAAATATGATAAACAACAAGATGCATTCCCTGGGTTATTTGGGGAAGTTATTAAATTACCTAATGCCCCAGAGGTTAAAAAAGATAAAATTCCATCTGTTATTATTAGAAAACAATTCGCAGACAGTAAATTAATTAAAAAAATAACAAAAAAAGAAGATGAAGATGAAGAAACAGCAATAATTACAGCTGTCTGTCAACATTTTGTCACTTGGGATAACATATCAGCTATTAGAAAGAAAAACCCTAATCAATTTGCTAAATTATTATTCGAATTTATGTTCCAATATATAATCCAAAATCATGAAGATGACTTTATTTGTAAAAGTTGTGGTTCCCTTGTTAACATCAAAAATTATGTATTGGACGGTGCATATGATGAAGGTGGTAGTTTTATTAGTTTTAGTATGACAATGGATGTTCCTTTAGAAGATATTTTTGAATATGAAAAATATAAACCATCAATCAGGAATATAGAGAAATTAACAGAAAAAGTAGCATATGTTGCCAATATTAATTCTTTAGTTGGGAAATCATCAACTATCAAGTCAAGAATTAGAAGAATAGTAAAAGATACCATTGATTTAATATTATTACATAATGTTAATCTCAAAAATATCTACAAGGAACGTAATAATAAAATTTCAGCATATGGTTTAAGTAAAGAATTATCAAATTTGTTTGTATTTGATTTGGATAATAGTATTTTTATATTTTCAACTAAAGATAAAGATTTCTATAAACCAATCAAAAGAAATAATATATTGACTTACATTGTTTTTCTGATTTTATTGGAACTTAGTGAAAATCAATTGTTATATATGTCAAATGATAAAATATGCAATTATTACATGTATGAAAAATATGGTCGAGCTTGGTTTAATGATATATATATTCGGAAAAATAATCAGGCTTCTATTGTACCTATTTTAAATTATGAAGTGTTGTGTTATCTTATATTCTATATATCGTGTCTTTTAACTAAATATAATATGTGGCATACTAATATTGCATCAACAAAAGCAACTGCTGGAGAAGATGTCACTGAACCAACAGAGAAAAAGAAAAAGTTTGACCCCAACATTCAAAAAGCTATCATACATACATTAGTAGATTTTCTAAATAGTATTATTGAAATGTACAGTAAAAAGAAGAAACATTATATGTATGATATGATAGCCAATAAATTCTTCCAAAAACTGAATACAATGTTTAATAATGAAGAACTTCTAAATAAAATTAAAGAAATTGAGAAAAAGAAAATAACAACAGTAGCTAAAAGTAAATTAATTGCAAGCAAAGCACCAAATATTATATTGGCTGGAGAATTCAATCATGCAGATTATATTGAAGAATCTCAATGGATGAAATGTAAGATTACTAAGAAATTCCTAAAACAACGTAAACTTAATCAACACGATAAAGTTTATAATATCAGCAATGTAACTAATTGCGAATCTGGAACATTCCATATGTGGTCACAAGCAACAAACGTCGATAAAACATGTACTTGCAAAATATGTAAAATAACTACCAGTCAAATTGACAAAAGTGATAAGATGACCGAAAAAATACAAAATAATTATAAAGTATTAGAGCTACAGAAAATTTCTAAAAAATATTGTTCATCTGGTATACTTCATAATTTTGTTTATGATACAAATTCTAAATGTAGTATATGTATGAAATGTAAACATAAAGAAAGTGATACATATGACAAAACAGAGATAGTTGAATTAGAGAAAAATATTAGGAAGGTTAATGAATATTTAAAAGATAAAGCCAATTATAAAGAACCTATGTTGGATATTGAATTAAAAGGTGACAAAGGTAAAAAACAAACAGATATTATCAATGACATAAAATCATCATATGGTAAATCTAAAGAACATAAAGAAGATTTCTATCATTTTATTGATACATTTATTTCTTTATTAGAATCTATTATTGGACATAATATTAATATTAATAGTGCAAATGTTTACTTACGAGAAGATACATATATATTTGATCATGACCATAATGGATATTCGATTTATAAACCTATTACTATTATTGATGATGGTAGCAAATTTTTGTTAAAGAAAAATCATCCATTTTTTAAGAAAGATGTTATGTTTTATACTAACAATAAGCTACAAATTGATATATTTTATGATCCAATTAATCAACTATTGTTAGGATACAAGGAACGTAATAAAGATTTTCAATTACCAAAAAAATCAAATATTTATATTAAAATTAATAGGTCAATTGCCAATAGATTAAAATATTTGGGCTATCCATCTAAATTTATAAATATTGCAGATGCCAATAAAGAAATTCAACATATTTATAAAGTACAAGATAATCCACAATTTATTATTAAAAATATTGTTGGAGATATTAGTCGTACCAGAATAGATAACTTGAAAAAATCATTGTCTGATATTCAAAGATACATATATCGAATTGCATATAGTTTTGATGTACCTATTATTGAAAAAGATGATTTTATTAATACAAATAAATTTTTGGATAAATATAAAAGCAAATTAAATAATATGAAATTAAAAAGTAAAACAAATAAAGATGATAAAAATAACGAAAATAAAAATAAAGAAAATAAAAATAAAGAAAATAAAAATAAAGAAAATAAATCAGACAGATTCTTAAGCAAATGGAAAGTTATCAAGAATAATATATTTTTTGAATCATTAAATACTAAAATAGTAAATTTGGATCCAAGTGTTAATTTTTTGGAAGCCAGTGAGATTAGTACATATGATTACAGTGGAAACCTCATATTATTTTACATTATTAATGAATTTACTCAGTTAATAAACTACAATGATGATAAGTATATCAAAATCATTCTTGTTTATTTTATATTAGATATCATCAACAAAATATATGATAATTTTAATATGGAACAAAATATTATGAATACTGAAATTAAAAGATTTTCCTATATTTTATCAGGTATGGAATATGCTGAACAAGTTAATGAGATGTCTACAGAAACCGAAGGACTATACGATGAGGTTGTTGATGCAGAAGAACCAGTTGATGAAAATGTTATTGAAGAATTAAAAGACAAAAAGGAAGATGATGAAGGAGAATTTGAAACAATGGATATGGAAGAAGAACATGATTATGAAATTGACTATCAGGATGGTGTTAATTTGAATATGTAAGTAATAAAATGATTTATATAAAAAACCATTTTATACAAAAAATTGAAAATTGATCTATATGATACAATTATCATAATAATATAATAATAATCTACCTTATGATATATTAAAATATAAATTAAACAATAAACATGTTTTCTGGTTCATATAATAAACAAATATTCAGATTTGATGATACCGCAAGTTATAATTTTGATGTAAATGACAAAAAAGAAAATTATATGAAAGTTTTTGATTTTATTAAATCACATAGAAGAGTCAGATTATATTTTTCTGTTTATTCTGATGGTACACAAATAGCATATGGTGAAGGAGCAAACAATCAAATTTATCAAAAATTAGCTTCAAATATGATTGATGAATTATTTGTCAAGATCAATATATCTTATGTGAAAATTAATCCATTAAATAAATTTTGGGAAATATATGACAATATCTATGCTTTTGTTATGTTTATTTCGATGATGGCAACTTATAAATGCACATTTCCTTACCATTTTTTACCAACATGCTATGAAATTGCTTTTGATAAACAAATGACTAATGATGAAATTAATTATTTCTACAAAAAATATGATCCAGTAAGTTATGATAAGATAATTCAATTTGCAGATAATTTTGATGATTTAGATACTGGATTTAATACTAAAGAAGAATTTATGGTCAATAGTATGACAAAAAATATTTCTGATCAAGAATATTCCATTTATTACCAAATGAATGATATTTTTGGGACAATTATATCATTCAGTCAAAATATTGTTAGAAAAAATAGCTATATTGATGATAATGTTTATAATGATGATAATGTTTATAATGATGATAGTGATGATGTTCATGATATTATTATTAGTGAGAGTGAGAGTGATAGTGATGAGAATATGCCAGTATTAGTCAATAATAATGATGATATATCCCGTTCTCAAGTGACAGCATCAACAACAATTACACAAGAAAAATCGAAGGGCTATCAAACAATTAATTATGATATCACAGCTATTGATAAAATATTCTGTGGGAATTTTGGTGTTAATTTGGAAGACATTCAAAAAGTGATCATTTTAAGTAATTCACAATATCAACAATTATGGAATAAGTTTTTGGCATCTCTTGATAGTGAATATTGGAGAAGAATATTATTGGCTTTTGGTAATACATTAACATTGGATAAAACATATAGTGTGGATGTTATTAAAATGCTCGTCGATATTAGTATTCATACATGTTATGGTAAAGTAGAAATTAATATTGAGTTATTTGAAAGTCTTGAAAAATTATCTAAATTGAAAATGTATTTTACTGATGGTTTAGATTCAATAAGTGATAAGACTAATCATCAGTTATCAAGTGGTTTTACATCTTATAATATGCCTTCATGGTCGCCAACAAGAATAATACCATTTCATAGTTCATTCGATATAGAATCGGCATCAGCACCAGAGGAGGGTTCTACCAGAGTGTCATCAGAGTCATTACGACGTAACTTTTTTGAAAGACATTTCGGCCAGGGTGTAACGGAAGAAGATGAAAGAACAATAACATCTCGTCCACCTCGTAATCCGGATACTAATACATTCCTTCAATTATCGTTGGCACTTCTAGCCAGCTACATATCAGATCGTGATGAGGATTTAGCAGAACAAACATCTAATCGTATAATAGAATATCAAAATCATATAGTGCCAACAACATCCGAAATACCACAGAGTGTATCTATATCAAGAAGTCACCCAGATGTCCAATTCTTCAATCCAACATTTAGACGACATACTGCTTTCACTTCCAGTGATTTTGACGGTGATGATATAAGATGGATAAATCACACTGGTCATCATCTTATCAATTCTGTAATAACAAGTATTGGTGATACAGTCATTGATGTACAAGATTATAATGACATAACAATAACAATACCAACAGAAACAACGAACAATGAATCACGTGAAAATCAATTAAATTCACCTCAAAATAATAAATTAATAAAATCATCTAAAAAATCTCAACAAAAGACAAATGCAAAGAAAAATTCTAGAAAATGTTTAACTAAAAAGAATCAAGTTAAATATTTACCAACAAATAAAAACAAATCATATAAAAAATCGTTTAGATAATTATTTTATTAAAATATAAAATTTCTTAATACATTATATAAATAATGTTAGATAGTTCAAATATTATATTGATGATAATCATTGCCATATTATTTGTTATATTGGTTTTTAATAATGGTAAAAAAAAGGGAGTATCTCCAACTATAACCGAAAATAAACAAAAAGAAAAATTTATACCACAAAATCCAAAGTATAAATATAAATATGTTGGTAATAATAAATCAGATGAAGAAAGTTTGATTGATGATGTTAATAGTGTCATTAGTGGTAAAAGTCACAGAAGTGGTAATGGAAGTATGGATAATAACTGGGACAATTCATATGACCCAGCGATTGTTACTAACACACCATTAAATCCAAATTTTCTAACTATGCAATTTCACAATGATTATAGAGATGTTATTACAGCATTTAATAATATTGTTCCAGAAAAGAAACAACGATTTAATCTTCCTAATATTCCTTTAGTATATTCACAACCAGAAGCAGTTGAAGTAAAGAATCTTATTTCTGATTTTATGAATGTTGTTAATGAAAATGTTAAAACACAAGTTCCAGCTACTAGGAAAGTTAATTCTGGATGGGATGAAGCTGTTCCTGATCCAAATGTCGAATCTGGATGGACAAAAACACAAAAGGCATTAGGATTAGCACCATCATTATGGGATGATCCAGCTGGCAAAAGCTTCCTTAAAATTGTCAAAATCACACATGTTCAAAAATATGAAACAGATGATGAAATTAAATATGTAATTGATATTGTTATTCAAAAACAAAATGTTGATGATCAACTTGTCATTAAAGTGAGTTTTGTTCAGGATAAAAGACCATTGAATGATGAAAACAATTTCTTTATTACTAAAAATGTTGAGATGAAGGTTATCATTGAAGATTTGTTTGTTGAAGGTGTTTTAAGTAAAGATGGAAATGATGCAAGATTACAATTTGATAATCAACCTGAAAAATTCTATGATTACAATGCATTGGAATACAATAATATGACAGATCCAAAATATATCCAAAAGATTCTTACACAAAAATATAAAACTAGAACCGAAGAAATGGAGCAAAGAAATGCCATGTTAGACGAAGAAGGAAGAGGTTTCCATAGAAATATCCCAAATATTTATGATTTTTCTAATATTAAAGGTACAAGAACTATCTATGACGACATGAACACCACCAAAGAATTCATCTAATATTATAATTTTTTACAACCCAATGAAATTTATTGAATAATAATATATTCTCATATATTATTATAAGTATAACATAAAATGGGCCTGATAAATCCATCAAATCCTGTCTATAATACAATAATATTTTATACATTATTAATGGTTATAATACTTATTATGAAACCTAAAATAATGTATTCAGACATAAATAAAAAATTCAAATCTTTTGGCTGTGGGAATGAACAAACAATCATGTCATTACCTGTAGTTGGTTTGACTTCTGCCATACTTCTTTATTTTATATTTTTAATGATTGAAGTATTAAATAATTACATAGACAAAAGTGATTGATAGTTCATATTTTTAAACTCCAGTTAATCATTCCAAATTTATTAAATATTTCTACATTATTTTTATTTAATTTTGTATTCAATATAATATCAACCGAAATACTATTCACATTTGTATTATTGCTTATGTCTTTGATATGAAAATTAACATTCATTAATATTTCTAAATGTTTATTGGTTTTATTTTTAGTTATTACACCATTTGTATTTGTATTTTCTTCATCAACTATATTTATTTTAGTTGGGCCTGAAAATACATATTGTGTACCATTATTATATATTTTATTCATCAACAAAAATGGAAAAGCATATGATGATTGATTACATAGCATAATTATTATATCAACCAATGGGTATTTATTATTATTGATTGTTGTGTCATATGATCTAAATTTTAAAAGTTTATTTATATATTCATTAATATCTGTAACTTGATCATAATTATAATAAAGTTCAGTTCTTGGTGCATCAACAAAATATTGTTGTATAATATTTTTATGCATGTATTGATATGACTCCATTATTTTTTGTAAATATAATGAGATTTTAAACATAATCATGTTATTATCTGTATTTATGGTTATATTATCATTTAATAATCCACTTTCACTAATATCTGGTATAAAATCATAATCATCATTTGTACTGTTATCAATTATGGTTGCTTTTTCATTTGTATTAAGATGATCTAAGTAATTATCAATGATAGATATTTCTTTGTAACCATCCAATAAATATTTTATATTATATTTACTTGTATCTTTTGAATCTGAACCTAAATTTGAATCTTTATAAAAATCAAAAAATTCATAAAATCGACAATAGATATCCGCAAATAGTTCATCACTTATCATCTTATTATTATCTATTAACATATTTATTTTGTCGTATTATTTCTTATTGTTATATTTTTTCAAATTTTATTTATAATAAATTTTATAAATAAATTATTACAGTTGTTGACATCTATTATATTTGTATACTTTTATTATACTTGTTAACATCTATTATACTTTTATACTTTTATTGTACTTGTAAATTGTCCCCATAATAGAAATAACAAATGGCTCCAAATGTTTTATTTCTCTTCTGCCTTTTATTAAACTATATTCATACATCGCTGCATTATGTGCAATTTCCATTTTAGACATATCATCAATCAATTCACTTTTCATCATAATGTTTGTCATGTCCTTAATAATTTGTGTACCAGTATTATTTGTGATCATTGTTCTATATAACAAATCTCTAATAACATAAATATTTTTCAAATCACATGTAAATAATATATCAACAATTTGATTAATAATTTCGTCATATGTTGTTTCAAATGATTCATCAAATCTTAAAAATTCCAATAACCACAATGCTTTTTTAATATTTCCATTTACTGAAGTTAATATATTATTATATTGTTGTAATGTCGGTTTCATGTTTTCTTTCATAGAAATATCAATCATTAATGATAATAATTCTTTATCATTTGGTGCTTCTGTTCTAATTGTATAACATCTGCTAGTCAATGGGCTAATTACTTTGGATAATGATTTACATAACATTATAAATCGGCATGTTCCTGAGAATTTTTCCATTGTTCTTCTTAAAGCTGTTTGGGCATAATATAACAAGTTATCAACATTATTAATGAATACAACCTTAAATGATTTTTTTGATCTAAACATTCTCAATGGTACTTTTTTAGCATATTCCTTGACTACATCCTGAATTAAATATCTATCAAAATTATTATTATTTGGTTCAATAATAATATGATAATTACTTTGTTTTATCACAACATCCTTTTTTGTATTTCCACTTCCAGATACATTATAAATTGAATCACCTATCTTATGAACATCTTCATCAAATAGCATTTCCAAAAATAAATTGATTAATGTCTTTTTGCCAGAACCTTCTGGTCCACAAAATATCAGATGTGGAATGGATTCATCTGTTGCCATTTTCTTTAATATTTCCAATTCACCTGCATGAAATTGTGATGTATCAACAGTTAATGGAGCATATTTATCTATTAATAGCATATTTGTTATTATTGTCTATTATTATCATTCCTTTAAATATTTAACATAAATTATCAATTTTTTTAGAGATTATAATTATAATGCAACATTATTTTGGTGCACATATTGATACGTTTGAAGATTTAATAAAACCAACAGAAATTGTTAAAAATGTAGGAGGTAATCTTGTACAAATATTTATGACACTTCCAGGTGCACAAAAGGTAACGAAGTATAATACAGATGAATTGTTGAAGTATAAAAAATATTTAAAAGATAATGAAATGAAAGTTGTTATTCATTCATCATATATCCATAATTTGGCAAGAGATTGGGATCATTATAGTTGGTGGATCAAAAATTTAGAAATAGAAATCAAATATGCACATCTTATTGGTGCTATTGGTATTGTTATCCATTTCGGTAAAAAGTTAGAATTATCAACTGAGGAAGCATATAACAATATGTTTTCATCTTTGTTATATATTCATAATCAAACATTGGAATACAAAGATGTATCAATCATACTGGAAACATCAACAGGGCAAGGTACTGAAGTATGTTTTAAGATAGAAGATTTGGCATATTTTTTTAATAAATTTATAAAGAGTGATAATAAAGTAATAAAAGATAGATTTAGAATATGTATTGATACATGTCATATCTTTTCCGCTGGTTATGACATTAAAACAAAAAATGGTGTAGAAACATATCTACAACAGTTTGAAAATTTAATTGGATTAAGGTATGTGAAATTAATACATTTGAATGATTGTAAAGTCGATGTCGGTGAACATAGGGATAGGCATCAAAATATAGGTGATGGTTTTATTGGTATAACTGGACTGAAACATTTTTTTAAATATTTTAAGAAATTAGGTGTTGGGATTGTTTTAGAAACACCTAGTGATGGATATTTGAAGGAGATACCTAAATTATTAAAATTTTAAGACATATGATAAATTAATAGTTTATTTCTTTTGTGATATGACTAGATGATATGTTTCTTGTAATTCTTTAATACAATCGGCATATGGTTCCACTGCACGGCCATAACCATAATCAAAAAGCATAAATACTAATGTTGCTGTAACTCCTGTAAAACTTATAATTTGAGCTGTGAAACTACTAGGATAAAAGCCACAAATACTTGTAAATATTGGAAACACTTCCTCAATAATAAATGCATTCATTATAGTTTTAAATGGCAATCCAAAAAAAAATTGCATCGACTTTGGCATTGGATCTGTATTTGATTTTATAAAGACTGAATATTCAGACAGACATCGATCGCAATGTAGCCGATCTTTTTCATTTAATAAATATTTTTTGTCTTTAATTTCATCAAACATTTTGTGTTTATTCGTATCCAGATGGTCTCTTATAGCAATAAATGTACTTACAAATGGAAAATATGCACCCAAATACCAATAATCGAGATGTTTATAAATACCGCCTAATTTAATAATATCTGTTGTGGTTAAAGGTTGTGTTGTGGTTAAAGGTTGTGTTGTGTTTAAAGGTTGACTGGTGTTTGATGGTTGACTGATGTTTGATGGTTGACTGATGTTTGATGACTGAGGTATATCAGTAATTGGTGACTGATTAACTGGCTTTATTTTTTGTCTTGTTGCAAAATGTGTAACACGAAATAACTGTTTATTGGTTCCATTAAACAATTTAAAAATATTGGTGTTTCTATTGAATAATTTGGATGTGTTATTGAACATTGTTGTTGGTAAGATATATTTTATATTTTAATATATGTATACACCAGAATATCAAATTTTCAATTTTTTCACAAAATCATACCAATAAATCAACCAACCATCATCAACATTTTTTCAACCATATTCATATCATTAGACATATTATTCTTATGATCCAACAATACACTAAAATTAGGATTCATAAACATTACTTGAATGGTGTTATTTTATCAATTAATTCGGATGCTATTAATTCTTTCTCTGCATTATCAAAATTATGTTCAATATTTAAATAGATAAATTAACAGAATTTTATTTCTTTATAATTACTATAGATGGATTGTAATAAGACATATATTCGATATGTGTCTAGAAATATTCGCTATGTACAAAATGGAGGTGTACAAAATGATGAGAATATGACAAAAATTAATGATCTGATATGGCAATATTATGAAATACATGAATATTTTGGTAAAAGTCAAAGTCAAGAAAAAGAATTTACTGATAATATTAAAAAGAAATTTATAGATGGTAGTTTAGATGGAAATTTAATTCAAGAAATAAATGATAGATTAAAGAAAAATAAACCTATTATTGATAATATCAAGAAAGATAAAAGAGATCCTAAGAATTACGAATTAAAGTTTCATCATGGAAAAGATACAAAAATTCCAGTCGAAGATATAAAACAAGATGATAATATTAAAATTATTACAAAAGAGAAATATATTATGTATGATAATTTTGAAATTCGATTATTTGATAATATACCTTTTTCACTTGACATAAGTGATTATATATATCTCAAAAAATTGCCACACACAATCACAAAAGAAAAAATTTTAAGCTATATTGAAAAGCACCGTGATCAAATAAAAAATAAATATACATTAATTGAAATAATAACTTCGTTGTCAATTCCGAGTATAACAGAAAATGAATGGATTTGTTTATTGTATTATAATAAACCATCAAAATTAATTATTGGTATATATAATGGTCGGTATACGATGGATGATAAGAATCGAAAATATAATTGTATATCAGACATTAAGATTAATCCATTGTATCAAAAATTAGGATTGTGTAATTTACTTGCAAAATATACATATAATAAGGTAATAAATGAATTAAAAGTAAACTATATGAAACTATCCATTGAAGCAGAAAATCAATGTTATGCTTGTCAATGTTATGTTCGTGCAGCATTAGAAAATGGATTTAAAGTTTATACAAAAAATAAAGAAAATAAACAAATAGAAATAACAAATAAACAAATGTGTACAGATTTTAAAAATAATCTTGATTGTCCATCAATACAAGAATATCAAGGTGTTGACAAATTGATCATCACAAAAGATATAAAAATAGACGATGAAAATATGTGGAAATCATACCAATAAATCAATCAACCATCATCAACATTTTTTCAACCATATTCATATCATTAGACATATGATGCTTATGATCCAACAATACACTAAAATTAGGATTCATAAACATCACCTGAATGGTATTATTTAATAATTTACATATCGTTCCATTTATTTCTTTTTTATTTTTTGTATTTGCAATATACCATGTATCTTTACAAGACATTTTAACCATATAACCATATTTTTTTAAAAGTTCAAATACCTTAATTAATAATTTATAAACCGGTGTAATTTTATTATTATTCAATTCATTTATTATTTTATCAATGGATTCAGATGCTATTAATTCTTTCTCTGCATTACCAAAATCATGTCCAACTGACTTCCAAATAGTATTAATCTTTGTTTTTAATTCACACTCAAATGATCTTATACTAATATAATAATCATTTAAGTTTTGTTTAATTGATGTTTCCATCTTATGATACTTTTGTTTCAAATTATTAAAGTCTGAATAGATATTATCCAATTCCATCAAATGTTCATTGATTCTCTCACCTAACCATTTAATTTCAACATTCTTATTTAAGTTTTTCATATGATAATCAATCAATCGTTCTATAATTAATACACTTGATTCAATTTTACTAAACTCCCCAAAGACATTTGGTATATAGACAACCGTATATTTTTCTCCATGATAATTAAATTCTTGTATTGCCATTTGTTTCTTTCCCACTATACCAGACTTTAATGATATAAACAAACTATATTTAATTCCTGTATGCTTCATATCATACAATAATTTTTCTATCTCATCATTATCAACTGTTTTGGCATAATTTTTAATCTCTATCATGACCTTCACTATTTTATTATCATATGGAATATCAATCCTACCATCCCCTGTGTGTGAATTATGTCTTGTTTCTTCAATGGCATAATCTTTGAACTTATTTCTTAACATCGTATACACCATGTTTTCCGATATTTGCCCTTTTTTTGCAGAACTACTTGATATACCCAACAAATCCTCAATAATAACACTAAACTTATCTAATTTCTTATCAATATCAATGTCCTTTAATTTATCTTGAATTGTATTCAATTCATATTTAATAGAATCTGTATGATAATCCATCGATTTTATTACCTTTTCATTTTGTGCTACAACCAAATTATTAGTTTTGACTTCCGGTTGGTTACTTGATGGAAAATAATTCTTGTAGCCACATTCGAAAATATTATAACATATGTTACCAAGTTGATCTGGTTTTATGTTAAATAACATTGGAAATGTATTACTGTCTATTTCTATTTTTATGATTTTTTTATTTGACATTTAATATAATTTATAATAATGTCTAATATTTTAATTTTAAGTATTATAATTTATTGATCATATTATTTGAAGAAAAATAATATAACATAATTATATACATATGTCAGATATACAACCAGGTACTCCATATCCAATACAACAAGGTACTCCATATCCAGCACAAAAAGGATCAAATACTATCTATATAGGGATAATAATTTTTTTATGTTGTGTTTTATATTATGTATGTAGTAGTGTCTGTGCTCTACTATTCATGCAAGTAACGAAAAATCCTTCATCAGACCAAAACCAACCACCAGTACCAGCACCAGCGCCACAATCTCCACCTGAAGGTTTTCGATCAAACTTAAATAATAGACCAGTGATTCGTAAACCATTAAGTACATGTGTGAGATGTGCAAGATGTCCATTATTATAAAAATCTATATTAACTATTTGTCGTTTGTTTATCTTTATCATTAACATGATTATTTTGATATTGTTCAAATACTTCAACCGTTTTTTCGATATGTGATATACTAATTTTAATAACATATGCTTCATCAATAGTATATACACCACCTTTCGCACCTTTATTAAGGGATACATTCAGGACTCTTAATGCTTCCTTGATTTGATTTAAATCTAAAATTGGGGGTACATGAGTAGTGTCAACAGTTAATGGTGTATTTTGGGGATTCATTATTTATTTATACATTATAAATAAATAATAAAATATAAACGAACATATATTTTATTAAAAAGTTCAATAAGTAAATAAACAAAATACGTCATGTCTCCCTCCTGTTGACAAAACAGGATCTTTAATAAATTTATACTTTTTTGTATAAAAATCAACTACTTGTTTATCATAAGTATCACATGATAAAACAATAAACTTTATACTATTATTTTTGCAATAATCTATAATTTTGTCCATTAAATAAGAACCAATTTTATGTCTTCTATATGAATCCAAAACATAAACATATGAGATATAAAAACAATATCTATCTGAAACATTCTTAAATTCACCTACTAAATAACCTACCAATTTATTATTATGATAAACTAAATAACATATAATATCATGAGAGGTTAACAGTCTCATAATTTCATTTTTATTATGCATCAGTAACGGTTCTTTTTTTAAATATGAAAAATTATAATCTATAATATCGGCAAGTACTTCTGGATTTTTAATATTTTTAACATCCTTAACAACTATATTGTTTGTATTACTCATATTATAAATATTAAAGATAAAAAAATCTATACATCATTTTCATTTTTCCATTTGTCAATCTTATTTTTCAATATCATAATTTTTTCCAATATTTCAGGTCTTTTATTAAACTCATTAAGCTCATTCATTGTTAATTTTTGTCTATTGAATGGATTTTCTTCCTTAGATAACAATTGTTTCATAATAATGGATTTATCGATGAAAAGATCACCAGAATCAAATCCAACCATGTTTGGTAATAAGACTGGATCATCAATTATATCACATGAGATTGGATCAATAAATTCATCTGGAATGATAGCTGTTATTGTCTTATATTCTTTAAATGATCGTTCTAATTGATCAATAATATTATCTTGTGTTTTATCTGGAAAATGTTTAATAGTGCTCTTATAATTGTCCATATCAAACTTTAGTTCATTCATTAAGCTTCCCAATTTTTGATATTTAACAATGGTTGTAAGTAATGTTATTACATTGAATAATTTATCAATAAATGCATCCATTGTAATATCTCCAAGTAACCCTGTCAATACATCAATAATCTCAATATCAAAATGGATGTAATTAATCAAATCCATAACCATACTAATTGTTACAATAATTGTTTTAAGAATAGGTTTAGAGTCAATGATTGAATATATATTTGTGTTTGGAATAACTATATGTAAAATTAGATCCACTGTATTAATACAACCATACATAATATCAAATAAATTCCTCACAGATGTTAAATTATCCATAATATATTCATATTCTTCACTTCCTTCATTTAAATTTTGTAATTTTTTCATATCACATTTAGTAAATATATTTTTACTTATATCTACAATAGATTGAATATCAATATTGTTATTATTTAACATTTTTTGTAATATAAATATATCACCATATATCTTTTTTGAAAGTATTTCTACTGGCATTATTGGTGATGAAATATTAATAAATTTATCAAGATATCCATTAATTTTATATTTAGCTGTGTATTTTTCCAAAAGCATCATTGTCGAGTCATTTATATTATTTGATATACAAATAAGTGAATATATCAATTCAGACATTAGTTCATTTCTATCAAATACAATGTCTGTAAATTCTTTTGCATGTGTTGTAAATAATCTCATAATATCTAATTTAATTTGTAGATTTGATGTATACTTTTTATTGGAATTTAAGATATTTAAACCGAAATTAATAACATTGTTGATTTCGCATGTGGTATTTTCATCAACATCCTTAACAGTCTGATGATTAAAAATATATATCATATTACTCAATGCATCATCCATATTTATATTTGTATTTGTACTATTGTTAATGCTTTTAGATATCCAAATGATAAATGTTTTATAAAAATTATGTAGCAATGTAATATGATTGTTAAATTTATTATTAATAATCATATCATTATTTACATACTCTTGTGTAAAAATAATTTGTTTTTGAGTCTCTCTTAGTAACATCGATGCAAACATACTTCCTGAATTTGTTAACGAATCTACTTTTTCAATCATTGATTTTAATATATCAGGCCATTCAATTGCTCTTGTAATGATTGGTACATAGATAATTCGTATGGCATTAAGAATCAAGAAAAAACATTTAGTGGTAAAAGTAAATTGACTATCATCAGTATTTAATGTTCGATCATACCATCTTATTTGACATTTTTTGGAAATGATATAATTATAATCAACTTGAAGTGATACATCAAATGATTCCTTCTGTGTTTCATTTTGATATATGTACAACAAAACAGTATATATATTTGCTAACATGAAATCACTATCTATTATTTGTGAATGATTTTCAGGTGTCAAGTTCATTTTATTAAGATTATTGTTAAGTACTCCTGCACACCATGTAACAAAATTATCTTTATTTTTTTTATCTTGAACAATATAACTTATGATCCTTTGTAAAGCATCTATATTTGCATCCCATTCTTCATCAAATGCAAGAAACATAAAAGTATCAAGTATAATTGATTGTGACCAAAAGGTTATATTATTAAATACATGTAAATTGCTGTCATTTAATACTTGATGACATAATATTATTTGATGACATGCATTCCTTTTTTTATAAGAATGTAATAATAATTTGGTGACTTTTAATATATCACTTGTTTTAGCAATTTTACAATAAATCGCCCATATATTCTCCTCATTATGTATCATATAATTAATAAATGCATCGATTCCATTTGGGAATACTTCAGTATCTGTTAAATACAACATAATATATTTAACAACATATTCTTGTTTGGTTAAATCATTATTTGCCAATTGAAATAACTCTTCAAATACAACAGGACCATCACTTATTAATTGGACAATAATTTCATATTCGTCGTTTAATAAGTTTATTTTGGTATTGTTTACATCTATGTTGGTATTGTTTACATCTATGTTGGTATTGTTTACATCTATGTTGGTATTGTTTACATCTACGTTGGTATTGTTTACATTTACGTTAATATTGTCTAATAATTGAATTTTACTGTCCATAATTTAATATATGTAATCTAGACTTATTTATTATCATAATATCCAAATTTCAGTTTTTTTGCGAACCTATAATATAGAGTATATTATATGAACTATTACTTAATTCTATTAATCGTATGTCTTATTATCTATTGTATCATAAATGAAAATTCCATCATAGAAGGGTATGATGCTAAATATAATGATCAAACATTTGAAAAGTGTGCAGAATTTTGTAAAACAACAGCAGGGTGTCAAGCATTTGGATATGATAAAATAAATAAAATATGTTATCCATCCGAATCAGCAATCTCTGGACAACCTGTTAATTCTATTTTCGGTTCAGAATATAATTATAATAATGCAACATGTAATAAACCAAAAGCTGTAATGAATGCTGGTAAAAATATTCCGTTTAGTGATAGACGAAATAATTCCTTGTTTGTTTGTACTGAAGATATTGATAAATTCCCACAATATTATTTTCATGTAAAAGGACAATTTAAAAATATCGGTGAGGGTAAAAATATAGATGATATATTTGATGTTGATGATTATGAAATTAAACCGTATAAGTGGCCAAAGAATAAATTTAATTATGATAATGTTGATCTATTAATTAAAGAAAGAGAAAATCAAGCTTTTGTTTCTGGAAATGTGACACAGTTAAAAAGAATTATCGATTATGATCCAGATGCTGCTCTTAAGAAAACAGTATTAGAAGAACAAAAGGCACAAAAACAAATGAAACATGAACAATTGCAAATTAAAAAACAAACACCTAGTGGACCAACCCTTGATTTTAGTTTAGGAAATATTGGTACAAACATTAAAAACAATGTTGATAAGGTTAAAAGTCAAATTTATATCCCACAAACCGCATTAAAACCATCAGAAAACAAACCAGCCAATAATAAAACTGTAGCCAAACCCAAAAAAGAGCAATATATTGTTTACAAACAATATAATGATTTCAATATCGGAAAATATTTAAAAGATTACAAATGTGTTAAAGATATTCCATATGAGGAATGTGTAAAATATTGCACTAATAATGATGATTGTATAGGATTTGAATTTAATCCAAAACATAATACAGATGTCAATGTGTGTTGTCCATATGCAACAAAAAGTACATTGATTGGCAGGAGTGAGTTACAAAAAAATGGTAAATTTTATGCCAAAGAAATAACTAATAAATTAAGTAATGTTAATGCATATATTCAAGTGTAAATAAGTGACTTTATTCTGTTTTAATTTTGATGGCCGTTTTTTTAACAGCCGCTTTTTTAACAGGTGCTTTTTTAACGGATGGTTTCGCTTTAACTATTATTTGTGTATCAACTGTTGCTTTTTGAACTTTTCCTTTTCCTTTTGAAACCTTTCCTCCTTTCTTCTTATTATTTTCATCAGAATCATTTTGAACCAATAACCATTTATCATATGCAGTAGACAATTCAGTTAATTCACCCAACCATATTTTTTTCACAGATGTTTCTTTATAAATATTATATTCATTCATTTTTCCGGCATATTCATTTTTCAATAGTGCCAATTCTTCATCAGTTAATGAAAATAATGGTAAGTTTGTAATGTAATTATAATTTTTGTCATCTTCAAGTGCATCAATATGTGTAGATAATTTTGGAAATCCTAGTTCTTCTACTGTTTGGATAACATCACTCTTCTTCTTTGCTTTTTTATTTTCAAAGACAGTAATTTTACCAGATATAACATATTCAAGGAATTTGATTCTCCATTCTAACATTTTTAATTGATTTTCCAATAAAATCAAATAATGTGCTTTTCTTTTTTCATAAACATCCAATCTATTAACATAATATTCTTCAAGAATTTCATCAATTGATTCATACTTTTTAATAACACCAGTTGTATCATATAAATGCATATTGGTTAAAGAATGTGTTTTGGTCAATTTAAGTCTTTCTTCAACTTCATTCTTCTTAACCATTTCATGAACTACACCATTAAAAAACTCAAGAGTTATTTTAACTGTATTATTACCACTATCATTAATATATTTTCTCAATATTTGTCCTTTCTTCGGATCTTTTGGATCATCTGGTATGAGAGTATCCAAAAATGTGATATATGACTCAGTCCAGAATCCAATTGGTAATTCTTCAATTAAAATAGTATTTTCATCGATGATTTCAAAAATACCTACAGATTTATATGATTTTTCATTTTGTTTCCTAATTTGTCCAGTGAAACCTCTATACCATGGAAACATATGTAATATTTTCCCTCCTTTAATCAATAAGATGATATTGTTAATAATATCTTTAATATTGTAACATGGTATATCTGTACTAAAACCAGTACCAATACCTTCTGATCCATTAACCAAAATCATAGGCACAATTGGATGATAAGTAATTGGTTCAACCAAATCACCATCTTCGTCGACATAGTCATAAATACAATCATCTTCTTTTCTGAAAATTAAAGGTGTTAATTCATTTAATTGTGTGTAAATATATCTAGGACTTGCTGCATCTTTACCTCCAGCACGTCTCTTTCCAAAGTTACCATTGGGATTTAATAAATTGAGATTATTTGCACCAACATAATTTTGGGCCATTGCAATAATAGCTCCCTGAAGACTTGCCTCGCCGTGATGATATGCTGCTTTATCTGAAATAAATCCAGCTAATTGAGCAACTTTTATTTCTTCCTTAAATATCTTCTTTAAAATAGAACCATATAGAATTTTACGTTGAGATGGCTTAAATCCATCACAGATTGAAGGTAATGATCTAATATTGTCATAGTTGGAAAAGTGAATCAAATCTTTATTAATAAAATCATAATATGATATTTGTTGTTGATTGTTGTCAAGAATAATATCTTTGTTATAATTTTTTAACCATATTTTACGATCTATAACTCTATTTTTGGCAAATCCTAATGTGATTGCATCGTAACATTCATTTGATTTGTCCAAATTATCTATTTCTTCATTATCTGTATCATCAACTGATTGTTCAGTGACAGAATTTTCATCGGCTTCATCGTCATCACCATTTTCATTATCTATTTCTTCATTATTACCATCTTCCACTTTTGGTTGATTCCATATATAAGAAATAATTTTCTTATCAAAATCTCGAAATGCATCCTTAGCCTCATTTTCTTTCGATGTTCCCAATCCTTTGTAATATTTAATATTCCATAGATTGATCTTCTCACCAATATCTTGTCTCCAATCTTTATATTCGGTAATAGTGTAAAAAATAATTTCATGTTGTTTTTTAACATCAGTTTTCTTCCACACTTTAACAATTGGTGTTTTCAATGTTTGAATAAAGTTATCAACATTGATTAATAATGATGGCCAAAAGTAATGAATGAAATTAATCAATAATCCTTTAATATGAGATCCATCATAATCTTGATCAGTCAATATAATAATTCCTCCATATCTTAATTGATTCACATCTTTGTATATTTTTCCATGTTTCAAACCCATGATTTGTTTTATATTTTTAATTTCTTCATTGTCCATTAATTGTTTGGGTGTTGCCTCTCTTACATTTAATAATTTACCCTTTAGAGGAAATATACCATATTGTTCTTTGCCGATAATTTCTGTACCATCGACTGCAAAACTTTTAGCTGAATCTCCTTCTGTTAATATCAAACGACAAAATTTGGCTTTTCTTGTTCCTGCCCATTGTGCATCATCTAATTTAACTAATCCTTTAAGATTTGGCTTTTTTGTACCATCTGTTTTCTTTAGATCTTCCATCGCTCTAAATTTAGCAAAGTTGACAACTTCATCAATAATACCTGTTTTGGATAATCTTTTAATGAAATCTTCAGTTAATTCACATTTAGATCCAAAGTTAGCTACTTTCGTTGTCAATTGTTCTTTGGATTGGCTGTTAAAACCAGGATCTTCAATGACACAATCAATAAATACTGTTAAATTGTCTTTAATGGTTGATGATTTGATTTTTAAATTCTTATTTTTTGCACTGATGATCTTGTTTAATTCTGTCACAACTTGATCCATTACATGAGTTACATGAGAACCTCCTTGAAATGTACATATACCATTGACATATGAAATTTGCTTAAATCCGGCATTAGAATCAAAAACAACTGCAACTTTCCATCTATCATTAACTATTTCATAAACAGGAGGACTGGGTATTTCACCATCTTCATAAAACATCTTGATATAATCACTAAAGTCTTTGAATTCAATTAATTGATCGTTCAAATAAACTTTTGTTTTTGTTACTGCTGCCAGATCATATATTCTTTTCTGAAATAAATTGTACATGTCTTCTGTTAAACGATCAACACCAAATCTTTTATAATCTGGTGTAAAAGTAATTTTGGTATATCCTTCTTGTTTTCCTTGAATAGGCTCAATTATAGGATCTTCTTTTGTAAACATGTTATCTGAAAATGTTTGAGTATATTTTTTCTTGTTAACCGTATCCATTATTTCAACTATAAATTTTGAAGAGTAAATATTAGTCGCTTTTGCACCAATACCATTTTTACCTCCAGTGATTTTACCCTTCTGATCATAATTACCAGATGTTCTTAACATTCCAAATATCATTTCAGGAACATAAACATTTAATTCTTTATGAATTTGAATCGGAATACATTTATTACCATTATTATATACGGTAATTGTACCTGTGGTTTTATCAATGTTCACTCTGATTTTATTACATGTACCATCTTTGATAGATTGATCTCTTGCATTGACAATAATTTCATCAAAAATTTTATATAATCCTGGAATGTATTTAATAAGCTTAAATATTATTCTTTTAAGAACTTCGTCGTAAACCCACATCTTAATATCATCTTCCTCAATGCCTCCAATATATGTATCTGGTAAATCTAAAACATGTTGATGGTCTGTTTTGTGAGTATATTCTTCCTCAACTGTTAATGTTTTGGCTTGTTTTGTTGGCTTTGTGGGTGTTACTGTTGACTTTGTAGACGTTACTGTTGACTTTGTTGATGCGACTGTTGACTTTGTAGACGTTACTGTTGACTTTGCGGTAGACTTTGATGATTGAATAGGCTTAGATTTCGACGACATAATATATATCATAATATTATTATTTCTTTAAATAATTTATTATAAAATTCAATTTTTTTTGAATAATCAGTTATTTTCTATATTTGATTATACTTGGAATATACAATGTATATATTTGAATATTCGTACAAATGTGGTTTTTTTGACCAATGACACCCCCCATTTACAAGTGCGTTTGGGATTAGGAAAGTTTATATAATTAGGAAAGTTTATATAATTAGGAAAGTTTATATAATTAGTTTAATAATACATAAAAAGAATATAACAGTATAATAATAACAATGTCAGATCAAACAAATAAAGATTTATATTTTAGAAATACATTATTAAATAGACATATAGGCGGCAATTTAGATGCTAAAGATGAAAATCAAAATATTCATGACCAAATGTATGTTTTGAGAAGTCAGGATGTGATGCAGCCACCGAATAATAGACAATTTCAACAAAATGTAAATTTACCATATTCATTTCAACAGCAACAGCCAACTTTACAAACAACATATGGACAATTAAAACCGTATGATAATAGTATTGAACGATCAAGTTTAGCAATTAGTTTAAATAATCAGAGTTCACAACAAGGTTCACAGCAAAGTTCACAACAACAAAGTTCACAACAAGGTTCACAACAACAAAGTTCACTACAAGGTTCACTACAACAAAATAGACAACAAGATTTAAAATCAGATGTTTATTTGAGGAGAGATGGTGATCGTTATGATCCATATGATGGATATTTATATTCGGCTGGTTTAAAAAATGATGGTCATCAGTTAAGAAGATATAAATCTACATATATAGATATCAACAGTGCATTTCGTAATACAGAGCCAAGTTTAAAGACAGATGATGCCATCTTACTAGGAAAAGATCCATTAGTATTTTCGAATGATTCTGACATTGTTTCTATTAATCAGCCAGGACATTCATTTCAAGTTAATGATCCAATTACATTATTGGGAGCAGTTGGGAAATTATCTATTTTACGAACATATATAAATTCAACAACACCAACATTTGTTATTCCAGTTGGTTGTAATTTTATGAAAATATTTTATACCCATGGTATACCTTTAACATATACAGGTGATTCGGTCTTTATTGAATTACAAAATATTTTGGGTGATAGAGGAACATCGGCAGCATCATCATATTTGGGAAGTATACCTGTAAATGTTATAAATGCTCAACAGCAGCTTAAATTAACATTAACACAAGCAGATATTGGAACAGCAAATACAGATTGTCTGATAAGTAGTTTTCCTATAGGATATTTTACACCAAGCCCCAGTTATTTTTTTGTTGTTTTACCTGTTAAGATGACAGTAGAGTATACATTAAATTCTTATAATTTTAAACTAGTTTATACATCGATTGCAGGTATCCCATTAAATCAACTCAATGCCATTTATCCTATTACTCCCAATAATATTAACGGTTACCATATCATTACATCTGTAACTCCTAATGGATATTCATTTGTTGTCAATAATAAAGCAGTCACAGACCCATCAACTACTTTTTCTGGTGGTGGTATAAATGTATATGTTTCAAAAGTTAATACAATTAACCCAGCATATCCTAATCCTAATAATTACCAAATAGACATTGGTTCTGTTATTCATGATATTGTTGCTGTTAGATTGCTAAGTTCTGAAATACCCAATACTGAAAATGCAATCAGAGATAATCCAATAGAAAGAGCGAACAATATAATTTATTGGAATGATATTGATGATGGGGATCATTTGTATAGCATCACAATACCATCTGGAAATTATGCTCCTGATGAATTAGCGACAGAGATTCAAAATTTATTTTTAAATACTCCTAGAATTAATGCTGGACAACCTGGTTTTTATTATACACCGAGACATTATATGAAAGTGACGATTAATATTAATACCGATGTTGTTACCTTTCAATCTTATAAAGAATTTAATCTGGGAGCACCAATCGAAGATGTTATACCTGCTTTTTCAGGACAAGTTGATCCGACAGTAACATATCAGTTAAAAATTAATAATCCTGGACATGGTATGACAAATCCTGGTGATATTATATTGATTCAAAATGCTATTTCAACATTGGGTATACCAGCAGATGTTATCAATGGTGAACATACTGTGACACAAATATTAAATGATAGTGAATATCAAATTTCCTTACCTAAATTTAATGCATTATCGACAACTGATAATACTGGCGGAGGTAGTAATGTTTTTATTTATATTCCAGATACTTTTCGATTGAGATTTGATCAACCCAATACTATGGGAACAGTATTGGGATTTAGAAATCCAGGCAATCCAGCATCCATCACACCATTTAG
>Ga0315284_10001748_pt1 | contig 31030 bp, 32 predicted proteins | sample YL17G09_16_MG_FD_203696 | JGI IMG/M metagenome (GOLD analysis project Ga0315284, IMG submission 203696) | Sediment microbial communities from Yellowstone Lake, YNP, Wyoming, USA - YL17G09_16 | ecosystem: Environmental > Aquatic > Freshwater > Lake > Sediment | place: USA: Wyoming | collected...
TACAACAACCTGGATTCCGTAGTCCGGCAGCCCATCGGGGTGCTCTACGCCGCTGGGGTTTTCCGGCACCTTCGGGAAGAGGTCTTCGAGGGCGAGGGTTTGCGGGTCAGGGTCGTCGGGATGCCCTATAGCCCGTTCCGGACCCTGGCGGACCTTCAGGCCATCCGGAAGCAGCCCGGCGATACGCACCTGATCGTCCTGGTCCACCAACTCGCTGGAGCCGACCCGCCCCCGAACGTGGAGGACTTCTTCAACGAGCCCGTCTTCCGTTACGAGGACTTGCTCTCGGATGACGGCCCCGATGTCTGGTGCTTCGGGCACTGGCATAAAGACCAGGGGATCGTGGACCTGGACGGCAAGCTCTTCGTCAACCAGGGGGCGCTCTCCAGGGGCTCGCTGGTCAGGGAGAACATCGAGCGGACTCCGAAGGCGGCTCTCCTGTTGGTCACGCCCGAGGGGGTCACGGTGCAGCCCTTGCCCATGAAGGTGGCTCCGCCTGAAGAGGTCTACGACTTCGATCGCAAGGAGCGGAACGAGCGAGAGACAGTCGAGATCGACCAGTTCATCACGAAGCTCCAGGCGAACGCCGAGTTCAGTCCGGAGGCTACCATCGAGGCGAACCTCGCGTCCCTTGACTTCGCGAGGGATGTGCGAGATCTCGCCTTGGAATACCTCGAACGTGCGCGGGCGGAGGTCGGCTGATGTACCTGAGTTACTCGGGCCACAAGACGTACTCCGTCTGCCCCAAGCAGTACTGGCACTCGTACCTCGACAAAACCGCCCCGGAGAAGCCTGAAAACAAGGTCAACTCTCTCTACGGGTCGGTCGTGGGTACCCTCTTCGAGATCTTCTACGCGGACCGGCTCTGGATGAAGAAGGGCGTCGAGGAGCTGTTGCTCTCGATGGCCGAAGAGACGCTGGACCGGATCGTCGTGAAGGAGACTCAGAAGGGGGTCGTCGAGTACAAGGACAAGGACAAGGCGTCGAACTACAAGGATAGGGCCGCCTTGCTCAAGGACGTTCGTGAATCGATCCCCAGGGGTATCGGGATCATCCGCTACCATCGGCTCCTGGGCACGGACGCCGAGGCCGAGGTCAAGCTCGACTCGTGGGTCGGTGGGCACAGGATCGGTGGTCGGGCGGACTTCATCATGACCCGTCTCCGCCCTCATGGGGACCTTGTGATCCTCGATGGCAAGGGATCCAAGTGGCGTGAGAAGTACGTCGATCCCTGGCAGCTCAAGTGGTACGCGATGCTCTACCGGGAGAAGCACGCTGCGGTCCCCGATGCGCTCGGGTTCGTGTTCTGGCGTTCGGACCCTGAAGAAGGCATGGACTGGGTGCCCTTCTCTCGGCTCGACCTCGACGAGCTGAAGGAGGCGGTCCTCGTTTCGGCAACGCACATCGAAGCAGGAAAAGCCAAGCTCGATGAAGTAGGTAAGGCCGAACAAGCTCAGGTTCTACATGAACTCTTCCCAGCGAAACCGTCGAGGGACTGCAAGCTCTGTGCGTTCCTTGCCACCTGCATGGAGGGGCAAGCCTACGAAAGTGCGGTGCTTCCCGCTGCCATTTTCGAGGCTGACGGTGTAGAGGACGTAGGCGTATAGGAGACGGCAACCCATGACCCCGGATGAAATCAAAAAACGTGTCGATCGTGCGCTCCAGCGTACCGACGCCGTCAACCAGGCGAAGGCCAATCTTGGGGGTCAACTCCAAGCAAAGAAGGACGAGCTGAGTGCTCTCGTTCGTGAGATCAGGGACGCGGGGTACGAGCCCAAGAACCTGGCGACGGCCAGGGACAAGGTGCAGGCCGACCTCGAAGCCATGATCGTCGAGTACGAGACGAAGCTCGATGCGGCAGAGAGCGCCATCACGGCCATCAAGAAATAAGAGGAGACCCAGATGCAGATCCGATTCAAGACCCAAGCGACTGAGCTGAATGCGGCTCTCGCCATCGTAGGTACCGTCACCCCGAGGCCCATCACGCCCCAGGGTGGTTCTGGGTATCTTTTCGTTGTTCGGGGCGAACGCTGCTTCCTCTACTCGCGGGACTCGCTTCGGGTTGCGCGGGCAGACTTCCCCATCGAGCCTCTCGAAGGGGAGGGGGCGTTCATCTACCCGGCAGAGAACATCGGGCTCCTCGACCGTGCTGGCGACGGCATGATCACGTTCACGGCCACCGTGGACGGTGACAACTTCCGGGTGGCCTTCCAGGCGGACTCGGGAGCCAAGGACAGCCGCACGACCTACGACCCGCGGCTGATGACCCCCTGCGACAAGGACGTCGAGGCGGCCGGGGCCGAGAAGGTCTTCTCGGTCGGCATCCTGAAGGAGGCTCTCCGTCAGGCCCGGCCGTTCCTTGCCGACGAGTCAGACAAGCGTGCCGAGGACCACTTCAAGACGGTCCAGATCTTCGACACCACGAAGCCCGAGTGGGCGAAGGGCGACGGCACGCTCTTCGCGGCGACTGGCGTGACCGCCTTCTACTTCCAGTCGGAGGCGTTTCAGGACAAGGGACTCGCCATCCACGGGCAGCACCTCAGTTTCGTGTCGAGCTTCCTGGGCCGATGTGAGGGTCAGGTGACGATCCGCAAGGGGCCGAACATGACCTTCGCGATCGACGAGAAGGGCCACGTTCTCGGCTGGACACACCACGAGAAGACCCACGGGAAGTACACGTACTACTCGCTGTCGAACGACACCTTCATCTTCGACGTGCCGGTGTCGGCGACTCTCTCGGCGCTCAAGTACATGCAGTCGGGCCTCGGGTCCAAGCGGGACAAGATCCGGGTCGCCTACGAGGCGATCGACCCGAAGCTGTCCTTCTGGGCAGCCGAGGGCAACTCCGAGACGAGCAGCTTCCCCGTCCCGGTCATCCCACACGAGGGGTCGAAAGCGGAGGACGTGCAGTTTTTCTGCAACATCAACCACCTCATTCACCTCCTGGGTGACGCCAAGGGCGACCGGGTGATGATGCGTATCGCCATCATGCCGAAGAACGAAAAGCGGCCCAAGGATACGGCGATGATCCGCACCATCGACATGTTCCTGATGGACAAGGACGGCAAGCTCGTCCCCGGGAGCGAAGAGGCCAAGCCGGAAGGGGCGTTCGCGTGTCGAGTGACCCGCTTCGTACCCAGCAAGGACTGACCGACTGGCGGAAGCGAGCGAAAACTCTTGGTGAAACGGCAACCCGGCTTCAGGCCGTTCGGGACCGCCTCTCCGAGGAACTAGCTGACCGTCAGCGGGAAGTGGAAGCTCTCTCCCTTCGGATCGACAAGGTCACGAAGGTTGGGGAGCTTTTGCGTGCCCTCATGGACCGGCTTGTCCTCGATCAGGTCAAGACCATCGAGGGGGTCGTCACGGAGGGCCTACATGCCATCTTCCCAGACCTGGCTCTGGCTTTCGAGGCCGAGGTCGGCACGAAGTACAACAAGATCGCCATCGACTTCTTCATCAAGCAGGGGACCGATGACGTGACCGTACGAGGGGCTCCCTTGGAGAGCTTCGGTGGGGGACCTACGAGCGTCTCGTCGCTCATCCTTCGGCTTCTGTCCCTTCTTCGGCTCAAGCGGTTCCCGTTCCTGCTCCTCGATGAGACACTGGCTGCTGTCTCGGACGAGTACATCGACGACGCAGGCCAGTTCCTCCGCAAGCTCGCGGCCTCGACTGGGATCGACATCCTGTTCGTGACGCACAAGGCGGGCTTCCTCGAACACGCCACCCATGCGTTCCAGGGCTTCGAGGATACGGATGATGACGATGGGTCTTGGAGCCTGGGGCTACGCCGCATCCGGGGGCACAGATGAAATCGAAATCAGAAGTCCAGGACCGTCTTCGAGGTATCCTCCTCCAGGAGTTCGACCGCCGGGTCGCTCTGGCCCACAAGCGGCTGCCGAACCGGTGTCAGCACAACCACCGGCAAGAGCTGGATCCTCGGAAGCAAGTCGAGGACGAACCGAACGAAAGCTACAACCGGGTGGACCGGCGGCGACTTCCGGTGGTCAACGAGATCGGTCTGTGCATGATGGGCTCCGAGAATCCCGAGGAGTGGCCCGGGACGATCTGTGAAGACCCCATCGACGCGGACCGCTGTCCTTGGTTCACACCGGCTCAGACGAAGGAAGCTCTGCTCCGGGAGTTCGAGCAGGACATCCAGGACATCGAGTGGGTCGAGGAGAACCTGCCGGCCGTGTACGCTCTCCTCTGGGCGCTCGACGAGGCTGGGGCGAACTTCCATCTCCCGTGGTGGAAGCGGGTCGCTTTCTGGTTCCTCCGCATTCGGGTGGAGCCTGTTCGGACGCAGGACGTGTTGAAGCTCTTGCCTCCGGGGGGACTCGACGATGTTCACGGCTCTTGAGCGGATGCTCGTCACCGAACGACACCCCCAGCGAGCTGGTCGCGTCGGGCATTCGATCCCCGCCCTCCAGGAACGACCATCGTCCGCAGAAGAGGGTCCGTTCCTCTCAACCAACATGAAGCGTGGGTTCCTACCTACCCGACTTTCATCGGCAAGTACGGTTCGCTTCGGGTTCTCCAGTGTCCCTTTGGGGGACGACGACTCACTTCTTTTGCCGCTACACCAAGCTATTTCGGCTGCGGCCAAAGAGGGTCGGTGTACATCCCTCAGCGACGCGATGACCCGGCTCCGCACCAACAACTATGAGCCAAGGACGATCGTCCTTCCAGAGTCCTGGCTGCCTGAGATCTGCGGGCCGGACTTCGACATCGCGACAGCCAAGACCCTCATGGGTACGCAGGGGTACGTGTCCAAGGTGGACGAGATGCAAGTGCTCGTCGCCGCTCTCCCCTCAGACAAGGCTTTCGTCGCCAGTGCTCCGGCACTGGTGGGCGTCTACACGCGGATCGCTGATTACCTCGGGTTGCTGCTCTTTCGAGCGGACCGAGCCATCGTGGCGGTGACCCGTGGCCTGGGAGAATGACCTCGTAGCTTTCTCGGCGGGGCAACTCTCCGATCGAGAGCGATCTACGCTCTACGGTCGGGGAGTTACCGACGAGCAGATCCGGCTCTTCCAGATCGGGTACATCAACCGTCGGCTACCTTCTCTTCAGGGGGCTGACGACTTCATCGAGTGGTCCCACCGGGGGTCGAAGCTCGATGACATGTTCGTGCTCCCCTTGACGACGATGCTCGGAGCTGTGCGGGGGTTCCAGTTTCGTCACGTTGAGCGGGAACGAAAGGGCTACACGGACTTCTTCCTCTCGCAGGATGAACCTGTCCTCTTCGGCCTCGCCCAGTCCATGCCCCACCTCTGGAAGACCGAAGGGGCCTTCTTGGTGGAGGGGGCCTTCGACCTGTTTCCCCTTCAACGGCACTTCCCGGCTATCTTCCCCACGATGTCTGCCAAGGTGACGATCCCAGTCGTGCGGATGCTTCGACGTTTGGTTCGTCGAGTGTGGCTCGGGTATGATATGGATGCGCGTGGTCGAAAGGCGTCCTTCGAGTTCGCTCGTGAGTACGGTCACGAGTTCGATACGCGCATTGTCGCGTACCCCAAGATCTTCAAGGTCGGCTCGAAGGAGTTGATCAAAGACCCCGGTGACCTTTGGGAAGCCTGGGGTGATGCAAGGGTCGGAGAGTTCGTTCAGTCCATCACGGAGTCCTAGAGGAGAAGATCATGCCGAAGATCTACAGCACCGCCGAGTCCGTCGAAGCCATCGCCCAGCAGGCGATCCCCATGTTCCACCCGCACCTTGCCACGGCGAGGATCTCGTACATCTACGTGGACACGGCCGCGATGAAGAACGGGCGACCGATTCTCGGCAAGGTGCGCAAGGTCGCCGGCATCCTGGAGTACATGCTGGAGAAGGACTTCATCCTCGAAGTGCCCTTGGACCAGTGGAACGAACTGTCCGACACCCAGCGACACGCCCTCGTCGATCATCTCCTCGAACGCTGCTACGGCGAGGAGAACGAGGAGAGCGGCGACATGAAGTGGTCCACCCGTGAGCCCGATGTCCAGGAGTTCTCGACGATCCTCCGCCGGCACGGGGCATGGAACGACGATCTCGCTGGTTTCGTCTCGGTTGCCAAGACCGTCAACGTGGACGAGATGGTCGCCGACGCCGTGGCCGAGACCGAGGGGGTCACGACGGTCTGACCATGTGGGACACCCAGTACCGCCCACTGAAGTTCGGAGATGTGCTCGGCCAAGAGGGGTCGGTGCAGCTCCTCAAGGCTCGCCTGTCGAAGGGCAATGCCCTCGACACGAACTACATTTTTGCGGGTGGTCACGGTCAGGGGAAGACGACTCTGGCCCGTATTCTCGCACGGGCGATGCTTTGCCTGAACCTGGACAAGACCGATCCCGAGCCCTGCAACGAGTGCGACAACTGCACGGAAGTCTTGCGGGGCTCGGCAACGGCCTACGTTGAGCAGGACGCGGCCTCGGGCGGCACCATCGACAACATCCGAGCGATCGTCGAGGACTTGCCCTTCGCGGTCTTCAACGCTCCGAAGCGGGTCTATGTCTTCGACGAGGCGCACCGAATGAGTCGGGACGCGCAAGATGTGCTGCTCAAGCCTCTCGAAGAGAAGAAGATGGTCGGCATATTTTGCACGACCGAGCCGGAGAAGATTCGGGGACCCATCCGGTCCCGGTGTGAGGAGTACGCCATCCGGAAGATCACCCGGGAGGACGTCTTGGTCCGGATGAACCGGATCCTCGACACCGAGGGGGTGGGGCACGAGGATGAAGGGGTGCTCACGGTCATCGACTACTCGGGCGGCCACGTCCGCGACGTGGTGAACCGCCTGGAAATGGTGTCCCAGATGGGAGCGGTCACCCTCGCCAACGTGCGGGAGTACTTGCACCTCTCGGTCGTCGCCACCTACTACGAGATCCTACTGGCCCTCGGGGACTCACGGAGAGCCGTCGAGCTGGTTGAGCAGGCGTGCGAGCGGGTTGGCCCCGAAGATGTATCTGCGGGCATCGCCGAGGCGGCCATGAACAGCTTCCGTTTGGCCCACGGGATGTTCGCTGATTTCGTGTATGTGGACAAGACACTTGCCCAAAAGGTCTATGCAGCCTACGGAGTCCAGACGGTCAAACTGGCCGAGTACTTCTTGCGTTCCCGCTATGCCTCCAAGGTCAGCCTCATCTGCGATGTCCTCGGCTGTCAGGGCGGCATCCCCGCTCTTCCGGTGGCAGCAGCCGTTGCGCCTCCGATTCAGTTCGCGGCCCCTGTGGCTCAAGCCCCTGGAGAGCCCGTTCCGGTGCCTGCCCCTACCCCTGTGGCCCCTGTCCCTGTTCCGGCGCCGGCCGTGGCTCCCGCCCCTGCAAAGCCCAAGGATGTTCGTCCGGATGGTATCGGAAACGTCGGAAGCTCGGACGTGGCGGCCTTGACCGAGTTCGATCAGCAGGCAGTCCGGGCCAACAAGCCGAGGGGTCGTGCGGTCATGCCCCAGGTGCTCACCTTCAACACAGGGAAGAACCCTGAGCTGTCTGAGGTCTTGACCCCCGAGCAGTGGCGGCGTGAGTTCGAGAAGATCTGGGCCAACTTGCGGGGGTGACTGTGAGTGAATGGATCATTCTGGAACTGAGCCCGAAGGCGGAAAATGAGGATCCGGAGATCGTCCGGTCCTCAATTCGGCATCTTTTGCGTGATGCCGACATCTTCATTCCGGCCTCCATCGTCGAACAAGGTGATGACCGACTCGTGAAGTACCTCATCGACGGGTACGCCTTCATCAAGCGGGCCCACCCGGATGAGCGGTACCTCCGGCTCGAAGGCACCAAGTACATCCAGACGATTGTGACCGTGCCCTCTGTGGGGGTCCGGTCTCGGCGCTTGGCCGTGGTCCAGGACACCGACATCGACAAGTTTCGCCGGCAAATCAAGGTCCAGGAGGACCAGGGCATCGACGTTGGCGACCTCGTGGCGATCACGAGTGGTCCCTACAAGAACCTCAAGGCGTTGGTCATCGAGGACATCCCCGAGCAGGACGCCGTGCAGGTCCATGTCCAGCTTCGGTCCAAGGACTCCCTGGTGACCCTCCCCAGGGCCTTCTTGAGGCTCCAGGAGAAGGCGACTCGCCCTGCCTACTACGATCGCCTGAAGACCTTCCGTCCTCGTATCGACGGCGTTCTCACGTTGGCGCAGTGGCAGCCAAGTCTCCAACTCGGCCCCACTTTTAACGAGTGGCTCCGGCTACAGCGCGTCATCAACATCGCCGGCCAACTCCTGGCTCTCTCGACCCCCTTGGTCGGCGCTACCCTTCAAGCAAAGGGTGAGGAACTTGGTCGGATGACCCGGTGGTTTGAGGGCATTCGGGAGCGATACGTGGCCTTGGGGTCCCTGGCAGTTCCTCTAACCCCCAACCCCCTCATCGAGGGCCTCCAGCAGCTCACCGGGATGACGCAGTGGGTCAAGCGCACAAATAGCTTGGCAGCCATCGTTTTTTCGCTCTACTCTCATCTCCCCTCGACCGAGCTTCAGGCAAAGTACGTCGAGTGGCTGTGGTTGCACGACATGAACGACCGGCTTCTCGCGGTCCTCACCCAAATCGAGCGTACCGAACAACAGATGGAATCTGGGGGCGTCCAAAATCTCGTCATCGACGGCCACAACCTGGCCGTGCGGTGTGCCACGGCTCCGGGCTTGGGGGAGCTGAAAGACTCCCAAGGTCGGCCGACGGGGGCCATTGTCGGTTTCCTCAACACGTTGGCGAGCCTGAAGAAGCGGTTTCCAGGGGTGATGATCTACGTCACTTGGGATGGCTCTTCGCAGCGACGCAAGAAGCTCTTTTCTGGGTACAAGGACGGACGGGGGAACCCTCGGGCAGCGTTCGAGACGTCGTGGCTTCAGGCAGCTCTCCCGCTCTTTGGGGTCACCCAGGCATGGAACCCCGTGGAAGAAGCCGATGACGCCATCGCAACCCTCGTGAGGGGGCCGCTCGCCGGGCAGTCCAACGTCATCTTCTCGAACGACCGCGACCTTCTTCAGCTCGTGACCAGTTCGACGAGCCAGCTCATTCCTGCCGTCGGGGCTGGCAAAGAGAAGCTCATGGGGCCGGCGGAGGTCGAGGCGGAGTACGGGGTAACCCCCACGATGATGGCGCAGCTTCGGGCGCTCAGTGGGGACACCAGTGACACGATCCCTGGCTGCCCCAACTGCGGCTTGAAAACCGCATCGAAGTTGGTCAAGCTGTACGGCACGGTCGAGAAGCTCCTCGCTTCCAACATGGCGGGTCTGGCCAAGGGCCTGACCGCCAACCTCCGCGCATCTGAAAAGCAAGTTCGGTTGAACGTCAAACTCATGACGCTCGTCACGGACATCGCTTTGACGATCGTGGGGCCAGATGAAGATGCAAAAGCTGCGGTCGCGCAGCTCCAAGGCGTGGACGTGAAGCCTGATCGGCTTCTGCCTGCGTTCTTTGGGAGTCAGGCGGCGGCGTAAACTCTCCTCGGAGGCATCATGTCATCTGGCTACGTCATTCCGGTGGATCCTTCGAGCCTTGCCAATCGGCTCGTCGCGCCTGAGCCGTTTGACCCGGCCGCTGAGGAGGAAGCTGAAGCCGAGAGCTTCCTCACTCCCGAGAACTTCGACAAGGTGAACATCCTTCTCGATCGCATTCCGAAACGAGAGGCAGATCTCCTCTATCTCTACTTCATCGAGAAGAAGAGGCAGGCCGACATCGCTGCCATCTTCGACGTGACCCAGGCGGCGGTCAGTTACCGACTCGACCGGGGGCTCAAGCGGATCAAGTTCCTTCTCGACCTACCCAGCGTCACCGTCGAGGACATGCAGGAAGACCTCCCCAAGGTCCCCTTCAAGGACATCGACGTGGACATTTTGGTGGGCATGTGGGAGACGACCTGCCAGAGCGAGGTCGCGAATCGGCTGGGCCTGACCCAGGGGCGAGTCCGACACCGGTTCTTCAAGGCCGTGAAGGTGCTCGAAGATGCTGCCCAGCGGGAGGAGACCTTCGAGCCGTACCACAAGGTCTTTTCGGCCATCTCGAAGAAAAAGTTCAACATCCTCCGCGAAGTGAAGCTCCCCCAGTGGGCTGGCCGCGGGGGAGACAAGATGCTCTAGGAGCCGAGATCCACGCGGTTTCTTCTTATCAGGACCGATCCGTGAGGGTCGATCCGTGCCCCTAGCGAGCAACCTCCAATTTCAAGACTACCAGTTCAAGTACCAGGCCCGTGAAGGGCTCTGGCGCTGGACCACGCGCCTCGACGTGACTGGGCCCGTTCCCAGGTACGAGGTCCGTGACATTTTCAGCCCTTTCGGGCTGATCCGCGACCGTGTGCCCATCCCAGGGCCAGTCGTGCAGGCCATGTCGGAATCCATCACGGAGCTTCAGCAGGCGTTCCCGCCGTCCATCCTGGTGGCGCCCGTCTCGCTCGTCTTCACCCTCGACGAGGGCCGAGGCTTCGGGGAGGGCCAGTCGGTCCAGGTCACGAACACGGGCACCTACGGGTCGCTGCTGGCGGCTTCCCTGACCACCTCGGCGGCGTTCCTGAAGATGACCCCGACCTCCCTCGGCAACCTGTCGTTCAACGAATCGGGGGTCTTCGAGGTGACGGCGGACTCGACCAACCTCCTAGCGACGAGCAGCCCCTACTCAGCGACGGTGGACATCCAGGACGCTACGGCGGCCAACAGCCCTCAGCAAGTCCTGGTGACGGTGGTGGTGCGGCCTCAAGCGACCATCTCCCTCAGCGCCCCGATGCTGATCTTCAACGTCGTGAAGCCTCCGACGGGTCCGTTCCCTCCAGTGCCGTCGCAGACGTTCAACCTCCTGAACACGGGGCTTCCGGCCTCGGTCCTGGAGTACCTGATCCAGAAGCTCACGGGATGCGGCGTCTGGATCGTCGGTGTGAACCCGTTCACGGGCTCCCTCCCCGGTGGTGGCATCCAGCCCATCACGGTCACCGTGGCCCCAGACGAATCCCTCCCCGTGGGAACCTACACGGAAACTCTGCGGGTTTCAGGGTACAGTACCAACTTCCACCAGGACATCATCGTCCAGCTCAACGTGACGTGAGGAGCCCATGAGCGATTTCGACCTCGGCAGCATGGAGATGAGTGGTGCTTCGGGCCTCGACGCCCTGTTCGAGCGCGAGCCCAACATGGTCACTCCGTTGAAGACGGCGAAGGTCCGGGTGGCGTCCGTGCAGCAGCTCAAGTCGTTCACTCGGCTTTCGGCGGAGACCCTCATCCACAAGAGCAACAAAGACCTCTGGACCATCAAAGCCGAAGGCGAGCAGTTCTTCATCGAACGGCTCTTCGACGACCACGGGGAACCCCTCAAGGGTTGATGAGGCCATCGTGAGCATCCGTAGCAAGACTCGTCGTGCCTTGGCCGAACACCAAGGGATTCGTCTGGCTGCTCTGCCGGAGGACTCTCCGAACCCGTTCAATGAGGGACGGGGATTGGCGATGCCCACGAAGCGGCAGATCCCCAAGGACCACTCGTTCGACCCCAAGAGCCTCAAGCCCCTGGTGAAGACCCTGTGGGCCCTTTCGGTGTCGCTTGGGCACGCCCTGACCGCACACCGGCAGTTCAGCAGGCTGAAGTCCATCAGCTTCTCGCCAGACGGGCTCGTGGGTGGGCGCGGGTACGTGATGGGTATCAAGGATGTCCGTCAGGCCCTCCATGAAGCCACCGAGAACATCTCGACCATCTGCGACACCATCTACGACGAGATCAACGCTCCGCATTGGAAGCCCAAGCTGAGTGCGTTGGAGAAGGACGACGACGAGTTCGTGAAGCTCCTCGACGATGCCAAGGGGTTCATGCGCGACCCCGAGGGTGAAGCAGAAGAGGACATGGAAGAGGTCGAGAGCAAGCCGGCTTCTTGGTCCCGCTTCAAGAAGCATGACGACGACGAGAAGGGCTCCCAGCTTCCGAAGGGCGGGGACACCGGCAACGAGTCGCAGGGTCCGAACCCGGCGGATGCGAACCGGCCTCAAATCAAGCAGTCAAGCACGTACTCCTACGACCGGACTGCGAACTCCTCCATCGCGCCTGGAGAACTCCCGGGACCTCGGGTCGATCATCTGGACCGGGGGGATCAGTCGGGCCCTGGCGGTTCCTACAACCGAGACGAGCCTCGTGTCACGGACGAGCATGGGCTCGAAGGTCCCAAGGAGTACGCCTACCAGTCCGAGTGGGACAACAACCTCTCGAACCGTACGGCCATCCCGGTGGAGCCTGTAGCGGAGTCGGGGCTCCCGAACGACGCCAAGACGGTCGATCCCAAGGGGTACGACTTTGGTATCGGGGACGGGAATGGGAACGACGCCCACGGACAGGGGATCCAGTACGAGAACCCCGATGGTTCAGGGGCCTCTGGGACGGTCTACGGACCTCGGGCCGAGCTGCCAGGGACCCCGGCAGGCAAGGCGCCCGGGATGGGTACTGGGCTCGAACACGTCGAGAACTCGACCAAGAACATGGGCTTTCCGATGACGGCCCGGCTTCTCACGCAGGCGGACCTCGAAGAGATGGCCGAGGCAGCGTTGCCGAACGACGAGCAACCACCAGTGGCCAGATCGGACTACTACCGGGGGCCGAAGGGCAACAACAACGTGGTCCACTACGGCCAGGCAGAGCTGCCGGGGGATGGTTCAGGCGGCACCTATGATGCCGAGAAGGATCTCCCGAACGAGGCTGTGAAGACCGAGCAGGTGACGCAGCCCTACATCAAGTGGGACGACACCACGCACAACATGCGGCCGGACTACATCTATCAGCGTGACCCCATCCAGGGGCCGTACGTCAAGCAGAGTACTTGAGGCGAAGGAAATACGATGGCTGACCTTGGCGACATCAGCGGCTTCCTGAACGGTGGTTCGGTCTCGAATCTCGATTGGCTCGAAGTCGATCCGGCCGAGTACCGTAAGCAGGACACTCTGCCAAAGCAGAACCTCGACACCATCCCCGACCTCGAAGCGGCGTGGGCGCACACGGACGAGGCGGCGGCGAAGTACGTCCCGAACCGGGCAGGGGCTCCACGGACGATGGGGGACATGTCCCAGGAGCACGGGCTTCTTCGGGCATCTCCGTCCGAGATCCGCAAGACAGCTCGGCTCGCCCTCATGCAGTCGGAGAACCTTCAGCGGTTCAAGCACGCTCTGACAAGCCGGTTCGACCTCGACAGCTTGAAGGCGGCCCGGCAGGTCATCGCCGAAGTCCTCAACGAGCGGGGGCTTCTTGGGAAGCTCTACATCGACTCGAACGACTTCCCGAACTGTGCCGCTGGGTCCAAAACGGCCGGCGAGTTCGCTCGCCGGTTCGCCCGAGACGCGAAGTTCGTGGTCGCCAAACCGAGCTGCAACGGCTGCGTCCACTCCCATTCCGGGCCGACAGGCGGGGAGACGTGTTCCGTCTTCCACAAGGAACTCCAGATCGAGGTGCCGTACTCCGAGGGTCTGGCCCAGGAAGTCGAGGCCATCCAGGAGTCGAAGGGCAAGGTCATTCAAGCGACTGCCCAAGAGCCCCGGGAGCGCATCCGGCTCGCCATGCTGGCAGACAATTTCGTGGCCCCCGGCCCAGCTCGGATGCCGCAGCCGAAGGAGAACGTCATGCGTCTCCTGAAGCCGGTCGAGGCCACCGAGGTCTACCAGAAGCCGGTGGACCTCGGACCGCTCCGAGAGATGACGCGGGGTGTCATCGGAGCTGCCTTCCAGGAAGGGCGTCTCACGCTCCAGCAGGCCCAGGGGGCGTACCGTCGGGTGGCTATGGCTTCCTCGGTGGCCGAAGTGGAGTTCGTCCACGCGAAGGTCGCTGGAGTCGAGACGCCAGAGATCTCGACCTACCAAGGGGCGGGGCAGCAGGCGGCCCCAGCGGTGGTTCCTGCCGCTCAGGTGGACCAGCAGCTCATCGCAGCCTCGACCCTCACCCGTAAGCGGGACGAGGAAGCTCGCGTGTTCCTGGCGGCCAAGAAGGCCGAGCCGGTCATCTCGCTTCTTCGTCGGGAGATGCTGAAGGGGCGTGCCGAGGCGGAGCTGGTGCAAGCTCTCAAGTTCGCCTTCACGGGACCAGACCTCGCAGCGACCCGGGAGCACTGGGAGCCCCTCTTCAAGGAGGCCGGGCTCTTCGGGGTCATCTACTCGACTCAAGACGCTTTCACGGACTGCCACGAGGGTCACGACTTCATCGCTCGTCACAACCCTGGCATCAAGGTGCTGGTCGCCGGCCAGAAGTGCGGTGGTTGCATCTACAACAAGATCGGCCGTTGCCTCATGTACGGCAAGCCGCTCATCCAGGCGGCTTCCGAGGTGATGACGCCCCAGATGGTCGAGCAGGTGCTCTCTGACCACAAGGCGGCGGGTCGCATTGCTCCGTGGGAGAGCCGGGTGGCTTGGGGGACGAACCCCCGCGAGGCTCTCAAGAACATCCACACGGCGTCGAGCTACCAGGGTGGGTCTGCCATCGGGCAGACTCGCGACTCCGTGGTCAAGGCGTTCCGGGGCAATCAGTCCCAGCACGTCCTTCGTCAGGACACCCGACGGGAGATCGTCACGGCGGCTCGCCGGTTCCTCAACGAGGGGCTCTACGGCCGGGACATGCTGGCGGCCCTGAAGGCTCGGTTCGAGCCCCGGGATCTCGTGGCGGCCAAGGAAGACCTCCGGCCGGTCATCGCGGAGCAGGGTCTCCAGGGGATCTACTTCGTGGACCCGACGGCGTACGCTGACTACGGCCGGGGGTGTGACGAGGCGGCTCGGCTCCATCGAACCCGGGGTGTCCCCTACGTGAAGCTCGGGTCCAAGTGCGGGTCCTGTGTCCTTCAGACGAACGGGCACTGCTCGAAGCTCCACAAGCAGCTCGTCGCCGAGGTGCCCTACCCGGCCGACAAGGTCAGTCTCCAGCGGGAAATCCTCGCTTCGGGTGCATCGACGGAGATCAACCCGGCTCAACTCGTCAACAACGGTCACAGCGTGATGCAGGAGTTCGAGGTCCAGAACCGAGGGATGGAGTTCGATCTCGACCCCGTCGTCACCCACGACCCCTTCGATGTGAGCTTCAAGTGAACTTCGAGCGGATCGCCCAGCGTGTCGTGACCCGGTTCCTTCAGGCGGATCAACCGTCGGGGGCTCGGAGTGAAGCTGTCAGGCTCACACATCCGATCAACAAACCCAAGGGCATCGACCCCGACATCGTGAAGGAACACGCCCGGGGCGTCGAACATCGCAACGACCAGTTGAAGCCTGATCGTAGGGACATCAGGCCCGAAGATGTGTTCGCTGGCACCCCGAATCAGATGGGGGTTCGCAACTTCGCGGAGACGGGTCGTGACCTCCAGAAGGCGATCGACAAGCAGATCCCGAAGGACAAGGGCCACGACACGGTCTATAATCTCTCCCAGTACCTCATTCGGACTGAGGGCGGGGGAGACACCCCACCCGTCGGAAAGAAGCTCTAGGAGACGAACATGGCCGTCGAAACCCTTCCCACGGACAGCAAGGACGAGGCCCCGAAGTCACAGCCGGAGGTCGATGACACCGACCCCCACGCGGATGACCCCGAGGAAGAGAACTTGCCCGAGGAGTCCAACACCAAGGCACTCGACAACGTACGCCGTCTCTTGCCTGTCCACGCTGCCCCCAGGGTGGGTGGGAAGTCCAAGGGCGGGACGGACCTGAAGGTCTCCCGTGGACGTGGTAGGCCCAGGAACGTCGAACGGATGCCAACGACCTCGGATCTCGAATACCACGCGGAAATGTCCGCGGAAAAGCAGCGTTTCATCGACGCTGACCCGGTGGTGGTTGCAGCCACCAAGGGGAAGGTCGAAGCCACCAAGCTCCTCAAGCTGATCCAGACCGAGGTGGCGAAGGAAGCCGCAGCTCTTCACTTCCAGCGGGTCGAGAACGAGAAGTTCGGCAAGGACACCTCGCAGACGAGCACCCGGAGGATCGACGCCCTCACCAAGATCGCGAACATCGAGCTGGAGATCAAGAAGCTCGGACCCAGTACCATCGACCCCTCAAGCGAGGAGTTTCAGCGCATCTTTGCCATGTGGGTCGAGGTGATTCGTGACGTGGCGGCCGAGACCCTCTCTCCCGAGCAGGTGGACCTGTTTTTCAACAGGCTGACGACCAAGCTGGATGGGTGGGAGGATCGAGTCGCCGACGTCTCTCGGTGATTCATGGCCGCCAAAAAACAAGCCGCCGCTCCTGGTCTAGCGGGAATCCTCCGAACTGCCGGGCAACAAGCCCGAGCTACGGCTATCGAAGCAACAGACCACGCGGCCAGCTCCTTGCTGGCCTCGATGGATCCCGTCCAATCAAGTACGGCCCCTGTGCTCAATCGGCCGAGGATTTTCAACATCCTCGACTACATCGAGTCGAACTGGGGGCTTGGGATGGTGCTGTACCCAGTACAGCGATTCATCGTCAAGCTCTACTACCACATCCCGCTCGACACCCACACGAAGAGCATCCGCATCACCGACATGTTCAACAGTCGGGTGCTCTACGAGTTCACCGAGCTGGAGTACCTCCAGTACCTTTTCAACGAGGGCCGTTGCAACATTGGGGCGCAGGACCATGAGCGACGGGAACTGATCCTCGCGATCGGTCGTCGTGCCGGCAAGAGCACCCTGGCGGGCATCTTCGCGAGCTATGAGGTTTACCGGCTTCTGAACCTTCAGCACCCCCAAGGGTTCTACGGGCTCCCGCCCGGCAACCGTATCCAGATCATCTCGATCGGAACGGACAAGGACCAGGCAGGCATCCTCTTCAACGAGGTGACCTCCCATCTCAGCCGGTGCGAGTACTTCTCGCCGTTCATCGCGAACAACACCCAGTCGTACATCCAGTTCCGGACGCCCCACGACATCGACCGCTACGGTGGGACGGTCCGGCACGAGAACGGCAAGTTCGTCTCCTTCAACGGCAAGGCGACCATCCGGGTCACCTTCAAGAGCTGCATCGCGAAGGGCCTTCGTGGGTTCGGCAACATCGTCATCATCCTCGACGAGATGGCCCACTTCCAGGCGGAGGGGCAGTCCTCGGCGAAGGACATCTACGACGCCATCACGCCCTCGACGGCGGCTTTCTCACCGAAGGACCCTGCGAACAATCAGCAGGCGGTGGGGCCTGTCGAGTCACGCATCATTTGCATCTCGTCCCCACTCAACAAGGCCGGGAAGTTCTTTGACTTGTATCACCAGGCGATGGCTGGCGGTGAGGGTGCGGTGAACATGCTGGCCCTCCAGGCGCCGACCTGGGAGGTCAACCCGACCGTCGAGACGAACTACTACCGCCAGAAGTACCACGCGGACCCAACCTCCTTCATGACGGAGCACGGGGCCCAGTTCAGCGACCGGATCCGTGGGTGGATCGAACGCGAGGCCGACCTTCTTGCCTGCATCGACGCCCAGGCCGTCCCAAAGTACCAGGGCATCCCGCGCTACCCACACGAGATGGGGCTCGACGTAGGGTTGGTGGGGGACGGCACGGCGGTCTTCATCACCCACTGTGAGGGGGGCCGGATCGTTCTCGACTACCATGAGTACTGGCAGGCTGGGAAAGACTGGCGGGAATCGAATCCCCACCTGGGGAACAACTACTCCTGTGAGTACGCCAAGAAGATTGCAACGGTCGAACGCCTGGAGTTCGACGAGATCGCGGCTTGGATCGTGGGGCTTTCCAAGCGGTTCTACATCTCGGAGGCCATCTTCGACCGGTGGAACGGCATCCCTCTGGAGCAGGCGTTCATCAAGGTCGGGATGAGGCAGTTCAAGAGTGAGTTCTTCACCCGGGACGTCTCCTCGAAGATCTACCAGAACACCAAGCTGATGATCTACGACGAGAAGTTGGTGCTCTACGATCAGCCGAAGGGGACCAACGGCAAGCACTCGCCCTTCATCCAGGAGCTTCTTCAGCTTCAGGCGACCCAGGCGTCCAAGAACATCGTTGTCGTCGAGGCTCCGGACCAGACGGGTTGCCACGATGACATGTCGGACGCCTTCGTCCGAGCGGTGTGGCTTTCCAGCCAGAAGCTCGCCTCCCATCACATCGCGACCGGGCACTCCCGGTCTGGAATGGGGATGCCCGCGGTCCCGGCGACGGTGGGCCGCTACCAGATGCAGCGGGCCAAGTACCACGGTGGGTTCAACGAACGAGCGACGCCTCGTGGGCTCGGGCTGAAGCTCCGAGGTCGGTAAGTCTCTTCTCGGAGGACATGGACGTGGAAGAGGCTACCGAACACCCGAAAATCATGGCCAACTGGATCATCAAGCAGATGGTCGAGCACATGTTGGCTGATGCCCCTGAGCTGGTGGCGAACGACTACATGGTCATTCGCACGGTTTTCCGGTCGGCTGGAGGGGAATGGAGCGCCATCACTGGGGGCGACACGAAGGCTTTGGAGCTGCTCAAGAACATCGTTTCGGTGTGGGGCGAGCAGCAGGGACCTAAGAAGCAGAGTGAGATGATCTGATGACGGAGCTGGCCCGGTCCCGCGACTGCATCATCCTCGTGAAAGGGGATGCGTACGCCGTTGCGGTTGCAGACGACCTCTCCACGCAGGGCTGGCAGGGCGGTTCGGCCATCCAGTGGACGACTCCCATTGGGCCGAACCTGCCGACCGTGAAGCGATCTGACGGCTACTACGCGGGCTTCGCCCTTTGGGGCTCCGACGAGTCGAGCGACCAGTACACGGGGATGACCCGGCAATTCCCGACCTACAAGTTCCTCGTCCTCGGGGCTGGAGGCTGGCTCATCGCGACCCGTAGCTACGAGAAGTACACCTACTTGAGCCGGATCGGCGGTGGGCCTCTGGTGCCCATCACGTACAACGCGAGCGACAGGCTGGTCTTCTCGCTCCGAGGCTACTGGACCAAGGAGGACGAGTGGTTCCTCAGCGGTGACCCGCGGGCACCCAACACCTACTACATCGGGTTCGTGGCCCAGGCGCCGAGCACCGTGACCCAGGACTTCATGTCGATCCAGGTGAGCATCTAGCCATGCCCGAGATCGTCCGCTCCCGCGATTGCGTCGTCTTCTTCTACGGGGACCGGCAGACCGTTGCCGTTTCCGCGGCGATGGTGGCGGGAGGCTGGGCAGGCGGGCAAGGCGTGCAGTGGGCTGATTCCATCGCAGACGAACGCCTCGTTTCCTACTCGATGGGCCTCTACGGCGGATTCCTCGTCTGGGGATCCGATGAATCCGGAGATCAGTTCACGGGGATGACTCAACAGCAGGTGGTGTACCGCTACGCCACGATGTTCTCCGGGGGCTGCCTGATGGCGACCACGAGTTACGAGAAGTACACCTGGCTCAGTCGAACGGGAGGCGGTCCGTTGGTTCCGCTGGTCTACGGGGCGAATGATGTGCTCTACTTGAGCCTCCGCGGCCTCTGGACCAAGGAGGACGAGCTGACTCTTTCAGCGAGTTTGCTTGCTCCTGCTTTCTTCACAGGGTTTGTGACCCAGGTCCCGAAGGCCCTCAACCGCTTCTTCTTGGGCATCCAGACGAGCATGTGATGCAGAACCCCGCCACGATGCCTTTCCCGGAGATCCTTCGAGAGATCCAGTCTCTCAGGGCTTCCATGCGTGCTGATGGACGGCGCATCCACGAGCTGTCCCGCATCCTCCAGGAACGGGTCCGTAGGCAGGAGACAGACGAGTTCACGTCCAGGTACGTTGCCTACGCCAACGCTTGCATCCGGTTCGCTGGGGGGGTCGAGCAAGGGGCCCAACGTACGGCTTCGTTCGACAAGGTGGTGGGGACGATCGAACGCGAGCAGAAGCAAGCCGTTGAGAAACAAGAAGAGGATACGAAGCGAGCGAAGCAGCCCAAGCTGCGTGCATCGGCTTCCGGGGGGATGGCCGACCTCGTGTCGCTTTTCGGTCAGGAGATGATCGATGCCGCCCGGTAAGTATACCAACGTCAAGCCGACAGGATCGGTCGAGACGACGCGCAAACGGACGAACCCTTACGTCACCAAGACGTCGGGGTCCATCATGCCGCTTACGGACAAGGAGAAGACGGCGCGGACCTTGTACCGATCGAAGACCGCCGACTTCGGTGGTGGGGGTATGGCTGGGAACACCATGCTCTCGGGGCAGCAGTCGTTCTTCTCGCCCCAGCTCTCCACGGACTTCCTGGAGCTGCCGCAGAGCCTCCGCGAGAAGCGGGAGATCTACCGGCACTTCTACAACACCGACGAGATCGTGGCTCAGGCCATTGACCTCCATACGGAGTTGCCTCTCTCGAAGGTCAGGCTCGCGGCTCCGAAACCGCGTACGTGCCCGGAGCGGTTCAAGGACCCCGAGGACTACTCGAAGTACATCCTCAGTTTCTTCGAGCGGATGTGCAAACGCATCAAGCTCTTCCACCGGCTCATCACCGGCACGCACCATTACTGGCTCGATGGGACGTGCGCCATCTTCGCAGAGGACTCCGAGGTCCAGGTACCTCCGGAAGTTGGGTACGAGAAGAAGGTCGTCCAGAAGGCCATTCTCACCGAGGAAGGTGAGGCGAAAGAAGTCCCCGAGGATTCCTGGGCAGAGAAGGACAACCGCGAAGACGAGGAGCTGGCCCACTACCAGAAGCACTACCAGGGGTGGGACCGTCTCATCGTCATCCCCATCGATCAGGTCAAGATCACGACGTTCAACTACACGGAGAAGACCCGTATCGAGTTGATCCCGTCGGACAGGGACAAGGTGCTCATCGAGCAGGCGAAGATGGGTGATCTCGACGCCGAAGAGATGGTCGAGGAGATCCCCGCCGAGGTCCGTGACCACATCTCGGCCGGCAAGCTCATCCCGCTCGGGACCGACCCCGACGAGGGCTCGTTCTGCTTCCTCCTCGCGGGCCGTAGGGGCGCTGGTGACGAGGTTGGGACCAGTATCCTCGATCGGTGCCTCCGAACGCTCTACTTCCGCGAGAAGCTCCGCCAGGCCCAGACGCAGATTGCCTCCAGGGCCATGACCCCGAAGCGCATCGTGTGGGCCGAGGACATCTCAGAGGGTGACGTGGAGAACCTTCGGGAGCAGGTGGACCTCGCTCTCGTGGACCCGGACTACTCGATCATCGTCAACTACGAGGTTCACTGGGAGGAAATGGGCTCGAAGGACCGCCTTCTCGATCTTTCGACCGAGTACGAGCAGACCGAGCGGCGTCTCAGGACGGGTCTGGGCGTCACCGAGAGCTTGCTCTCGGGCGAAACGCTCTACTCTGGGGACCGGCTCAAGCTGGAGGTCATCAACCAGCGGTACCTGTTCCTCCGCGAGATCCTCCAGGAGTACGTCGAGGAGTACCTGTTCAAGCCTGTGGCCCGCCGCAAGGGCTTCGTCGAGAAGGACGACTGGGGCGAGGAAGTGGTGCTCTACCCCCGTCTGAGCTTCACCAGGCTGCCCCTCCGGGACTCCCAGGACACGTACGACGCCTTGTTCAACCTCTACCAGAAGGGCTCGATCAGCATCGACCTCATCCTGGAGATGTTCAACATCGACCCGCATGATACGCGGGTGAAGCTGGAAAACGACCTCTTCACGGTCAACGACGCGACCTTCAACGAGGTGATCCGCGGTATTTACGGGGCTGTTGGCCAGATGCTCGCCGACAAGACCGACATCGCGGCCAAGATCGCGAAGTACCTGAAGCTGGAGTTGAAAGAGGAACCGGCAGCCGAAGGCCGTTTCTAGCCCTTCTATCAGCGGGGCTAGGTGATGGACGTCAGGGCCACGAAGGACCACTACGAGAACGAGACGGAGGAGACCGAGCGTCTCGTCCGTCCTTCTCCGAAGGTCAAGCCACCGCGTCACGACAAGATGCGGGAGGATGTCCACGAGCGCGACCCGGACACGGATGGCGACCCTGACCTCAAGGGTGACCCCGACATGTCCGTGAACTACAAGGACGTGGGGGGCTCCCTCGTCGAGCGTGTGGTGGCCCGGTTTGCCACAAAGCCGAAGGACGAGCAGGACAAGCCGAAGTCAAACAAGTGGGTCCGGGTCAAGAACAAGGTGCTCGATGTGGGCACCAGGGTTCGGCCCGACACGCTCATCGAGGAGCCGGGCCTCTACCAAAAGCAGCCGAAGAACGAGCCCCGGAAGGACGAGAACAAGCCACGGCCAGCTCGTAAGCCCGAACGGCCCTACTTCCACAAGGACCCCATCCCGCACCAGCCGTGGCCAGACCCTCGGCCAATGCCCCCGAAGCCGCCTCGCCCTGTTCGCCCACCGAAGCAGGTGAAGCCCGTGCCCGTTCGCCGGTATCCTGAGCCTGAGACCATGCCGATGCCGAAGCCTCCTGGTTGGGTGCCTGAACGCCGCAAGCCGGCTTCCGTAGTCGTGGCCCGTTTCCTTCAGGCCAAGGAGTTCCCAACCGAGGAGGCTCTGAAGGAGTATCTCAAGGACCACCCTCTCGCGGACCCGAAGGAGCACTCGTTCAAGAAGCCGGAAGAAGCGAAGCCCAAGGGTGAGGAAGCTCCTGCTCTTGCAAAAGCACGGTCTGTTCCAAAACCCAAGGCTCCCAAGGAGAAGAAGCCAAAGAAGGAAGATACCATCCTCGAAGGGGTTGTCCCCGAGGAGAAGCCCAAGGAAGAGGCGAAGACTGAAGCACCCAAGGCCGAGAAGCTGAAGCCGGCCAAGATCCCGAAGCCTCCGAAGCGTGAAAGCTACGATACGGACGATGAGTTCGCGGCGGCGCAAGAGAAGCACAAGGAGATCGTCGAGAAGGCCCGGCCTGAGTTGGAGCAGAAGGCGAACGCTCCGAAGCCAAAGCGGGAGACGTTCGAGTCTGAGGAAGAGTTCGAGAAAGCTCTCTCCACGCACAAGAAGGAGCAGGCCGAGGCAAAGGCTGCTCTGGGGCAGGCCGATGCCAAGGGTCCTCAGCCAAAGCGACGCAAGCCATCGAAAGAAGAAGTTGCGGCGATGGAGCAAGACATCGCTTCCTCTTTCCCCTTGTCGGTCGGCTCGAAGCTCTTGGCTGCGAATCTGCACCCAGATGATTACCAACAGATTAAGGCATCGGCGGCTGTGGCCGCTCAGGTGCCCCTGTCGATGGACAAGCTCGATGAACGCCTCGAAGAGTTGAAGAAGCTCCCGGGTGGGGACGACCCCTCGAAGGTACCTCCGCCGAAGCAGGCAAAGGATCGAGCTGGCAACATGGTGCCCTTCGAGTCTCTCCCGAAAGAGGAGCAGGCTGAAGCATGGGCGCAGTTCCGCAACGAGGTTGTGGCTGCTCACATTGGGGTTCGAGCCCAGGTGGCGACGACGTACCGGAAGGCAGGAATGCCCGAGAGCTTGTCACGGGCGTTGACGCAATCGAAGTTTGGGGAAGTCAGTCCGGAGAGCGTGTGGGACAAAGTGTTGGAGGCGGGTACGCCGGACAAGTTGAACCCCAAGGCCAGGGCCAAACTCCTCGACAAACTCACCAGTGACAAGGAACGTGCTCTCGCGACCCGGTACTTCCAGGGTCAGGACTACTTGAATGTCCGGGATCAGTTTCTCAACCCTTCGTCTGAGAATGGGATTTCGGAGTTCTCGTCCTCAAAGGACATCCGGAAGGCCCTCCAGATGGGTTCCGCGATGCTGGACGAGCAAGCCAAGTCGTATCCCGCGGAATTGCGTGACTCCGCTGTGGCCAGTCAGTTCCGGTGGCGTGTTCTACGCAAGCTCGAAGCCCTTGACCCGCACAAGGCCACCATCGTCCAAAAGGCGGTCGATGAGATGGATGCGGAGGACTATGACCGGTCCAAGAAGGACTGGCTGAAGCAGGACATGCAGGCGAAGCATCTCCAAGCGAAACGGGATGCGCAGCGGGAAAAGATCCAGGAGCAGTTCGAGCAGGACCAGAAGGACGCAGAGGGCGGTTACCGAGAAGCCCCGAAGCCCGTCAAGACCGTTGAGGAGCGGCTCAAGGAGAAAGACCTGGAGCCGGAGAGAGACCCGGTGCCTCCGGTGCCCCCGAAGAAGCCTGCCAGGTACGACCTCGTTCGGGGCAACGTCCCCAAAGCGAAAGACCAGCACAAGGATTTGTTCGAGCAGGTGGAGGAGCCCGCGATCGAGCTGAAGGACGAGGACATCGAAGTGGTCGAGCCGAAACGGCCTTCCAAGCCGCCGCCGAAGCCCAAGCGGACGAAGCAGGCGGCCTTGGACGACCTCTCGTGTCGTGTTGTTGGCAGGTTCCTTGCGTTTTCTACTTGTACGGGCTGAGTAGCGATGGCTGGTCAGAATCGTGAGGCGGTCTATTGGGGCGTGGACCCGTACCCCAAGGGGCATGAGGGCTTCGAGACCCCTTACCCGGGATGGGAACAAGCCCACGCCAGCGACCTGGGGGAAGCGGACTTCAACACCATCATGAAGTCGGCCCGGCAGTGGCTCACGGAGGGCGTCCTCACGGATGCTACCGAGGGAATGGTGCCCGACGTGCGGTTCCGGGCGGCCCTCGACCTGGCCCTTCGGAGCACGGGAAATGGGAAGTACAGCGTGGGTCTGCACCCCGCTCAGTACAACACACTCCTCGCCCGCCTCGCGGGTGTGTCAGGGGACGGAACTCTCCTGACGGTTCGGGAGGCATCCGGCGATTCTGTTTATCACCCGCGAAGGGAGAGGACTACCATGCTCGCATCCGCTCGAATCCGTCAGTACGCTTCCAAGTTCGCCACGAACCAGCCCGAGGTGGCCTTCGACCTTCTCGACCTCGCCAGCAAGGTTGCAGAGGACGAGCAGGGCCAGGGCAGCAAGGACCAGGGTCAGCAGGACCAGGGTCAGAAGCAGGCCCAGGAGGGTCAGGGCCAGGGTCAGGAAAAGGACCAGGGTCAGCAGGCCCAGCAGAAGCAGGGCGGCGAGATGCCTCCGGCGCTCAAGGAGCACATGGAGGAGAAGAAGAAGGAAGAGGGCGGCGAGAAGAAGGACGAACAGGACCAGGGCCAGAAGCAGGCGTACGCCCAGCTCAAGGCGGCCACGATCCGCATCGCTGCCGAGAACCCCTCGGTTCGTCCGGCGCTCCTCCCGGCCCTCAAGCTCATCAAGCAGCTCGGCTGATCCCTGCCAAGCCCTCAACCGCCGGAGATACGACCATGACCATGCCGAAGTTCGCCAAGGAAGACGCCGACCGCATCCTCGGCCGTCTCGACCGTCTGGCTCACACGATCCAGACCAACCACGAGTCGTGGGGGATTCCCTTCGACGCTGCCAAGGGGCTCGTCAACGAGCTGGACAAGACGGCAGACGAGATCGAGTCGGCTGCCTTCGGCCCCGAATCGCTCCAGAAGCGTCAGATCGAGGTCGTCGTGGCTTCGGCCAAGAAGGCCGAAGTCATCCAGCGCGACACCGACGAGCCGTACATGGACACCTTCAAGAACCCGATGGCCCCGGTGCAGATCGAGGCCGACGAGCCGTACATGAAGGCGTACAAGGACGACCAGTCGAGCGCCGTCGTTCACGGCGAATCCACCACGGGTCGAGACCTCGCCCCCGGCCACTGAGTCACCCCCGTTCAAAGGTACGAGGGGTACCGTGACCATCGACTACCAAAAGCTCACCAAGGACTTCAAGCCCGGCGATGCCGTGCAGAAGTTCATGCCCGGCGATCCGGGCGGTCTCTCTCCCTTCGTGGGCCGAGTCACTTCGGTTCACGTTGGGATTGGGTGTATGGACGTTCAGTGGCCTTTTGGCGTCGAGAGGGTTCAGCCTGATGAGGTGGTGCGGGTGAACCCGGCCCTCGTTCGGTTCCTCCCTCCAACCCTCGACCAGACGTACAACTCGTACGACGTGGCCAAGGGCCGGCAAGCGGGTCCGAAGTTGTGGCGCACGGTGGAGCTTCCGGCGGGGTTCCACCGTGACCTTGCCATCCTCTGGGCTCGCAAGGCCAGTGAGGTTGGGGCCTACGACCACCTCTGGAGGAAGTACGCCAGCCAGGGGGCGGACGACGACGCCATCAAGGACGAGGTGGGCAAGTTCTACCTCGTGGCCCGGAACCTCATCGACTTCCGCATTCAGCAGGCGGTCACCAAGACGGCGGCCTACTGGGTTGCCCAGAACCGCCAGTATCGGGTGACGCAGGAAGAGCTGGATACCAGGAAGCCCTTCTGCCCCAAGTGCGGCACGAAGATGCGTCGGACCACCTACAAGATGGAAAAGGGTGCCAAGCACCGCCTCTGGGCGTGTCCGAAGGATCTCTTCCTCGTCAAGCAGGAGCACTTCCTCGGACCTGATGGTTCGGCGGTGGAGTGGTGAGCAGGATGGCTCTCGCGGATCGAGTGATTGCCAGGTTCGAGACCAAGACCGCCGGGAAGTACAACCCGGTCGTGTCCAAGCTCGTCTCGCAGATCGATGCGTGGAATGACCTTGCCAAGGATGGGGGGCCCGTCACCAAGGCCCTCGAAGTTCTCGACAAGCTCGAAGCCATGATCAAGGCGGACGACGAGTGGCAGTCCTCGGAAGGCGCAGCCGGCCTCAACAAGTACGCCCCTCAGCAGCGTATCGACGAGCTTCGTGATGCTCTTCACAAGGGGCAGCGGGCCGCCAAGGTCATCAACGAGGGGTACGACGACTTGAACGACTCCTTCCTTCGCATGGGGCTCAAGTAACAGGATGGCCTTCCGAAAGTTCGCCAAGGCGTCGATCGTCAAGCCCGACATCAACTTCGAGGGTTGGGATTCGATTCGCCACAAGCAGCCGTCGCAACTGCGAACGGCTGCGAAGGTCGTGCTCCAGGAGTACGACCCCAAGGCGTTCATGCTCACCCACTGCACGATCATCGCCTCGGTCAACACCGAGATGAGTGACGCGCCGTTGGGCAAAGACATGGTGGATGGGTTCGAGATCGAGCGGAAGTACGCCGACTGGCAGATCACCCCCGACACCACCAAGTACGTCAACAACAACTACGACGCTTGGGAGAAGAAGCTGCTTCTCGCCTGCTTCCGCACCTTCATCGGTGGCGAGAACTATGTCGAGCACATCCAGATCCCTGAGCTGAGCAAGGGCAAGATCATCGACGCGGCTGCCCGGGACATCGGGGACTCCATCTACGTGGACATCCTCGTGGCGACGGAACGCAAGCACCGTCCTCTCATCGCGGCCATCTCGGGTGGTTCTCTCCAGACGCTCTCGATGGGTTGCCAGGTCGAGTTCACGACCTGCACCAAGTGCGGCAACGTCGCCTACGACGAGACACAGCTCTGTCCCCACATCCGGTACTTCAAGGGGAACGAGTTCGTCGATGCCCTCGGCAAGAAGCGGAAGATCGCGGAGCTGTGCGGTCACATCCAGGAAGAGCCCGGCTCGGTGAAGTTCATCGAGGCGTCCTGGGTCGCGAACCCGGCCTTCCCTGGAGCGGTCCTCCGGAACATCCTCTCCCCCGAGGAGATCGCCAACGTCAGCAAGAAGATGTCTGTGGCCTTTTCGGAGCCTGCCCGAGTTGGAGCGGAGGGCTCACTTCAGAAGGCTGCGCGTGACCTCGGTATCGACGGAGGAGCGACTCGCATCGCTTGGCTCCTCGGCCGTGAAGCCCAGTTTGGGGAGCAAGAGCAGGGCGGCGGTCAGGGTGGAATGGGTATGGGGGACGCGGGAACGCCGAAACCGGAGCCCAGTGCCCTCGACAAGATCGTGGACGACCTCGTGGGTGAGCTTCGCGAGAAGGCCCTCACGAAACTCCGTGAAGAGATGGGCAAAGGCGAGGCCGCCAAGGCCATGCCGGACGAGAATCGGAACACCACTCTCATCAAAGAGGCCCTGCGGCATCCGGCGTGGCGTGGCATCGCTCGGACCGTCTTGGGTATGACCGGCGGCGATCTTGGTATCGCTCGAAGGGTCTTCTTGGGGATGGTCCTCTACAAGTCTGGGGGGTGGGGAGCGGTCCGTGCCTCGAAGGAGTTGTCGGGTCGCGACGTTCTGGCTGTGGCCCGCATTCTTGACTTGACGAGCAAGCGCCGAAGTATGATTGCAGGCGAAAACAGGCTCTATCGTGCGATCCTCCACGTCGGGGGGCTCGACCGATACCCGAATGAAATGGCTTTCCTCCAGGCATGTCGCCAGGTGGTAGGCCGCGACCTCACCCCTCCCGAGAAGGAGGCCCTCATCGTCAGGGGCCGGCTCTTCGCCTTGGGGTCGTGATTCTTTCTATATTTCATCCACGACGAGGAATGGAGCCTGATCATGCGCGAACGTACCACCTGGAACCGTGATTCGATCAAGCAGGCGGCGGTCGCCAAGAAGGCGGACCCGTACCTGATGAACCAGGATCATGTCGGTCAGCAGCCGCCCGCAGACAAGTACCTGACGGGCGACCCCTCAACCTTCGCCGAGGACGTTCACCCGGCCAAGGACACCTGGGAGGCCGAATACGCCAACGGCCAGGTCAAGCGCGACGAGATCGGGCTCCCCGAGATGCGCAAGGACACCTTCAACCACCCCGAGAAGACGGCGGCGGACAAGGCGGTCCTTCTCAAGAAGGCCAACATCGCGATCCGCGTCGCCAGCATGATGCTCGGCAAGAACGCCTCGGAACAGGCCGTCGAGGACCAGTCGGTCTCTCTGATGCACCTGCCCGATGCGGAGCTGGTCAACACCTTCAATCGTCTCGCCGGTGACGAGCCCCAGGTCGAAGCGGTCCAGCAGCAGGCCGTTCAGCAGCAGCAGGCCCAGCAGCAGCAGCAAGCTCCCCAGGGGGCCTCGGCTGTCCAGTCGGCGACCTACCAGCAGGCGATGGACCAGTGCAAGCAGGCCATCCAGGCGGGTGACGAGCAGGGCTGCAAGCAGGCCATCGAGGCGATGGTCCAAGCCCAGATGATGCAGCAGGCCAAGGACGGTTCCGGCACGGCCGGGATCGAGGGGATGGTCCAGGCGGCCGTCAAGAGGGCTCTCCAGGCCCAGACGATGCAGCAGGCCCAGCCCCAGCAGCAGCAGGCGGTCACCAACCAGCAGGCTCAGCAGCCGGTCCAGCAGCAGGTCGCTCAGCAGCCGGTTCAGCAGGCTCCCCAGGGTGCTTCGGCGGTTCAGGCCCAGCCGCAGCCCCAGCAGCAGCAGGCCGTCACCAACGCCGAGCAGCCGGTCGAAGCCATCCAGGCGGACGACGCACTCCTCGACGACATGCTGATGGACACCCCCGGCGGCATGTCGGAGATGGACATCGAGATGGAAGCCCCCTCGATGGACATGAGCGATGCCGTTCTCGGCCCCGAGGACGAGGTGCTCAAGACCCTGTTCGCGACCGATGACCAGGGTGGTCAGGGCGGCCAGGAGCAGGAGCAGGCTCAGCAGAAGCAGGCCATGACCCGCACGGCCAGCACCCGCACGGTCGGTACCCGTCCGTCGGGTGGCGTGAGTCGCGTCGGTGGGGGAGCCCCCGCCGGTCGTGGCAGCGACGCCGACAAGCTCTCGTCGCTCTGGGCTTCGGCCCCGGACGTCAAGGACGCTTTCGGGATGTGATTCCCTGGGAGGCGGGCTTCAACCCCCGCCTCCCACCAAGTCTCACCGGGGTCTCCGGTGCCTAGATCGAATCAGAATAGAAGCACCCCAACTGACGCCCCAACGGAGAAATCGAAATGACGACTTACGCCATCGGCGGCTAGTCCAGCGGTGACTTCAAGGAGACCTCCGGTCGTGTGCAACTCTTCCACGTCGTCACCCGCAACTCTGTGGGTGTTCTGACGCCGGATGCGTTCACACAGGCCAACCCTCCTGTGCAAGTCCTGGCGGCCAACAAGAGCAGCACGCTCACCAACATCACCAAGGTCGGTGTTCTCGGAGGCTCAGTCGCCTTCACGCGCCCCGACTACGGCAACGGCTACCACGGCGGCCCAGTGGCTCCCGGAGGCGCCTACAACACAGGCTTCAAGCCCCTCGGCTTCTTCCTGAACGATGCGATCGGCAACGCTTTCGAGAACACGCCCGGCGTGGCCTCGGGTCGTGGTCCGTACGTCTGCGGGTCGGGTTCGTGCATCGGTCTCTCGATCTACGAGACGAAGCACCAGAAGACCGGCTCCGCGGCCTTCCTGTTCGCCTGCGGCGACAAGGTCTACGCCTCGGTCAACGGCCTCGCGACGAACATCGTCGAGGACGGCTACGAGGACAACGCCGCTGCAACGTCGAATACCCTCATGGGTATCGTCAAGGTGATCCCGGACGCCAACTCGGCACTCCTGGTGATCGACCTCCGCGTCTGAGCGGAGCCCCCCCAGGAAAGGAAGAATGGCGCCATGAGCACCCAGGTTTCCAACGAAGTCAAGCAGCAGATCATCAGCGAGTACATCAAGACGGCCGCCGGCCGGGCGAAGCTCGCTGCCTCGATGATCCAGCCCCTCCGCCTCCGTCGCGACTACACCGCCGTCGGCCGCAAGACCTTCCTGGTCGAGCAGCTCCCGGACGGTGCGCTCCCGATCTACGACAAGGACCCGGACGTCACGGCCTTCGTCGTCGGCGAGGAGGGCGAGAACATCCTCGCCATCCAGAAGCCCCGCCGCGTGATCTTCCCGCTGTTCGAGATCGCCTCGAACCCGGAGATCCCGCTCACCCAGATCAAGGAGCGTCGCTTCGACCTGATCGAGCGTGCCCAGGATCTCGCGAAGGCTCAGATCCAGGCCGCCGAGGACGAGCGTGTCTTCACGGTGCTGGACAGCATCGCAGCCAACGGGTTCGACACCCTCCCCGGCGGGACCAACCCCGACGTGGCGGTGGTCGCCCCGATCAGCCCGGCGGTCCTCGCCGATGCGTTCGCCGAGATCGAGCGTCACGACCTCCGTGTCGCCCGTATCTACATGAACGCGGTGGACTACGCGGACATCCGCAAGTTCGGTCGCGACATCCTGGACATCGAGAGCCAGGCGACCCTCCTCAAGACCGGCCTCCAGGCGGTCCTCTGGGGTGCGCAGATCATCACGAGCCGCCTCGTCCCGGTCGGCTACGTGTACGTCTGCTGCGAGCCGGAGAACTTCGGCCGCTTCCCGGTCCGCACCGAGCTGACGGTCCTCTCGGCGGACGACCCGAAGGCCCGCACGATCGGCTTCTCGTGCTTCGAGAACGTCGGCATCGGCGCCTTCAACCCCCGCGGGCTGACCCGCATGGTCATCTCGCGCATCTGAGGCGAGTGACCC
>Ga0315284_10001749_pt1 | contig 31026 bp, 26 predicted proteins | sample YL17G09_16_MG_FD_203696 | JGI IMG/M metagenome (GOLD analysis project Ga0315284, IMG submission 203696) | Sediment microbial communities from Yellowstone Lake, YNP, Wyoming, USA - YL17G09_16 | ecosystem: Environmental > Aquatic > Freshwater > Lake > Sediment | place: USA: Wyoming | collected...
GCGTAGCCGCCGACAATCAGGTACTGTCGCGTCTCATCGAAAAACCGACCAGCGTCTCGCTGTTTTCCAGACTGACGGTTGAGTGACTGAGTACATATGCCCGTGAGATGCTTATCAACGCAACGAGACACTGAGCTGTGAGTCTGAATCCCCGTGAGACGTGAGTCTTAAAAGATGTGAGACACGACAATCAGGTACTCAACTTTGTGCTTTTCGAGTAACAGAAACAACTCTTCGAAGTCGGGCTGGGTATCCATGGAGGAACTTCCTCGATTGTCTGCGTAGCTTCTCTACCATGTCCAATCGCGCTTCAGGGGATTGGGCTCGCCAGTATGCGCGGTCTGACTCCGCGATCTCTGCGTGGCTCTGGTGGACATGTAACTGCATCGTGCGTTCCTCAGTAGTCAATAGAAAGATACTAGTTGCGGTGGTGCGCCGCCCGGCTTTGCCACCCAGAACGCGTTGCTTGCTCAATCCCGAGGCCCCGGCATTGCCACCCAAAGCCTCCCTTCCTCGTGGCAGATGAACGGAAAAGTGACGAGCGCCGCATTGAGCCTGCCGAAGTGTTACGAGCAAGCTACTTACGAGTGACGAGCGGGACCGCAGGTTTCCCCTGCTTCGCCCGGCCCTTGCCCATGAGAAGGAAGAGCAGCGTCAACGGCCACCAGAACGCTGCGGCAACCGAGAACCCCGACATGCCGCCAAGCTGGAGCCGAAACGAGTGCTCGAAGGGATCGTCGTTGACAAGATAGGTCCATGTCTCCGATGGAGCCTTGGGTCCGGCTTTGGAGAGATCGACCATGCCATTCTCGACGACAATGGCGCCAAACGCCTCCAGCATCAGTGCCTTGATGCGCGGCTCAAGCCCCTCGAACCTCTCGATGGAGAGCTTGCGGAACTCGTACAGCGGGTCTTGCCCGCCAATGCGGCGCAGGTGAATGCCATCGCGCAAGTCCGCCATGTCGGCAAGGAACTCCGACCACACCCGGTCGGTACAGCGCAGGGCCAGTGATGTGCACAAGTCAACAAGTACCGACGAGCCAACCGCCCGCTCGATCCGTCCACAGTGCTCGGGCAGGCGCGTTCGGAGGAGCGCAAGACACGACTCGCCCGATAGACGCACCGTCCGTGCAGCATGCACGATCTGCCGCTGCTGCTCAAGCACCAGCGAATACTTGAACAGCGTGAGCTTGATCTCCAGGTTCTGTCCCTCCACAATGCGCTGCACGCGGTCGATCTCTCTTCGCAGGAGAGGCACCTCCAGGGCACCGTCCGCGACTCGCAACGAAGGCAACGGCACCAGCTCCGACAAACGGTAACGCACGAACAGGTCATCCTCAAGACTGATGAAGAAGCGGGTTGAGCCCGGATCTCCCTGCCGCGCGGCTCGTCCACGGAGCTGATTGTCGATGCGGCGACTCTCGAAGCGGTTGGCGCCGATCACGTAGAGCCCGCCCAGCGCAACCACTTGTTCGCGCGCATGCTCGTCCGCTCCGCCCAAACGGATGTCGGTGCCCCGGCCAGCCATGTTGGTGGAGATCGTCACCGCTCCGGGCATGCCCGCTTGCGCAATGACGCGTGCCTCGTGCTCATCGTGGCCGGCATTGAGCACCTCGCAGCTGACGTCCCGCTGCCGGAGCGCTTCGGCCAGATCGACTGACTCCTGCACGCTCTGGGTGCCAACCAGAACGGGACGCCCTGTCGCGTGCATACGCGCGATCTCTGCGAGGACGGCCTGGCGCTTGGCGGCGCGTGTCGGGTACACTGCATCGCGCTCGTCAATGCGCTGGGAAGACCGGTTCTGCGGGATGACCACAATGTGCAGGCCGTAGAACACGCGAAACTCCTCCTCGGCAGGCTGAGCCGTGGCTGTCATGCCGCTCACTTTGTGGTACAGTCGCAGAAAGTGCTGCAGGGGGATCATGTTGAGGATGCGTCCCTCTGCCTGCACCGGGCATCCCTCCTTGGCCTCCACTGCGGCCTGAAGTCCATCGGGCCAGCGCCGCTTGTCAGCCACGCGGCCGGTGAACTCGTCCACAATCTCTACTCCGGCATTGCGGACAATGTAGTCCTTGTCGCGGTGCAACAGGTAGTGGGCATGCAGCGCGGAGCTGACCAGCGCAAGGAGTTCGGCATTCCCCGCATCGTAGAGATTGCCGCATGACAAGGCCGACTCAACGTGCTCAACCCCGGTCTCTGTCAGATGGACGTTGCGCGCGTACTGGTCAAACTCGAAGTGACGGTTCCTCTCAAGCCGCGCAACCAACACGGCGATGCGTGCGTGGCCCGAGCTGCAATCGGCAGCGGCTCCGGCAATGACCAGAGGGACACGCGCCTCGTCAATCAGAATCGAATCGGCCTCGTCAATGAGCGCGAAGTTGAGAGGACGGTGTACCACATCTGCGGGATCGAACGCGAGGCTGTCGCGCAGGTAGTCGAAGCCCGACTCCTTTGCCGTCAGATACGTAACGTCCGCTCCGTAGGCTTCTTGACGGGACGCAATGCTCATACCCTCCTGCACGAAGCCAACCGAGAGCCCCAGAAACTCGTATACCGGCCTCATCCACTGCGCGTCTCGGCGGGCCAGATAGTCGTTGAATGTGAGCACGTGCACCCCGGCGCCCGACAGCGCATTGAGGTACACGGGGAAGACCGCGGTGAGTGTCTTTCCCTCGCCGGTCTGCATTTCGGCCAGTCTGCCTTGGTGGAGGATGATCGCACCCAGCACCTGCACGTCAAAGGGCTCCTGGTGCAGCACGCGGCGCACGGTCTCCCACACCAATGCGTATGCCTCGACCAGCAACTCGTCAGGCCCCTCACCCGCAGCCGCGCGTCCCCGCAGTTCCTGTGACTGCCGTCGGAGTTGCGCGTCACTGTGAGCGGCGAGCGTGGAGATTCGGGCCTTGATCTGCCCGAGAACCGGCTGGTATGTGCTGAGATCGTACTCGATGGTGCTGCCATTGAGACGCTGGTGATATCGGCGAAGTGTTGTCAGTATCGGCTGTGTCATGGATCGGTCTCCTGATGGTCGGTTCGTGTGCGGTAGGGCGCGTGACTTGACGTGCCACACTGTGACTCACCCCACGTACGATTGCGCTGGCGCGGTCAGTCGAGATGAACCGGGGTGCTCTTCAGGAGAGGATCGTCGGCAGAGGCGTGGGAGATGCAGCCCCTTCGCACGGATGCGAGGAGTTCGAGGCCTGCGGAGCCACGCCCGGTGCACAAGCGCAGGGCCATCTCGGCGCGGGCACTGTGTGCAGCGAGCAGGGCAGCGAGTACCGATCGGGCAGCGTCAGTCGGCGCCGGGATCGTTGAGCAGGGCGGCTCATCCGCGCCAGACCAGCACGCACGGTAGTCGGGTCCGCGCTCAACCACCAGCTCAATGGTGGTCTGGAGCGACCGGTGCGCACGATCCCACGTCTGCGGCAAGGCAAACGTGGACCTTGCCACTGCCAGCAGCAGCAGGATCCCGGCAAGTGTGGGATATGCGCGTGGGGATGCTCGTCTCATGTCAAGTAATATACGTCGTGGACGTTGCACCGGCGCGGTTGCGGTTCTGCCCTGAAGCGCTTCAACGCCCCGCAACAGTCGCACCCACGCAACCCGTCTTCCATGGGTTTGCACTCCTGATGTATTGTTATTGACGCGGATTGCCGCTTTCGACGATCTGGCACAGAATGTGCGTTGCCCGTGTGCACCACTGCGGCATGGTCCGCACCCCCTGCACACCGCAACAAAGGAGGTCCATGAAACTCCCGGCACTCACAGGTCCTGCTTCTTTCCTCGCCCGACCAAGGCTCGTCCGAATCTTCGCCTGCATTGTATTCGCTATCATCTTCACACCACGCCCTGCTCACGCCGAGACGGCCCAACCCGGTCTTCGCCTCGGCGCAACGCTGTCGGGTCATCGCACTGACCCGATTGGAACCGCTCGAAGAACGTTTCGGAGCTCATGCCGAACCGCGCCTCAAATTCTGCCAGACGACGAATCAGGTGTGCGAACTCGTCGATCGGAGAATCGAACTCGACTCTCACCATCTTCATGAGCGACCTCCTTGAGCCCGAGTGCCCTACCCGCAACAAAATAGATTGGTGAGAAGCATCAGGCCATGCCGCAGCGCGCCCGGTCGGGTGTCCACGCCGGCCTGCGCGCATTGCAGTAGGCAGTACCGCGACCTCCCTGCGCTGCCCAACGACTTGGCCACTGGAGGTGACGGTGAGTGCGGCTGGGTGAGTTCCCGGCTACTGCCAGCCGCCGCGACCAGTGGCCCGTCTCGATACGCCGCAGTGTTCCCACAACGCTCGTCGAGTAGCCGGCTCTGTGGCGTATCGAGACGAGCCCCACCACCCGACGGTCTCATCATTTCCTAACACAACACTAGCGCGGCCTGCATCCGTCTGTCGTATTTTGTCAGAACCACCGTCTCAACAGGAGTCCTGCCCATGGCGCGTGAACGCATCCTTGTCGTTGAGGACGATGACGACATCCTCGAGCTCATCACCTACAACCTGGCCAAGGAAGGGTTCCGGTGCACGCCGATGCAGTCGGGCGAAGATGCCTTGCGTCACGTGCGGGCACACGACGTTGACCTGGTGCTGCTCGACCTCATGCTGCCCGGTATCGATGGCCTGGAGGTCTGCTCGACCCTGAAGAGGGATCCCAAGTTCCGCCACATCCCCGTGATCATGCTCACTGCCAAGGGATCGGAAGCCGACGTGGTTGCCGGACTTGAGCTGGGCGCCGACGACTACATGGTCAAACCATTCAGTCCGCGCGTGCTGGTGGCGCGCATCCGGGCTGTTCTGCGCAGGAGAGAATCCCTCGGCGACGAAACGGCGCGCCCGCTGTCGACCGGCGCCATCGCGATCCACCCCGGACGCCACAGCGTGACCGTTGACGGCACCACGCTTGAGCTCACGCACTCGGAGTTCCTCCTCCTGCACTTCCTGGCATCGCATTGCGGCTGGGTGTACACGCGGGCCCAAATCGTCGAAAATATTCGCAGCGATAACTACCCGGTCACTGATCGCAGCGTTGACGTGATGATTGTCGGCCTGCGCAAAAAGCTCGGAGCGCATGGCGCGCTCATCGAAACAGTGCGGGGCGTGGGATACCGATTCAAGGAAGTGTGATCCATGATGCGACGACGGTTCTTCTGGTACTTGTACCCGCCACTGCTGGCCATGGTGCTGGTGTCGCTTGCCGTGGTGATGGTGTACGCAATCGTGTCGATCCGAAGTTTCCATCTCTCGCAAACCGAGCGCGAACTGTCGGCCCGTGCGCGTGTTGCAGCGATGTACCTGGCTCCCCTGCTCTCTGCCGATTCCTCGGTTGCGCTGGATACCATGTGTCACCGAATCGGACGGGAGACCGACACGCGCATCACCGTGGTGCTGCGCGACGGACGCGTGATTGCTGACTCGTGGGAGAAGCCTCTCACCATGGACAACCATGCCGACCGACCTGAGGTGCGCGAGGTGCTTCAGGGCAAGAAGTCTTCCGTCTCAGTGCGCTTCAGCTCCACGCTGCGGCGCGATCTGGTGTACGTGGCAGTACCCATGCGCGGGCAGTCAGGGCTTGCAGCGGTGGTGCGCGCGTCAATGCCCCTGCGATCGGTTGCCACTGCGCTTCGACCCGAGCTCGCCGGGCTGCTGGCCACCGGACTCCTGGTTGTGCTCGCGGCCGCCGGCGTGTGCCTCGGATTGGCTCGAAGCATCTCTCGGCCTGTCGAAGAACTCACCGCAGGCGCCGAGCGCTTTGCCCGGGGCGAACTTGCGCGCACGCTGGCAACGCCGAACTCCGAGGAGCTGGCTCGACTTGCCGCGACCATGAACGCCATGGCCTCCCAACTGGGGCAGCGCATCGAAGCCTTGACACAGCAGAAGTCGGAGCAAGAGGCGGTGCTATCGTGCATGATCGAGGGAGTGGTGGCCGTGGATGCCGACCTGCGCGTTCTCACGCTCAATGCCGCGGCCATGTCGATGCTGGGTGTGAGTGCACCCGACACCCGCGGTCGTGCGTTGCCGGAGGTAGTACGCCACAGTGCGGTGAATGAGTTCGTGAGAAAGGCGCTTCTGCTTGAGCCGGGAGCCACTGCAGCCGACCGTGCAGTGATTGCCGCGCACAACGGCCCGGAGCGCACCGTGGAGCTACACGGAGCGGTGCTGGCGGGCGCGGGGGGCCGCACGCTGGGGGCACTGGCGGTGCTGCACGATGTCACGCGTGCGCAGCGCCTTGACGACATGCGTCGCGACTTTGTGGCAAACGTCTCCCACGAGCTGCGCACGCCGCTTACCTCGATACAGGGCTTTGTGGAGACGTTGCAGCACGTCGACAGCGCGGAGAAGCGCAGCCGCTTTCTGGGCATCATCGCCAATCACGCGAGCCGACTGGGCGCGATCGTCGAAGACTTGCTGGCACTGTCAAACATCGAGCAGGATGAGCTGCGGCACGACCTTCCGTTGGAACCGGTGCGACTTCCCATGGTGCTGTCGGAGGCGGCCACAGTGTGCGAGTCGATCGCACGGCAGCGCGGCGTACGAGTGGAAGTGATGTGTGCCGACGATCTGACCGTGCCGGCTAACGCGTTTCTGCTTGAGCAGGCCGTCATCAACCTGATTGACAATGCAGTCAAATATGGCGGCGAGAACGCCACGGTGACGGTGCAGGCGTCGGCCACCTCAACGGAAGCGCGCATCACGGTACATGATGCAGGACCGGGAATCCCCCCCGAGCACCTCGACCGCATCTTCGAGCGGTTCTATCGCATCGACAAGGCGCGAAGTCGCAAACTCGGAGGCACGGGACTGGGGCTCTCGATAGTCAAGCACATCATGCGCCTGCACGGGGGAGACGCGACGGTGGAGAGCGCGGTGGGCGCCGGCTCGACATTCACACTGCACCTGCCCATATCTGCGTAGAAGGACTCGCCGCCTGCACGTGCAATGAGGAGTGCGGGACACTGCGGCCGACGTAGCGAGAATCCACGCAGAGAGCGCGGTGGACCTCACCCGCGGTTGACAAGCTGCAGCAGGATGAAGGAGATGGCCGCGACCGTGGCTGCCGCAGGAATGGTGAGGAACCACGCGTAGAGAATCCTGCGGGCGGTCACCCACCGAACACTCCCCGCGCTCTTCACGCTGCCCACACCCATGATGGTGCCGGAGATCACGTGCGTGGTGCTCACCGGGATGCCAAAGTGCGCGGTGCCCAGCAGCACAAATGCCGACGATGCATTGGCGCAGAAGCCCTCCATGTCGCGGATCTTGGCAATGCCCGTGCCCATGGTCTTGACAATGCGCCAACCGCCAAACATGGTGCCCAACGAGATGGCCGAGTAGGCCGCGATGACGACCCATTGCGGGATCGTGCCTGACGCACTGAATTGGGGATTGAGCCCTGCGGTGTAGAGCGCCAGCGCAATCACGCCCATGGTCTTCTGCGCGTCGTTGGTTCCGTGTCCGATGGAGGAAAGCAGTGCTGCGCCCAACTGCATCGTCTTGAACAGGCCCTGCACCTTCCTGGGCGCGCTCTTGCGGAAGATCCAAATGGTGGCGGTGCTGAAGATAGCCGCCCCGAGAAACCCGATGAGCGGCGCAAGGAAGATGAAGCCGAAAATCTTGAGCACTCCGCCCCAGACCACAACAGTGTGACCGCAGGCGGCTATTCCAGCGCCAACCAGCCCGCCAATAAGCGCATGGCTTGACGAGGTGGGCAGACCCATGATCCAAGTGAAGATGTTCCACGAGATGGCGCCGAGGAGTGCGGCCAGCAGCAGCGGCAGCGTGACATTGTCGATGTGCACAATACCCTTGCCCACGGTCTTGGCCACAGCCATGCCCAGCGTAAAGTAGCCCAGGAAGTTGGCCAACCCCGCCATGGCCACGGCCTGCAGGGGCGTGAGAGTCTTGGTGATGACGATCGTGGCAATGGCATTGGCTGCGTCGTGGAAGCCGTTCACAAAGTCGAAGATGAGCGCGGCGACCACCACCGTGGACAGGAGGATCATTGTCGTTGTCATGCTTGGTGCTCGATGTGTAGGGAGCAGCCGATGGGCCGCTCCCGGCTTTTGCTGCCGACCAGCCGTGCCTACCCCTGCTTCACCACAATACCGCGTACGATTTTGCCGATGTAGTCGATGGCGTCGACCACCGACTCAAGGTGCTCGTAGAACTCCTTGAATTTGATGATCTCGATGGGTGAGTGAGTGCCGTTGAACAGCTCGGCCATGCTGGTATGGAAGAGTTCGTCGGTCTCATTCTCGATGTGGTGCATGGTGCTGGCGATTTTGTCGATGTCCTGTTTCTTCTCCAGGCTCTTCATCAGCACGGTCGCCTGTTCGGCAATGCGCACGATCAACTCCGCAAACTTGCGCACATTGGGGTGTACCTGACGGATGTGGTAGATGTCGACTTTGCGGGAGATGCTGTTGAGGATGTCAAGTGCGCGGTCAACGTTGATCGAAAGCGTATGGATGTCTTCGCGATCCAGTGGCGTAATGAAAGTGCGACTGAGCTCAGTGATGAGCTTTGCCTCCATGGCGTCGCCCTTGCTTTCACACTCCTTGATGACATTGAGACGCTTGCGGATCTCTTCCTCACTGAGCGTTTCGATGCAGTCGACAAGCTGTTTGAACGTGTGACAGCCTTGGACCAGGAAGTCAACCTGCTGATTCATGTAGTCGTAGAACTTGGTTTCGCGGGGGAGTAGCAGGTCGAAGATATTGAATCGCATGCACACCACCTTCTGGCGTTCGGGTGAGAAAGGAAGGGCCCCGTATGCCTGGGGAGCCCCAAAATACACCCCGGGGGCAAGCCGGGACAAAACCAGCAGTCAGCTGTCAGCGGTCAGTGGGCAGCCGATCAACGCCCGTCGTGATCGCCTCGGGGACTCGATTGAGACTCGGTCTCACCACTTCGCAACCGGCAGAGCGGCCAGCGCAAGATAGGTCAGTGCCGATACCGCAGCCGCAGCCGGGATCGTGAGGATCCATGCCCAGAGAATCTTGCGCGCAGTCACCCACCGGACCTTGCCGACGTTCTGGACTGTGCCAACACCCATGATGGATCCGGCAATCACGTGCGTGGTGCTGACCGGGATGCCCATGTGCTGCGTCCCGATGAGGACCGCTGCTGCTGCACTCTCTGCGCAGAATCCCTCCATGGCGCGGATCTTGGTGATACTGGTGCCCATAGTCTTCACGATGCGCCATCCGCCGAAGACAGTCCCCAGTGATATGGCAACGTAGCAGGCCAGCACCGTCCACTTAGGGATTTCGAACGATGTAGTGTACCCCGCAGCTAACAATGCTAAGGCAATGATTCCCATGGTCTTTTGGGCATCGTTTGTGCCGTGCCCGATGCTGTAGAATGTGGCTGAGACAAGTTGCAGTTTTCGAAACAGCGAGTTTGCCACTCGGGGCGTTGCTCGGTGGAAGAGCCAGATGATGATCACCGTGAAGATGGTGGAGCCTAGCATGCCGAGGAACGGTGCGATGATGATGAATGAGAATATCTTCGCAACCCCGCCCCATATAACGGCCTTAGGACCGATCGCGACCAGGGCGCTGCCAATCAGGCCACCAATAAGTGCATGGCTGGATGATGTGGGGAGACCGAGGAGCCACGTCAGGATGTTCCAGACAATTGCGCCGGAAAGTGTACCCAGGAGAAGCAGGAGTGTCACCTGATCGACGTGCACAACGCCTTTGCCGATCATCTTGGCCACAGCGGTGCCGAAGGTGAAATAGCCGATGAAGTTAGCAAGTCCTGCCAATCCAACAGCTTGCATTGGCGTGAGCGTTTTCGAAACAACGATAGTTGCGATGGAGTTGGCTGCGTCGTGGAAGCCGTTGAGGAAGTCGAAGACCAGGGCAACCGCCACCACTGCAATGACGAGGATGAGCGTGTGATCCATGCGGTTCTCCTTGGTCGAGGTTGTGTCTCCAAGAAAATCGCACCGGATTGTTAGGATCTGGTTAGGGCGCAGTGAGAATGTGGTGAGACGGGGGGGGCGTTCGAGGCCCGACTTGCGTGGGTGGCAAATGGTCCCCGACTGCGCGCGGTCAGTACTGCACGTTACGGCACCACGTGGCGCTCAGTGCCGATGCCCCGTGCCCTCAGGCGGCAGGAGCCGCGGCATTCCCGTGGTGCTTCACGTCCCTGGCCTGCGTGTAGAAGATGACGTCTTCGGCTATGTTGGTTGCCAGATCGGCAATGCGCTCCAGGTTCTTCACCACCTTGATCAGTTCCAGTGCTGCCTCGATCCCCGCCACACCTTTCTTCACCATCTCGATCGTCTCGCGCGTCATCGATCGGTTGATGGCATCCACCTGATCGTCCTGCTCCAACACCGTGAGGGCCAACTGCGGGTCACCGTCGATGAAGCTGGTGAGCGAATCGCGCAGCATCTGCCGGGCCATCGACGACATGGTCGGCACCTGACCCACGGGCATGGGCCGCTCGATGGTTGCGCACGACATGGTCGCCTGCGCGATGTTGACCGCGTGGTCGCCAAGACGCTCCAGATCCTTGTTCATCTTCTGCACAATGAAGATGAACCGCAGGTCGCCTGCGACCGGTTGGTGCAGTGCAAGAAACTCGAAAACCGCCTTGTCGATGGCGATCTCAAGCGCATTGATGCGGCCGTCGCCTTCCACGACCTGGCGCGCTTTGTCCACGCTGCGCTCCAGAAACGATGCGGTGGCGCGCGACACAGCCTCCTCCACCAGCGTGCCCATCTCGATGACTGTGGCGCGGATACTGCCGATATGCTTGACAAACGTGCGTTCCATGCTGCTCCCTTTGCGTGGCGGTGGACTGCTACCCGAATCGTCCGGTCACGTACTCCTCGGTTCGCTTGTTCTGCGGTGAGGTGAAGATCTTTGACGTGGGGCCGTGTTCGATGAGCTCACCCATGTAGAAGAACGCCGTCGCATCGCTCACGCGCGCAGCCTGCTGCATGTTGTGCGTGACAATGACGATGGTGTAATCCCTCTTCAGTTCCAGGATGAGGTCTTCGATCTTCGCCGTGGAAATCGGGTCGAGTGCGCTGGCGGGTTCATCCATGAGCAGCACTTCGGGGTTCACCGCCAGTGCCCGGGCAATGCAGAGCCGCTGCTGCTGTCCGCCCGAAATGGCCAGCGCGCTCTTGTGCAGGTCATCCTTCACCTCATCCCACAGCGCGGCGTCTTTCAGGCACTTCTCGACGATGGCGTCCAGCTCCGCGCGGTTCTTCACGCCCTGAATGCGGGGGCCGTAGGCAACGTTCTCGAATATTGACTTGGGGAAGGGGTTTGACTTCTGGAAGATCATGCCCACGCGTGTGCGCAACTCAACCACGTCGATGGCAGGGCCGAAGACATCCACGCCGTCGATAAGCACCGAGCCCTGCACGCGCACATTGGGGATGAGGTCGTTCATGCGGTTGAGGCAGCGCAGATACGTTGACTTGCCGCACCCGGAGGGTCCGATGAGCGCGGTGATGGCTTTGGGCGCCATGCGCAGGCTGATGCCGCACAGCGCCTGCTTGGCGCCGTAGAACAGGTTGAGGTTCTCGGTGACGATTTTGTCGGCGGGCTTCTGCTCTGAGTTCTGCATGGTCGGCATCTCTGTGGGTGGCTTGGCGTCACGTCCGGACAAGCGAGCGTCGCAGGTGTGAACGCAGGATCACTGCCGAGAAATTGAGCGTGAATGTCAACATCAACAGCACGAGCGTTGTGGAGTACTGGATACCCTTGGTGGCATCGACATCGGGCGACTGCGTTGACATGATATACACATGGTAGCCAAGGTGCATGAACTGATCGGTGAGTGAGCCCGGCAAGTGCGGCAGAAAGTACGCTGCACCGGTGAAGAGAATGGGCGCGACCTCGCCGGCGCCACGGCTGATGGCCAGGATGGCGCCCGTCAGGATTCCGGTGATCGAGTTGGGCAGCACCACCTTGAGAATGGTCTCCCATCGCGTAGCGCCCAGAGCCAGCGACGCCTCCCGCAGTTCACGAGGCACAGTCCGGATTGCCTCCTCGACCGAGACGATTACCACCGGCAATGTGAGAATTGCCATGGTCAGACTCGCCCACAACACGTTTGGCTGCCCCCACCGCACCGACACTCCACCGGTGAGCAGCTTGTCCATGCCAACCCCGACAAACTGCACGAAGAAGCCCAGGCCGAAGAGCCCGAACACGATCGAGGGGATGCCCGCCAGCGTGTTGACCGAGAAACGGATGACGCGCACCAGCACCGAATCCTGCGCCACGTATTCCGACAAGTAAACAGCCGTGATGACGCCCACGGGTACACCGACGACCGTCATGAGCAGTACCAGTATCACCGTGCCGAAAATGGCGGGGAAGATGCCGCCATTGGTCATGCCCTCGGTTGGCGCGGTGGTGAGGAACTCCCAGGTGAGGCCGGGCAGACCGTTGGCGAGGATGATGCCCACCATGGCGCACACCGACAGGACGATGACCGCGGTACATGCACCGGTGAAGCACGGAACGAGCATTCCCATGATGCGCTTGCGACCGATCATGCGCTGGCCCCCCTGAAGCGACGCATGAGCAGGCCGCGCACGAACGTTTCGGCGATAACGTTGATCGCAAAGGAGACGGCAAAGAGCACCACGCCGATGAAGAAGAGCGCACTGTAGTGGAAATCGCCGAAGACCACCTCGGCCATCTCCGCGCCGATGGTTGCCGACATGGTGCGCACCGGCTCGATGGGGTTCATTGACAGAAGAGCGGCATTGCCGGTTGCCATGAGCACGATCATCGTCTCACCAATGGCACGGCCCAATCCAAGGAGCACGGCCGCGAAGATGCCGGGTGTTGCGGCCGGCAGAACCACGAGAATCGCGGTCTCCCATTTCTGGGCTCCCAGCGCGAGACTGGCCTCCACATACGATCGTGGCACCGACTGCAGAGCATCTTCGGTGAGTGTGAAGATGGTGGGAATCACGGCCAGTGACAGCGCGACTCCACCCACCAGGGCATTGAGGCGGTACTGGTAGCCGAACAGATTCTGCATGATTGACGCAAGGACAATGAGCGCGAAGAATCCGATCACCACCGAGGGGAAGCCGGCGAGGATCTCGATGACCGGCTTGACGGTCTCGCGCACCCATCCGGCCGCGAACGTCGTGGTGAAGAGAGCTGCCAGCACGCCCAGGGGCCCGCCGATGAGCATGGCAATGAGCGCGACCTTGAAGCTGCCGATGAGCAAGGGAAGGATGCCGTACCGGGGTTGCTGCGACACGGGTTGCCACTCCAGTCCGAGCAGAGACGCGGCACCGTCGTGCGCCTGCGATTCGGAGCCCCTGTTCAGCGGGGTTGCCGACTCCAGTGGCGTGTCAGCCGGATCGTCGCCGTAGGTCTCCATCTCCTGCGCCGGTGCAGCGACGCCGGCTACGGCGCGGGGCGCGAAGACGCCGGCTGCCTCTCTGAACACGAAGATGCAGATAAGTGCGATAACCGCCAGCGAGACAAACGAGACGAGCATGATCGATTTCTCGATCACCGCTTCGCCCAGGCGAAGGCGCTTCGTGCTGAACCCGGCTGCCCCCGGGGCTGAACGCTGCCTCATCAGGCCACCACCGGGCCGGCTGGCGTGCCATCGGCAAGGACGCCTCGATGCTTGACAGAGCGCGCCTGGACGCTGAACACCGTCTCCTCGGCGATGTTGGTGGCCAGGTCGGCCACGCGCTCGAGGTTCTTGCTCACGTGGATGATTTCAAGCGCATCGTCGAGCGTGAGATTATGCTCGAAGACACGACTGCGCACCATGTCGGAGATGAGGCGGTTGAGGCTGTCGACCTCGTCGTCGAGTCGCAGGAGCTTCTCGGCAGCCTCGGCCTCCTGACTGAAGAACGTCTCGCGCGCTGCACTCAGCAAATGGCCGGCCTTCCCGGCCATTTCGCGAAGGGTGCTCACCAGAGCGGCATCGGGCAGGCTCTTGAGCGCCAGGGCCGATTCTGCAATGTTGACGGCATGATCGCCCACTCGCTCAAGGATGGTATTGACTTTCTGCGACGAAAGCAGCATGCGCAACGCAGCCTGCTCGGGCTGGTGCAGGGCGATGTGCTGGTAGATCAGTGTATCGTTGCGCACCTCCAGCACGTCGATGACCCGGTCTCGATCGAGCACATTGCGCGCGGCAAGACCATCGTTGCTGAAGAACGCCTCGATCGCCGCACCGAGCGCCTGCTCTGTGCACTCTGCCATGCGCAACAGAGAGATGCGAATGTCCGACTCCTGCCCCTGCCCCCTGAAAGGCGGCACTATGTCTGTCATGGTGAACGGTGCCGAAAGCGTTGCGGATGTCATTGTGCTCATCTCCCTATGTTAAGTGAAGGACGCCGGACGCGTTGGTCTGCACGACCCCCGCAACAACCGGCAGCGACTCCGCCGCCGCCGGTGTCCGGCATCCTGCTTGTCATTACCTGGCGGGGAAGTACCCCACGTTGGTTACCACTTTCTGGCCATCAGCGCTCAGAATCCAATCGATGTACTGCTTCATCGACCCTACGGGACGGCTCTGCACGTACATGTAGAGATACCGCGTGATCGGATACGTGCCGGCCTTGATGGTCTCGGCGGTGGGCTGGTAGCCCGGGCTTGCCGCATCCCTCTTCACTTTGGCGAACTTGATGCCTTTGCCGTACGCTGCGCCGCCATAGCCGACGCCGTTGACGTCCTTGGTGACTGCATTGACAACCGCGGCTGTTCCGGGAAGGCTCTGCATGAGCGGCGAATAGTCTTTGCCTGCAAGCACCTCGTCGCGGAAGTAGACATAGGTGCCCGAGCTGTTCTCGCGGCCATAGAGGATGATCTTTGCATCGTTGCCACCCACCTGCTTCCAGTTGGTGATGGTGCCGGTATAGATGCCCTTGATCTGGTCGAGTGTGAGCTCGGAGACCGGATTGGCCTCGTTGAGAAAGACCGTGATGCCGTCTTTGGCAGCCTTGATTTCGACACCCAGCGAGTTGAAGCGGCTCTTGAGCTTGTCGCGCTCGCTCTGCTTCATGGGACGGGAGGAGTTGCAGATGTCGGTGGTGCCGTTGATGAGGGCGGAGATGCCCACACCCGACCCGCCGCCAGTTACCTGCACGGTCACATCGGGGTTTGCGGCCATGTAGGCTTCGGCCCAGCGCTGGGCGAGAATCACCATGGTGTCGGATCCCTTGACTGTGATGGTGGTGCCCTTTGCGTACACCAGTGCCGCTGTCGCTATCAGTGCGGCGGATGCGATGCCTGCTATTGTTGTTCGTTTCATTGGTTGCTCCTTGTTAAGTCGGTGACTCGCCGGATCAGGCGAGCGGTTCGTCACTCGTTACTCGCTTGCTCGTAACTCATCACTGCATTGTCCGCTCGTCCGCTCTCCCCTTCTCAATTCTCGATTCTCGCTTCTCAATTCTCAGAACTTGTACTGAATCCTGAACGTGAACACGTTGTCCGCCAGATCCTTCCTATAGAAGGTGTCTTTGGTCGGCAGATGCTTCGACGTCTCATTCCTGGGGATTTCGTAGTATGCCATGAGCTTGATGTTCTCATCCCAGTTGTGGATGAGGCCCAGACCCAGGGTCCCGTACGCAAGCTCGGTCGCGGAAGTGATCTTGTCGCCTTCGACTTCGGTGTTCGGGTCGAACTTGTCGTACTTGAGAACGAACTGGTCGTACTTCCACAGGTTCTGCACCCACATCACGTAGAAGCCGTTGAAGTTGCGCAGGTACACGGGCTTGCTGCTGGTGAGGTTGGACTTGGGCGACACGACGTTGTCGGACTGGCCGGGCTGCTGACCCTGGATGTACTCACCGCGCAGAGAGAGGCCGCCGATGACGGGGATGTCGAGGTAGAGCTGCATGTCTCCACCGTAGTAGCGACGGTTGACGAAGTCGAACTTCTTGAAGCTGGCATTGCGCTCGATGGTCATCACCGTGTCGGAGGCCTTCTTGGTGGTCACCGTCATGAGGGTGTCGTTGAGCATTTGCAGGGCTCCGGCATACCCGGACACGCCCAGGTCAACGGCCATGTTGATTGGCGTGATGGGGATGGACGCGCCGAGTCTGCCGATGATATCGCGCTTGCTGTCGGTTTCGATGTTGATGCCGTTACCCGTGAACGCGCCCACCTTGAGGTTGGGGATGCGCGCGGCCAGCGGGAGCTTGTCGGCGCCGGAGTACTCCAGTGCCACACCAAGGTCGCGCTCGTTGGGGAAGAGCGTCTGGAACATGCGCGAACGTTCCGGCGATTCGCGGCTGCTCGACGAGTAACCGATTTCGAAGCCGAACGGCCGATCGAAGATACCGGCCTTGATGGCAATGCTCTTGAGCCATGGCTCGGCAAAGCGCAGGTAGGCGTCCTTGACCGATACGCCGCCGCTGGTGAGTGCCGGTTTGGTGGAGGAGCCCACGGTCTTGGTGAACTTCTTCCACACGCGGGCGCTGTCTTCCCACACCGAATCGGTGACCGTGGTTACCGCGTCGACCAGGTTGACATTAGCAAACGGAATGACGTCGAGTTGCAGCACGCCCGTGGTGAGTTCCGTCTCGTAGGCAACCTTCACGCGGCCGCGACGGATCTGGAACAGGTTTGGCACTCGCGTATCGAACTTGCCGCCCGCGAAGTCGCCCACCGGGTACCGGTAGGTTCCCCTGTCGCTGGACTTCTTGCTTACGGCGCCGGTACCCGTGGTGTCGGTGGCGTCGTCGTACTGGGTTGCAGCGCGGAACTGCGTCTGGATGTAGCCGGAGATCTTGACCTTTGCGAGCTTGTCGACCGTTGCCTTGGTTGCCAGGTAGGATTCGTTGAGTCCGTCGACTTCGCCCTTGAGGGTTGCGAGTCGGCCGTTGATGCTGTCGGTTTGAGCGGCAGCCGGTGACACATTCGGCCCATTGTCGCTTGTCTGACCGGTCTGGGTGTCTGACTGTGCGTGTGCCGAAGCTGCCCAGATGCACGCTGCGGCTGCAAGGAGAGTCCGTTTCATCATGTCCTCCGTTAGTAAATATCGCTTGACATTGTTAGTGTTGCGTTAGGGATCCGCTAGGATCGCCTTGTTTCTTCGGCGAGTGAAGCCTCCGACCTCCTTTCGGTGATGCGGTTCCGGATCGCGGGCTTGGGGCGTCAAGGTGACCCCCTGACATAGAAAGATCGCCGAGGCGTGTTAGGGGCAGGTTGTGGGGGCGTTCAGATCGTGTGAATTCTTCGAGCAGGGCGTCTGGGGAGGCGTTCCGCTGGGAGGCATTCTGAGGTTCGTCGAGCTGCATCCGCAATTCCGCAATCTCCCCAGCGGCACTGGCTCTGCCGGTTTCGCCACGTGCTACCTGCTATGTAGGAGAAACATTATGTAGTAGAAGCATAATCATGTCTCTCGGCACTGCACTACTGACCGCATTTCCTCGTCTTCTTGCGTGGATTCTGGGCCGAGTGCAAGGCGCATCAAGGACTTATCAATTCTCGCCGACCCTTGATGTCTGGCTGCTGAGGGTCGCGCCACAGCGGAGCAGGGGCGCGACGGACTTCGCATCGCCCAAGCGAGGCGTTGGCCGCGGCTCCGCGGCGCCGAGCTGCCAATGTATCTTCTCTGCCGACACTGCCCATGAAAACCGACCCTTCGCCTGCCCAGCCACCCCCTGCACCGGTCCCCTTCTGGCCTACCTTGAGCGCCTACGCTCGTCCGTACCGTGGCCGTCTTGCCTTTGCCATGGCCACGGCCTTGGTGAGTGGCGTTGCGGTGGCGCTGCAGCCGGTGATCATCAAGTTCATTGTTGACGACGGCATCAACCGCCCCGGCGCGTCGGCGGATGTTCGTTTGTCGTGGGCAGCAGTGTTTGTGGGTGTGTACCTGGCGCTCAGCGGATTCCGTATTGTCACGTGGCGGTTGGGCTACAAGCGGTTCATTGCCTCGCTCGAGGGCATACTCTTTGACATACGCTCGCGGTTCTTCCGGCACATCCAGGGCCTGTGCTTCCGCTTTCACGACCAGGTTTCGTCGGGAGAGCTGTTCAACTACATCATGGGTTCTCCTGCGGGCTCTCTCAAGGTATTCCTGCAGCAGTTCGTGATGGGCGTGCCCAACCAGGTGCTTACCGGCGCGATTGCCCTGTGCACGCTGGCCTGCTTTGACTGGCAGATGACGCTGTTCGTGTTGGTCATTGTGGTGGCGATCGTGACTGTCAATCGCCGCTCGCACCACATCCTCAAGACGCTCTCCGCCGAGTTCATGAAGCAGGAGTCGTCGGTGAGCAAGTATGTTGCCGACATGCTGCGCGGCACGCGGGAGATCAAGATTCACGCCATCGAAGACCGGGTGAGTACCACGTTTGACGGCCAGCTCGAACGCATCCGCGACTACAGTCAAATGGTCACGCTGCGTCAACAGCTCGAGTACATGAAGCCGGAGGGCATTCAGTACGTGGGGTACGGATGCGTGTACCTGTTCGGTGCATTCTCGTGCATTCATCGGGGATTGACGGTCGGTGAGCTCTTCGCGTTCATCAGCTCGGCGGGCTTGCTGATCGGCCCCATCATGTCGCTGCTGCAGCTCAACCTGGTGAAGGCCAATGCGGAGGCCGGTCTTGAGCGCATTGTGCGCATTCTGGAGACCGAGGCGTCGGTGGAGGAGCCTGGTATTGACGTGCGGGTATCGGTCGCATCCACGGAGGCGTTGGCGCGCGACGCGGGTACCCCGTTCGTCGAGTTCCGCAATGTCACCTTCGGATATGGCGACGCGCCTATCCTGCGCAACGTGTCGTGCCGACTCGATCGCGGCAAGGCCATTGCGCTGGTGGGCCCCAGCGGCTCGGGCAAGACGACCTTTGTTCGTCTGGTGCTCCGTCTCTACGACCCGCAGCAAGGCGCAATCCTTCTCAACGGCACCGGTCTGCGGCACTACGGCCTGCGCGATCTGCGGTCCAGCTTCGGCGTAGTGAGTCAGGACACATTTCTCTTCCAGGCAACTCTGGCCGAAAACATCCGTGTTGCGCAGCCCGAGGCCAGCCCTGCCGACATCAAGCGCGCCATGGAGCTTTCGTACCTGTCGGAGTGTGTGGAGGGTCTCCCCGACAAGGAGCACACGGAGGTGGGCGAGAATGCGTATGCGCTGTCGGGTGGGCAGCGGCAGCGCGTGGCCATTGCCCGTGCGGTTCTCGGCAATCATCGCCATTTCATCTTTGACGAGGCAACATCCGCGCTTGACAACCAGTCAGAGCGTCGCATCCAGGAGTCCATGACGCAGCTGCAGCAGGGCCATTCGATGATCGTCATCGCGCACCGGCTCTCAACCATCCGCCACGTGGATCGCATTCTTGTATTCGACAAAGGTGAGATCGTGCAGCAGGGCACGTACGAGGATCTGGCAGCAACGCCGGGACTCTTCGCGGAGCTTCTGCGGCACGGGCTGTGAGGCGGGTGTGGGGGCGCGCAGCCCCCGCACGACTGCTCGCGCGACACAGCCGCCTTTTGACTACCTGATCAGCCGCGATCGGCATTCCGCCACACGCACAGGAGACCCCACATGCCCCTCACCGCCGGTATCATCGGACTCCCCAACGTAGGCAAGTCCACCATCTTCAACGCGCTGTGCTCCGGCAAAGCCGCCGCCGAGAACTACCCATTCTGCACCATCGAGCCCAACCACGGCATGGTCTCCATCCCCGATGCCCGTCTCGCGCGTCTCAGCAAGCTACTCCCCGCGCACAGGATCGTGCCCGCATTTCTCGAACTGGTTGACATTGCGGGTCTGGTGCGCAACGCCTCCAAGGGCGAGGGTCTGGGCAACCAGTTCCTCGCACACATCCGCGATGTCGACGCGGTGATCCACGTGGTGCGCTGCTTCGACGATCCCGACGTTGTGCATGTTGAGGGCAGCGTTGACACGGTGCGTGACGCGTCTATTGTCGAAACCGAGCTGCTGCTGGCCGACCTTGACACCACAGTCAAGGCCCTCGACCGTGCCGGCAAGGCCGCGAAAAGCGGCGCCAGGGAGGACAAGGAGGCCCAGGCTGCATGCCGCCGGGTGCACGATGCCGTTGCTGCGGGCACTCCTGCCCGTGCGGTGGCAGACTCCCCGGAGATCGCGGCGGCGCTCGCCGAGATGCATCTGCTCACAGCCAAACCGGTTCTCTTCGTTGCCAATGTCGATGAGGCGGGCTTGTCGGTGGACAATGCCGCCGTGACCGCTCTTTGTGGTCACGCCGCCGCGCAGAATGCGCTTGTTGTCAAGCTCTGCGGCAAGATCGAGGCGGAGATCGCCGAACTTCCTCCGGGTGATCGCGCAGAGTTTCTGCAGAGCCTTGGACTCACCGAGCCCGGTCTGGAGGTCCTGGCACGGGCCATGTACGAGACGCTGGGGCTCCAGACGTTCTTCACCTGCAACGAGAACGAGAACCACGCCTGGCCTATTCCCCGGGGTATCATGGCTCCGAAGGCTGGGGGCAAAGTGCACACCGACTTTGAGCGGGGCTTCATCAAAGCCGAGGTCTTCCGTCTGGAGGACCTGGAGGCGCACGGCACCCCTGTTGCTCTTCGCAGCGCCGGTAAGGTGCGTCTGGAGGGGCACGACTACGTGGTGCAGGACGGGGATGTGATGCTCTTCAAGTTCAGTGTGTGAGGGGGGGGGGGAAGAACCGAGAAGCGAGAAGTGAGAATCGAGAAGTTCCATCCTCCTCTGCCCGTCGAGTCAAGCAGCGCTCTAATGGCGTGTCGCGAGCATGCGTCTGGAGACCTGGTTCTGTCACGATTCCTTCTCACTTCTCGATCCTCACTTCTCCTCCCGGGCTCCTCGTGTATTTTCGGGAGAGCAGCGCCTGCACCTCTCACTGGAGGCTCCCTGTGTCCAAGCAGTTCAATGCGACCTATCGATGGTGGATGTGGAATGTCTCGCGACCGTTTGTCACGCACGTTCTCAAGCCGCAGTATGGCTTTGCGCTCACACCCGAGTCGCAGCACTTCCCCGAGAAGGCGCCGTTTGTGCTCGTGTCCAACCATGGCACGTTCTTCGATCCGTGGATTGTAGGCTACTACAGCAATCACCCCGTGGCGCTCATGTGCAACGACGACGCGTTCCGCGCAAGCCCGCTCTCGCAATGGTATCTCCGCTCCATCGGGGCATTCCCAAAGAAGAAGGGCGCATCGGACTTCAAGGCAATGAAGGCGACCCTCGGATTCCTGTCGGGCAACTACCCCGTGTGCATCTTCCCCGAGGGCCAGACCACCTGGGACGGAGAGACGCAGCTTCTGTACAAGGGATTGGAGCGGATTGTCAAGCGTGCCGCGTGTCCTCTCGTGGTGGTGCACTTGCAGGGCAACTTCCTGGTCAAGCCGTGGTGGGCGCAGACCACCCGCAAGGGGCGAGTGCTTGTGACTGTCAAGGTGATTCCCGCAGAGGAGATCTCGAGGCTCTCCCACGATGATCTCTTTCTCAGGATGAAGTCCATGCTGTACCAGAACGACATCAAGGACCCGGCGAATCTCGCAGCCTCCTTCTCGGGCACGCGCCTGACCGAGGGGCTGGAGCGGTTCGTGTGGATCTGCCCGCACTGTCGGACTGGGGATGCGCTGGTGATGTCGGGCAACACCATCCGGTGTTCATCGTGCAGCACAGCATGGGACATGGACCCGTGGTGCAGGATCACGCCGCAGAAGCCCGATGCCACGGGACTGAGCGACCTGAAGGACTGGTCAACCTGGCACCGGCAGCAGGTGCTTGACAAGATCGCATCAACGGCCGCGGGCAGCACCATCACGCAAAGTACCAACGTGACGCTCATGCTGTGCAACGAACGCAACCGGTTCGAGTCGAGGGGCGCCGGCACCCTCACCCTCACCACGTCTGAGCTGTCGTTTGTGCCGACGGATTCCGGGCACGCGCATCTGCGCTTCCCCATTGGCGAAGTAGCGTTCCCGGTGATTCAGAAGAAGGATGTCTTCGAGTGCACACACGGCGACACGACCTACCGGTTCCTCTTCGACCACCACAGTCCCATGAAGTGGGTATGGTATGTGCGGTACATGAATGGTTATGCGGCCTTGGAGGAGAAGGGGTGGATTGAGTAGGTCTTTGGGCGGATCGACGGGTCTGACCTCATCTGTGCGAGGTGGTGGCATCTCAGGAATTTGGGACGAACTTCAGTTATTTTAATAAAATAACTGAAGTTCGTCCCCAGATCCCCCAACAAAAAAAGAACCCGCCGGAGGAGGGGCCGGCGGGCTCTCGGGGAGGGATCCCCTTAGTGCAGGAAACTTCACTCACCACTCACTTGGTGACGATCACCACATTCTTCTTTTCTCGTCACCCGACAAGACTACGCGGCGCGGTTTCGATTTATTGCCGATGGAGCGTCTCAGATGATTCGGGCGCTGCAGAGGGTCGGAGCATGTTCGTGGATTCTGTGCAAAATCAACGTGTTGCCACCTGAGCCGAGATCCGGTCCGAACGCCGAAGCCCCGCTCAATCGAAGAGCCCCAACTGCACGCCATCCGCGCGACTCCGAGGCTTCGGCAACACCGGCGCAATCTCGTCTTTGAGCGCCCCGGGGATGTCACCAAGGAAGGGCGATGGTGTGCCCGAGCTCCGCTCTCCACGCTGCACCCGGGTGCGCGGCCATGAGAGGAAAAGGCGCTCTCTCGCACGCGTCATACCAACGAACAGCAGCCTCCGCTCCTCGTCCATGTTCGGCTCCTCGCGACCTCGACGAAGGGGCATGGCGCCATCGTCGCATCCGACAATGAACACGACGCGCCACTCCAGGCCCTTGGACGCGTGAAGCGTCATGAGGCTGATACCCTCGGCGCGCGGGTCGTAGAAGTCGCCGTCGTGATTGAGAGCGGTGGTGGCAAGCAACTCTGCGACAGTACCGGCGTTGTCAGCCTGAGACGACAGCCACTTCCACGGCGGCGTCACCAGTTCCTCCTCGTCAACGCCAACCGATGACGACGCAAGCAACACGGCGCGCGAGCACGCCTTCTGCCGCACCGCGGTGACCACGCTCTGAAATGCCGTGCGAAACGCAGAGAGCGCCTCCCGCTCCCCGCGCGGCTGCGCGTTGTCGCGCATGAGTCGGTCAAGCACGAAGAGTGCGTCGCTCGCTTCTGAGCGGATGCGTTGTGCCAGGTTCGACGATGCCTTGCGGGGGAGACCGCAAATGCCCCGATCCACGGCGTCGGCAAGCAGACCTGCGTTGTCAACGGCATCTGCGGCGGCCAGCACGGCCAGCGCCGCTCGAATGCCCTTCGTGTCAAGGACAGATCGCCGGGCCGCGCGCCAGACCGGAATGCCCGAACGCGCGAACGCCTCTGCCACGGTGTCGCCGTGCGCGTGCGTACGGCAAAGCACGGCAATGTCACGAAACGACACACCGCTGCCGCGACCGTCGCCGCTGCGTCCAGAGTCCACGGCAAAGTGCGAGGTGCCGCCAATCAGCTCCTCTACGGTCTTGACAACATGCTCTGCTTCGGAGGCGGGGGTGGGCAGCGAGAAGACGGTGATGGCGTCGGGGCCCTGCACCGAACTGCGCATGCCCGCCTTGTCGGCAAGGGCGCAGGGAGCGATCACCGCAGCGCTGGCTCGCAGGATAGCGGGGGTGGAGCGGTAACTGCGGTTCAGCGCAACCACGCGTGCGCCCGGATGGTCGTCGCTGAAGCGGTTGAAGTAGCGCACGTCGGATCCGCGGAATCCGTAGATTGCCTGATCGGGGTCGCCAATGGCAAAGAGGTCGGCGGCTTGCGGCGCAAGCAGTCCCAGCAAGCGGTATTGCAGCGCATTGACGTCCTGGAACTCGTCGACAAGGATGTGCGGCCACCTCTTCCGGCACGCGTCGCGGATGCCTTCGTCGGACTCCAGCAGTTGACAGGGAAGCAACAGCAGATCCGAGAAATCGACGAGGCCGCGCTCCCGCTTGTAGGCCGCGAACTTCGCGTACCCGGGTCCCAGTAGTGACGCAAGTCGTGAGGGATCGACCGACCCGCACTCCTGCACTGCGGCAAGGATCCGGCGCTCCAGGTCCGAGGCAGTGCCCACGCGTTCGGCTGGATCGAACTGCGACAGCAGGTGCTCCACGTCGTCCTCCGCAAGCACCGTCGCCCGCGCTCCAAGACCCAGGCGCGCAGCATGCTCGCGGATCAGGCGCAGTCCCAGGCGATGGAATGTGGTCACCTCGGGAGAGCGCGGGATGCCTCGTGCCGTGAGTGCCGCGTCAATACGCTCGGACATCTCGCGAGCCGCCCGGTTGCTGAAGGTCACTGCGAGGATGGTGCGGGCATCCACGGAACGCTCGACCGCCAGTCGCACCACGCGCTCGACAAGCGTGCGCGTCTTGCCGGTACCCGGGCCCGCAATCACGACCGTGGGTCCAAACGGTGCAGTGGCTGCCGCGCGCTGGGCTGCGTTGAGGCCGTCGGGTGAGGACGCCTCGTCGTCCTCCTCGGGCAGAGACGCGGGAGCCGCTTCCCGGACCATGGGCACTGGCGGTGCTGCGCGCGGGGTGCGCGGCTTGCGTGTGGGCGCCACCGACACTCCCGCAAGAGCAGTCTGTCCGCGCAATGTGTCAATCTCTCCGTCGGCGAATACCCGAATGACGCCATACTCACCGTCGTACCCGGGCTCCGCGCGGATGGCGCCTACGCGCATGCGCGAAATGGCCTCGGCCAGAAGCGGCGTCGATGCCTTGCGCACATCGTCAAGCGGCACGTCGAGCAGGATGCCCAGTTCCGGCCCCAGCGCTCCGATGAGGCGCGTGTACTCGGCAACGACCTTCTTGCTTGACGAGCCGCACTGCAGGATCTCGCCGACAATGGTGTCCAGCGACAGAACGCTGCGAAATCCCCGGGCTCCGGCCGGTTGCGTTGCGGTGGTGCGGTCGGCAAGCTCTGCCACGCGGTACATCACGCCGAGAGTCAGTTCCTTGCCGCATGCAGGGCAGAGTCCCTTGTGCGCGCGACTCTCTTCGGGGAGAAACCGAACCCCGCACGCACGGTGTCCGTCAACGTGGTACTTGCCTTCTTCGGGAAAGAACTCCAGTGTGCCCTCAAAACCGGATCGCGTCCGCAATGCCGACATCACCGCATCGTAGCTCAGCTCGCAGTCGAACCGGCATGCCTCGCGGCCGATGTTACCGGGCGAGTGCGCGTCGGAGTTGCTCACCAGCGTGTACCGATCGAGGCTGCTCACCATCCAGTTCATGGGCGGATCGGAGGAGAGCCCGGTCTCCAGCGCGCAGATGTGCGAGCAGAGATCGCGGTAGCACTCTTCGATGGAGTCGAAGCCCGACTTGGAGCCCAGCACCGAGAACCACGGCGTCCAGATGTGCGCGGGGATGAGCATGGCGCGGTCGGAGACTTCCAGCAGCGTTTCGAGGAGGTTGCGTGAGTCAAGTCCGAGGATTGGGCGTCCGTCGGAGCGGATGTTGCCGATGCGTTCCAACCGTGCATTGAAGCGCTCGGCTGCATCCAGATCGGGCAACACCACCACGTTGTGCACCTTGCGCGTGGCTCCTCCCGCTTTGTAAATACAGGAGATCTCGCCGGTAATGATGAAGCGCACGGGAGCGGCGTCCGCCGGGACTGAGCTGGGATCGGGCAGGTGCTCGGACCGCAGCTTGAGGAGGCCCGCATCATCCGGCTCCAACTGCGCGTGCATTGCCTTGATCCAGGCCGGGTGCGTGCAATCGCCCGTGCCAATGAGGGAGATGCCCTTGATCTGTCCCCACTTGTACAGATTGGGAAACGTCAGCTCCTTGGACGTCGCGCGTGAGTAGGGCGAGTGGATGTGAAAGTCGGCGAGAAAGCGCATGCCAGTGCCTTTCGTGGAGCGCGGGTCGGGGCGGTGCAGTGCGAGTCACTGAGAATAGTATTTGGCGGTGTCGGGGACAAGCGCGATTGGTTGCTGCGCCGGAGAAGACACGCATGGAGTGTTTGTCGATCTGAGGCGGGCGAAGAAAGGGCGATGACAGGGGCACGCCAGGTACTGTGGATGGCGTCGCTGTTTTCTCCTGGAAAACGCTTTGTTGACGCCACCATCGTCGAATCGGGGTTTCCTCCGTAGATTGGTAGTGTGGCAGGACAAGCGAGCTGGGTGATCGGGCAGACTGCGCTGCATAGAGGGGAGGTGCCATGAAACACGTCGTGTTCATTGCCGGGTTTGCGGCGTACCTGGCGTTTCCGGTGCTGCTGATCAATGCCCGGCTGGGAGACATTGTTGGAACAGTGGCACGACTTGTCAGGTGAGTTGGTTTCACTCTGATGGAGGGAGGAGACGCCGAGACACAGTGCAGAGGCACCCACCATGCACCTGCACTGCTGCCTTTTCGGATCCGGGATCGGCTGAGGCAGCCTTGAGCTCGAGGTACATTGTGAGACGGATCGGTTGACCAACGTGGAGAGGGGGAACCCATGAAAGCATTGACATTGGCGTGCACGGCACTCTGTGTGTGTGGAGGTTGGGCTGGAGCGGCCGGACCGCTATCGGTCATGGCGCCGGCAACGATCGAGGCGACCTTGGCGCTGTCGATGCCGAACGAGGCACCGGCCCCGGAGACGCTCGCGAACGTGCGCGTCAGTGCCGTATCAGCCGTGCTCAGCGTAACACCCATCCGTACGCTTCGGGGGAGTCTGGTGCAGTTGTCGTGCGACCTCCCCATGCGCGGTTCCCCGCAGCGAGCCGTGCTCAGGGTCCTTGACGAAAGCGGCACTCTGCTTCGTGTGGTGGCCGACGAGACGGTGACCGGCGCCACGTTCCTGGCGTGGTGGGATTGCACCGACAGCGGTCGCAGACTGCTCGCAGGTGGCACCTACGTGGTGGAACTGGTTGTGGGAGACACGCACGCCACATCGCAGATAGTGCTGGCAGGCGTTGGAAGCCGCGAGTTTCGGACGGCCATCACCGCGACGACGCGTCTTCGTCTCACTGATTGACGTCCGCAGACAGCGGTCGAGGGGGGAAGAGTGGCACCCCATCGGCCGTGCGACGCGCCGCGGGACCCGCGCAAGCGGGCTCTCGCGGCGTTTTTCTTCCGGGCGGGGCGGTGTGGACCTGCAGGCCAGTCCCGGACAACCGGCAGAGTCGTTCCGAGAGAACGCATCCAGGAGTTCGTCGAGTCACTTCCTCAACCCTTCGACAGGCTCAGGGCGGCGCTCCGCACTCCCCACTCCGCACTCGCCTCCCCGCTCATGCCATTCCAAGCAACTGCCGCGCATTGCCCGCAAAGATGCGCTCTTTCTCCACAGCCTTGAGCGGAAGAGCGTCGATCCACTTGACGTAGCGCGCCTGATCGAACCACGGGGAGTCGGTGCCGAAGAGAATGTGTCGCGTGCCGTGTCGCCGTGCAATGCGCATGAACTGGCCCGGTGGCATTGTGTCAATGACCGCCGACGTGTCGAAGTACGCCCGCGAACCCACCAGCTCCCGCATCACGTCGTCCCACACCTGAAAGCCCCCCATGTGTGCAGCAACGATTCGCAGGTCAGGAAACTCCCGCGCCACCTTGGCAATGGCATGCGGCAGCGCATGGTTGCATGTGAAGGGGCCGGGATCCCACCCCGCGTGAAAGACCACAATCATCTGCGCCGCGTTCAGCGCCTCGTACAGGGGAAAGACCGCCGGATCGTCAACGTGGAAGTTCTGGTACTCAGGATGGAGCTTGACGCCCTTGATGCCTGCCATGCGCAGAAACTCGATCTCCTCCTCCTGCAGAACGTCTCGCGGGAAGAGCGACCCGAAGGCAACCACCGACTCCGAACCGATGCGTACGGCATTCAGATTAATAGGCCGCACCTGCTCTGCCTTGGTCGACACGGGCAGCACCACCGACTTGGAGATACCCGACTTGCGCATTGAGTCAAGAAGCCCGAGGAGCGTTCCATCGGTCTGGTTGACCATATCGGGCGCGTCGGCGCGAAGCTGCGCAAGCGCGCGCGGCGCCAGCTCGTCGGGGAAGACGTGCGTGTGGAAATCGATAATCATGGTGTGGTGTCCGCTCTCAACGTCGGCCCACAAGCCCCCGCAGAATCCACCGTGCAACCAGGAGCAGCACTATGCCGCCGGTCACCGCGCCTGCCACAATCGCAATGGTCCGCAGCATTGAGTCCTCACGACGCTTGCTTATGCGCGTGCTCCTCGCATCGGAGAATTCGGTGTATTCGTCGTCGGAAAACTCGCCATGCTTCGCGTCGGGAGAGTTGTCGGTGGCGTGGCGGCCAACCTTCTCGGCAAGCACCTCGTCGACGTCGTCTGCAAATACTGCCCGTCCTGGTTCTGCACTCATGCGATGGCTCCTTGACCCGTTGTGCGCTGCGTCTGAAGCCGCTGGCGTGCTTCGTCGCGCAGGCGCTCGTTGCGTTCTCCCAGCATTCGATCCCATACGTCCTCCTCACGCAATGCAAACAACTCGTGCACAAGTTTCAGATAGTACGCAGCACCCTTGGAGCGAAGCCGGTGGTAGAAGAGCGTCTTGCCCTCGGTGATCAGTTCATCAAAAACGGAGTCGACCGGTATCGCCGTCTCCGTCACCCGCCCGGCAAAGAGCGTGCGCAGTGCAGCGAGGAAACTTCTCTGTCGAAGCGTATCGCGATAGAAATTCGGAATGATCCGCGAGATACGGGCCCCACCCGAGAACCGCTCCCTGAGCACCGTGTCCATCTCGACAATGCCATCCACGGCAAACTGCTTCAGCTCTGTGGGCACGAAAATTTCGTCGCACGCGCCAATGGCCGAAGCCTGCAATCGATCCATGCCCGGCGCATTGTCCACGATGACCCAATCATAGTACCGCTCAAGCCCACACGCGTCAAGGGCACGCTTGAGATCGGCCGGATCACCCACGTCGGCATCGCACAGGTCGCGGCAGGATGTGATCATGTGCAGGCCCGGAACGCCGGTCTGGCGAATCGCCCGCAGAAGTAGTGCCGGTGCATCGGCGGCGGGAGCGCGGTACACGTCGCGGATTCCCGGCGTGAGAACGCTTACGCCAAGCATGGTGGAGAGGTTGTGCTGACTGTCGTTGTCGATGGCCAGCACCCGGTAGCCCATAATCGCCAGTGCCTGCGCGGTACACCCGGTGAAGGTGGTCTTGCCCACGCCGCCTTTGTGATTGAGTACGGATATTGTGCGCATCAGGCCAGTGTAGCCTCCGTCGGGATCCAGGACGCTCTCGGCACAACGCCACTCAGCGCGGAACCTGGATGTGCTTCCGAAGCACCCGGTCTGCGCCGTCGAGCGATCCGTTGATGTGTCCTTCGAGTCGTGGCTGTGACGCAACACCCATCCTGTCAAGCCCCAGCGCCAATGCCAGCTCAGAGAGTACGCGCAGGTCCCCCGCATTCTTCAGCACGGCAAACCACGACTCGGGAATCGACAAGACCGCCGGATTCTCGGCCATGGGCAGAATGTCGGTTGCCGCAAACCCGGCCTTGGGAGCGCGGGGCAGACCGGGCAGCACCTCTTTGGGCGAGGTCGCGTAGTCGGGCAGACCCTTGCGGCGCAGAAGCTCCACGTCGAAAGCGTAGAACCCGGTGTTGAACGGCAGGAACGCCCCGCTTCCCGGCTCGCGCACACTGCGCACCGCGTCGGGCCGCCACTGCTGCTCCACAATCATGAGCTGCGTGCGTCCACCATCATTGACATTCACGAATGTGCCGTACGGATCGTCGGCCGGAAACGACGTGCGGGAGATGCCCACGCCCAGGCCATCGCGATCGCGACCGGCAGCGGCCATGCGCAGCAGAAGCGTCGGGTCGTACACGGCCGTGCCCTGCAACACCAACACGCGGCTGCATCCTCGGGCAACAAGCCAGTCCAGTGCGCTGCTGCCCAATGCGGGATCCGGCGCCCGCAGTTTCATGAGTGGGCCACCGGTCTCGTCGGGCTGGGTGATGAGCTCGACTCGATCGTCCACCAGACGCCAGGCGATTTTGTCATCGACAGTGAGGTGGAGTCGCTCGTCCTGCTCGACCACACGAACCGACGAGAGGCCGAACGCGCGATTCTCTGCTATGATGCGCGGGATCACCCGGGCAGTGATGGACCCCGCAGGGCCAGTGGTCACCACTACAGGGATGTCGCAGCCAGCCTGCGCGGCCAGGTGCGCGATGACCCGCAGGTTGATCTGCAGGGCTCCGGCATTTCCCGGAAACCCCGGCAAGGGGAATGTCGCCTTTGTGAAGTCGGTGAGTTCGTGCGCGGGAATGCCCTGTTCAAGCAGACTGAGCCGCAGTCGCTCTCCCTCGCCGCCGGCAGTGAAGACCACGCCACAACCGCAGAGGTCGGCCGGTGTGGCGACCACGCTCTGCGCACTCACCACACGAGGTGCGTCGAGGACGGCCCGCGACAGCACCGAACGCAACGCATCCTGGTTGGCCAGCGCCGCCCGTCGCCTGCGCACGTGGTCTTCGTACACTGCTGGCGGGAAATGCGCATTGAGCAGCGCAACCAGCGCGATCTGCTGCGCGCCATCGAGGCCACCGAACTGATGGACGTGCTGTGAAGCGGAGTCGAGGTCCCAGGTATTCGTCATTGAGAAGAAAAATACGTGCAGCGGCGGATGCGGTGCAGCCGGCGATCCCCCCCAAACGCACGAAGGGCGAAACCCCCTTCGGGATCTCGCCCTCGCCCCACTCGGATGCGGAAAAGCCCCTACCCAAGAAGACTCAGCACGCTGCTGGGCATCATGTTGCTTTGAGACAACATGGCAGTCGCCGACTGGGTCAGGATCTGGTTCTTGGTGAACTGCGTGGTCTCTGTGGCAAAGTCCACGTCGCGGATGAGAGACTCGGCCGCGGCCTGGTTGGTCTCCGACACGATCAGGTTGTTCACCGCGTGCTCCAACCGGTTCACATATGCACCCACGTTGGCGCGCATGGTGTTCACGCTGTTGATGGCGTTGTCGATTGCCGAGATCGAGTTCACCGCACTGGTCTGCGCCGACACGTTGGAGACGTTGATGCCCGCCAGCGCATTGGTGGTGAGTGTGCCGATGGCGATGGTGATGGAGTCGGTGCCCACGGTGTTGTTGGCATCGATCCACAGCACACTTCCGGC
>Ga0315284_10001750_pt1 | contig 30998 bp, 44 predicted proteins | sample YL17G09_16_MG_FD_203696 | JGI IMG/M metagenome (GOLD analysis project Ga0315284, IMG submission 203696) | Sediment microbial communities from Yellowstone Lake, YNP, Wyoming, USA - YL17G09_16 | ecosystem: Environmental > Aquatic > Freshwater > Lake > Sediment | place: USA: Wyoming | collected...
AGATTCAGGCTTTATTTTCGGCTCAAAACCGTTTCCCCGGATCAGGCCGATCACTTCCTTTATCATATCTTTTGTTGCCCCGTTTTCACCGACATCGGCATGAATATAGCGAAATTCCCAATTGAGGAAAGAAGGAATTTGATTTTTTAAATTTTCCCTTAAATAAAGCGCGAATTCGCACGAAAGCAAAACCTCTTCCAGAATTCTCTGATGCCAATTGAAGAATTTTTTGTCATGGAAATAATTGATTTTCTTGATAAAAAATCTGCCTCCTTCTCCTTGTCTTAAAATAACCAATACCACCGGGAACTGAGGCTCTTCCTGAGAGGACGAATCGCAGCCGACGATAATATCGTAAAACTTTTCCGGTTTTTCCGCCATATAATAAACCAGCTCTTTTATCGCTTCTCCCAATGTCAAATTCCCTCGTGTCGGATTATAAAAATGGCCTTCTAAAAATCTTTCCATGTACAATAGCTCAATTTATCAGGTTTTTGATATAAAATCAACCTCTTTTACTATTTCAATAAACTCTTTTGAAACCAAAGAAGCGCCGCCGATTAAAAACCCCTTGAACCCAGCTTCTTTAATATAATTTCCGGCATTCTGAGAATTAACGCTGCCTCCGTATAAAACTCGCGGATAATTAATTTTATCCCTCATTTTTTTTGCCATTTCTGGCGGGCAAGGTTTTCCTGTACCAATCGCAAAAACCGGCTCATAAGCGACAATAATTTCTTCTGAAATATCTTTTGAGCTTTTTTCAAGCTGACTCAAATTTGCCACGCACAAAATCGGTTTTAGCCCAGCACTTATTACGGCTTTTATTTTTTTATTTATCATCTCATCTGTTTCTTTTTGATATTTTCTTCTTTCTGAATGGCCCAAAATCACATATTCAACTCCTAAATTTTTTAACATCACTGGCGAAATCTCACCCGTAAAAGCGCCTTTGACTTCCCAAAAACAATCTTGCGCCCCCAATTTTATATTCGATGTTTTATATTCCATATTCCCTAAAAAAGTAAACGGCGGACAAATAATCACTTCCACGTTTTTAACATTTTTTATTCCTTTCTCTGTCGAATTAAAAAGCTTCTCGGCTTCTGCTAAGGTTATAGGATTACACTTCCAATTTGCGACAATTATCGGTTTCATTGTTTTCTTAAATATTCAGCGGCTTTTTCGGGTGTAATGGTGGAGATTTCCATTCTGGTTCCGATTTCGAAACCGGCCCAAGTGGCGGTTTTAGGCAGGATCGTCCAATGCCAATGGTAATAAGAATAATCTTTACCGTCGCAGGGTGCAGTATGCAAATAGAAATTATAAGCCGGATTTAACAGGCCCTTGTAAAGTTTTTTCAAAGCCGCCTGAAGAGCCTCAGCCAATTGCTGTTTTTCTTTTTCATTTATTCTTTCAAAGTAAGGAAGATGGTTTTTGGGAGAAATAATGATCTCAAAAGCGGCTTTCGAAGCGAAAGGACAAACGGCCAGGAAATCTTCATTTTCGAAAACAACCCTCTTTCCGTTTTTCCTCTCCCATTCGTTCATTTCACAATAAATACATTTTTTATTTTTTCCGAAATATCTTTCGGAGTTCAAAAGTGCTCTCTGTAAATCCACATCAACCAAGGGAGTTGTGATTATTTGAGAATGAGGGTGAGGCTGAGAAGCGCCGGCTTCGGCTCCGTGATTATGAAAAATGGAAATATGATTAACAAATTTTTTCTTCATCAAATCCAAATACCTTTCCTGATAACTGCTGATGACTTCTTTTACGTGATTTTGTGAAAGGAGCGCTAAAGATTTTTCGTGGTTTCTTGTCACCACCAACTCGCAAAAACCTACTGCGTTTATTGTCTTATATAAATTGCCTTCGATTTTTTCATCTAAATCCGGATGGGGTAAAAAAGCGGGATATTTATTAGGAATAACTATTGTGGTCCAGTCTGCCGGTATCTTATCTCTTAATATTTTTTTCCCTTTTGAGTAAATTAACCACGGTTTTTCTTGGGTTTTAATCTGGCAAAAGGGACAATCTTTTTTCGGAATCGCTTCTTTCTTATGCCTTTCCTTCTTAAATTCCTCGGATCTTTTGGCGCGGCCGGTCGCAATTACCACCCAGTCTTTTGAAATCAAATCTAAACGAAGTTCGGATGGAAATTTTGGGTTTGATTTTTTAGACTGTTTTTCCATATTTTTTAGCAATTAAATTCCATCTTATTTTAAATAAATCCAAAGCCATCTTAAATATGCTCATAAACTTTACTTTGCTTTCCAGGTCATTTTTCCAATAAATTGGCATCTCTTTTATCTTATAGTCCAATTTTTTTCCTATTATTAGAATTTCCGGGTCGAAAGCAAAACGATCAATTTTGCATTTGGGGAAAATGTCTTCCGCCGTTTTTTTAGCGAAACACTTAAATCCGCACTGGGTGTCTTCAATTCCCCAAAGATCAATAATTATTTTTCTGTACAATTTGAATCCTTCTCCCAAAATTATATGCCTCAGCCATGGCTGAGGAGGATTTAAAACTGCGCCTTTTATGTCTCTCGAGCCGATGACAATATCAAACCCTTTTTTAAATTCAGGCCACATTTTCTCGATTTGATCGACAGATGTGGAATTGTCGGCATCGGTAAAAATCCTGTAATCTCCCTTAGCTTCCAACATTCCAAACCTAACCGCGTATCCCTTGCCTCTATTTTGTTCGTATCCCGTAACCGTCAAATTTTTGATGGTTGGCGCCAAATTTTTGGCAATTTCAACCGTTCTGTCTTTGGAACCGTCGTTAACGACCAATATTTCATAATCATAACTCTGCCCCGATAAATATTTATCGATTTCCTCCAAGGTTTTTGGGAGACGTTTTTCTTCGTTATAAGCTGGAATTATTACCGATAGGTGCATACCCCGTAGTGAAATTTCGAATAAAAAATTTCTTTGAAATTTTCGACCACCCCGCAGGGGTTAGAAATTCTACTACGGGGCATATTGTCTTATTTTATCACAGTTAAAATTTTTGCTCCATCCTTCATTACCGCCAAGGTTTCTTCAAAATGAGCCGAAAAGGAATCATCTTCCGTTTTCCAGCCAAAACCGTCTTTTGATTTTTTTATATGCCAATCACCGATGGTCACCATCGGCTCCAAACATAAAACCATCCCTTCTTTTATTTTTATGTTTCCTTCTCCCACAAATTTTACTTTATCCACCATTTCTTTTTCAAATGAAACGGCATTCAAGATTTCCGGGTCCTCGTGAATTTTTCTGCCTATTCCATGGCCGCAAAGTTCCCTGACCACGTTGAATCCCTGCGATTCCGCGTATTTTTGAATGGCTCTGCCGATATCGCCGATCCGGTTTCCCGGCTTCACTTTTTCAATCCCTATTTCCAAAGATTTTTTTGTTACTTCAATCAATCTTTTGTTTCGGGCGCCGATCTCCCCCACCGGAAAGGTCCGAGCCATATCGGTATGAAATCTCTTATATAAAAAACCCAAGTCAAGGGAAATAATATCGCCTTCTTTCAAAATTCTGTCCGAAGGAACGGCATGAACAATTTCTTCATTAACGGAAGTGCAAAGACAAGCGGGATAAAGTTTGACGGATGAACTGTCGTCGGGCACGTTATAGTTTTTGAAAGAACATTCTCCGCCATATTTAAAAACAAGGCTCTTTGCGAGCTCGTCTAACGTTTTGGTGGTAATTCCCGGCCGAACCGTTTTTTTTAACTCTTCCATAATCCCTGCCAGGATTTTCCCGCCTTCTGACATTATTTTTATTTCTTCGGGAGTCTTGATTGTAATCATCTAGCAAGATTTTATTTATAAGTTCGATGAGATAAATCTCATCTTACGTCTCAATTTATATTTTATCAATCGAACGTCGAAATGAAATTTTTATTTCATTGAGCAATTGAAGCTGAAGATGAAGCTTTAGCTTCATCGACTACCGAGTTCACTCACGGCGAGCGAAGTCGAAGAGATTCCCTCTTCTCCACCTCAGCTGAAGCTTCGGTAGGTGAAGAAGAGAACTTCGTTCTCTTCGCCTACAGTTTCTTTAAAACTTCTTTGAAAACGTCTTCTATGCTTTGTTCTCCGTTTATCACAATCAGTTCTCCGCGTTTTTTATAAAGATTAACTACCGGTACAGTTTGATTTTTATATTCTTCCAGCCGTTTTTTGATTGAAGCCAAATTGTCATCCGGCCTGACAACCAGTTCCCCACCGCATTTATCGCATTTTTTAAGATTTTTAAACTCGCCCATCCAGGGGATAAGTTGGCCACATTTATTACACTGCCTTCTTTTTGTCAGACGGTTGTACGATTCTTTTCTAGAGATATTAATCAAGATAACTTTCACATTTTTGTCCCATTCGTACCACCCTAAAGCCTCGTCTACCATGATACTTTCAATCATCATCCTGTTCCAGCCATCTAGAATAACTCCTTTTACCTTTCCCCTTTTCTTCAATTTTTCCAATACGTTTCCTAAAACATTGACGAGCGCAAAATTAGGAACTAATGCACCCGTATTCATCACCTTGAGAAGTTTTTTCCCGGTAAAACTCCCTGTTTTTTGCACCACCCGCAAAGAATCGCCCGATCCGATATATTCAAACCCAAATTTTTTGGCGAGTAATTTCGCCTGAGTCCCTTTCCCGGAACCTTGCGGCCCCATAATCAATATGGCTGTTGGTTTTTCAGAACGTTTCATATTCTCTCATTTCCAATTGGGCTTTGATTTGGCGAAGAGTATCCAGAACCACCGAAACGACTATCAACAAAGAAGTGCCTCCGATTAAAAATTGGAACTGCTGGATTCCGGTAAATCCTTGGATAACCGAGGGTATTACGGCAATCGTTCCCAGAAATAATGCTCCAATCAGCAATACCCGGTTTAAAATATAATACATAAAGCTGGCCGTGCTTTCTCCGGGCCTGATGCCCGGAATAAAGCCGCCCATTTTCTGCAAATTACCCGAGATGGCTTTAGGATCAAAGGTAACCGCGGTGTAAAAATAAGTGAAAAGAACGACCAGGATAAAATACAAAACCCCGTAAATCCAGGGATTCTGAAAAGCAGCGCCAACGCTTTTCGCAACAGTTCCCACCGTCCCTCCGGCTCCTCCCAAAAAATTGGCAATCATCCCGGGAAAAAGCATAATCGATAAAGCAAAAATAATGGGAATCACGCCGGCGGGATTGATATTCAGAGGCAAATAAGTCGAAACGCCGCCATACATTTTCATCCCCCTCACTCTTTTGGCGTAAGAAACCGGGATATTCCGGCGGCCTTCATTGATTAAAACAACTCCGGCAATGATAATCAAAGACATTCCGAAAAAAAGCAAAATAGAAGGGATTTTGGCCGGATCCCAGGTTATCAGCATCTGTCTTATGCTGTTCGGAAAATCGGCAATGATACCCGCAAAAATCAAAAGAGAAACCCCGTTGCCGATTCCTTTTTCCGAAATTAACTCTCCCAGCCACATCAACAGCAGGGTTCCCGCCGTTATGGTCAAAAGTGAAGTTAATATAACACCCGAAGAAAGAGAGTCGATAATCTGCTGGCGCTGAAAAAGAGAAAGCATTGCGTAGCCCTGGAGAAAAGCCAAGGGAACGGTCAATAACCTGCCCCATTGATTGAATTTTTGCCGCCCCTGCTCTCCTTCTTCTTTATACATTCTTTCCAATTGGGGAAATATCATGGTCAATAACTGCAAAATAATCGTAGCGGTGATGTATGGACCCAACCCCAGCATCACAATGGAAAGATTATCCAGGGCGCCGCCGGTAAACAAATTTAAAAGGCCGAAAATCTGATTGCCTTCAAAAAATCCCCGCATTTTATCGGCATTAATGCCCGGCATCGGAATATTGGCCATAATCCTAAATATGGCAAAAACGCTCAAGACAAAAAGTATTTTGTTGCGCAAATCTTTAATTTTAAATATTTGAATGATTTTATCTGTCCACATATTGGTAATACCAAGTCAGTCGCTCGCTTATTGCTCGCTCTTTAGAAACCGAACCGCAGTGAGATGGAAAAGAGATTTATCTCTTTGACCTCCATCGGTTTCTAATCTTTTCTTATGCGGAAGGGGCGAAGAAGACTATCGCTTCTTCTTCCGCCTCGTTGCAACTCGGCAACCGGAAGGTTCTTCCGACCCATCTCCGATATGGGATGTCATTTAATCACACCAACTGTTCCGCCGGCTTTTTCTATTGTTTCTTTCGCTTTTTTTGACGTCAAACAATTTTCAACAATCAAAGCCTTTGTCAGTTTGCCGTCTCCTAAAATTTTAATTGTAGGCATTTCTCCTCTCATTTTACCGACTATTCCTTTCTCTGACAACGTTTCCGGGGTAATTTTTTCTTCCGAGTTGAATTTTTTTTCCAAAATATCCAAATTCACAATCACAACCCGGGATGCGGCATTTAAAATCATGGCCCTGGACCTGTGCCCCCTCAATTTGGGATATCTTTTAATCAATCCGCGAATTATCGGCTGTAAACGAAAACTGGGCCTTGATGTTTGCCCTTTTACTCCCCGGCCGGAATGAGTGCCATGTTTGCCCCCGAAGCCGATGCGTTTCGGCTTCTTATTTTTATGCAGCGGTTTTAGTTCGTGTAATTGCATATTTCAATTTTTTTAAGGCGTTTATCGTTGCCATGGCATTGTTTAATTTGTTGCCCGTTCTGCCCAAAACTTTTGAAGAAATATTTTTTATCCCGGATAAATTACAAATGACCCTTACCGTTCCGCCGGCCACTAATCCTCTTCCTTTTCTTTGAGGCTTCAATAAAATTTTCGCTGCTCCAAATTTGGAATAAATTTCATGAGGAATGGTATCTTCAATAATGGGAACTTCAATTATATTCTTTCTTGCCGCCCTTGTCGCTTTTTCCACCGCCAGAGCCACATCCTTGCCTTTCGCCAATCCCAACCCAACCTTTCCCTTTTTATTTCCGATGATTATTACCGCCCGGAATCCCATTCTTTTTCCTCCGGCGCGAGTATGGGAAGTTCTCGCCAAATCTAAAAGCTTTGTTTCAAATTCGTCTTTTATTTTTTCTCTCGAAAATTCTCTTCTCATATCGAGTCCCGCTAAGCGGGACGAAATGGAAAAAGAAGATTTCATCTTCTTCCCCCGGTTAGATATTTAAAATTTTAATCCTCCTTCTCTTGCTCCTTCTGCCAGAGATTTTATCTTACCATGAAATTGATAACCTCCCCTGTCAAAAACGACTTTTTCAATTTTTAAATCTTTAGCTTTTCCGGCGATCAATTTTCCCACCTCGAGAGCAATATTCATTTTGCCCTGTTTCTCGGACTTCTTCAATTCGAGATCGGAAGCTTGAGCAAGAGTTTTCCCCTTGTCATCGTCGATCAATTGCCCGTAAATGTGTTTTTGCGATTTAAAAACGCAAAGCCGGGGCTTCTTAGCGGTGCCGGATATTTTAGCCCTTACTCTTTTATGACGCCGTATTCTTTTTTCTTTTTTCTCTAACATATTATTTTTATTTAACTTAACCCGTAGTGGTTACAACTTTCTTTCCTACTTTTCTTCTGACTTTTTCTCCCAAATATCTTATGCCCTTGCCTTTATAGGGTTCGGGCGGTTTTACTTTCCTTATAATGGCTGCGAACTGGCCCACCGCTTCTTTATTAATCCCTGAAATCGTAATTATATTTTTTTCCACCGCAACCATAATCCCTTCCGGAACTTTTAAAACTACGGAATGGGAAAAACCGACATTTAATGTAAGATTACTCCCCTCTCCCTGAGCTTTGTAACCTACGCCCTGAATTTCTAATTTTTTCTCAAATCCGTTTTTGGCTCCTTCAACCATATTATAAATCAGAGCCCGGGTTAATCCCCATAGAGCCTTAGTTAGTTTTGGCGTTCTCGAAGAAGCTCCCCGCTCCTGAATCATGACTTGAATTTTTTTATCCTCAATCAGTATTTTAAGTTCGGGTCGAATCTTCTGAGAGATTTCGCCCTTGGGACCCTTAACATTAACTGTATCTCTTTCAATTTTTACTTCTACGCCATCGGGTATTAAAATTGGTTTTTTGCCTACACGTGACATAAAATTTACCAAACTTCGCAAATTAATTCTCCTCCTATTTTCTGTTTTCTCGCTTCTTTATTTGTCATCAGGCCCTTTGAGGTGGATATAATGGCCATTCCAAAACCTCCTTTGACTTTTTTTATTTTTCGATAATCAAGATAAATTCTCTGGCCGGGTTTTGAAATCATCTTAACTCCCGAAATTGCCGGTATTTGTTCCTGATATCTCAGGGTAATTTCAAGGCTCCTGTTCGTTTTTCTTCCCTTTTTCTCGATTTTCTCGACAAAGCCGCTTTTTTCCAAAATTTTGGCGATTTCATATTTAAAATTAGAAAAAGGAACCTCCACTGCGGGGTGCAGAACTTTTTGGGCATTGATTATTCGATTAAGCATGTCGCTGATTGGATACATAAATTTTTCGCTTTAAAAATTTACCAACTGCTTTTTTTAACTCCCGGAATCAATCCTTCGTTTGCCAGTTCCCTGAAGCATATGCGGCACAAGCCGAATTTTCTCATATATCCTCTTTTTCTTCCGCACTTAAAACAGCGCCGAACGACCCGACTTTTGAACTTTGGTATTTTCTTTGATTTAGCTATTTGCGCTTTCGTTGCCATACAAGTTTTTTATTTTATAAAAAACGCAGTTGAAGATGAAGGTTTATCCTTCATCGCCTTTCTTTATGGGGAATCCCAATAATTTTAATAATTCCAATCCTTCTTCATGGGTTTTGGCGGTGGTAACAACGGTAATCTCCAAGCCGAAAATATTTTTTGCTTTTTCCGGCAATATCTCGGGGAAAACGATGTGTTCCTCTATTCCGATGGTTAAATTTCCTCTTTTATCAATTGATTTTGCCGAAATTCCCTTAAAATCCCTGCTTCGGGGAAGAGCTATGTGAACTAATCTTTCCAGAAAATCCGTCATTTTTTTGCCCCTCAGAGTAACTTTGGCTCCGATTACCATGCCTTCTCTGGTTTTAAAACTTGCGATTGATCTTTTTGCATATGTTTTAATCGCTTTTTGCCCGCAAACAAAACCGAGATCTTCCACCATAAAATCTGCTATCTTTTTTTGTTCTTCCGAGGTTTTGCTGGCCACTTGCCTGCCAAAGCCGGTATTAACTATCACTTTCTCAATTTTAGGAACGGCCATTTTGTTCTTGTAACCGAACTTTTTCATCATTTCCGGAATTGCCTCTTGATTGTATTTTTCCGATAAAAAAGTAATCATTGAACGAATTTTTTAGAATAAAAAATGAAGTTGGAAATGAAAAATTTATTTTTCATTGACTATTTTACGGGACGAAGTCGAAGAAGATTCCTTCTTCTCCACCTCAGCTAAAGCTTCGGTAGATGAAGATGAAGTCACTGCTTCATCGCCCGACATTGAGATTAAAAAATTTACGTTTCTTGATTGCATTTTTTACAAATTCTATACTTTTTATTTTCAATCGTTTTGTATCCTATTCTTGCGGGTTTCCCGCATTTGGGACAAATAAATTTCGCATTGGAAACGGAAATAGAACCCGGCATTAATAAAATCTGGCCTTTTTCTCCCGATTTCTTGGGTTTTTGGTGTTTTTTTCTTAAATTTATTCCTTCTATTAAAATTCGCTCCTCTTCCGGAAAAGCTTGAAAAACCCTGCCCTTCTTGCCGCGGTCTTTTCCTGAAATTATTAAAACTGTATCTCCTTTTTTTATTTTCATATACCGAGCCCGCTTTAGCGGGCGAAGGTGAAGATGAGAATAAAGTTCTCATCGCCTGCCGAATGTTACTTATACGATTTCTTCCGCCAAGCTGGCGATTTTTTCAAAACCTTTCTCTTTTATTTCTTTGGGCATGGGCCCCGTAATTCTTCCGCCCTTCGGCTCCTTTGTTTTTCCTTCCAAAATCACCGCCGCATTATCGTCAAACCGGATATATGAACCATCCGGTCTTCTAAAGTTTTTTTTCTGACGGATTACCAATGCTCTTACAATTTCGTGCGTTTTTACGATTCTCCGCGGTTCGGCTTCTTTTACCACGGCAACGATTATCTCGCCGATTTCTGCATAGCGTTTTCTGCTGCTTCCCGAAACTTGAAAACACTGAATAATTTTTGCTCCAGTATTATCCACTACTTTTAGCATTGTTCTGGGTTGAATCATACGACCCAGCCTTCTATGCCTTAAATTTATTAAATCTAACCACAGAAAGGCTGTTTTTATTTTTTGATATTTTAATACTCATTTCAATTAGATTAGAAGGCTGGGGAGTACCCCGCCTCCTATGCTCATGACTAAGTTTATCCAATTTTGTTGTGTTTTTAAAACACAGCAAATCAGGTAACTTATGCGATGGGCTTAGGGGGCGGGGTTGTGTGCTTCTGAACGAAGCCCACCACTTTCCAATGTTTATCCTTGCTTACGGGACTGCATTCTTCGATAATAACCCTGTCTCCAATTTGATATTCTCCCTCCTCTACGTGGGCTTTATAGTTTTTGTGCAGTCTGTATCTTTTTTTGTATTTAGGATGTTCCTTAAGGCTCTCCACTCGGACAACAACCGTCTTTTGCATCTTGTTTGATATAATTTTTCCGGTTAAAGTTTTTTTGCTCATGGATGTTATTTCGAAATTTTAAGCAAGGTTAATATTCTGGCGATTTCTTTTTTTACGTTGCGGATCTCTCTGACGTTCTTTACTTTTCCCGCAGATAAATCAAAACGAAGCTGCCTTAATTTTTCCCGGTCATCTTCCAAGGTTTTTTGAAGTTCTTCTTTGGATTTTTGTTTTAATTCGTTCATCATCAAGATAAATTAAAGATTTATCGAAGATCGAAATGAATCGAAGATTCATTGAGCATCGAAGTCGAAGAAGATTCCTTCTTCTCCACCTCAGCTAAAGCTTCGGTAGATGGAAAAGAGATTTATCTCTTTGACTTTTCTTACCTTTGTATCATTTTTGTTTTTATCGATATTTTATCCGCCGCCCTCCGAAAAGCCTCCCGGGCCACATCTTCTTTTAATCCGTCTATTTCAAAAATAATCCGGCCTGGTTTCATGGGAAAGGCATAATGATCGACGCTTCCCTTTCCTCCGCCCATCGGAACCTCAACTCCCTTTCTGGTTATGGGTTTATCGGGAAAAATTCTCAACCATAATTTTCCTCCTTTTTTAAAATATCTTATGATGGCGCGCCTTGCGGCCTCTATTTGCCTGGCCGAAATCCAGCGGGTTTCCAGACCAATCAGGGCAAAAGAACCGAAAGCGATCCTGGTTCCCCGAGTCTCTATCCCCCTAGACCTTCCCTTGTGCCACTTTCTGTGTTTCACTTTTCTGGGCATTAAAATAGCCATAAAAGTATACTAATCGAATTTCTCTCCTTTGTAAATCCAGACCTTGATCCCTATTATTCCATAAGTGCAATGGGCCCGTTCTTTGGCATAATCAATATTGGCCCTGATTGTCTGACGGGGAAGATTTCCCTTTTTCAGCCATTCGCGCCTTGCAATTTCCGCGCCGTTTAATCTGCCCGACACCTCCACCCTTGCTCCTTTATTCCCTCTTGCCGCGGTGATTTTTTCCAAGGCCTGTTTTAGAACGCGCCTGTGGGCAACTCTTTTTTCAATTTGTTGGGCTATCCATTGACCGGCCAATACCGCCGACGACCAAGGATCTCTGATTTCCCGGATTTCAATCTTTAATTCTTTTTTGCCCATCGCCTCGCCCGTGGCCGGTCTACGGCCAAGGGCAGCTTTAACGAAGGAGGATTTTTTCTTTGTAAGTACTTTTTCCAATTGTTTCTTCAGTATTTCAATTCCTTCTCCTCCTCTTCCGATAATCAAACCAGGCCTGGCGCTCGAAATAATAATTAAAGTCTTCCCGGGGAATCTTTCAATTTCAATTTTTTCTATCCCAAGTTTCCCTATCTTCTTTTTAAGAAATTCTCTGATTCTCAAATCTTCCTCCAAGTATTGGGGCATTTTCTTTTCATCGAACCAGCGGGAATCCCAATCGCTAAGTTCTTTTATTCTATATGCTTTTGGATGGACTACATGCGTCATTGACGAATAATAATTAATTATTATGAGTGTTAAAATACTTTGCGTTGAAAGATTTTTCGGAGACCTTTTACGGTTCTGGGTTTTGCCATTTCTTTTTCCGGTCTGGTTTTCATTTTTTCCGGCTTGGATATTTTTTCTTCCGCTTCCGGCTTCAACGCTTCTTCAGCTACCGAAGCTTTAGCTGAGGTGGAGAAGAAGGAATCTTCTTCGACGCCTTTGGTTTTCGCCTTGGCGGGCCGGCTGCTTTTCTTTTTCGCTTTCTTCAATATTTCATCCAAAATAATCTCGATGTGGGAAGTTTTTTCCTGAATTTCGTAAGCCTGACCGCGAGCCCGCGGTTCCCATTTTTTATATTTCGGGCCTTCATTAACCGTAATTTTTGATATAAAAAGATTCGAAGGTTCCATTTGAAAGTTATTTTTGGCATCGGCTCCGGCCTGTTTTAACAGCTTTAGCAAAGGATCGCTTGCCCTTTTGATTGTAAAATTCAAAATCGTCTGGGCTTCTTCCAGTTTTTTTCCCCTGATTAAATCGGCGACTAATCTCACCTTTCTGGGAGCTATGCGCAAATATTTTAGCTTTACATTAATTGACATATCACTTTGCCTTTGGTTTTTCGACTGTTTTTGTCTCTTCTATTTTCGCAGTTTCTTTTTCCGATTCTTTCGACTCCAATTCTCTTTGCATCCTTCCTCCATGTCTGGAAAATTTGGTAGTCGGTGAAAATTCACCGAGTTTTTGTCCCACTATGTTTTCCGTCACTTTTACGGCTACAAAATCTTTTCCGTTATGAACTCCAAAAGTAAAACCAATCATTTCTGGAACAATGACGCAATCCCGAGACCAGGTTTTGATCAATTCTTTGCCTCCCGGCTTTAAATCCTTTATTTTTTCCAATAATCTTTGGTCAATAAACGGACCTTTTTTAAGCGATCTTGGCATAAGGTTATTACTTTTCTTTTTCTCCCTTCGTTCCGCTGTGGCGGAACTCGGTGAGAAAAGAGATTTATATCTTTGATCTTCTTTGAATGATTAATTTATCCGTCCATTTCTTCTTTCTTGTTTTTACTCCCCTGGCGGGCTTCCCCCAGGGAGTTTTCGGCCCCGGCATACCAATCGAAGATTTTCCTCCCGAACCTCCCCCGTGAGGATGATCGGGCGGATTCATCGCCGTACCCCGCACTCTCGGCCTTATCCCCCTGTGCCTGGACGCTCCCGCCTTTCCCGCTCTGATAAATTTGTGTTCCGGGAAAGAAACCTGGCCGATGGAAGCGAAACATTCTTCGGGAATCTTTCTGATTTCAGACGAAGGAAAAACCAAATTGGTGTAACCTTTTTCTTGCGCCGCGATTTTGGCCGAACTTCCCGCCGATCTGACTAATTTTCCGCCCCGCAAAGACTCAATCTCAACGTTATAAACCTGAGTCCCCACGGGAATGTTTTTTAATTTCATCCGATTTCCCGTTTTAAGTTCGGCTTTCTCGGCGCAAATTATATTATCTCCGATTTTAATGCCTGCGGGAGCAATCTGATATCTTTTTTCTCCTTTTTCGTATTCTAAAAGACATATGAAAGCGCTTCTGAAAGGATCGTATTCGACGGCTATTATTTTGGCCGGCATATTTATTTTTTCTTCTCCAAAATCAATAATTCTATAGAGTCTTTTTACTCCTCCGCCCTGATGTCTGACGGTAATTCTGCCGCTGTAACCTCTGCCGGCTCTGTTTTTGAAAGAGATGAGCAGTTTCTTTTCCGGATCTTTTTTTGTAAGTAATTTATGCTGTTTCATCGATAATTTATCTCAGCAATACTTCGATTTTCTGTCCTTCTTTTATCTTAATAATCGCTTTTTTATATCCTTCTTTAAATCCTTTTATCTTTCCCAGTCTTCTTTTCTTTTTGGGAATATTTATAACTCTGACTCCCGTAACATCGACTCCAAAAACTTTCTCTATTGCCTTTTTGACGTCTACCTTATTCGCCCTCGGATAAATTCTAAAAACATACTGATTGCTGGCCGTCAAATCCGTCGCTTTTTCCGTAACGTGAGGAGCTTTCAAAACCCTGAAGGCCCCTCCGAATTTAACTTCCTTTTTGATTTTCGGAGTTTTAACCTCCGCGGATTTTTCTTTCGGCGTTTCAATCACCCGAGCCGCAGCGAAGGGTAAAGAAGAGGACTTATCTTCTTCGCCTACTCGAACAGCGGATTTTTTCGGCTTAACTTTCTTTTTTTTATCCTCCGTAGCTTTAGCGAAGGAGGGCTCTATTTTCTTTTTCTTAAAAAAGGGGAATGCCATGTTATTTATCAAGCGTTAGCGCAGATGAAGGGAAGATGAAGTCGCTACTTCATCGCCCCGACCCAAAAATGTATCTTTTATTACTTTTATTGACTCTTTTAATATGACTAAATATTTAAAAGACAACAAATCAAGAGCGTTTAAATTTCTGGCCTCGACAACTTCAACTTTAGGAATATTCCCGGCTGCTTTGAAGATGTCTTTTCGGAGTTCGGGTAAAATAATCATGGCCGAACCTTTTATCGGCAGCTTCTTTAAGATATCAAACATCAGTTTTGTTTTTGCCCTTTCCAGGCTCAAATTATCCAAAATTAAAATTAAATTTTTTCCCGCCTTGGCGGATAGCGCCATAAAAAGGGCCGATTTTTGCATTTTTTTATTAATTTTTTTCTGAAAAACTCTCTTTTTGGTCGGTCCGAAAGTTATTCCGCCATGACGCCATAAGGGAGAACGAATCGAGGCGTGCCTCGCTCTTCCCGTTCCTTTTTGACGCCAGGGCCTTTTCCCTCCACCCCTTACTTCTCCTCTCGTTTTCGTATGAGCGATCGCATTCCGGCGCGAAGCCGTCTGCGATACCGCCACCTGCCAAAGCAAATCGGAATTTATTTTTACATCAAAAATATCCTTCGGCAATAAGGTTGTCCCTACTTCTTTTCCTTCTTGATTATAAACGGTGACTTTCATATGGCGAGATTTTAATTTATTAAAATCGAAGCTCGAAATGATAATGTAATTATCATTGAGTAATTTAACCCTTAATCTCCAATAGCGTTCCTCTTCTTCCGGGCACCGCACCTTTTAACGCAAGCAAATTGTTTTCTTTGTCAACTTTGACAATTTTCATATTGCTTACGGTAACTCTTTCCGTTCCCATACGCCCCGCCATTTTTTTACCTTTGATCACTCTTTCCGGCATAGATGAACCGGTTGAACCGCCCGTCCTAAGCTCATGTTTCGTACCGTGAGTGGACGACAACCTTCCCTTGAATCCCCATCTCTTTACCACGCCCTGAAAACCCTTTCCCTTTGAAACGCCTGAAACTTTCACTTTATCCCCTTCCTGAAAAACCGAAACGTCCACCATATCGCCAAGAGCGAAGAGGACTTTGTCCTCTTCTTTACCTTCACTTCCTTCGGAAGCTCGGTCTTTGACAATTCTAAATTCTCTCAGATATTTGAATTCTTTCCCTTTTTCGGTTTTTTTTATCTTTTTTGTTTTCTTGACAAACCCGATTTGAAGAGCTTTGTATTTATCTTTTTCCTCGCTTTTTGTTTGAGTAATATAACAAGGCCCCGCCTCAACCAGGGTTATGGGAATAACTTTGCCTTTTTCGTCGAAAATCTGGCTCATTCCTATTTTTAATCCCAATATGAATTTCATAAGACACTAATCTATGCCGATTATGGCTGATTTATACTGATAATTTAAAACCGGGCAATAGCCCGGTTTTCATCCACGGCTATCAAAAATATTTTGTTTTTTAAAAATTGAATTTTAACATTTTAATTTTAGAACAAAATTTAAGATAGGTCAAAGAACATTCTGTTCTTTTTCACCCTTCGCTACGCTCGGGTAAGGTAAATAACTTTATCTACCCGAATCGCAATGAAGGGTGGAGAAGAATGAATATTCTTCGAGTACATTAATCAGTTAAATCAGTATTAATCAGCGTCTTACATTTTGATTTCAATATCCACGCCAGCCGGTAAATTCAAATTCATCAGAGCGTCAATTACTTTTTGATTGGGGTTGACGATGTCAATCAGTCTCTTATGAACTCTCATCTCGAATTGCTCCCTCGCGTCCTTGTGAACAAACGTTGACCTGTTCACGGTATATTTATGAGTTTCTGTGGGCAACGGAACCGGCCCCGAAACTTCGACTCCATAACGCAAAACGACGTCGACAATCTGACGGGCGCTGCTATCTATCACTTTGTGGTCGAATGCCCGCAGTTTTATGCGAATCTTCGGTTTTACTTCCGTTTCTTCAACTATTTTTTTTCTAATGGGCATCTTACAAGAACCTGATTTTTCTGTTTTTCCGTTATTTTATAATCCTTATCACCACTCCGGCTCCAACCGTTTTGCCTCCTTCTCTGATTGAAAATCTTTGCTTTTCTTCCATGGCAATGGGAGCCAATAATTTTATCGTCAAATTTATCGTGTCTCCCGGCATTACCATTTCCGTTCCTTCGGGCAGAATAACATCACCCGTTACATCCGTAGTTCTAAAATAAAATTGAGGCTTGTAACCCTTAAAAAAGGGTGTATGGCGGCCGCCTTCCTCCTTGGTTAAAATGTAGGTTTCGGCTTCGAATTCGGTATGAGGAGTGACGCTTCCGGGTTTAGCTAAAATCTGCCCCCTTTCCACCTGTTCTTTTTCCAAACCTCTCAGTAAAATTCCGACGTTATCTCCCGCTCTTCCTTCGTCCAGCATTTTGTTGAACATTTCAATACTGACGGCCGTTGTTTTTGACGTGGATTTAATGCCAACCAATTCCACTTCATCGTTGGGATGGACGACTCCTCTTTCGATTCTTCCCGTGGCTACCGTACCTCTTCCCGCAATAGAGAAAACGTCTTCTATCGCCATTAAGAAAGGTTTGTCTATCTCTCTGACGGGTTCGGGAATATAGGAATCAACGGCATCGAGTAATTCCAAAATCGGCTTTACGGCCGGATCATCGATTGATTTCGCCTCTATGGCTTTTAAAGCCGAACCCTTGATAATCGGAGTAGTGTCTCCCGGAAATTCATATTTCTTTAACAATTCTCTCACCTCCGATTCCACCAAATTAATAATTTCCGGGTCGTCAACGGCATCAACTTTGTTCAAAAAAACAACCAAAGCCGGCAGACCAACCTGCCTTGCCAATAAAATGTGTTCTCTGGTTTGGGGCATGGGGCCATCTGGAGCGGATACGACCAAAATGCCGCCGTCCATCTGAGCGGCTCCGGTAATCATATTTTTGACATAGTCGGCGTGGCCCGGACAATCTATGTGGGCATAGTGGCGCTTATCCGTTTCGTACTCAACATGAGAAACGGTAATTGTCAACCCTCTTGCTTTCTCTTCCGGAGACGCGTTAATGTCGTCGATCGTCCACTCTTTGGCCGCCAAACCCTTTAAGCGTAAAACGTGGGTAATTGCGGCGGTCAAAGTGCTTTTACCATGGGCAACGTGGCCGATGGTACCGATGTTTACGTGAGGTTTTCCTCTAACGAATTTTTCTTTTTCTGCCATATTTTTATTTGGGCGATGAAAATGAAGTTTTCATCTTTACCTTCGCTTCCCAAAGGAAGCTCGGTTATTAATTACTTTTTATACACCCTTCGCTTCGACTCGGGTGCCCGATATATTATATAATATTTATTTATTTAAAATTGTCAACTGTGGATTACCTTCTTTTGCCATCGATAATCTCTTGGGCGATATTCTGCGGCACTTCTTCGTAATGATTAAATTCCATTGTAAATGTTCCCCTGCCTTCGGTCAAGCTGCGCAAGGAGGTTGCATAACCGAACATTTCAGCTAATGATACTTTAGCATCAATTACTTTCGTTTGCAATCTGTCTTTGGCTTCTTCGATTTTTCCTCTTCTTGACGAAAGGTCTCCGATGACGTCGCCGAAAAATTCTTCGGGAGTAATCACTTCCAATTTCATAATCGGCTCCAATATTATGGGTTTTGCTTTCTTGCAGGCTGATTGAAAAGCCATTGAACCCGCAATCTTAAAGGCATTTTCCGAAGAGTCAACTTCATGGAAAGAACCGTCGTAAAGAGTTGCCAAAATATCAACCAGGGGGTAACCTGCCACCACTCCCTTATCCATCGCTTCTTTAACTCCTTTTCCGACCGCCGGAATGAATTCATGGGGGATAGTGCCTCCTTTAATTTCATTGACAAATTCAAATCCTTTTCCCCGCTCTTGAGGTTCAACTTTTAACCAAACGTGACCGTATTGACCGCGGCCGCCGGATTGATGAATATATTTTCCTTCGGCTTCGGCCATCTCTTTAATGGTTTCTTTATAAGCGACCTGGGGCCTGCCGACGTTGACGCCCACATTAAATTCTCTTTTCATTCTGTCTACAATAATTTCCAAATGCAATTCTCCCATGCCCGAAATTATAGTCTCCCCGGTTTCTAAATCGCTTTTCGTTTTAAAGGTAGGGTCTTCTTCGGCTAATTTTTTCAAAGCTATGCCCATTTTTTCCTGGTCGGCTTTTGTTTTCGGTTCAACTTTAATTCCGATTACCGGTTCCGGAAATATTATTTTCTCTAAAACTATGGGAGAATTTTCGTCGCATAAAGTATTGCCGGTAGATGTGTCTTTAAGGCCTACCGTGGACAAAATGTCGCCGGCAAATCCTTCTTCCAAGTCTTGTCTTTCGTCGGCATGCATTCTTAATATTCTGCCGATTCTTTCTTTTTCTCCGGTAACCGAATTCAAAACATAAGAACCCCTGGTCAAATGACCCGAATAAATTCGAAAGAAAGTCAGAGTGCCCACGAAGGGATCTGTCATAATCTTGAAAGCCAGAGCCGAAAGAGGCTCTTCATCCAAGGGCTTTCTTTCAATTTCTGTTCCGGTTTTGGGATCCGTGCCTTTTACCGGAAGCAAATCGGCGGGACTCGGCAAATAATAAACTATTGCATCGATGAGCGGCTGAACGCCTATTCTTTTAAAAAGAGAACCGAAAAAAACAGGGAATAATTTATTGGAAATCGTCGCCCTTCTTAATCCTTTTCTCAATTCTTCCAGAGATAATTCTTCTCCTCCAAGATATTTTTCCAGAAGAGCATGATCTTCGGCGGCAATTTTCTCCACCAGTCTTTTCCTCCATTTTTGCGCCTTTTCTTTCAACTCATCCGGAATATCTTCTTCTTTCATAATTTCTCCTTCCGTTCCTTCAAATCTTATTGTTTTCATTTTTAACAGATCAACTACGCCGGAAAATTTTTCTTCTTCTCCTATCGGCAACTGAACAGGAATGGCATCTGGCGTTAATCTTTTTGTGATGGAATCCAAGTTCACTTCAAGACTTGCGCCCATCTTGTCCATTTTATTGACAAAACAAATTCTCGGTACTTTAAATTGATCCGCCTGGCGCCAAACGGTTTCCGATTGAGACTGAACGCCCGCTCCCCCGTCGAACACGACGATTGCGCCGTCAAGAACTCTGAGCGATCTTTGAACTTCGGCGGTAAAATCAATGTGGCCGGGAGTATCAATAAGGTTTATCTGAAAATCTTCTCCATTAGCTTTCCAATAAGTGGTAGTGGCGGCAGCCATGATGGTCATTGCCCTTTCTTGCGACTGAACCATCCAATCCAAAGGAGTGGTCCCTTTTTCCAAGGTTCCGATTTTATGGACTTTTCCCGTATGATACAAAATGCAGGTACTCGTTGTCGTTTTACCTGCTGAGATATGAGCGATAATTCCTATATCTCTGACTTTTTCAATGGGATAAGGTCTGGGCATATCGAGATTACCAGGAAAAATGCGCGAAAGCCCTGTTGGCTTCCGCCATTCGATGAGTATCTTCTTTCTTTTTCACCGCCGTTCCCGCACTTTCCGAAGCCAAAATCAACTCCTCGGCCAGTTTTTCTCTCATCGGTTTTCCTTTTTTGGACTTAGCGGCCTTAATTATCCATCTTGTGGCCAAAGTTATCCCTCTCTCCCCCCTCACCTCTCTCGGCACCTGATAGGTTGCCCCTCCGACTCTTTTCGGTTTTACTTCCAGCACGGGAGCGGCATTGGTCAGAGCTTTTTTAAAAACCTCCAGGGGATCTTTTTTTGTTTTTTCTTTTATAATTTTAAAAGCTCCGTAAACTATTTTTCTGGCAATGGTTTTTTTCCCTTCTCTCATTATCTGGTTGACAAATTTGGCAACGTCAACGTTGTCGTAAACGAAATCCGGTTGAATTATTCTTTTTTCTTGTTTCTTTCTCGCCATATATCGAGTCCCGCTTTGCGGGACGAAGATGAAGAAGAGGATGAAGTCCTCTTCGCCTATTATTTTTTCTCTTTTTTAACTCCGTAGGCGCTTCTTTGCTTTTTTCTCCCCTCCACGCCTCCGGTATCCAATATTCCTCTTACTATGTGATATCTTACTCCCGGCAAATCTTTTACCCTTCCTCCCCTGATCAAAACTATCGAGTGTTCCTGCAGATTGTGGCCCTCTCCGGGAATGTAAGCCGTAACTTCCATGCCGTTGGTCAAACGGATCCTGGCGACTTTTCTCAGGGCCGAGTTCGGTTTTTTGGGAGTTACGGTAAAAACTTTCAAACAAACTCCTCTTTTGAACGGAGAAGAATATTTTTGGGGCCTGTTTTTTAAAACGTTAAAACCAAAAGTCAGGGCCGGCGTTTTGTGGGCTTTTTTTGTTTTTTTTCTTCCTTTTTTGATTAGTTGATGAATAGTTGGACACATAAATTAAAATATATCAGATGAACTTACAAAAGTCAACCATGTTAGAATTATGCGGCACCGATAATAAGATTAAAAATTATATTAACGATAGAAGTTAAAATATTAAAAAACGGCGGGAAGAAGAAAATAAGAAATATCAAAATAATAAATCCGAACTGTCCTAAAAATATTTTTGTCCTTTGCATTGAATCTGGTAAAAAAGTAAAAAGGACATGCGAACCGTCCAAGGGAGGAATGGGCACTAAATTAAATACGGCTAAAAGTATATTTATCGAAATAATAAAAGAGAAAACTGAATAGAGGGCTTCGGGAAAAAAGGGTAAAAAAGAAGAAAGGCGAAGAATTAGACCAAAAATTAAGGCAATAATTAAATTTGATCCTGGTCCGGCTATTGCTACTTTAAGAGAACCGTATTTTTGATCCCGAAAATTAAGCGGATTTACTGGTACGGGTTTTGCCCAACCAATTCCTCTGCCAGTTGTCAGAATCAACAAAATCGGCAGAAAAACTGAGCCTACGGGATCTAAATGTTTCAATGGGTTCAGGGTAAGCCGGCCCGCATATTTCGCCGTTGAGTCGCCCAGATAATTAGCTACCGTTCCATGAGACACTTCATGAATTATGATAGAAAAAATTAAAATTAAAATAAAAAATAATATTTCCATATTTCCATTATATTGTTAATCTTAGCAGATATTTTACAAAATTAAAATTTCTGATAAGATAGTCATATATGGCAAAACAATGCGCCCTTTGCGGCAAATCATCTCAAATGGTCTGGAAGTTGAAAAAACTTCGCGGAAAATACAATCCTACAAAAAAATCGAGAAAATATCCCAATCTGCAATGGGTCCGCTTGCCTTCCGGCAGTCAAAGAGATAAATCTCTTCTTCACCCTTCGCTACGCTCGGGCGAAAGAGTTAAGGCCTGCACTAAGTGCATCAAGGCAATGGCAAAAATAAAATAGCTACCTTGGCCCCGCACTAAATTTTCGGGCCATGGGATAATGGTAGTCCGCATCCTTGGGGTGGATGTAGCGGCGGTTCGATTCCGCCTGGCCCGACAACCGAAAATTAGTACGGGGTATAGGTGGTAGCAAAGCCCCGTACCGAGCTCCGCTCTGGTACTGGGTGGCCCGGGTTCAATTCCCGGCATCCCGACTCTTTTGACAATAACACCATCAAAAAAACTCACGATCGTGAGTTTTTTTGATGGCCCTGTTTTTTTTCTAGAAAATTTATCGGAAAAAATTCCAGGTGGGAATCCAAGCCCGCTTCCAAGGAAGCGGAGCATATCCGATTCCCGAAAAGAACTTTTGTACCAGAATTAACTAGAAAAAACAGAGCCAATTCTATTGTAGCTCTCAACGGAAAACCCTGTCAACCAACAATAAACAAAGCCCGAGGTTGTTTATTATTACAAATTTAAAGTATCGGTGATTTGCCTGATTAGGGAAACAACCACCGGAGGCGGAAGCAAACTGTAAGAAGGCGCACCCTTGTCATCCGAAACTATCCAGGGTTTCTCTTGAACCCGCACTTTTTTATTCTTGGCGTCCCATTGGTAATAATATTCCGGCGTAATTTCATAATCATCAAGGTATTCCTTGGCTTTGTTTTTAGGCACCGAATTTCTTAAAAAAACCTTGGGAATCCCGTAAAGGGAAAAGGCCTGCTCCAATAATTTTCCGTCTTTTTTCAGTCTTTCTTTTAAGGGCTTGATCCCGGCATCGTCTCCTTCTTTTCTAACCATTCTGACTTCCCTGCAACGGGGATTATCGCAGAGCAAATAAAATTCTTTTTTCTTGTCTTCATAGCCAACTTTTGAAGTCGGCAATAATTTAAAATTTCTTGAAGTTTGGCAAACCGGACAGATCAGCCTTGATTTTATCCTTTCGTCAATCACTTTTTCCGGAACGTTAATCAGAATAAAAAGATCTTTGTCGTCCCGGTAGCCGATCAAATCTCTGAAAAAGAGAGTAAAATTTATCTGGTCCAAATCTCTCGGGAAGCCGTCGATAAAAAGAGTTTTCTTTTTTCTCTCGCTGATTTCTTTTTTAACCAGGGCTAAAATTAATTCCGTCGGCAGCAATGTTTTCGTGCTTCTCTTTTCCAGGACCTGAATCAATTGTTTGACGGACAGCCATCCCCGGTAATTATTTTCCAAGAATTTGACGAGCTCTTTTCTTTTATTCCCGTCCTTCAATTCTTTATCAACCTCTCTGATCATGTCTCCGATTGAAAAATGGTCTATCCTTTCCGGGTCAACGATTTCGGAAAACATTTTGGAATAAGTTCCTTTCCCGGAATTTTTCTTTCCCAATAAATAAGCGACAAAGGTATTTCCTTCTTTCAGATATTTTCTAAGTTTCTTGATCTCTCCGCCCGCTTTCAGCTGAAAATATTTTTCCCGTTCTTTTGGATTATTTAAATCGAACCTTGGAGGCAAAGAGGAGGAAGTCCTCTTCTTCACCTTCGTCCCGCCGTTGCGGGACTCGGTATTAGAAGATGTTTTAGTTTTGCATAAAGGAAATTCCATAAGTTTTGTTATTAGAAATTATTTACCGAGCTTCGCGAAACGAAGGTGAAGATAAGGGTAAACCCGAGAGGTAAACTTCATCGACTATCAATTTTAAATTTTTTCCCGTCGGAGAAAATTTTAACATCGCCTTGAATATCCATTCTTAGAACAGTTATACCATATTTTTCCAGCGCTTCCAAGGTTTCCGGACTCGGGTGGCCGTATTTATTATCTTTGCCCGCGGAAATTACGGCGACTTCCGGCGAAACCTTTGCGATAAATTCTTCGGCCGACGACGTTTTGCTCCCATGGTGGCTTATTTTTAAAATGTCTGAATCGACATCAATCCCTCCTCCTTTTTCTAAAATTTCTTTTTCCGCTGATTTATAGATATCGCCCGGAAACAAAAAAGAGTTTTCCCCGAAAATCAATTTATTGACGATGGAAGTGTCGTTGCTGTCTTCAAAAATTTTTCCCTCCAAGCTCTCAAAAGGATATAAAATATCAATGTATTGATTAAGATTCTTTCCCGACAAATATATTTTTTGACCGGCCTTAGCAATAAATATGTTGGCTTTTTCTTCTTTCCCTTGTTCTTTTGCAATCAGCCTCTCCCATTCTTTGTAAGTTTCGGTGTCTCTGATTATTCCCGTCCACAAAATATTCTCAACTTCATAATTTTTTAAAACCTCGATGAGCCCCGTCAGATGATCGTTTTCCGGATGAGTAAGAATAATCAGATCAATCGTTCTGTCCCAAAAAGGCAAACTGCCGCCTAATTTTTCCAAAATGGCGGAATTCGGTCCCCCGTCAATCAGGATTTGGCGCCCTTCCGGAGTCAGGATAAGAATCGAATCGCCTTGTCCGACGTCAAAAAAAATAACTTCAAGAAAATTCTGTCGGGAAAAAGAATAAACCGCCAAATAAACCAAAATATCGGCGATAAACAGAACCGACATAATTCCGAAAACTAATTTTTTATTTTGAATCTGCATTTATTTACTATATCAAAAACAAACCCCCCACCACAATTATTGGTGAGGGGTGAAAGACTTCCGGAAATCCTAAATTACTGGGCTTTTCCCAAAATTCTGAACATTTTAGTTCCGCACTTAGGACAAGTCCCGGTCATCGCCCTTCTCTTTACTCCGCCCTTTCCTTTCATGGCAACCTCTTTTCCGCCAGAAATTTCCTGTTTCTTTTTGCATTTTACACAATATCCTTCCATAGTATTTTGATTTGATAAAGTTAAATTTTTCTAAAACCGAGTCCCGCAACGGCGGGACAAAGGTGAAGAAGAGGACTTCCTCCTCTTCGCCCATACCGACCTTTTCCACTCCGTTTAGATATTTCTATATCTAACTGAGTATAGCTTAATTCAGCTTAATTTAAGCGTAAATTTAAGTCAAGGGGCAAGTTTCCATTCATAATATATCTATAGATATGGAAGCGAAGCTGGAAAAGAGTGCGAAGCACTCTTTGACCCTTTAAAACTTATCCCCTTACCTCACAAATATCGAAATATCCTGCAATTTTTTCCTTAATTTCCAAAAGAAAATCTTTAGAATAAGGTTTTATCTTCTCGAATTTGGGATTAATCGTTTTTTCTGCCCGAAAATTCTGCAGAAAATATTTTTTTGCGGGTGCAATCGCTTTTGCAATCTTAATTATGTCTTCTTTCGTATGAATTGTCGGCACCACCGTCGTCTTGAACTCATAATCAATTCCGGAATTTTTAATTATTCCGATGCTTTTTTTTATTTTCTCCAAATCTGTCTTTACGCCGACTACCCTTTCATACTCTTGGCTTCTTAAAGACGCCTTGATGTCCATAGCCACGTAATCTAGTAATTTTTTCTTTATTAACTCTTTCAACATTTCGGGGTTGGAACCGTTGGTATCGAGCTTAACCCCGTACCCCAATTTTTTAATTTTTTTGACAAAATCGGGCAAATCTTTATTAAGCGTCGGCTCTCCGCCGCAAATGACCACCCCCTCGAGCAGCCCTTTTCTCTTTTTTAAAAAATCAAAAAATTCTTTTTCCGAAATTCTGGGCTGCGATTTGATTTTCTCGGGTAAAACCAGCTCCGAAGAATAGCAAAAAGGACAACGGAAATTGCATCCGATAAGAAAAACGGTACAAGCGACCCTTGCAGGATAATCGATAAGAGTGGATTTTTCTAAACCGCCGATTTCAATCATTTTACGGTTGCCGGCATTTTGAATTCTTTTCTGTCTTTGAATTCCTCCTGCTTGCCTTCGTTCCATTGCTGGACGGGTCTTAAATACCCCACAATTCTGGAATAAACTTCGCAGGGCTGTTTTATCGTGCATTGAGGGCAATAGAAATGTTCGCCGGCTATATAACCGTGGTTCGGACAGATTGAAAAAGTGGGGGTGAAAGTGATATAAGGAAGTTTGAAATTTTCAAAAATTCTTTTGATTGCGCTTTTTATCGTTTGGATGTCGGAAATCTTTTCTCCCAGAAATAAATGCAAAACCGTTCCCCCGTTATATTGGCACTGAATTTCATCTTGAAGTTTCAGCGCTTCAAAAATATCGCTGGTGAAATTTACCGGCAATTGGGTGGAATTAGTGTAATAGGGTGTTTTTTTGGTGCCCGCGGTAACGATTTCCGGATATTGCTCTCTATCTTTAAGAGCCAATCTGTAAGCCGTCGATTCGGCGGGCGTAGCTTCCAGATTATAAATGTTATTGGTGTCTTTCTGATATTGAACCAATTTCTTTCTCATAAATTCCATTATTTCCAAAGCGAAACTTCGGCCACGTCTCGAAGCTATGTTCTCGCCGATGAAATTCAGAAGGGCTTCGTTCATCCCGACCAGGCCTATTGTCGCGAAATGATTGGCATAATATCCGTCTCTGGCTTTTTTAATGTCTGCCAAATAAAATTTCGAATAAGGATACAGGCCTTTCGAAATGAAATTTTCAATGGTTTTTCTTTTGATTTCCAGGCTTTCTTTCGCCAGATCCATCATCTTCCCCAATCGGTCAAAAAAATCCTTTTTAGTTTTGGAGAGATAACCGATTCGCGGCATGTTTATCGTTACGACGCCGATGCTTCCCGTCTTGCTCCCCGAACCGAACAATCCCCCTCCTCCCCTGTTATAAAGTTCTTTCAGGTCCAATCTCAAACGACAACACATGCTTTTCACATCTTCCGGACTCATATCCGAATTGATGTAATTGGCAAAATAATTCGTTCCGTATTTTGCCGAGGCCTCGAAAATTCCATCAAAAGCGGGCTCTGACCAGGGAAAATCCTTGGTAATATTGATGGTTGGTATGGGAAAATGAAAAGGTCTGCCGAACCTGTCGCCTTCAAGCATTGTTTCATAAAAAGCCTTGTCTAAAATTTTCATTTCTTCCGCAAACTCCCCGTAGGTTTCCTTCTGGGGTTTTCCTCCGATAATGACCGGCTGTTTGGCAAACACTTCGGATGGTTTAAGATCCAAAGTGATATTTGAAAAAGGACACTGAAATCCCACCCGGGTGGGCACCGCCATATTAAACAAAAATTCCTGCAAGGACTGTTTCACTTGCTGATAATTCAAATTATCGTAGCGAATGAAAGGAGCCAATAACGTATCAAAGTTTGAAACGGCAACCGCTCCCGCAATTTCCCCCTGCAGAGTGTAAAGAAAATTTACCAGCTGCCCCAAAATCGCTCTGAAGTGTTTTGCCGGTTTTGTTTCAATTTTTCCGGGAACTCCGCGGAAACCTTTTAATAATAAATCGTAAAGATCCCAGCCTGCGCAATAGGGGCCCAAAGTATCAAGATTGTGCAAATGTAAATCTCCGGATTCGTTCGCTTCTCTGATTTCTTTCGGATAGATTTTACTTAACCAATATTTTTTAGTGATGTAAGAAACTGCGTAATGATTTAATCCCTGCAAGGAAAATGCCATGTTCGCGTTTTCCTGAACTTCCCAATCGAGTTTCTCCAAATATTGATCCATCCTGTCAACCGATTCTTCGGAAACCGTTTCCGCTTCCCTGATTCTTCTTCTCTGCTCCCGGTAAAGAATGTAAGCCTTGGCGGTTTCCACCAGGCCCTCCAGAACCAAAACCTCTTCCACGATGTCTTGGATTTGTTCAACGTTGGGAATTTCGTCTTTTTTAAATCTTCGGTTTAAAATTTGGACAGCTCTGGCGGAAATTTTTTTTGAACGGATGCCGTCGCCCTGACCCGAAGCGGTTATCGCTTTAAAAATAGCATTGGTAATTTTTATCTGGTCAAAATCAACAATCGTTCCGTCTCTTTTTTGAATTTTTGTTATTTTATTTGCCACCATACAGAAAAAAACTTAAGGTTAGTACATTTTATCTTGAAATAAAAACGGGGTCAAACTCAGTCAACCCCGATTATAATTTCGGTTTATCCACAGGGTAGTAGAACCCGCTGGTTCACTACCCTGTAGCCCCGTACCGTGCTTTGATCTGGTACGGGGCACACCCTTTATTTTATAAACAATCCGCAAAGACAGTGTCCGTTTTTTTCAATTTCTTCGAGATGATAAACGCAAGGACAAACGTTTTTTAAATCCTCTTCCTCGTTTTCCGTGACTCTTCTGCAGGGACAATATCTTTTTCCGTGTTTTTTTTCATTTTCCAGCAAACCCTTGATTATTCTTGCCGCGATTTCTTTATCGGGGTTTAATTTAAACCCGCGGCTCTTCGCGTACTCCGCATACTCCTTTATTAATTTCTCGGAATCTTCTGCCAATATGTTTTCCAACCATTCTTTGATAATTCCTTCCGGCCTCAGTCCGCTGAAACCCGAAACCTTTTTTCCATTTTTGAAAAGAATGATTGTAGGGATTACATTGATTCCGAATTTTTTGGCGATTACCGGAACCTCGTCGATATTCACTTTCGCCAAAATAAATTTCCCTTCCAAATCCTCGGATATCTTTTCCAAAATCGGCCGGAGAACCGAACAGGGAGCGCACCAAACGGCAAAAAAATCAACCAAAACCGGCTTTGAAGAATTTAAAATTTCTTTTTCAAAATTTTCATCAGTTAGTTTAAAAACCATAACAAAAATTTATTTTCTTCTTTTTCGATCACCGAGTCCCGCCACAGCGGAACGAAGGTAGAGAAGAAACAAAATTCTATTTTGTTTCTTCGATCGCTCCGTAGGGGCAAACTTTTTCTCCCCCGCATTTTTCAAGCTGAGCATCATCGATAACTTTTACTTTTCCGTCTTCCGTCAACTCCGTTCCGCCGGGACATTCTGTCACACAGAGACCGCAGCCGATGCATTTTTCTTTATTGATTTTATAAGACATATTCTTAATAATAATCTATTTGTTTTTTTAAGACCTTTTTATTTGATTTAACCGAACCCGGTAGTAGAAATTTGACGAAATTTTTCGGAGAAAAATTTAAATTCGCGAAGCGAGTCGAATTTTCACTACTGGGCGAACATTAAAAGCTGGGGCTTGAAAATCATCAATATTCCAAGAATGAAAATCAGGATTCCCGCCACCAAAGTCGAATACCTGTTATATTTATCGGAAAAATTGAAACGATTGAAGGTGAAAAAAGCAACGCCGAAAACTATAAAGTCATCGAGCATGTATAAAATATTATAACCGAGCAGATAAAGATAATATTGGATTCCGGTGATGTTTTGCAGGGCCAGAATCCGGGTATAAATGACGGGGAAACCGGCGGAACAGACAAACTCTATAAGATTTACTCCGAAAGCCAGAGCTATCACGCCCAAAACCATAGCGGGGACGGTTGTCGATTCCAATACCTTTTTCATTTTATCGACAAGTTTTATTTGAGATTTCGAATGTTCAATAACCTTGCAAACCCCGGGTTTCCAGGTGAAAAAGTCCTTGAACCGCAAAATCCCGAAAACAATCCCGAAAACTCCGATTAGAATCCTGGTTAAAAGGCCATATTCCACCGCCAAAAATACGTTTAACCAAGCGGTCATAAAAAGAAAATACAAAAGCCCTTCGGCGAAAATAAACGTTCCTCCGACCAGAGCTATTTTCTTTCTGGATTTGAGGGATATCAAAAGAGAAATCAAAATAACAAGAATCCACATTGCACAGGGATTAAAGCCGTCCAAAATTCCTATAACCAGCGTCAGCACCGGCAAAGACATTCTTGAAATGTCAACGCTGCCTATAAGCGGGATTTTGATTTTTTGGGGAACCACCGTTTTTTCTCCGGTCAAACACTGCTTCAGACAGCTTTCAATCTCTGCGCCGATTTGCTGGTTAAAGCCGACGAAATATTTGGTGGGGGTAAAGGTGACCGGCACCCATCCCTGTTCCGTTTCCGGCACTTTGTATTTTTCGAAAAAGTCTCTTAAAATTTTTTGATTTTCCGTGTTATAAATCACTTCATACTCTTTTATCTCGATTTCGGGATATTGTTCTTTTAAATTCTTTAAAAATTCTTTTTCTTCCTTGCAGTGAGGACAAATCTGGCTGTAAAAAAAATCAATCTCCGTTTTTTCCTGGGCGAAAACGGACGAAATGAAAACCGGAAAAAGATTGAAAAGGAAAATCAGAAAAATCTCTGCCAAAATTATTTTTTTTATGTTAAACATTGAGGTAAATTTTTAATTCATTGACCGAATTTTTGTTTACAAAAATGAAGGTGAAGATGAAAATTTCGTTTTCATCGCCGAAAATGTAAGCAAAGATATTTTTTCTAAAAATATCTTTTTAAAATTTTTCAAAATTGAAACATTTAAATGAATTTTTAATTCATTTAACATCGAAATAAATCTTTAAATTTACGAGAGGTTAGACGAATCGAAGATTCGGCGAACATATCCTTTATTTTACTACTAATTCGATTTTCAAGTAAAGTGCGCCTTACGGATAAAAAAAGGCGGTCGCAAACCATGGAACCGCCCCGAGGGAAGGAGAATCAAAGATTGATATTTAAAATTTCTTCGTAGTGCTTTCCCATTGAACCATTCAATTTTTCTTCGATCAAATCGATTTCCCTTCCTCCGTTAATGTTCAGCGCCTTTATAACGGCCTGGCTTCTATTTTTGAAATAAAGGACAAGCTTATCGTCCGTCCTCTCAAAACTCACGAGAAAGCATTCGTTCGGCTCAATTTTCTCATATTCCTCGCTGGGGCCTATCCGGGGAAGATGCTCATATTTTATGTTTTTGCTTTCTTTGATTTTCATCCTACCGAGTCCCGTAACGACGGGACGAAAGTGAAGAAGAGGACGAAGAAAAATGTTTCTTCTTTCGTCTCGCATTAACTCGACGGACGAAGTCCTCTTCGCCTACCTTAATAATACCGCAACCGCTTGACATCTCAAGGGGCGTTAAATATAATAATATTGACGAACAAGTCGAAACGTCTTAATTTAAATTTAATCTATTCGCATATGGCCTTCAAAAAATTTGATGACAGCCCGAAAAGAGATTTCCCTCCCAGAGAAATGATCAAGGGAGACTGGAAATGCGCCGATTGCGGAACGCCGATAACCGAACTCCCGTTTACTCCGGCGCCAGACAGACCAATCTATTGCAAAGAATGTTGGTCAAAAAGAAGAACTCAAAAATTCGGAACATAAATCAGAAACCAAGCCCCGCCTTCAGCG
>Ga0315284_10001752_pt1 | contig 30945 bp, 20 predicted proteins | sample YL17G09_16_MG_FD_203696 | JGI IMG/M metagenome (GOLD analysis project Ga0315284, IMG submission 203696) | Sediment microbial communities from Yellowstone Lake, YNP, Wyoming, USA - YL17G09_16 | ecosystem: Environmental > Aquatic > Freshwater > Lake > Sediment | place: USA: Wyoming | collected...
GCGTTCACGCTCTTCCCGAGCTTCTCCTCCAGGATCTTTTTGGAACCGGCAACCTCTTCGTCTAGGAAACGCTTATCCGAGCCCAGAAGCCAGAAATGGACTTTTGTGTGGCTGCCTATAGTGACAAGCCCTGAATCCGACATCTCCTTTATCTGTTCCCAACTCATGAACCCCGGAGAGTCGACATGGTTCACTACAATAAATATCGTGGCCGGGATATTGTACTTTTTCAAGATCGGATATGCGGCAGTGTAATTATTTTCGAACCCGTCATCAAGAGTCACGGCAATGGTCCTCGCCGGAGGTTTCGCTTTTCTTGAAATATAGGAAACGGCCTTCTCCAGCGTAACGACGTTGTAATGATTCTTATGCAAAAATTCCATCTGCCTGGCGAAGGTTTCCGGCGAAACGGAAAGTTTCGAACTCTTAGAATTTTGATCGATGGAATGGTACATCAGGATCGGCACTACGTAGGCGGTCTTGACATTTATGAATGCCACGAAAACCAATACCCCCGCGATAAGGACGCACACCGCCACTATTGTTATTTTTTTGACGCGTCCATTGCCACGCAGTTTCTTAGGCATTCAATACCTCTTTGTATAGATCTATAATTTTATCCGCCATCACATCGAGCGAAAATTTCTCGCGAACCCGCACCGTCGAATTCTGTCCTATCTCCTGCCTTAACCTTTCATCGCCGGCCAGCTTTACTATCGCGTCGCTCATCGCCTTCACGTTCCCCACCGGCACCAGGATGCCATATGACGGCGCACTTATTATATCCCGTATCCCGCCTATGTCGGACGCAATGCAAGGCACGCCTGCAGCCATCGCCTCCAACAATGCGATGCCGAGGCCTTCTTTCACAGAGGGGAATACGAATATATCCATGATCGACAGAAATCTCGCCGTATCGACATTGGACGATATGAAGAATACGGAGTTTCTTATGCCGGAGGCGCGGGCCAGATTTTCCAAGGCACCCCTCTCTTCTCCGTCGCCCACGATTAAACACTGCGCGTCCTGTCTTTTATCGATAACATCGGCCATCGCCTGGACCAGATACCTCTGCCCTTTGATCTGCGATAGCCGGCCTATAGTGCCTATCACCGGGCCTCTCCGAAGCCCCAATTCTTTCCTCACTGCGGCCTTTTCAGGTTCCGAATATTCATTCGAAAACCTGTCGGGATCCACTCCGCTATATATCGTTCTTATCCTGGCCCTATCCACCCCGAGATCGTCTTCGAGGTGCGCCGCCACCGCATCGCTTATTGCGATAACTTTAGCTCCCCAGGTGTCAAACAGCTTCCGCGACCTGACTTTAAAATAACCGTGGCAGGTGGTCACGTAAGGAACTTTTGCCATGCGGCAGGCAAAAAATGCCGCGACCTGCGAGACCCTCGTATGGGCGTGGACGATATCCACGCCTTCGTCCTTAATTATTTTTGCAAGAGCGAATATCGCCATTATCACTTTTGGGCCAAATTCAAACTTCGTCTTTATGTTCAGAAATATATGCGGGAGCCCGCGGAGCTTAAACTCGTCTTCGAGGTTGCCGCCGCTGGACGCCACTACGACCCTGACGCGCTTAGCCGAAAGTGTTTCCGATAAGGTCAGGATATAGTTCGCGATCCCGCCTATATTAACGTGCGTTGTTACCTGCAGGACTTTCAACTCGCCCTCTCCTATTTCAGGTACGGCTGTATCGCCGAAAAGACATCATCGACCGATATCTTCTTCATACAGATAAAATCCTTCGCGCATTTCGGGCTGTAGCACGGGCTGCATTTTACCTCGTCGTTCTTCGTTATTATTATGCAATCCCTGTTCGGCACCGCATGGCGCTCGGGGTTAGTCGGCCCGAACAGCGCTATGCAGGGCGTTCCGACGCTCGCGGCGATGTGCATCGGGCATGAGTCGGGCGTGACATATGCCTTTAAGCGTTTGATCAGGCCTGTCAGCTCCATCAGGCTCGTCTTTCCGGCCAGCACCAGCGGCTTCGATCTTGCAATCCTGGCGATCTGATTCGCAAAATCGACGTCGTTTTCGACGCCGGTGAGCACGGTGCGGACATTGAGTTCCTTGGCGAGGGTGTCGCATAATTCCGCTATGTGCGAGACGGGCCAATTCTTCGTGGCCCATCGGAAGGATGCCCTGACATTTATGCCGACGAGCCCCGCGGTCGGCTTCATCCAGCTGTCGGCCAGGAGCTTCTCCGCGCACTTTTCGTCCGCATCCGTCGGCCACAGCTCCAGGCATTTATCCTGCGGTTTTATGCCGGCCATCCTCAGGACCCTGAACTGGTGTTCTATGGGATCGAGGTGCGGCGCGTCGTCCCTCAGCCTCTTATTCAATAGAAAAGAAAGTTTTTTGTTGTCGTAACCGTATCTCGTCGGAGCGAGACTAAGTGCGGCCAATATATGGCTCTTCTTGTTATTCTGCAGGTCTATCACGATGTCGAAGCAGAATTTGCGCAAGTTCTTTCCCAGGCGCCACAGGCCCAGGATGCCCCGGTCCTTTCCTTCCAGGTCGCAGACTATCCTGTCGTTTATATACGGGCATCCGTCGAGCGCTTCCCTCGAGCGTATCCCGACGAGCACTTTTATATCGGCCCTCGGATATCTGGCGCGGATCGCGCGAAGCGACGGCACGCTCAATATCACGTCGCCGGCCGCGCTCATCTTTATCACGAGTATATTCTGGGTCGCGACCGCCTCTTCATAGACCGCCAGTGTCTTATCCATCATGCGGCCCAGATTGAAATGGGTCTCGACATGCTTCCTTGAGTCGACGGCGAGCCTCGAGCGCAGATCTTTATCTTGCGCGAGCAGCAGTATCTTCCCGGCCATCTCTTCCGGATCCTGCGGAGAGCACAAGAGGGCGGTCTTGCCGTCCTCGACGACGTCAACCACGCCGCCGACCTTCGTGGCGACCACCGGCACGCCCGAGGCCTGAGCCTCTATTATCACCCTGCCGAACGCCTCAGGTGTCGTGGTAGCGGAGACGAGCACATCGAGGCCTCTCATGACGCTCGGCACATCCTGAGTCGCCGGTAAAAACTGTATCGTGCTCTCCAGGCCCAGCCGCCTTATCAGGAGCTCGAGGTCCTCTTTATATTTAGGCTTGGGCGCCTCCCCGACTATCAGGCCCTTAAGTCGCGGCAGTTCGCGCCTCAATATCGATACGGCCTTTATGAAGTCGGCGTGCCCTTTTAACGGGGTTATCCTGGAGACCATCCCGACGACAAAGTGTTCGGAATGACGCGTCTGCGGATCCCTGAAAATAAAGCGGTCGAGATCGACGCCGCGCGGGATAAGGCGGATTCTGTCGCGCGGAACTCCGAAGGAGCTCACCATGTGCTTCGCCATTATATTGGAAGCGACTACCACATACTTGCCCCATCCCATCGCCTCGCTCATCAGGTGTTTCTTGTAATAACCGTGGGCGGTAGTTATGAACGCCCGGTTCGTGCTTTTGCACGCGAAGTACGCTATCAATGCAGGTACGCGGGAACGCGCATGGACGATATCGATATCCTCCCTGCGTATTATCTCGCGCACCTTGTTTATCATCACGATGATATTGATCAGTGATTTCTTGCCGACAGGCAGATTGTAGTGGCGCGCGCCTATAGCGTCGAGCTCTCTCACGAGCCTGCCGCCAGAGGAAACGGTGATCGCCTTGTGCCCCTTCGAGACGAGGTACCGCGCGAGGTCTATCGTCCCCGTCTCGACCCCGCCGACGTCCAGTGATGGTAGTATCTGCAGTATGTTCATAAAGTCATTCCGTAATAAATTTTTCGCAGCTCATGGAGGCATTTACTTTTGGGTGGTGCCTCCGATATAACCGATCCCACCAGTAAAATTTTTCACTCTCCGCCGGAGGAATCCTATGAGGGATTCGTGCCGAGCGGGGCGTAAAATTTCGAGCAGGTGCGAGAAATTTTCCCGCAGCGAAATTTTGCATGGCCAAAATTTCGCGTCCCGCGAGGCACAATCCCGAAATGGGATTCCTCACGAGACGAAAAATTTTACTCTCCCTATATTATTCGCCTGAGCGCCTCGTAGATGCGTTCCATGTCTTTCGGCGGATCTACCGGCCTCGCATCATTCCACGCTTTTTCCAGCACATTTGCCAGATTGGAAGACTCGGCGATCGTGACGTATCCTTCGTCCGCGAGGCTCTTCAGGGCGCGCTCATGTTTCGTCACAGCGTCATTCTTCTTGGAGAGCCTGAAGACGACCACCTTCCTGCCAGCGCTGATCGCCTCCGATATCATCGAGATCGATTCTTCCGAAACTACCGCGATCTTGCTCATCGCCAATATGCCTCCCACCGTAAAATCGAAATTCTTTTCATTCGCGATGACCAGGAATTTGCATCTCGGGTCGTTTTTCAGCCTGTTCTTTAAAATATTTTCGCATTCGGTCGATGTCCGCCTAGATGTCGTGACAAGCAGCGGCACAGCCGAGTGGTCACAGAATCTCGACACACCCTCGATCACCGAATTCATTATATCGCCCGTCAGCGTAAATTCAGGGTTATCGCCGCCCACAAATAACCCTACGGCGTCCTTTGCATCCAAATGCGCGCGGCTCTTCATACTCTCGGAATCGCGCCTGGTCTTCCCTTCGTCGATCAGGTTCGGCGCAAGCTCGGTAACCACCACATTCTTTGCCGTTCCCGGTTCGTCATGCCTTGGAATAATCGCCAGATTAAATCTCCGAAGTCTTAGCGCGCCGCCCGGCTTCATTATCACTATATTCTTCGCGTTATTCTCTTTCGACATGAATATGTTCACCGGCGCGAGGCTGGAGCCGCACGATATCACAAACTCCGAATACGTCTTCATAAGCGTGACGTAACTCTCTTCTTCGAGGCAGAGCTTCAGAAGCCCCATCCGGCCGTGACAGCGCCAGCTCGCAAATACGGCGCCTATCGAAAGGACGATGCGCGAGAATTTGCTCTTATATTTTACGTCGACAACGGTTATCCTTGTATCGCCGTCATTATATCCCTGGGTCAATCTCGCCCGCGCTAGCTCTCTTGCAACGGCCATAGACTGGTTCAGGTGCCCGGCCCGCCCGTCATTCAGGACGAGGACCGTTCTTACGGGCGTGGACTTCCATCTCTTGTGAAGCCACAGCCACTGGTCCGGGTATTTCCTTATATAGGTCTCCAGGAGTTTCGCGAATTTCTGCATATTCTCTTTTACGGCGTCCGGACCGGTATTGTCACGGAAGTCGATATACTCTTCGAGATAGACCTTGTGATACGGACCGCCGGTGCGCACGATCAGATTGGGCAATATCAATGAGTCGGTATGCCTGGCTATCTCGAACGGCCCGGAGTGATAAGATGTCGGCCTGCCGAAGAAATCTACGAAGATGCCGCTTTTGCCGGCGTCCTGGTCGGAGAGGATGCCTACGATATTCTTGCCGTGCAGCGCCTTCAACAGATTCTTAACGTCCATGCCCTTCCTGATGACCTTGCAGCCGTTAGATTCTCTAAGCCGGTTCAGGAGCTCGTTCAAGCGCTTCATCTTCTGCTCTCTCACCAGGACAAGTATCGGAAAGCCCACGACCGAGCTCACAAGGCTCGAGAGTTCCCAGTCGCCGAAGTGCGCGGTAAGAAGTATCGTGCCTCTTCCCGACTTCGCGGCGTTACGGATGCGCTCCATATTCACTATTTCAATATATCTGTCTACGTACTTACGATCGATCTTCGTCAGGTTCAATACCTCGACGAACGTCTGGACCATATTGCGGTAGACCGACTTTGTGATGCGGCGAAGCTCACGAGGGCTTTTCTCCGCGCCGAAAGCAGCCTTTAAATTTGCATAGGCGACGAGCCGCCTGTCTTTATTGACAAAGAAGGCGAGATCGCCCAGCCGTCTACCGAGCCAAAGGGAAACGCTGATCGGCACCACGCTCAATATTATATTGAGGACCCTAACGGCTATATAAGCGGCGTAATCTATCAACAAGAAGCTCCTTACCTTTTGTTATCTCCAGCTCTATCACCAAAGTCATTACGGTGTAACCGGCGAACGAGAGAGACATCCTGCGAAGCTTCACCTCGTCCTTCTCGGTCGTCAGAAGAAAGTCAAACGACCTTTCGCTACACCTCTTCACTATCCGCTCGGCGTCGGATTCTTTATAATTGTGATGGTCTCCGAAGATGATATGCTCTGCCACATCGGCGCCGAGGGAATGCGCGGTCTCTTCGAAGTGTCCGGGATCGCCTATGCTGGAAAGAAGGACGACCCTCTTAGAGTTCAGGAAATCGAGCGGATACTTTTTACGCGCCTTGTAATCGTAAAGACAGACCGGTTTATGCAGCGACTCCACAAATACGAGGCCGGGATTTATTTTTAGAAGCTCATCCTTTATATTTTCCAGGCCTGATATTCTTTTATCCACTTTCGTAAATACGATCACCGACGCCCTCCTGACGGCGTCTTTAGGTTCGCGCAATACGCCGCGCGGAAAGAGGCGGCCGTTACCGAACGGATCACCGGAATCGATCAGAACTATATCAATATTTCTCTGGAGCTCCCAATACTGAAAACCGTCGTCCAGGATCGCGGTATCGCTGCCGTATAACTTTATCGCCTTATGCGCGGACCTCACCCTGTCCTGGCCCACCAGTATCGGCGTATCGGGGAGCTTCCTCTTCAACATCGTCTGCTCGTCCCATCCGTACCCCCGGATCAATACCGTCACCGACTTGCGAAGATCCTCGCCCATAATGCTGACAAGTCTTATCACGAAAGGCGTCTTGCCGGTCCCGCCCAGAGTAAGGTTGCCGACGGAGATTATCCTGAGCGGCACCTTCTCAGACCTGAATATGCCGACATTATAAAAGAGCCGCCGCACCCCTAAACCGGCGCCGTAAACGAGCGAGGCCAGATACAATATAAATTTGATGGGCATAAATACGGGCGCGTCTCTTTTGTCGGTCATCAATGAGAGCATGAATTCACGCATTAGATGAACCTGCCTATATCGTTCAAGTTTTTCTCGGTCGCGCCTTGATTCTCGATGACCACTGCCTTCGCTGCCCTTCCAAGTTCGAGCCGCTTGTTTTTATCGGCAAAGAGATTGTAAAGGACTGGGCCGAGTTCGGCGCTGTTATTTACCCTTATCGCCGCACCCTTCGCCAGAAATGCCTCTGTGATCTTCTTAAAATTGAACATGTGGTAGCCGAACACTACAGGTTTCTCGTAAATGGCCGGTTCGATCGGGTTCTGCCCGCCGTGTTTTATCAGGCTGCCGCCGATGAAGACGACCGCGGCTATGGAGTAAAAGTCGCTCAGGCGACCAATTGTATCAAGAATATAGACTTTGGGGCCAGTAGCCAGTGTCCAGGGTCCAGATAAGTTAGATAGACGGATCGGGTCGAATCCGAATCTTTTGATTATTTCTTCAACCCGATCCACTCTCTCAATATGCCTTGGTGCGATCAAAAGCTTTAGAGTCGGGAATTTTTCTACCAGGTCTTTGAACGCGGCGATGATTGTCTCTTCCTCGCCTTCATGAGTGGAACCGGCAACAAGAAGTTCATCCGCCTCTCCCATTCCGAGCTCTCTTCTTATATTATCGCCAATCACCGGTGCCATTTTGGCCTGGACATCGAATTTCATGTTCCCAGTTACCTTGACCCGCTCATGTCTCGCGCCCAGTTCGATTACCCGCCCCGCATCAACCTTCGATTGCATGCAGAGCGCATTCATGTTCCTTAAGATTTTCCTTAAAAATTGCTTAACGATCTTATACTTACCGAAAGACCTGTCCGAGATCCTGCCGTTAATAAGTATCGCGGCTATCGCTCTTCGTTCTATCTCTTTAAGGAAGTTCGGCCATATTTCAGTCTCGACCATCACGTAGGCCTTCGGCCTAATGAGCTTTATGACTTTTTTTACAATGAACGAAAAGTCGAGAGGAAAATATATTACTATCGCGTCTTTCGCAAATATCTTTTTTGCAAGGTCATTTCCCGTTTTTGTTATTGTTGAAAATATTATCGTCCGCCCGGGAAACCTTGCTTTCAAGAGCGGAACAAAATCACGGCAGAGCGCTACCTCACCCACGCTCACCGCCTGTATCCATATCGCGTCCTTAGCCTGCGCAAGCGCATCGCGCTTCGCCTTATCATATCTGCCGAATCGCTCGAGAAAGTCTTTGTGCAGCTTTCCCTTAAAGACAAGGGTCGGCAAATAAAAGAGCGAGAATATGAAAAATCCTATGTCGTATAGCATGGCTCTCTATGCTCGCGGATGCGCTTTGTCGTAGACCGACTTCAGGCGCTCCATCGTAACGTGCGTATAAACTTGAGTCGTTGACAGATTCGCGTGGCCCAGCAACTCCTGCACACTGCGAAGGTCCGCGCCGCGGTCCAACAGATGCGTCGCGAACGAATGGCGAAGCGAATGCGGCGAGATGTGCTCCGCGACGCTCGTCCGGCTTATATACTTATCGAGGATGCGCCTGACGGATCTGTCGGTGAGGCGTGTGCCGTTTTTATTCAGGAATACCGCGTCCTTATCCTTTACCTTTACTTCCCCGTCGCGTTTCTCGAGGTATTTCCTCATAGCGCTGACCGCGGGCGAGCCTATCGGCACCATCCTCTCCTTCGAGCCCTTGCCGAATACTTTGATGACCTCACTTATGAAATCGACATCGTTCGTATCGAGTCCTACGAGTTCGCTCACGCGTATGCCGGCCGAATAGAGCGTCTCGAGAAGCGCCTTGTCCCGCAGTCCGAACACATCGTCCTCGGACGGGCTCTGGAGGAGCTTTGCGATCTTACCTTCATCCAGCACGACCGGTAATTTTTTGTCAAGCTTCGGCGTGGATAACGATGTGACGGGATTTGTCTTTATGTAGCCTTCCCTGAAGAGAAACCTGAAGAAACTGCGCAAGGATGCGAGCTTGCGCGCGATCGTCCTTTTCGAAAAGTTCTTCGTCCTCATCTCCGCAAGGAATCTTCTAAGAAGGAGATGGTCGACGGAGGCCGCATCTTTCTCTCCGAGGAACTGAGCGAAAGATTTCAGGTCTACGGTGTAGTTCGTTATCGTATGCGGCGACGAATTCTTCTCTCCCCGAAGATAGTTTATGAACTTCGCTATATATCTCTGCATCAGCTGACAGCTTCACCTTCCTTCTGACTGCCGGCCTCCTTGGACAGGACGCTTGTCCCAACATCGGGAAGCTTCGTCGAAGTGAACGTGCATTTCGGGTACTTCGAGCAGCCGTAGAATGCGCCCCGCGACGAACGCCTCTGGACGAGCTCACCACCGCACCCGTTCGGGCACTTGACGCCGCTCGTGATAGACTTAGCGGACTTACATGTCGGATAGTCGGAGCAGCTCAAAAATTTTCCGCGGCGTCCCCACTTTATTACCATCGGCTTCCCGCAAAGTTCGCATATCTGGTCCGTCGCGCCCACCTCTTTCTTAACATCCTTCATCTCGAGCTTCGCGCGCTCGACTGAATGTATGAACGGCGAATAGAACGCCTTCAATACCATGAGCCAGTCGGCCTCGCCCTCTTCTATTCCGTCGAGCTCGTCCTCCATCTTCGCGGTGAACGCGACATCGAGCACCTTCGGAAAATGCTTCATCAGAAGCCCCACGACGATTACCCCGAGCTCCGTCGGGTGGAAGTAACCGGACTCCCGCCTGACATAGTCTCTCGCCGTTATCGTCTGTATGATCGGCGCGTAGGTCGAAGGCCTGCCTATGCCGAGCTCTTCGAGCGCCTTTACGAGGCTCGCGTCCGAGTATCTTGGCGGCGGTTTCGTGAAGTGCTGTCCCGGGATGAGGTTTAAAAGATCGAGCGGCAGGCCTATGGAAAGCGCGGGCAATTTCGTCTTCGGCTCTTCGTCTTCGGCCTCTTGCTCTTTTTCGACCTCGTATACGGCCGTGTAACCGTCAAACACGACCTTCGTGTCTGTCGCCTTAAAGAGATGATCCCCCGCCTTTATGTCAACCGTCGTCTGTGAATACACGGCAGGCGTCATCTGGCTTGAGATGAAGCGGTTCCAGATCAGCTGGTACAGTCTCAGCTGATCATGTGAGAGATGATGCTTTACCGAGTCCGGGCTTCTTAACGGAAGCGTGGGCCGGATCGCCTCGTGAGCCTCCTGCGCCCCTTTTTTGGATTTGTATACATTCGGAATTTCGGGATAATATTTCTTACCGTACGTCTCGAGTATGTATTTTTTGGCATCGACTTGCGCATCCTTGGAGATCTTGACAGAGTCGGTCCTCATGTACGTTATAAGGCCGATAGCGCCTTCGTCGCCTATCTCAACACCCTCATAAAGCGTCTGCGCTATGTGCATCGTCCTCGCCCCGGAGAACCTGAGCTTATTGAACGCCTCCTGCTGCAGTTTGCTCGTGGTGAACGGCGGATACGGGTTCCTCTTCTTCTTCGTTTCGCGGATGTCGCTTACCACGAAATGCTCTTTCCTCAATGCCTCGAGCATCTTGTCGGCATCGTGCTTATGTTTAATAGAGACGGCGGCGCCCTTGTATTTTTCAAGTTTCGCGATGAATTTGTCTTTCGGATGGTCGGCCCTTCTCTTCAATTCCGCGATCATGTCCCAATATTCCTGTGGCCTGAACTTCTTTATCTCCTCCTCGCGCTCTGCTATGAGGCGAAGCGCGACCGATTGGACGCGGCCCGCGCTTAAGCCCCGGGCGACCTTCTTCCAGAGTATCGGGCTTATCGAGTAACCTACGATCCGGTCGAGGATCCTGCGCGCCTGCTGGGCATTTACGAGAGCCATGTTGATATCGCGCGGATGCTTGAATGCGGCGAGCACCGCGTCTTTGGTTATTTCGTCGAACTCGACCCTGTAGCATTTCTTGTGAGCGTCGGACAGCTGATTTTTGAGATGCCAGCTTATCGCCTCGCCCTCGCGGTCAGGGTCGGCCGCCAGATATATGGCGGTCTTATTTTTAGCGTCCTTCTTCAAGCTCGAGAGGTTCTTCTTCCTGTCGGACATCACAATATACTGGGGTTTAAAGTCATTTTCGACGTCCACGCCGAGCTTCGATTTCGGCAGGTCTATTATGTGGCCCATGCTCGCCACGACCTTATAATTTGAGCCCAGGAATTTGTTTATCGTCTTGGCCTTGGCCGGTGATTCGACTATTACGAGATTCTTCGCCATTGAATTCTCCTTTACCCCTTCTTCACGAACTGTTTTCCGGGCAGTTGAACAATCAGCTTCTTCAGCTCCAGATCGAGCAAGATCTTCGACGCCTTCGCCTGTTCGATCCCGGCCTTCTCTATCACTTCATCCACATACATCGGCTCGTCGGATAAATTCTTATAGATCTTGCGCTCATCCTCGGTCAATGAATTATAGATATATGCCTTCGTCTGCCTTGCTATTTTTCCATCGATCGCCTCGCGGCCTTCTGCTTTAGGCGGCGTTATTTCCTTGATGGATAATTCTTCCAGTATATCGTCAACCGATTGGATGAGGCATGCGCCGTCCCTGATGAGTTCGTTGGTGCCGGAGCTCGTCGTCGACGAGACCTTGCCCGGGACCGCGAATACCGTCCTGCCCTGCTCCGCCGCGAAGTTCGCGGTAATGAGCGCGCCCGAATCCTTCGCCGCCTCAACCACAACTACGCCGAGCGACAGGCCGCTTATTATGCGGTTACGCGCCGGAAATTGTCCCGGAAACGGCTCAACATCGTCTTCGTATTCCGTAATGACCGCGGCGGTCGCAGCGATCTCTTCATACATTTTTTTATTCTGAGGCGGGTAGATAAAGCCGTGACCGCTCCCCATGACCGCAATCGTCCTGCCTTTTGCCTTGAGAGCACCCCTGTGGCCGGCCGAGTCTATCCCGATCGCCATACCGCTAACGACCGTTACGCCTCGCACCGCAAGCTCAAATCCGAGTTTCTCAGCCGTCTCGAGTCCATAGATGGACGCTCGCCGCGAACCGACTATTGCTACCGCCATCTCATCGGACTCCAGCAACGTGCCATTAACATAGAGCTGTTTCGGCGGCGTATGTATATTCTTCAGATTCTTCGGATACTCCGCATCATCTATTGTAATTTTTCTAATTGCCATAATTCGCGTTCCCCATAGGGCTGATCGACCGGCAGGCGCCCTTTCGGCGGATTTTGCCCTCTAGGATTTTTAGTTTCCCTTATTTACAACCCTTATCTTGCCCTTATGCTTACCCTTCTTCAATATATTTAGTATTAGTGCCCATCTTGGCAAAATCATTTCGCCTCAAGGGCGACCTGCCGGTATCCGCCCTACCATTACGCGATTTATCCGGCATTTCTTCATCACCAGACGCCGATTCTCACGCCACCTCGTGGTGGCATTTAATAAAAACTTTAGTCTGTTAAATCCAACCAGTTGCAAGTTATTTACAATTCGTCTATTTGACGAGCCCTTTCCTCAGCGGATATCTTCTGGAAAAGAAGGTCATCAAAATAAAGATCTTTACCTTCTGGCTGCTTTATAGTAACCGTCTTTTGATTGAACCATGGAATATTAGGAATAGGAAGCATATGCTGCTGCCAGCTCAGCCTAAACGACCATGATTTAATCGGCAGATCTTCAAAAGTTTCCAGCGATTTTAGACTAATGTAATATTCGTTATTACCTTGTTTGATGCCGCAAACTCTTAGATCTGGTTCCAGCGGTCTTAGCAGTTTAAAAGAACTAGCTCGTCCCTCAAGATCGAGCATCACAGGAACAGTTGCTTTCAACCGAGGCGAGAATGGCACAAACTCAAAGGTTTTGCCGTCTTCTAAAGTAACGGTGGCTGTCACATCTTTTAACATGAGATCAATATTAGAAGTGGTCTGCAATTTCAGGATAGAAAGGCATTTTCCATTTTTATCGAGTGTATAATAAAACGAGGCCATCTTAAGTGTAATGCTAGGAAGGAATATTTTGTATAAGGAACAAAGAACTGCCAAAATACCAAGGACAGCAAGAATTGACGTGGCATTTTTAAATAGCAGTATTAATATTTTCACATTGCCCTCCATTTTGAAATTTTTCGCCTCATAAGAATGTGATGTGGCGATGTGGTTCGTAAGGACGTTACAATTTTTTATGGCTTGGTCCGCTGTAGTTATATAGCGGCGGCATAAAAAATTTTATCGAGCGAGGCCTTTCGCTGGAAAAGGCCGAGCGATCCGAACGAACCACTCGACACAGCACATTTAAGCTGCATCGAAAAATTTAAACTACATGAACCTTGATAATTGATTCCACCGCCGCGGAGGGACTACTTAAGGCCCGTCCTACCGCGGCGGTGCTAGCGAAATTTTTAAAGCTCTACCGGAGTATCCTTGGGATAGGTCACGGTGAATTCTATCGAGATTTCCTTCTTCTCTTTCGGCTTCAGATCCATCTCCCAGAGCATCACGCCCTGCTTATCCTGATAACCCTTCTTAGCAGGCTCAGGCACGATCTTCATGTCCTTGACTTCTATCTTGTCGGTCTTTGAGACAGGGACGCTGTCAAGCAGTTTTATCTTAATATTTTTATCCTTCATATTCTCGACCGTGATCTTGTAAGCAAGCTCACGTATGATGGTCAGACGCTCGATCTTTCCAAATAACATCTCCTGTGTCTTATCCTTTATCTTTTCTCTCTTTATGATGACGTCCCTGTCCGCGCCGAGATTGATCTCAAATTCTTCACCCGGCTTCTTCTCGGTCATCATGCTCTTCCCAACGAACCTGCCGCTGAAATATACACTCATGGGTGCTGCCAAAACTTCTTTACTTGAAGAAACGCGGCACGCGAGGAATGACTGAGAATTTACCTTAGGGACGGCATAGTAGTAGAAATTGCCGGTCAACTCTTTCGAGAAGACCGGTAATAGCGTCTCTTTGTCCTGCGATTCTATGTTGACCGCTTGCGGGAATGCGTACTCAAAAGATATCGGGAGCTCGGTGGAGACCGCCTGGACGAATTCAGCTTTTTCAACCACGTCAGCTGCCTGAGGAGCATAGGCTAGTTCAGCTCCTACCATTTGATCGCGAGCAGCTGCACCGCGCATCGCGCTTTTCATCAGCACTTTATTATCGTACATAACGGGTGCCGGCCTTCTCTGCACATCCAGTATCCAGCTCGAGGCTTCCGGAAGCCCTGCCGTATGCAGCGGAAGCACGTTGGAAAGTGATAACTTTACACCCTTCCAGTCCTCACCGGTGACCTGAGTGATCCTGGCGAACATTGTAAGGTTGACCGTCTTAAGATCGGGTGAGACATCCACTTTATAGAATGGCTGCCAGCTTGCGTTATAGGCGAGATAGCTTGCCTGAATGCGTAAGGCTTGCTCTTTTTTGGAATCGAATAATATCTCTATCGTATTCTTTGCCTTCTGCCCGCGCCTTTGCATCATGCCGAGGTCTCTGCGAACAACGTCGATCTCCTCATTGATCGCGGTTATCTTATCGGCAAGCGCTTCTTTATCCTTATTTATGCTCGTGTAGTTCGTTCCGAGAAATGTCATCGTCTTTTCAAGGTCTTCAGGCTTAGGAAATGTGGTCTTCATGTCCTGAGGCACCTGCACCTTTGCAAAATCTATCAGCGAACTTAAATACTTTTCCTTCTTTTGCAGAACATCGGTTTCGTTATTATAAGAGACTTTAGTCTTCTCCAGATCTTCGAGCTTCTTTTCGAGCGCTCTGATCTGCTCGGTAGGCGCTTCCGCGAGATTTACAACTTTACACTGAACGCTGTATATGTCGCCATCGCCGAATACGTTCGCCTGGACCGAATCTTTGTCTATATTAAAAGCCTTTACATCTATCGAGAGTTTCTGAAGGCCCTGCCCGACTTTGTCTTGTGCCTCAACCTGGACAAGCGCCTGGTCAGTAAATAGCACGACTTCTTTTATCTGTGAAGGAATTGGCACTTCTTCTGCAAACACCGCCGCTGCCGCAAGCACTGAAACGAACGCTAACGCTATTGCGCATGCTTTCATATAACCCCCCTTTGTTATTTTTTCTTGTTTACAATCAGACCGAACAGCGTCCAACTGCCGATGATGACTACAAATGTCAGGCTGACCGCGTTCAGGATGACGAGCTTGCGCGTGATCGCTTCCTTCTCCCGCCTGAAGATATCGAGTATGTAATCTTCTTCCGAGGACGTCCTGAGGGCGTTGCCGGTCTTTATCTTCTTCATCAGCATCGTCGTCGCCTTATCGTTGAGCGATGCCGCCTTCCGTATCAAAGGCAGGCCGATGATGCCGTAGTTGAAAGCGAGGATTATGAGCAGTGTCGCCCCGGTCCAGAGCCGCGCTTTTCTTGTCATAATAACCCCTCTCACCTTGCTACTTGCTACTTGCTACTTGCTACTATTTCTACAATCTTCTCCACGACTTGTCTGACTGTTAATTTTCCTGTATCAATACAATGGTCGCACCTAGCATATAGCGGCGCCCTCTTGGCGATCAGCGTCCTTATCTTCAACTTCGGGTCCTCGACGTTAAGGAGCGGCCTGTGCTTGTACTTCTTCGTCCGCCCCATTATGACATCTTCGTCCGCGGTAAGGCATATCACGATGCCATTAGATTTCAGGTTGGCCAGGTTCTCTTCCCTTATGACGACGCCGCCGCCCGCATCTATTACGAGCCCCTCTTTATCTGAAAGTTCGCGCACCACAACGCTTTCGACGCCGCGGAAATAGTCCTCGCCCTCTTTCGTGAATATCTCATTTATCGTCCGTTTCTCGCGCTTCTCTATCTCCCCGTCGGTCGAGACATACTGAAGCCCGAGCTGGTTCGCTAATCTAGTCGCGATCGTCGTCTTGCCGGTGCCCATAAAGCCGATGAGAACAATGTTACGCATAAGTAACCATTAGGGATATGGGTTACGGGGTACGGGATACGTTACCCGTTACCCATACCCCGTTACCCTTTTTTAGAATCTTTTAATCTGACTCAAATATCCTTTATAATTTCTGCGCATCTCGGAAATAGAATCCCCGCCGAACTTCGTGAGAATCGCATTCGCTATCTCGATAGCGACCACCGCCTCGCCTATCACGCCCGCGGCCGGGACCGCGCAAACATCAGAGCGCTCAACGCTGCCGTGGACGCACTTTTTCGACTTTATGTTGACGCTCGCGAGCGGTTTTCGCAATGTAGAGATCGGTTTCATCGCGGCGTGGACCCTTATGTCTTCGCCGTTCGTCATCCCGCCTTCGATGCCGCCCGCATGGTTTGTCTTGCGGAAGAACCCTTCCTTCTTCGAATAGAATATCTCGTCGTGCGCCATCGAGCCGCGGACGGAGGCAAGTTCAAGACCTGCGCCGAAACCCACCGCCTTCACCGCCTGTATCGACATCAGCGCACCTGCTATTATCCCGTCAAGCCTTCTGTCCGCCTGCGCGTAACTGCCGAGCCCCGGCGGCACGCCGTTGACGATAACTTCAAATACTCCTCCGAGCGTATCGCCTTCAAGACCAGCCCTGTCGATCTCTTTGCACATCAGACCTGAGGCCGCGCGGTCCGCGCATCGGACCGGTGATTTCTCCGACAATGTGACTATCTGGCTGAACCCCAATCCTTTGTGTATCGATTCGATCCTGCCGATAACCATGACGTGGCTCGTAACGCGAATATCGAATTCCGCCAGTAACATTTTACAAAGCGCCCCGACGCCCACCCTCGCGACAGTTTCGCGTGCGCTCGCGCGCTCCAGCACATCCCTGACATCTTTTGAATCGTATTTCAACACGCCGGCCAGGTCCGCGTGTCCCGGGCGCGGATCCAGGACTATCGGCAGCCGGTCTATGGAATTATCGACATTCTTCACCATTATGGCAATGGGGCTCCCGATCGTCTTCGAACGCCGCAATCCAGACAGAATTTGCGCCGTATCGCGCTCGATCTTCATCCGAGCGCCGCGGCCGTAGCCGGCCATCCGCCTGCATAACTCTTCGTCTATCGCTGACTTATCGATCTCGAGCCCTGCCGGCATGCCTTCGAGTATCGCGAGCATGCATTGTCCGTGCGATTCGCCGCTGGTCAGATATCTAAGCATAACTGCCTCCTTAGTATAAATTCGAAGCACGAAATCCGAAATACGAAACAAATTCTGATTTTCGAAATTCGAATTTCGGATTTGTTTCGAATTTCGATATTCGTATTTCGTATTTAACCTCAAAACAATCCTCCAAAAAACAGCCCCAATATCCTATTCCCGAAAAACATCGCGACTATCGCCGCGAGCGACAGGAACGGCCCGTAAGGAATTATCTCCCGCCCATCGCGCATCTTTAAAATTATTCCCGGCACTGCGCCGAAGAACGGCGCTATGAAAAATGCAAGCATAACGAGCTTCAACCCCAAAAATGAGCCGATCATCGCCATCAGCTTTACGTCGCCGCCGCCCATCGCCTCTTTCTTGAACGCGAATTTGCCGAATACGCCCAAAAGATAGATGCTCCCGCCGCCCGCGAAGGCACCGACGAGCGAGGTCAGGAGCCCCCGCAGCCTCGAGGCCTCCGTCATGATGGACGGGAATAGAAATGCGAGGACGAGCCCCACCACGATACCGCCGAGCGATATCTCGTCCGGTATTTCCTGCATCTTAAAATCGATGAACGTTGCGACTATCAGTCCGCATACAAGGACGGAATACGCCAAGAACTTCGGCGTAATGCCGAATCCTAAAAAAAGCGCCGTCAGCAAAATAGCTGTCAATGATTCAACGAGCGGATACCTGTAAGATATCTTCGTCTTGCAGAATCTGCATCTGCCGAGAAGGAGGAGATAGCTTATCACCGGGATATTGTCGCACCACAGGATGTCTTTCTTGCAATGCGAACAATGCGATGCCGGCACTACGATCGATTCGTTCTTAGGCATCCTGCATATGCAGACATTCAGGAAGCTGCCGACCACCAGCCCGAAGACAAAGACGATAAATGCCACCAAGACCGTCATGACTGCCCCTTCAACGCCTCTTTAAGCGCCTTCCGCATTACGTTTACTGGCGCTTTCGCTCCCGTCCATATCTCAAAAGCTATCGCGCCCTGGTATAGAAGCATCCCGAGCCCCGTGACCGCATGGAGCTTCAACGCGTTCGCGCGCCTGACAAGCTCCGTGAACGCTCGGTTGTAGACGAGATCGTAAACACTTAAGCCCGGATGCAGGAGCGTCGCGTCTATCGGTAAAGGATCCGACTCTTCCATCCCTATCGGGGTCGCGTTAACGAGAAGCTCGCTCTCTTCGAGCTTCTCTCCTATATCCTTTGAGCCGACGATCTCGAGCCGGTTTTCATCAAAGTACTCGCCGTAATGTTTTTTAAGCCCGTCGGTCTTCGACTTGTCAATATCCGAGACGAATATCTTCTTAGGGGAGTTGCCGAGATACATGATGGCCGCATGCGAGGCCCCGCCCGCGCCGAGCACGAATATCTTCTTCCCTTCCGGCTCGAACTTCAGATCCTCGACGAGCGATCTGTAAAAGCCCGGCCCGTCCGTATTGTAGCCGCGAAGGGATCCGTCCCCTGCAATATTTATCGTATTGACGGCACCACACCGCTCGGCATTCGCGTCGAGAGAGTCCTTGCGCTCGAGATACTCCTTCGCCTTTATCTTGTGGGGGATGGTGACGTTAAGGCCGGATATCTGTCTCGAAGCAGCTACTTTAAGGAAGCTCTCCAGCCTCTCAGGCTCGACATCGTAGAGTAGATATTCGGCGTCTATCCCTAGCTCCCGGAATGCCGCATTCTGCATGGCGGGTGAAAGCGAATGCCTTACCGGATGGCCGATTATTCCATATTTGAGTTTCATATGCCTACCTCATACCATTGCATATGGAACCATCTGAATAAAATTGAGTTGGGTTTTGTCATTAAGACGTGCTGCTCTTATAGACGAGTTTATTGACGGCGCTTAAATACGCCTTAATGCTCGCCTCGATGATATCGGTCGAGGCGCCGCGGCCGGATACGACACTGCCTTTGGACAGTATCTTCACCGATACCTCGCCCAGCGCGTCCTTGCCGCTCGTGACAGACCTTATCTGGTAATCGAGGAGCGAGCCGGCCATGCCGGTGATCTTATCGATCGCTTTATAGCAGGCGTCTACGGGCCCGTCCCCGGTAGAAGAGGCCTCTGTCGTCTCGTTGTTCAGTCTCAACTTTATGCTCGCGGTCGGCTTGACCTGGTCGCCCGACGCTATGTAGAAATGGGCCAGGCGGAATTTTTCCGGTATCCTCGATATCTCTTCGTCAACTATCGTCTCGAGGTCCTCATCGAATACCTCTTTCTTCTTGTCCGCGAGCACCTTGAACCGGTCGAACGCCTTGTCGATCTGCTCGCCCTTCAGGGCAAATCCCAGTTTCTTTAATCTTTCGGCAAACGCGTGCCTTCCGGAATGCCTGCCCAGGACGAGGCGCGTCTCCTCGAAGCCGACGTCTTCCGGCCTCATTATCTCGTATGTGATCCGCTCCTTCAATATCCCGTCCTGATGGATGCCGGCTTCGTGGCTGAACGCGTTCGAGCCTATTATGGCTTTATTCGGCTGGACGATCATGCCCGTCAATTTGGAAACCAGGCGGCTCGTCTTATAGAGCTCTTTCGTATTTACGCCGGTCGTGAGGCCTTTAAATATGTCGCTCCTCGTCTTGATCGCCATGACGATCTCTTCCAGGGAAGCGTTCCCCGCCCTCTCGCCCAGGCCGTTAATCGTGCACTCGACCTGCCCGGCGCCGTTCAATACCGCCGCCAGGGAATTGGACACGGCCAGCCCCAAGTCGTTATGGCAATGGACGGATATTACGCACTTGCCGATGTTCGGGACATTGTTCTTTATTCCTCTGATCAATTCAGCAAATTCGAAAGGCGTCGTGTAGCCGACCGTGTCGGGTATATTTACCGTCTTCGCCCCTGCCGCTATCACTGCCTCGACGACCTTGTAGAGGAACGCTTTTTCCGTCCTGGAGGCATCTTCGGGCGAGAACTCGATGTCGGCGCACTTGCGATGAGCGTACTTGACGCTCGCGACCGCAAGTTTCAGTATCTCGTCTTCGGCCTTCCTCAATTTGTACTTCATATGTATCTTGGAAGTGGCCAGGAACACGTGGATACGCGATCGCTTCGAATACTTGACGGCGTTGTAAGACGCATCGATGTCTTTCTCAATGGCGCGCGCGAGGCCGCATATAACTGGCCCCTTGACCGATTTCGCGACGGCCTTCACCGACTCGAAATCGCCCGGGCTCGATATCGGGAATCCCGCCTCAATGACGTCGACGCCCAGGATGGCCAGCTGCCTGGCTATCTCGAGCTTCTCATTTATATTGAGGCTCGCTCCCGGCGACTGCTCTCCGTCCCTTAACGTTGTGTCGAATATTATTATTTTTCCATCCATGGCATCATTTTTCTTAAGTCCGCCCCCACCTTTTCGATCGGATGAGCGCACTCTTTGTCCAGTATACCTTTATAGTTAGGCCTGCCCGCCTCGTTCTCTCTTATCCACTCGCGCGCAAACTTGCCACTCTTTATCTCTTTCAGCATCTTCTGCATCACCTTGCGCGTCCTGTCGGTGATGATCTTCTTGCCGCGCGTGATATCTCCATAGCACGCCGTGTTCGAGACCCTGCACCTCATACCGCTTATTCCGTATTGCTGGATGAGGTCGGTGATCAGCTTCAACTCGTGCAGCACTTCGAAGTACGCTATCTCCGGCTGGTAACCCGCCCCGACGAGCGTGTCGAATCCGGCCTTGATCAGCTCCGTCGCGCCGCCACAAAGGACGGCCTGCTCTCCGAAGAGGTCCGTCTCGGTCTCCTCGTCGAACGTCGTCTCGATGACGCCGGCGCGCGTGCCGCCTATACCTTTGGCGTACGCGAGCGCAATATCTTTGGCCTTCCCCGTCGCGTCCTGATAGACGGCCACGAGGCACGGAACGCCCTTACCCTCTTCGTACATCTTGCGCACGAGTGCCCCCGGCCCCTTGGGAGCGACCATGATGACGTCGATCTTCTTCGAAGGCTTTATCTGTTTAAACCTTATATTGAACCCGTGCGAGAATAGTAACGCCTTGCCTTTCGTCATATTCTCGGCGATCTCATTCTTATAAACCTTCGCTTGTACATGGTCTTCGGTCAATATCTGGACGATCTGGCCTTGAGCTGACGCCTCTTTTGCCGAAATGGGATTGAAACCGTCCGCTTTTGCAGTCTCAAAATTCTTCGTCCCGGGAAGCTCGCTCACGATAACGTCGAGGCCGGAATCTCTTAAGTTCAAACTCTGCCCGCGCCCCTGTATGCCGTATCCGATGACGGCGATCTTTTTGCCTTTCAGTAAACCCAGGTCAGCATCTTTGTCGTAATAGATCTTTGCCATTTCTTATTACCCCTTTCTTTTTGACTTTAAATTCGAAATTCTAAATCCGAAATACGAAACAAATTCTAATTTTCGAAATTCGAATTTCGTGCTTGTTTCGGATTTCGATATTCGGATTTCGTATTTATCATTTTTCCTACTCGTTCACCTCAGGTTTTCCCTCAACCTTGAGTCCTTTGTCCTCCGTCCGCATCGCGACCCTTCCCGTCCTCACGACCTCGAGGATCCCGAAGGGGCGCAAAAGCTCGAGGAGCGCCTTTATCTTCGTGTGGTCGCCGGTCACCGCGACGCTTATCGAGTGCGTTCCGGCATTCTCTATTATCCCGCCTATCGACTCTATCGCCTCCAGTACCTCTTTCCTGGTCTTAGGCGTGACCGAGACCTTGACGAGCATCAGCTCGCGGTCTAAAAATGCGCCCTTATTAAAGTCAACGACCTTTATGACGTCGATCAGTTTATTGAGCTGCTTCTTTATCTGCTCGAGCGTCTTCTCGTCGCCGTCAACGACTATCGTCATCCTGGAGACGGTCGGGTCCTCCGTCTCGCCGACTGCGAGCGAGCTTATATTGAATCCGCGCGCGCTGAACAGCCCCGATATGCGCGCGAGAACACCGAATTTGTTTTCGACTAAGACTGAGATTGTATGCTTCACGCCAAACCTCCGCCCAGCATTTTGTTAATCGCTTCCCCAGCCGGCACCATCGGATAGACGTTCTCTTCTTCCTCAACATGAAAATCGAGGAAGACGCAATTATCAGTCGCAAGCGCGCGATCAATGGCAGGCCGCACTTCCTCTTTTTTAGTCACCCGTATCCCGACGGCTCCATAACTCTCGGCCAGTTTCACGAAATCGGGGCATGTCCCGCCCAGGCACGTATATGAGTAGCGTTTCTTGTAAAAAAGTTCCTGCCACTGCCTGACCATTCCGAGGTAGCCGTTATTCAATATCGCGACCTTGACGGGCAGTTTATTGATGACCGCCGTCGCGAGCTCCTGTATATTCATCTGGATCGAGCCGTCGCCCGCGATGTCAAAGACCGTGGCTTTCGGCTTGCCGAACTGCGCGCCGATAGCCGCGGGGAAACCGTAGCCCATCGTCCCGAGCCCGCCGGACGATATCATCGTGCGCGGCTTAGTGAACTTATAGAATTGCGCCGCCCACATCTGGTGCTGTCCGACCTCGGTGCAGATTATGGCTTCGCCTTTCGTGGCGCGCCAGATCTCTTCCAGGACATACTGAGGTTTGATCTTGCCGTTATCCTTATATTTTAAAGGGTGCTTCACCTTCCAGTCCTTGACCGTCTTCAGCCAATCTTTCGTGTCGGGCTTCTTCACGGCCTTCACGAGATCCTTCAATATCGTCTTCGCGTCCCCGACTATCGGGATATCGACAGCGACGGATTTCGAAACGCTCGCCGGATCGATATCGATGTGGATGACCTTGGCGTGCGGGGCAAATGTGTCGACCTTCCCCGTAACCCTGTCGTCGAACCTCGCGCCGACAGCTATGATGAGGTCAGATTCCATTATCGCGTGGTTCGCGTAAGCGGTGCCGTGCATGCCGAGCATGCCGAGCGACAGTTCGTTATCCTGGGGGAATGCGCCAAGCCCGAGAAGCGTCATCGTCACCGGAATATCATTATCGATAGCAAGCTTGCGGACCTCTTCCGAGGCGTCTGAGATTATGACGCCGCCGCCCACATATAGTATCGGCCGTTTCGCCTCCGATATTGCCTTGGCCGCGCGTTTGATCTGGCCCGGATGACCTTCATAAGTCGGTTTGTAACCGCGTATATCCACTTTTTCCGGATAGACGAACTCCGTCTCCTTCATCTGGATATCAGACGGAAGATCGATAAGCACAGGCCCCGGCCTCCCCGTAGATGCGATATGGAACGCCTCTTTTATGATCCGGGCGAGGTCATTGACATCCTCGACCAGATAATTATGCTTCGTTATCGGCCTCGTAATGCCTGTGATATCGGCTTCCTGGAACGAATCGTTACCTATCAGGAACGTCTTGACCTGGCCCGTGATAGCGACCATCGGGATCGAATCCATGTAAGCCGTCGCAATGCCTGTGACGAGGTTCGTGGCTCCCGGGCCGGAGGTGGCCAGGCAGACTCCGACCTTGCCCGTCGCGCGCGCGTAGCCGTCAGCCGCATGCGCAGCCGCCTGCTCGTGGCGCGTCAGGATGAGTTTTAGCGGCGCATCATAGAGCGCGTCGAAAATGGGCAGGACCTGGCCTCCGGGATAGCCGAATATTATCTCGACCCCCTCTTTTCTCAAGCCCTCTATGAGTATTCTTGCACCAGTCAGCTTCATGCCTTCAACACCGCTCCTTCACTGGCCGAAGAAACCACTTTCGCATAACGCGCTAAGTATCCTTCGCGCTCTTTCGGCTCCGGAGCCCTCCACGTTGACAATCTATTCTTTATCTCATCCTCGCTGACCAGAAGTTCCAGCTTCCTGGCCGGAATGTCTATCTGTATCTGGTCGCCGTCATGGACGATCGCTATTACGCCGCCGCACCAAGCCTCAGGCGAAATATGGCCGATGCATGGCCCTTGCGTCCCGCCCGAGAAACGGCCGTCAGTAATCAATGCAACGTCATTGGCTAGCCCCATGCCGACGATCGCCGCGGTCGGAGAGAGCATCTCCCTCATCCCGGGGCCGCCCTTCGGCCCTTCGTAACGTATGACGATGCAATCGCCCTTCCTTATCTTCCCGGCCATGATCGTCGTCATCGCCGCTTCCTCGGAATCGAAGACGCGGCACACGCCCTTAAACTTCATCATCGCATCGGAAACCGCGGTCTGTTTTACAACCGAGCCCTCGGGCGAGAGATTGCCCTTCAGGACCGCGATGCCGCCCTCTTTATGATACGCGTTCTTGTAGTCGCGGATGACGTTCTCGTCCAGGATCTGGGCGTCGTTCGCGATCTGGCTTATCGTCTTTGCACTGCAGGTCATGATATCGCTAAGCTGATTCTTCATCCGCCTCATGATGGCCGGAATGCCGCCCGCCGATTCCAGGTCTTCCATGAAATGCTCACCGCCCGGTAGAATATTCGCGATATGCGGCGTATGGCGCGAGATCTCGTCGAACATCTCGATCGGAATATCGATGCCGAACTCTTTCGCGACCGCCATTATGTGCAAAACCGTATTTGTGGATCCGCCGAGCGCCATGTCGATCTTAATGGCATTTTCGAACGCCTCTTTCCTGCAAAGAGTCCGGGGCAGGATATTGCGGCGGACCAGGTTCACGATCCGCTCGCCTGACTCCTGCGCTATCCTATCCTTCTTCGCCGACACGGCGAGTGCTGTCGCGCATCCCGGCACACTCATCCCCATCGCCTCGGTCACGCACGCCATTGAGTTTGCAGTGTAGAGTCCCTGGCACGCACCCGCGCCCGGGCACGCGCACATCTCCAGTGCGTTCAATTCGTCTTGCGAAATGTCGCCCTTCTTGAACCTACCGACTGCTTCGAACGTATCTTTGACCAAAGAGAGCCTGCGGCCGCGTAAATTCCCGCTCATCATCGGCCCTGCGGTAACAACTATTGACGGCACGTTCAGCCGCCCTGCGGCCATTAACATGCCGGGTGTAATTTTATCGCAATTGGTCAGACACACGAGCCCGTCAAATTGATGCGCCTTCATGATGCACTCGACCATGTCCGCAATAAGCTCGCGAGATGCGAGCGAATACCTCATGCCCGTATGTCCCATCGCGATGCCGTCGCAAATTCCTGGAACACCGAAGAAAAACGGCACTCCGCCGGCCGCGGCGATCCCTCGCTCGATAAATCGCTCGAGCCGCGCCATGTGTATGTGGCCGGGAATGATATCGGTCCTGGACGTGGCCACCGCTATGAACGGTTTCGCCATATCCTCCTTGGATATGCCTGTCGCGTACAATAATGACCGCGCCCCTGCGCGTTCGACACCCTTTTTGATCTTGTCACTTCGCATATAGAGGTACCTCCAAATAGAGTAAGATTATATAATAATACGGTACATTGTGTCAAATAATTTAGAAAAATAGGAAAATAGCGTCTGTCTCTATTTTTTAAGCCGACCTAAGGAGTGTTTCCTGACAATGCCTGAGGCGGTCCTGCTCGTTGAGGTCATTTATTGTAATCGGTCGTAATATGAATTTAAGCCGATCGATGAACCAACCGGGATTTGTCTTTAGGTCGGCTAATGCGATTATTTCGTTTACGGGTTGATCTGCCAATAGCCGATACAGCCTGTAGAAAGAGTCCTGATCATCATTAAGGTACGCCCTGCCAATTCCTATTAGGCCCTGCAAGTCGCCAAGGTTTTCGGACTTCCAGTATTGACCATTGATATCGATATATATCACTCTCGCGTTCGCGTTCCTTAGTGCCGTTACCTGATCGACGTCTAGTATATTTAGCGGCAGTATCGTAACGGTTTCGTCGTTAACATTATTGCAAGCGAACGACACCAGCCCGCCTATCTCGTCAAAGCTTACTTTGCACTGCTTGCCTTCCGTCAATTTTCGTATTTCAGTAAGTAAGCTCGCCTGGCTCGGCGCTGCATATCCTCGCCATGCTTTGATCGTATAAACTTTTTCCGGAGCATTCGCATCTTTTATTTGCGTATAAGCGTAATCGACCATGTACGCCATCAGTATCTCGCGGTTTAACTCTTTCTCTTTATCCATCGCATATATCACGACATTGATCCTATTCCGCGTCTCCTCTGCCGTCTGCCCGCGCATCATATCGCTGAAGCAATATCGCGAGATAACCGCGGCGGTTGGCACGTTGCTTTCAGATGTAACCGCCGCGGTTGGCGCAGGTCCAACTTTAGCAACCACTCCAAGATCAACCAGCACCTTCGCCGCCTCAGCGTTAATCGCGACACCCTCGCCCAGCGCCGCATTCAGAAGTTCTAAGTTATCTCCCGGACCGCGTATCGCCCTCAGCACCTCCGCCGGCGTCGAATCTTGCCGGGTAAGGGCTTGTGGTAATTCCGGCATCTTACCCGGCAAGGGCATGGTTGCCTGTGCCTTCATTATTTCAGCAGACAAAACTTCCGCTGGCGCCGTGTACAGCTCGACCGCAGCTGGCTTTGCATGCGAAAGAATATCAGCATGAGCCTTGCGCACCGCTACAGGATCACCCCTTACAACACGTCTGATAAAGTTAACAATCTGTTCGCCTTCTAAATAATTTTGATATGACGGGTCACGTGTATCTAAATTCCATTCTGACTTCTTTTCCCAAGCTGATTCATTTAGATCATGGAGATAGTTCAGCAAATCCATAGGCAGCTTCAAGACAGCCCTATAATACCGCTCTAAACCGCGTCTATGTGCCGGCAAACCTTCGGCTAATTTCAGCACGTCTTTATCGGTTATTGGGCTGTCGAATGCCTTGCTATGCATAATATCCCGCATCTCATTTTTTCTTAAAGACAGCCAGAGCGCGTAACGTCTGTCATATTCGTATTCGCCGCTTGCTTCATCTCTTGATTCTCCGCACGCCTTTTCGAATCTTTCTTGAATCACATTATCATAATAGCCATACCACTCATCAAAGAATTTATATGCTTTATACTCTGCCGCCGCCTTTGCCGCGCCTCTGATAATCGCCATCGCTTCAGGATTAATCTTCTCGCCTAATATTTCAATACTTTCGGTATCGGCCAATTTGCGCAACGCATCGAGTCTGCCTTCCAAAGCTCTCGATGACCCGGCTAAAAATATCTGATATAACAACACCCTTCCCGACCCCATAAGCCTGCCGATCCTCGTCAATCCTATTTCAACTGATTGATCCCCCGATTCCCGGCACTCAGCTTCCAATTCAGCCATGCCTTTATCTAATTTATCGGCTATTTTTATCGCCCGGGCGATTATCCACGCCATGTGTCGATCGGACGGATTATCATACTTAGCTGTTCTGAGTTTTGACATCAGAGTTTCCGCGGACGCTTTCGGGGACGTGCCACTTTGGGACACTCTACTATCTGCGGCGGCCGCGCTGCCGCCCGGCTCAGGATTTGTGGTGGCGGCTTTGCCCGCGCCTGAGCTTTGTGGCGGGGCGGTCTCTCCTTTTACATCGCCATTTTGTACAGTTGGGGAGTTGCCTTCCCTGTATAGGAGTTGCGATGAGAGCCTGCGAGCTTCTTCAAATATCGCTGGGTCAAGGGGTTCTGTTGCGAGCTCAACACCTATTATTCCTCTCTGGTTCTTAATAATAAATTCGTTCTGCCTCGTAAGATATGCACCATCAAGTTCAAGTATCGACGATATCATCTCAAAAGTATATGTGCACAACGCGCAATAGTTTGAATCGGGAGACGGTATGGATGAATCCTGAAGAACGTTGTAAAGGTTCATATCTGGTCCATTACGCCTGCTATTCCAGAAAATGCCTATTTCTTTTGTTATGTCAGCTTGTCTATCATCCAAAACATATCCTCTAAAACGAATATTCACTACCGCAACGTCAGATTTCCTTCCCCAATCCGGGCGGAATCCAAGCCATGCAAATACTCCTTCGCCATTACCATATGAATGCATCATCTTCTCCATCGGAAAGGGCGCCATCCCATGCTCAAACTTACCGATTGTTGTTAAGGCGCGTTGATACGACTCGATGCTGGAAGAACCGCCCCACTCCTCGGTATAGTTTACCCTGTTAAACTCTCCCGCTTCCAGAAACATAACATTTGCCGCGGCCTTACGAATTAAGGCTGAGACAAATTCGATAAATTCATTATTTTCGCATAATATTTCCTTTGGAGTGCGGCCATTTAAATACCTGCTGGGTCTATCTAACACCCTGTATAGGCTATGACGGACCGGAAGACTCTTAATAGCCCGGATCACTCTTTCTCTAATCTTAGCATCCGATTCGAGCAGTACCGCATTAGCGACACTTCCCGTAGCCGCTTCCGCCTTCGCGGCGTCCTTCGATGTACTCAGGACACCGTCCCGAGCCTGTCGAGGGACGGCGGCGGCCGCGCTGCCGCCCTGCCCGACTGCTGTCGTGTCAACATCTGGCAGGCGGGCCGGCGCGGTTTCCTTGACAGAGCCTGCTTCCTGTGGTAAGCTATCATCGATGATCAAATTACGTTTAGGAAAATCACAGGGAACAGAATTAGGCAAAGCATTATTTGATGTGGGTAAACTTGTTTTTGCTGCGCTCGTAATCGGACAGTTTATACCTGGTTCACTGTTTAAATTGGAAGTTTTTATTTCGGGGATAATATTTTCTGTAACGGTATTTGCTGTAGCTACTTTACTTATTAAGGAAGGTGATTGATTATGGATAGATTGACCATCATGTTCATAGGGCTCACTATTCTGGTCCTGATTCTGGGGTTCCTGACCATCCCCCGTCACCCCAAGCACACTCGGTAGATTATCTGACGTATTGTCAAATGTCTTTTCCGAAGTCTCCTGCGTAATAACAGGAGACTTTTTATTTTGCTCTTCAGCATTTTCAGTCACATCTGCATCGGCCGCGCTGTTGTCCGGCGCGGTTTCCGCTCTGAATAACGCTATATTGGCAAGGAGTCCCCGCGAATCCATATACTCGGCAACTGCCACTCCGGGATCATCTCCACGCACCGGCCCTTCCTTGCGGAGATTTGGAATCTTCTTCAGCTTGCCAGAATCTATAAGTTGCGCTAAGGTAGATTTCATAAGAAGTTCCGGCTCATTACAAAATTTCGTACCTGATACTATCGCCAAATAATCGTCATACATATCTTCAGATACCCATATTTCCGAAATATCGTCCAGAGAAACAGGCCCTGTGATGTCGTTGGGAGACGGTGTGCGTTTCGGGCTTCTGTCGATGATGGCGCGGCCCTCTCTTTTTAACCGGTTGAAAAGTTCGTGCCCTATCACAAGTATCGCCGGACTTTTGGCCCCTTCTTTGAATACATCCGCGGCGTATGACTGCGCAACCCGCGTTACGGGAATACTTCCGTCTACTTTACCTTTAGCGATAAGGTCATCCAAGCCGTCCATTCCGTGATAAACATAGCCCGGGCCAAGTTGCAGTTCTTGACCGCTTATAGGAAGATTTTTCTGAATAGGGCTGTAGGTACTCTCGACATCAATATAGAATTCGCCAAACTTAGCAAGCCGCAGCATCCTGAAAAGATCTCTCCAACGCAGTTCTTCCTCAGTATTCTCGAAGAGCGGCACGAAACCCATTTCAAGATAGTCTTCCTTCAATTTAGCCTCGCGGGTTACTTTAGGGAAGTCCATAAGAGCGCGCAAGAGCGGATATCTCGAAATAAACGGATTTTTATCCTGGTATTCATCAAAGCGTTTATAGAATTCCTTAAAGGTCGCAACCGGTTTCTCGTGAAGGCTATCCAGGCAGTCTGATAATTGTTTTCCGAATCCATCCAGCAATGGGTTCCCCTTTAAAGAAGTATCGAGGTGAAAGCGAAGCACAAGATCGTCAGCGCGATTAGTTATCGTCATACCGTGTTTCTTCAACACCTGTTCAGCAAGATAAACCCTTGTCAAAAGGTCCGCATTCCTATATTTCTCTGCATGCCGCAATGTTTCATATTCCCGCTTCATGCGTGCCATTTCGCCTGCAGCGGCGGCCGCGATGTCGCCCGGCGCGGTTTCCGCAACGCCGAGGCGGGCGAGTGTAGATGTTTCGTACTGCGTATCATATAGTTTTTTAATAAAATCTGCTATCGCCTCTTCCGAATAGCCGAGAAGCCTTCTGAACTGTATATCGTACTCGCGCAATGAAATATCCCCGCGCTCCAATCTGCCGTACAGCTCTATGATCCCATCGGCAGTTTCAGGATTGGCCGCAATAATATAGTGGAGCTGCCTTCCATATGCCTGCACTTTTGCCTCTCTCACCGTAAATCCTCGCCTTCTCGCTTCATTTATGAGCGCCATGCTAAATCTGCTCGCGCCATGAGAAGGTACTACAGCAGCCGGCTTTGTTCCTGCTAATACCGCTGCGATGTTCCTGTGCAGATACTTGGCGGATTTGGCCGGATAAGGCAATTCGACCGTAGATGCAAAATGTGACTCTTCTTCAATAGCCCGGCTCACTTCATCCACCATATCCACCGCATCGGCCGCGCTGTTGTCCGGCGCGGTTTCCGCAGCCGCAGGCTCGGCCGGGGCCGGCGCTGATCGCGGTTCTATTCCATACAGACTGCGCAATGTTCCGTCATCGTCATCTCGGATAATCTCGTAGGCCCTGTACGGCATAAGAGCATAATCACCTTTCTTTATTGCCGTAGATGAAACTTCAAAGGGAACGGTGCGCAGGAATTTCACATCTTTCGGATCGATAAAGGCGAGAGGAACCGGAGGGCCCCTCGGGCCTCTTTCAAAAAACACTACAGCTATGCTGTGAATAACAGGATCGAAACCGAGCGAGCTGTCTTGCATATTACGCTCAAGCTTTGGTAACGTATCGATATTACCCTGTGTATTTTCATATTTGTAATGGTCCGCGCCTACCAGATAATGGGCCTTTATCCTCTGTCTGTCATTCAGTCTGAATATCTCAAATAGAAATGTCTCGGCCTCGCCC
>Ga0315284_10001754_pt1 | contig 30930 bp, 27 predicted proteins | sample YL17G09_16_MG_FD_203696 | JGI IMG/M metagenome (GOLD analysis project Ga0315284, IMG submission 203696) | Sediment microbial communities from Yellowstone Lake, YNP, Wyoming, USA - YL17G09_16 | ecosystem: Environmental > Aquatic > Freshwater > Lake > Sediment | place: USA: Wyoming | collected...
GACAACCAAAATCCTAACGTTAGACACTGCTTATTCCTCCCCCACCATTCATTTGGAATTTGTAAATCTTATCACAAAAGAAAGAGACCTTTCAATCCTCTTCCTTTGCAAATTCCTTCGGCCTCTTCAAAAATGCGATTAAAAAACCGGCAAACAAAGAGGCAAACGCCCCTAATGCAAAAGACCATCGGAATGTCCCGGTGATATCCGTCAATTTGCCGGTTAGTATCGGTGCACTCATCATCCCCATTCCATAGAAAATCGTCAGAAGTCCAAGGACTGTTCCAGCAACCTCCTTTGGGAAATAGTCCCTGGCACAGGCAGCATACATTGGCCAGATTGCTCCATAGAAGAATCCAAAACACCCCATCCCAACCATAAGAAGCAGGACGTGATTCCCTCCCACGATGACAAACAGAATGCTCAGAGCGACCAATGTATGGATGATCACAAGAGATTTCTTTCTTCCAATATAATCAGAGAGGGCCATCAACAGAAATCCGCCAATGATACCGCTGAAGGCAATTAGAGTAATAAAAAGAGATGCGATAGAATAAGATATTTTTAATTCAATGGTTCCATAAGTGACAATAAAGTCCACTATTGTATATGTTCCATAAGCGATAGCAAAATAGGAGATGCCGATGATCCAGAATCGACTTTCTTTAATGATCTCGACATTGCCCATATTTTGTGAGGAAGGGACTTTCCCCTCAACCTCATCAGCCCCTCCTCCCCAAGGGGAAATGCCCATCTGTTCTGGCCGATCTCTAAGGAGTAGCCCATTGAGTATAAATAGGCAAAGTCCTGCTATCCCTAGGGTAAACCACCCAAATTTCCAATTATATTTTATCACAATTACTGGTAAGATTAATCCCATCAATCCATAACCAGTCCCGGTACCGGCACTCAGAATGCCCAGAGCTAATCCCCTCTTTTTCAACCCAAACCAGCTTTGGATTAGTGTAGCGTTAGGAACCCACATGGCCGCTGCCCCGACACCCACAATGCTGTAAAAAAGGGCAGAGAGATGAAAATCTTCGGCTTTGCCCATCATAAAAGTGCCCCCACCTAAGAACAAGCAGAAAAAACTGATTACCCTTCTCCCTCCAATGCGGTCGGTTAGCCATCCCATAAGCGGAGAGAAGAGAATGTAAGTCATAGCAAAAGCGCTTTTAATCAGCCCCGCTTCAGCCTTTGTCATTTGAAGGTCTCTAATCATTTCTGGTAAAAGTACGGAGTAAGCGCCGATTCGAATACTATAGGTAATAAAGAGGGTGACAAAGCTCGATCCCAGAACCACCCAACTCCAATGAACGTTAAACAAATCCTTTTCCTCCCTTCTTCAACCAAATACCTTGTCTTATATTATAAGGCTAACCTATATTATCGTACCTTATAGTCTACCGGTAATGGTAGAATATGACTTATTTTGAAAAGATGATTTATTTTATATTGGATTTTTGAAGGATTGTCGAGAATAAAGTTAATTTCCGACACCTTAAAGGTAACTTTAAATCGGAGGATTTTTATAAACCAAGAAACGGAATTTTTTAAAGCCCTTGTGAAATGATCTTTCAAAACCACCCCTGGGGAGGTTCCAAAAGAGCCAAGGAGTATTCTCTTTATGTTGGACAACCTTGATAAAAAAGACCAGAGACATTTAGAAAGAAACAAAAATAACAGATTCAATTTCTAGCCCAGGAGAATTGTGATTTTCCCATCTTTTCCATCTTCGAAAGGATTAAAACAGCTCTTTGTTAGTTTGCAAAAACTGTCTTGGTCTTCGATGGAGATTCTATGACAATAATAGTTGGTTTTACTATCTAATTGGTTTTATTCCCTTCTAAACATTTCTGACAAAGTGGAAATTAGATTTAATGCAGATCATATTTTTCTCTCTGAGTACCCATCATATTCATGTTCTTTCGGGTCGATATATCTCATGGGTTTCATTTTCGTCTGTTCCTCATATACATGAGCAACAAGCCCAGGGAGTCTTGCCAACATAAAGAAACCATTTGCTAACTCTGAAGGAAATTCCATTTCACAAAGAAGAGCAGCAATGGCTCCATCTACATTAATAGGCAGTCTTTTCCCACTATCTTGCTCCACCGCATCTTCAATCGCCTTTGCCATTCCTACGTGTTCACCAGCTATTCCCAAATCGGTGGCAATCTGAAAAAGTTTGATCGTACGGGGATCTTTTGTGTGGATCCGATGGCCAAATCCCGGTAGCCTCTTATTCTTCTCCTTATATTCCTTCAGTATGATGGCAGCCACCTCTTCTTCTGTTTTATTCGGCTCCATTTTTCGCTGCACCGCCTCTTGAATCATCTTCATGGAATCCTCAATGGCTCCCCCATGATGTTTAGAGATCGCGAGAATCCCCCCAGCGAGGGCAGCATTCAACGGGGATCCAGCTGATGCAATCGTCCGGGCAGCCAGGCAGGAGGGTGGGGTCACCCCGTGATCAATAGAGGAAACCAACATTGCATCAATCATTCTCGCTTCTTTCTCGCTTGGCAATTCCCCTTTTATGGCTAAAAAGACCGCTTGAGCAAACGTGATTTGGCCCATCAATTCATCAATCCGATATCCCCTTAAAATCACCTTGTTGGGTTCAATCTTTGTAATAGCCGTTTTCCAAGTCTCCTCTTTCATGTTCTTCCCCCTTCTCATTTTTTTCAAGAAAGTCTCTTTAAAACCTCCATGGTCACCTTTGGAATGTCATTAAAATCCTCTACCACATGGGCCCCAACTTCCTTCAACCTCCTCACCTTTCCTTCGTATGTTCCACGGCCCCCCTCAATGATCGCACCTGCATGGGAGAATCGAGTGCCTGACTTGGCCGCTGCACCTCCAATGAATGCAATCAATGGCTTCGTAAATTCTCCCTTCTCAACTAAATCTGCAACTCTTTCTTCCTGTGTTGATCCAATCTCTCCAAACATGACGACTGCTTTTGTCTGCTCATCCTTTTCAAACATTTGAACAACATCAGGGTGGGGGGTTCCTATGACAGCATCTCCACCTACATGAATGATGGTACTCTGTCCTATCCCCGCTCTTCCCAGATAATAAGAGATAGCTGAAGCGATTCCGCCACTTCTAGAGGTAACGCCAACCACGCCAGGTTTAAACCAATCCCTCGCCGATTCTGCCCGGCCTCCGATCATTCCAAGAACAGCTTTCCCGGGGCTGATCAAACCCAGTGTATTTGGTCCAACAAACCTTGCTCCTTTTTCCTCAGTGCGTTTGGCTATTTCTAATACATCATAGAGTGGAACTCGATCTGGAACAATTACTAGCAGTTTGATACCGGCATCAAGGGCTTCAACGGCAGCTTCTTTCACAGAGGCTGCTGGAATAAAAATTACACTAACATCCAGAGGTCCTTCTTTTTCATTTGCCTCCTCTACAGTATCATAAACAGGTATCCCATGAACAATTTCCCCTTTTCTTCCAGGAGTGACTCCGGCGACCACCTTGGTTCCATAATCCTTCATCAATTTTGCTCTTGCCATACCCTCACGGCCCGTGATTCCTTGGATCACAACCCTCATCGTTTCTTTAATTAAGATTGACATATTTCATGCCTCCATTACTTTTTCTAATCCTGGAATAGGAAGATCAATGAAGATTGCCTTATTCCCACTAAACTGACATGCCAATTCACAAGCTAGGCATTCCGTACACCTTCCTTTCTTCGCCTCTTGAGAGGTCACATTGAGTACAGGTTTACCATGGTCATCGAATTTCAAGATCTTAGCTGTACAGGATTCGACGCAAGGCTTAGCTACACAGGTTTTACACTTTTCATGGTCAATCAATAATCTTCCGGTCATGATATCAAAACTGTAGGCCGAGGAATCAGTTTTATCCTGAATTCTTTTTCTTGGAATTGTTCGGCTGTAATCCCATCGGTCTACTAGTTCTCTCAACCTATTTGCACAGAAACTGGCGGATGTATCTCTCCCAAATGCTTCTACTCTGCCCGGAAGATCCTTTGTATAGTTATGTAGGATCTCGATAGCAAGCTCCTCAGAATTCCCTCCAATTCGGATGACTGCAGGAATACTAAGATTGACCTCTCTGAATGCCTTCACTAACCCTCTGGCAGAATGAAACTGCTCTTGACTTGCCACTCCTGATCCTGATGCAAAATAGCCATCGATGTTCTTTTGGGATAGAATAATCTTGGCCGCTCGATAAACCTTCGAGGCTGACGGATTTCCACTCGTATCACAATAATTGGCGATCTTGAAACCTTGGCTTAGTAGTGCATCCATCGACATCATTGAACCTCCCCCGCCTGCGCCGTGGAACCCGATATATCCAGACGTAGGTTCAAACTTCTGCTCCATCTGCAAAAAGTAAAACGTACCCCTATGATCCTTAGCCTCCACTTGATAGGCAACCTTCTCCAACTCAGTTGGCGGTCTATCAAATTCTCGGGCAATCTCAATTCCCAGTTCAGGATGTCGAAAGACTGCATAGTCATCAATGACAATATGACTATCGACCGCAATGATTTGCCCCTCTTTCGTTAAAACAAGAGGATTGATTTCAGCCGATCGTGCCTCAAATTTCTTACAAACTTGATAGAATTTTATCAGGACGTCGCTCAGGCCTGTTTGGATCTCGCCTCTGATTTCAAGCTTTCTCAGGATGTTTTTTGCATTGAAGTTCTTTAAACCTTCTGTGATATCAATGGGGAATTTGATGACTTTGTCAGGATATTCCCTGGCAATCTCCTCTATACCTGTTCCACCTACTGAACTAAATATCAGGACTGGACACTTCGAGGTATCATCAATGATCATCCCGATGTAAAATTCTCTATCAATATCCAGTTTTTCTTCAACGAGAATCTCCTTTACCTTGAATCCCTTAATATCCATCCCCAATATTTGGCTTGCTACCTTTTCTGCTTCTTCTTGATCCTGCGCAAATTTTACTCCACCAGCTTGGGCCCTCCCTGTTACCCAAACCTGTGCTTTTATCACTACTGGCTTTCCAATCTCTTCAGCGACTCTCTTTGCTTCTTCTTTGCTCTCTACTCGTCCACCCTTAGGTATGGATATTCCACCCTTTGCAAACAATTCCTTGCCCTGATATTCATATAATTTCGCCATCTTTACCTCCACGAAAATCTATCTCTATCATACCAGCACCACAGTGGCTTTCCTTGGTTCAATGCAACAACAAGGTCTCAAACTTACTATTCGAACACCACTCGCTCGGAGAGGTCCGATTTTGATAAATGTTCCGAGTACGGTCGTCCTTCCGCCTAAACCGAGAGGTCCCACTTTCGTTGAATTAACCAACTCCGTTACTCTTTTCTCAAAATTGTTCTGTAGGCTTAAACTCCCCTTTTTCATCGCCTCAAGCATTAAGGAAGAAGCTTCGATATGGCTTCTCCCTATCCCGATGGCTAAGACACAAGGAGTACAGCCAATATTTTTCATCTCAGATGAAGCCCAGTCGGCTATTTCTCTCAGAACTACATCAATGCTCCGTTGATGAAAAACTCGATACGTTTTAGCTCGTATCTCTGGACCACCGCCTAACAATAAGACTGTTATTTTAAGCTTATTCCCTGGTATTGATTTAACAATCAAGGGGGCAAGGGATACTTTGGCCGGATCGTTATATAGACCTTTCGACTGTTCAACCCTTTCAACGGGACTCCCTTTAACGGCCATGGGTCTCCCCGGCATGATCCGAAGGCCTACGGCGATCCCGTTACTAATCGCAGAAAGCCAGTCCTTAGGAAGAACAATCTCCTTACCAACTTCTATGAAGACGTGAGGAATTCCGGTATCGTCGCAAAGAGGAAAAGCACGTTTCCTAGCGATCTTTGCATTTTCCAATATTTTTTCAAGAACCCATTTTGCATTCTCGTCATTTTCTTTCCGAATAGCACCCCGATACGCATTCAGTTGATCCTTCCGAAACGTCGTTCCTGCTTTTACCAAACAATTCTTAACTGCGTCTTCAATCTTCTTTGGGCTTAGCATCCTTCATCCCTCTGCCACTCTGATGTCGTGAGAAAATGCTCTCTCCATGAGCTATGGCGATGATTGCTGGAAACCCTTTCACTCCTACCTCATAAAGAGCCTCCATCCCTTCTTTCCTGAATGCAGCAACCCGTTGAGATATTATCTTATCCGAGAATAGAGCTGTTACAGGTGGTGTAATGGCAAAGATGGAATTATACTTTTTTAACTCTTCTGCGGTCTTTTGGCCCAGAAACCCTTTTCCTAGATGGATTTTTACGCCGGCTTTCGACAACGTAGGGATACTTCCCTCAATCTCAACCTTGTTGCTCGTCGTGGGTCCAATTCCAGCAGGGCTGACCGCTGTGTGAAAGATAACCGCTCCCTTTAAGTCAATTTTAATGCGATCCAGGCCATTCTTTTCAATCAATCCTGCTAGTTTCGGTAAAACCGCATCCCTTCCGCAATAAATTCTTCCATCGATTTCAATCTGATCGCCGACCTTCAATTTCCTGATCTCATTGTCATCTATGGGGGTCTTCAACTTAATCACTCTTTTTCCTCCTTTATGTCTTTTCATACTGACGCCCCCTTTGTGGCTTGGAGTTCCTTGAATCTTTTCTCGAGTTCGCTCTTATCCGATCTTCTGAGTCGCTTCAGCCCCTCTTCGAATTTTCCTTCTTTGATTTCCTTCAACCTCTGGCTCAACTGAGGAGAGGGAGGAATCACATGCTTTCCATACATTCTCCTAATCAGCAAGGCAATGTTGAAGGGAGCTAACTCAGCCGGACATCTAGCCGCACACATCCCACACATCACGCATTCCATAGAGAGATCGACCACTTTCTTAAGATCACCACGCATCGCCGCAGCAACATAATTCATCACGTCCAATTCCATTGGACAGGACTTCGTGCAGGTATTACACTGCAGGCACCGCATCAGTTCGGGATAGAACTTTACAATATTGGAATCATTGGGCAAGACATTTTTTATTACATAGATCGCCTTGTTCGCGGGAACAAATGGAAGCTGAATCAAATAGATATCCGGCTCAATCACTGTTTGACACGCAAGCCCTACTTTAAGTTGATAGTTGCCTTTCCTTCGGTAAATCGTTACACAGGCCCCACAAACCCCTCCTCGGCAACCACATCCCCTTTTCAGCCTGTACCCCGCAAACTCCATAGCTTTCAGGATAGTGAGCCCCTGCGGAACATCATACTTTTTCCCCATCACATAAATGGGTATCGGTTTGATGGTTTCGTTTAACCTGGTCACTTTCTTTAGCGTCCTTTTGTATGTTGTACAGTCGTCAGAGCTTTTTCAAAACGATAGTCTGGAAGAAGCATTGGTGAAGGGGATGTCGAGGCGATCCCAGATTCTAATAATGACTCATTATAGGCTTTTATATGGTCTAGGGATAATTTACCAACATTGATTTGACCAATCTTACATGCCATGTCAATCCCTGCACGGCGGCCAAAGACGAAGATATCCACCAAAGAATTCGAACCTAATCGGTTATGGCCATGGACACCTCCTGCCACCTCACCTGCAACATAGAGATTGGGAATATTCGTTTCACCCTTCACATTCGTTTGCACTCCCCCGTTTTGATAATGTTGCGTGGGGTAAATTAGAATAGGCTCCTTAGCAGAATCAATATCATACTTTTTGAATCGACTATGAATTCCGGCAAACCTTCTCAGAAAGGTCCCTTCACCTCCGATTATATCGATAGGGGGGGTGTCTAACCAAACCCCTACCATCCCGGTAGGTGTTAAAACACCTTTCCCCCTTTCTCCACATTCTCGGATAATTGCGGCAGAGAGCGCATCCCTTGTTTCGAGGCGATCGACAAACATATTTCCTTCGACATTAACCACTTGAGCCCCTTGTGCCCTCAAAGCCTCTGAGACAAGGAGACCAAGCATCTGTTCGGGCCAGGCAATACCTGTGGGATGATATTGAATAAAATCCATGTAAATCATCTTAGCTCCCGCTCGATAGGCCATAACTAGTCCATCGGCAGTCGCCCCATAATGATTGGAGGTTGGAAACCCTTGGATATGGAGTCGTCCAATTCCCCCTGTCGCGATCAAGGTGGTTTTGGATTGCACAACACAATACTGCTCTGTATCGAAATTGAACAAAACGGCTCCGACACACTGCCCCTGATCATCCAACAGAAGCTCGACTGCTGGGCTAAATTCCAAAACGTCAATTTCTCTATTGCGAATTTCGTCACAGAGAACCCTCATGATTTCTAATCCGGTAATGTCCTTAACAGAATGCGATCTTTTTTGAGAATGGCCTGCCGGCATATGCGTAAAATAGGAACCATTAGGGAGACGATCAAAATTAACACCTAAATTGGTAAGCCATTCCACGATGAATGGCGCATCGTTAACCAGTGCTTCAACCAACTCTGGAATATTTTTGCCCCTTCCTCCAACAATGGTATCAATATAGTGGATCACAGGGGAATCTTCAGGTAATGTCGCTGCACCTATTCCTCCCTCAGCCATGATGGTGTTCGAATCACCCAGTCTTAATTTTGTTGCTAATAGCACCTTCGCGCCATTCTCTTTAGCGAACAAAGCAGCAGTAACTCCTGCTCCTCCGCCTCCGATCAGTAATACATCGGTTATATAATCTACCTTTCCAAGATCGATGGCATCAGGATCCAACCGACTCGGAGATTCTAACAATGCAACAAATTCCCTGGGAGCCATATCTCCTTTATTGGGCCCAATTAGAATCTCTCTCTTTTCTGTCAGGCGGAAATCAGGATGATAAGTTTCCAGCAATTTTGCCTTTTCTGCGAATTGCAATCTTGGAAAACTCTGCCCCAATCGACGGCTTCTTGAAGCCTCTACCTTTTTTATCGAATCCCCCATCTCTTTAGGATAGGTCATGTCTCCCTGCCACTAATCAGGTTATATATATAACTATATAATTAAAATCAAGAAAAAAATATTTAAGAGACAAGCTCCATCAATTCCCTGATCGGCTTGTTCTCCATATGGAATATTGCCTTCTGAATTTGGCTTATCCTCTCTACTGAAAAAGCGTTTCTAACATTTTGAAAAAATTTATTCTTTAATTCATCATCAGAAAATGGAAACTCCGGTTCTCCTTTTGGGATGTCAAGTTCGTGTGTGTATACACCTTTCAAGGTCTCGATGCTCACACAAGCGCCCCTCTTGTCTGGATAGAAATCATCCCTTTCTTTATCCACCACTATATTTACTTTCTCTGCCAAATCTTGAACCAATGGGTTTTTTATGTGTTCCAAAGAATACTCATCAGTTCCAGCTTTCCCATAAACTAGTAATAGTGCTATCGAAAAAGGAAGACTAAATTTGGCAGCCAGTTCTGTATTCACTTCCTTTTTTTGACCCGTTAAAAGATAGGCGGCGGAATAAGTATGGACATTGATTCTTTTTATCTCCCTTACATTAATCTCATTTCTGTTCATGATTTCAATCGTTGCATCTAGGGCCGGATGAATATGCCGGCATGCCGCGTGTAATTTAAAGTAGATATTCATTATCTCAAAATGGCTTCCTAAACCGTACAAGATTTTACTCAAATCGCTCACATCAGAAAATGCTTTTAAAAAACCCTTTTCTCCCTCAAATATTAGATCAGGACCTTCTGCCCCCTCCTTCGCTAAAAGAGAAGCTAAGAGGCCTCCTTGGACTGCTTTTCCGGGGTGAAGAGGTTTCATGATCTGACCACTGGCCATCACCTCGAGTAGACCAGCTCCTTGAAGCCCGGCGATAGCCAGTGCATTTTTAATCTCCTTTTTGCTCAAGCCTAAGATTTTACTACAGGCAGCAGCAGCTCCAAATGGCCCTATTGTTCCGGTCGTGTGAAACCCCCTTTTTAAGTGGGAAGGGTTTATCGAGATTCCAATTCGAATAAAAGTCTCATAACCAGCTACGATTGCTTCGATCACCTCTTTTCCTGTAATATTTTCTTTCTCTGCAACGGCCAATGCCGCAGGAATAATGACAACACCCGGATGTCCATTTGCATATCTGTGGCCGTCATCCATTTCTAAAGTATGACCTCTTACCGAATTTAAAAGCGCAGCGTTTAATACTGGGAGTTTTCTTCCATCACCGATTGTCGTTGCCTCCCTTTTCCCTCCCATTTTGGAAAGGATATCCGTGATCAATGGGGCTAATCCTACGCCACTCCCCGCCAAAGCAACACCTAAGAAATCAAGAATACACCTTTTCGCCTGATGGACGACCTCTTTGGGCAGTTCTTGATAGTTCGTTTGAAAAATAAATTCTGATAAATTCTTTGCCAGTTCTTTTTCCATCTTCAATATCACGCAAAGATCACAAACTTTCTTTTAACCCCAAAGATCTGAAATCAAATCCTCCAGTCCTAGAATCTGAAGCGTCTTTACCGAAGGCTTGCCTGTCTTTTCATCCCACCCCATTTTTTGATAGTACTCACGCACCATTGGCCTGATCTGGATGCGGCTACCTTCAGAGGGGCCATCAGGAGGTGGCTCCAAGAGATGAGGCGAGAGTGTATCGTCTTCGGGTGTTAATCCATGCCGAATGTTAAAAGCTCTTCTCAGGTTCGCACAGCGTAGAGAGATCTTTTTAATCTCATCAATGGAAAAGTTCTCTCCAACAGCGGCATTAAGGGCTTGAACGATAAGATCGAGAGGAACTCCGGTTGTCCCAAACCAGCAAAGTCCAACATTGTTATAAAAAAACCGAGTCTTTTGGCCTTCAATAACTGCCTCTGCTTTCCCCTTTGTCGACATCCGTTCAAGCTCTCCTGTCATTTCAATGCGTGAGGGCCCCCCTTCGTGGCTTGGACCTGCACTCCCCACCGCGTACTGAAGGGCATAGCCCCAAAGGCCTCTAAAATCGTGCATGGGGACTGACATTCCCTTAACATGGGGGACACGCTTTTCTGCCCCATTCCCTATCCTTTCAGCTGCTCTCGTTGCTCCATCTGCCAACACCTCACCAAACCCTTCTTTCTTGGCAATTTTGTGTATCATTTCCAGAGCGGCTTCCCAATTTCCAAATCGCAAATCTATCCCGCCAAGATCTTCTTTAGAGAGGACACCCTTCTCAACGCACTCCATCACCATGGAGATGGCCGTACCGGCCTCCAGAGAATCTAATCCATGGTCGTCACAGGCATCAGTACAAAGGGTGGCGCCAAATACATCTGAACTCCCGATGTTGGATCCCCAAGCAGCCAAGCACTCATATTCAGGCATTTCGCGAACCTCAATGCCAGTTGAAGTTACAAATCTAAGCTTCTTGTTATGAGCAAGCGAGCAACTCCAACAAGTTTCATGCTTATGAAAATATTTCTCGATGATGTCCTGTCCAGTCAGTTTGGAGTATTCTGGAAATATTCCGCTGGTAAAATTCCGGACTGGAAGATCTCCAAAGCTATGAAAGAGTTCTAAACTCCCAGCTGTCCCAAATTTGGACCTTAATTGACCTCCATCGCTATCCATGTTGGCTTTACGCCATTTCTTCACCAGTTGATCAAACAATTCTGGATCAGCCAATGTTAGCTTTCCACCACCTTGAACAACTACTGCCTTCAATTTCTTGGAGCCCATGACAGCTCCTACACCACCTCTGGCTACAATGTGATACTTGTCCGAAACAATACAGGCAATACGTACAAGATTCTCCCCGGCTTCTCCTATGGCATCAATCGACAAAGAATCCGTTTCAAGTTCTTCGTGAATCTGGTCATCCGTAGTCCAGGCACCCAATCCCCATAGATGACTAGCGTCCTTAATTTCTGCTTTTCCTTTGGAGACATGAAGATACACTGGGCTCGAGGCCTGTCCTTCAAAGATAATGGCATCAAATCCAGAAAACTTTAGCCTCGCTCCCCAAAAACCATTGGCGTGTGAATTGATGATAGTAAATCCCGTCACCGGAGACTTTGTAATCACCGAATGCATACAGGCAGACTGGGCTTTAGTTCCAACCAAAGGGCCCGCGGCAAAAACTAGCTGGTTCTCCGGATCTAAAGCCCCGATACCGGGGGGTACTTCGTCATACAGGATTCTTGCCCCCAACCCGTCACCCCCGATGTATTGAAGTAAATATCTCTCCGATAAATTCTCTTCTCTAATCTCCCCCTTTGAGAGATTCACCCGGAGTGTCTTTCCCTTTATTCCGTAACTCACTTCTGGCTCCTAAGAGGCTACCTTCTTGAGGAAACGAAATCGTTAGAATAAAAAATTGGCTGGTTTTCGAAAAGTTTCATTTTGAGCTCATATCCGGAACATCCCAGGCCTGTCCGATGGTCGTTCTACAAATCCATATTTCTCATAAAACTTTGAACTTCCTTTTGCCGCCATTAAGCCGATGAAAGCACTGGGACGTGCATGAGAACTAAGATAACTCAACACTTTGTTCATGATTTGTTTTCCAATCCCTTTTCTCTGAAACTCTGGCAGAACGATGACATCTTGGATGTAAAAATAAATACCGCCATCACCAATCACTCGACCGCAACCAACAACTTCATCTTTGTAAACTGCGCAAACTGAAAAGAGGGAGTTTTCTAACCCGATTTGGGTTGCTTCAATATCCAAATTCTCCCATCCAACTCCTTTGCGCAACCTTTGGTATTCTTCCACCGTTGGAGAATGTTCGGCAAGGGTATATTCATCTATTTCTATCGGTTTGACTTTATCTTCCATAAAATGGGATTATTCCCCCCTTTCAATTGTAGGGATCGGCTTCACTTTCCTAAATAAGCTCGCTTCACTCCTTCATTTTCCAATAAATCGACTGCCCTTCCCTTTAAGATCACCTCTCCCAATTCTAGGATATAGCCTAAGTCGCCGGTGCTCAGAGCCATTCTCGCATTCTGCTCCACGAGCATGATGGTAATTCCTTCTCCCTGCAGGGCTTTTACAACCCTAAAAATTTCCTGCACAAGCAGAGGAGCAAGTCCTATAGAAGGCTCATCAAGGAGGAGGAGTTTTGGTCTTGACATCAATCCTCGTCCAATGGCAAGCATCTGTTGCTCGCCTCCACTTAAGGAAGCGGCTAACTGTTTTTTCTTCTCTCCCAGCCTTGGAAATATCTTATATACAAAGTCGAAATCCCTTTTGATCCCGTCACGATCTTTCTGCTTAAACCGTAAATAGGCTCCGAGAATGAGATTTTCATGAACACATAAATTTCCAAACAGCCTTCTTCCTTCTGGAACTTGAGAAATTCCTAATCGGACAATATGAGCCGGTTTGACACCTGTAATATCATTTTCTAAAAACTGAACCTTTCCAGAAGAAGGGTGGATAATTCCAGAGATGGTCTTGAGGAGTGTGGACTTTCCTGCACCATTGGCCCCAATGATGCAGACGATCGCTCGTTCCTCCACATCTATCGAGATATCCTTCAACGCCCTCACAGAACCGTAGTAAGTGTTGAGTTTTTCAATCCTAAGCAATGCTCAATTCCTCCCCGAGATAGGCATTGATGACATCCTGATTGCTGACAATTTGAGATGGATTTCCCTCGGCGATCATCTTGCCATAGTTTACGACCAGCACCTCTTCGCAGATATTCATCACGAATCGCATATTATGCTCTACAAGCAGAATGGTCTTGCCTTGGGCATTGATCTTCCGGATCAAATCGTCTAGTCGCTCGATCTCCTGGGTGGTCAGTCCCGAGACCGGCTCATCAAGCATGATGACCTCTGGATCAGAGACGAGTGCCCGGGCGACCTCCACCAGTTTCTGCTCGCCGAAGGGCAGCCCTGAAACCATCTCAAAGGCTCGCGACTCCATGTTCACCAGTCGCAGGGTTTCATAAGCCTGTTCGAAGATGCGCCGCTCTTCTTCCCGGGATTGATGCAGCCTGAGGAGGGCATGGACGATCTCGGAACGGGTTCGCGTATGGAGGCCAACCATCACATTCTCAACAACCGTCATGTTGTCGAAGAGTTGGAGGTTCTGAAATGTCCGAGAGATGCCAAGATAGGCGATCTGGTAAGGCTTCAACTTATTCAGCAACGACCCCTTAAAGAAGATTTCTCCAGAGTCGCTTGATAGAATCCCTGAGATGAGGTTGAAGATCGTCGTCTTCCCAGCGCCGTTGGGACCAATGATTCCCTTGATTCTCCCCTTCCTTAAATTAAAGGTGAGATCAGCGACTGCCTGCAAACCACCGAAGCTCTTCGATACCCTCTTTGCCTCAATGAGATCCATCTTCTATCCCTTGACAACCCATTTTGCCCTGATCCTTTGGATAGCTGATTCTACAAGCCCTAGGATCCCATTGGGCATGAACATCATCACCATCACCAAAATGACTCCGTAGACAATGATGTCGTAGTCCTTATAAGCCCTGAGAAACTCAGGCAAGATAGTCAAACTTACTGCCCCCACTACGCCGCCCCAGATGTTCGTCAAACCTCCGAACACAGCCATCACGAGGATGAGGACCGAAAAAAGAAAAGTGAAACCCTCTGGACTGAGAAAAGTGATGTAGTGGGTGTACAGGCTTCCTGCCGCTGAGGCATAAATAGCACTTAGAACAAAGATCTGGACTTTATACTTTGCAGTATTCACTCCCATGGCCTCTGCTCCAATTTCCTTTTTGTTGAGGGCCTTCAGGGCCCGTCCTACACGGGATTGGACAATGTTCAAGGAGAGGAGGATAGCCAGGGCTGCAAAGATCCAGACGAGATAGTAGTATTTGAGGTCGGTATTAAACTTGAACCCTCCGATGGAGATGCCCGGGATGTCCACCAGACCAGAGGAGCCCTCTGTCAAGGATCTCCACTGGACGAAAATAATTTGAATAATACTTCCAAAACCCAGGGTCGCCATGGCTAGGTAATGGCCTTTTAGCTTTAATGATGGGACCCCAATAATATAGGCAATGAATGCGGTGACAAATATTCCCGCCACAAAAGCCACCCAAGGGTTGAACCCAAATTTTACTGTCAGAACTCCTGAGGTATAGGCTCCCAAACCAAAGAAAGCAGCATGCCCCAAAGAAACCTGACCAGCATAGCCCATCAGGAGACAGAATCCTATGACAACAATTGTATGAATCCCAGAAAAAACCATGACGTTCAGGAAATATTTACTCCTCACGAAAACGGGAAAGAGAAAAATAGCGATGGCAAAAAAGAGAAGATATTTATATTGATTATTTTGTCTTCTTTCTAGAAAATTTTCCATCAAATCAGACCCTTTCCTTGGTCTCCTTACCTAAGAGCCCCGAAGGCTTGAAAAAAAGGATAAGGAGAAAGATCATGAAAGCAATGGCATCTTTATATCCCGAGGAAATAAGCCCTGCTCCTAGTGATTCGAGGATACCTAAGAGTATCCCTCCAACAATGGAGCCGTAGAGGTTTCCAAGTCCTCCCAAGAAGGTGGCGCAAAACCCCTTCAAGCCAAGCATTCCTCCATAGTCATAGGCCATGAAAGTGATCGGAGTGATGATGATCCCCGCAATAGATCCTATAGCCGCTGCCAAAGCGAAAGAGAACAAAACTATCCAATCATCATCTATTCCAACAAGTCGAGCCGATATCCGATCGAAGGAGCATGCCTTCATCGCCCTCCCAATAAGGGAATATTTGAAAAAAAGGTGGAGACCTCCAGAGATCAAGACCCCAACCCCGATGATCCAGAGCGCTTGAGGAAGAAGTGTAGCCTTCCAAAATTGAATGGGTTCCGAACCTGAAAAAGAGGGGAGATCAAAGGAATCCTTTCCCCATGAAAGCATAGCACTTCCCTTAAGGAAAATGGACCAGCCAATGGTGAGGATGATCAGATTAACAACCTGCCTCTCCCGTTGATAATGGAGGGTCATTCTCTCAAGAATCATGGCAACCAAGGTGACGATGCCTACCGATAAAAAGAAGGAAGCCCAGAGAGGAAGCTTGGCTCCGTGAAAAAGAGCGATAGTCGTCATCCCCCCTAACATCACGAACTCGCCTTGAGCAAAATTAATGGCATCGGTAGCGTTGTAAACGATATTGAAACCAATGGAGATGATGGCATAGATGCTACCGATCATAATTCCTGAAATGACAAATTGAAGAATTTGAGTTCCAATATCCAAGGGTCTCTCCTTTGACCTATTGAGGGTGAGGACCTCCGCCCTCACCCTCGTCTCTCCTACTCGATCAGTTTGAACTTCTGATTCACCACCTCGATCATCACAAAGGAACTTAGATCTAAACCGTTGTGATCGGTCGGGGAGTAGTTAAAGTACCCGTTGATCCCAAGAAAGTTCTTTGTGTTTTCAATTTCATTCCGGATCTTATCCTTATCTGGACCCACCTTCTCAAGGGCCTTCATGATTATCATTATCGCATCCCAAGCATGTCCTCCGAATTCGTTCACTTTCAGTTTGAACTTGTTTTCGTAATCGTTCTTGTACATTTCCAAGACTGGCAGATAGGGGCTCCAATAAGGAATTTGGTCCATCACGAGAAATCGTCCCGATGAAAGAAAAACACCATTTGCCGCATCGCCAGCAAGATCGACATATTGCTGGCTCGCCCATCCTGTACTATGATATAGCCTCGCCTTCATTCCCAACTGCTTATGATTCTTGCAGATGATGGAGCCGGCGGGGGATGCGCTATAGGCAACGATGGCCTCCGCCCCACTTGCCTTGATTTTTGTTATTTGAGCGGTCATGTCGGTGTCCTTGTCACCAAAAGTTTCCGAACCGACAATGGTGAAACCCATCTTGGGCGCAATCTTATCGAACTCCTCCTTACCACTGACCCCATAACCCGAGTCCGAATGAATGATGGCAACCTTCTTATATCCCATTTTTTTGGCATGAGTGAGTAACTTGGTGATGTTAAGGGCGTCTGTTTTGGGCGTCTTGAAGACCCACTTCTTCACCGGTTCCACAATCTTGACGCTCGCTGCAAGAGAAATTGACGGCACGGCGGCTTTTTCAATAATGGGGATTCCAGCCAGGGTATTTCCGCTTGTCGACGCACCAATAATGGCAACAACTTCATCCTGCTCAATGAGCCTTTTTAAGGCCATCACATGTTTCGTGGAATCTGTAGCATTATCGTAGATGATCAACTTCAGGGGATGCCCGTTGATACCCCCTTCTTTGTTCACTCGCTCTTCAATCATCACTAGGGTATTCCGTTCGGGTTCTCCAAGAAACGAAGCCGCTCCGGTAATCTCCAAGGACACACCTACCTTGTGGGGCTTCTTCTCAGCGGCCCCAACTGGGACGATTGAAAGAGAGAAGATCAATAGACACGCTGTTCCCCATCTCAACATTGAACTCTTCTCCATATCTCTACCTCCTTTTTAATTTTAGTGAATTTGTTAGAATCCCCCCCCTCAGATTGTAACCTCTTCACCTCCTTTCCTTTCTGGCTGTGTCACATAGATTGTAAAGGGGTCTTAAACTGCAAAAACTTATTCCGACCATCACCATCTAGACGGCGCCTTCGTGTTTTGCTCCGTCCTCCATAGCCATTAAAATTTTTTCTTGAGTAATGGGAAGTTCCTTAATCCTCACTCCTATTGCATCATAGATAGCATTCGCTATGGCACCTGGTGTTGGAACGAGTGTGGATTCTCCAATTCCTTTGGCTCCGAAAGGCCCTTCGGGATCCTCAGTCTCCACCCAGATGTTTTCCACTTTAGTCATATCCAAAGAAGTAGCTATACCATAATTCAGAAAAGAAGGGTTAAGGGTCCTCCCCTTCTTGTCGAAGTGGACCTGTTCATAAAAAGTGTGGGATATCCCCATGTGGACCGATCCTTCCGATTGTCCATTTAAAGAAAGGAGATTCAACACCCTTCCGCAATCATTGGCGGCCACCACGTTGAGCACCTTTACATCACCAGTTTCTGGGTTAACTTCTACCTCCACAACCTGAGCACTAAAGCCGTAAGCAAGGGAAAGGTTGCCAGAACCGTCATCGATACTTAACCTTTCCGACGAAGGTTCAAAGAACCCTTTCCCAATAATGGGACCAACCTTCCCACCACCTTGGCACACTTTCACTGCCTCTTCGAAAGATATACTTTTAGAGGGGACCCCTGATACAAAAATTCGTCCATCCGCAGCTTGGAGATCCTTTGGCGAAATTTCCCATAAATCTTCAAGTCCCTCAAAAATTTGCCTTTTTGCATCCTCAGCGGCTACCAAAACGGCCCTTCCTCCTTGCAACGTCCCTCGACTCCCATAACATCCCATGCAGGGCGGACAACTTTCCGTATCCAACACACTAACTTTTACTTTCCCCAAAGGTACACCTAGCGTCTCTGCTACCATCTGGGCAAAAATCGTACGTGACCCTTGTCCGTGATCCTCAGTGCCAGCAAGCAAAGTTATACTCCCATCCTCATGAACTCTAACCATGGCAGCCGAAGCATCCGACTCTCCGCTCTTAAATCCTGCGGTATGGCTCCCCAAACCGATCCCGATACCTTTAAGCTTTGGCAACCTTCCCCTTTTTTCTTTCCAACCCGACGCATCAACGCTCTTTTCAATGCACTCTTTTATTCCACAGCTCCGAAGAATATACCCCGCGCCCGTAACATCCCCTTTCTCTCTTGTATTTCTTAATAAAAAGTCGATAGTGTCCATCCCAATGTCTCGAGCGATTTGGTCCAAGTGTTGGTTGTCGGCAAAACGAAGATTAACATGATCGAAACTCCTCATCGGCCCACTTGGCGGTCTGTTTGTGTATACTCTTCGTCCTTCAAAATACAAATGAGGTGTACGGCACAAAATATCGGAGAACCCCACAGAATTCAATAGAATCTTGAATCCCGAGGAAATATAAGCTCCACCGTTGAGGGTCACATCAAAACTCCTGGCCAAAAAGGTCCCATCCCTCTTAACCCCACTTTTCAGTCTAATGGTCCATTCGTGGCGATGTCTTGCCGCAAGAAATTGATCTGATCGGGTGTGTTCCATGCGCACAGGTCGTCCTGTCTTTTTGGATAAACAGACTGCCAACAACTCGATGTGGTCAATATCGACCTTACCCCCAAACCCGCCTCCTACAAAGGGGTGAATCACCTTTACATCTTTCTCTAAAAGCTCAAACATCTGAGCCAGGGCTGCCCTAAGGCGAAATGGAGCCTGTGAGGAAGCCCATACGGTCAGTTTTCCAGAGGAATCATAGTTTGCCACACAGACCCTTGTCTCCAAAGGGGCATGATTCATCGCATGGGTCTTATAGATATCCTCTCGAACGTGGTAAGATTCCTTGAACCCCTTCTCAATATCTCCAACCTTTAGAATGACCGTATGGTCATAGATATTCCCTTTGGCCCATTCGTGGACTAAAGGGGCTCCCGGCCTAAGAGCTTCCTCCGCCGAAAAGACGGCAGGCAACTCCTCGATCTCAAAATCGATCAGTTGCAATGCCTCTTCAGCAGTATCTCTTTCAACAGCAGCAACTGCCGCAATCGGGTCACCCATATAACGGACTTTTTCCACACACAAGATTTGCTCATCCGGAATCGCCCCTGGCACCGGGGCTCCACCACTACCGGCACCATATACCTTTTGAGGGATATCCCTTCCAGTAAGAATGGCCCTGACGCCATACAGTTTTTTTGCTCGGCTTATATCGATGTTCAAAATTCGACCGTGGGCGACAGGGCTCCTTAAGATTCTCCCATGAAGCATTCCTGGTAAAACGACATCTCCAGTAAATTCCCCTTTCCCAGTAACTAACTCCCACGAATCTATACGTGGAATCTTTTGACCTATCAAACTCCTCTCTCCCACTTAACTGGTTGCCTCCTTTAAGTTCTCGCTCTTCCCGCTTAAGGCCTGGATAGCTCTAACAATACTTGTATAACCTGTGCATCGACACAGATTTCCAGACAAAGCTTCCTTAATTTTCTCTTCGCTGGGGCAAGGATCTTCATCCAAAAGGGCCTTGGCAACGAGAAGCATCCCTGGGGTGCAAAAGCCACATTGGATGGCTCCATGTTCGATAAAGGCCTTCTGAATGGGGTGAAGCTTGCCGTCCTCAGCCAGTCCCTCTATGGTCAAAATGGCTCTCTCCTGAGCATCCACTGCCAGAATCAAACAAGAGTTATAGGGTTTCCCGTCTATAAGCACTGTACAAGCCCCGCACTCCCCTAAATCACAACCTCTTTTAGTGCCTGTTAATCCAACTTCATCTCGAATAAGGTCGAGTAAAGTAGTATGAGGATAAACGAAAAGCCTATAATCCTGTCCGTTGATACGTAAATGGATTTCCTGTTTTTTCATAACTTTCTCTTATCTGCCGACCTTTGCCCTAGTAAAAGCGAGGCTTAATGCACTCCTAACCAAGATCCTTGCAAGATATCTACGATACTGATTTGAGGCGTGAATATCAGTCCAAGGTTGTCCAGCTTGGGACGCTAATTCTGCTGCCCTTGAAATGATATCCGTCGTAATTCTCTCTGCGGTGAGAACCTCCTCTGCCTTGCTGGCTCTGAAGGGGATGGTACCCATCCCTCCCAAGGCAACCTTGGCTTCGAGACAGTAATCTTTGTCAGGTCGCAAAACAAGTCTTACTCCTACGCTCGTGATTGCGTAGTCAATCGTCTTTCTTCGGCTGTATTTTAGATAGGCTGAGCCACTTTGAAGATGAGGTTCAGGGATGACAATCGCAGCGATCATCTCATTCTTACGTAGAACAGTAATGCCAGAACTAACAAAAAAGGATTCCAAAGGCATTCTATCTCGTTCCGAACCTACTATCTCTAATTCAGCGCCCAAAGCCATTAAGCCTGGGGCTGTATCAATAGGGGACATGGCTGTACATCTTTTGGCTCCTTTGATAGCATTACAGGTGTTCCCCTCTAACGCAAAACACTCTGGAAGACGCCAAAGATTACGGTGAATAAAATAAAGACAATTGGGAGCTTGACATAAGTTTCCCCCAATAGTAGCCGCCCGGCGAATGTTCGGAGAGGCAACCCCACAGGCAGCTTCAGAAAGGGCAGGAAAACTTTTCGCAACAGAATTTGAGTTAGTTAACTCTTCTAATGTCGTCAAAGAACCGATTCTAATGACTGAATTATCATGATAAATCCCTGCCAGCTCGGGTATTCTCTTTAAATTGATTAGGTGGTCGGTCGTCAAAGCTCTTTGCTTCAGTTTGGCCAAAAGCTCAGTCCCACCAGCCAACATTCTCGCTCTTCCAGGAAGGTTATTGGCAAAGGATATTGCTTCCGCTATACTCCTTGGTTCATGATACTCAAATTTAATCACTAAATCCTCCTAAGACGGTATTTCCTATTAACCATCATTTAGGCGAACGGAGATTTATCTAACCGGCAACTCTACTGAATATTTTCGATCATATGCTCAATAGTTCTGACGGATTTTTTCGACACATGATATTAATTTCAGCCTTTGTGATTCCCTTGGTCATCATTGTCAGGATATAGTTCGCCATCCCTTCAGCAGGTGTTGGATTGACCGGTTGGCCAAAATCTGTTGACATGATGATGTGCCGGACCCCTATCGCCTTCATCGCCTGAGCATATTCTGCAGGATCGGTCCGATCATAATAGGGTGTCGCATTGCACCAGACATAATCCAATTTAGCTCCCAATCTCACCATCTCTTTCTGCTCTTCGATAGTCGCTCCGATAACTGGCGCATGGGGATGGGTGACGACAAATTTCTTTATTCCTGCCTTTTTTGCAGCTTCGATCAATTTCATCGTATCTTCTGGAAATTGATGACCCGTCGCGAAGATAACGTCATCCGCTTCTGCAATCAAGGCAAAGATATCCTTAACTTCCTCTTTTATCCTTCCCTTTTCATCGACCGGTCTCAGTCCAGCCTTTTCTTTGATCGTACCGAGTTCTTGGTACCATCTCACTTTCGATGACTTCTTGACAGTAATCGCCGAATCGAATACGGGTCCCCAAATGAATTTGGATCCTAACTTGATGGCTGCCTCTACCGCCCTTGGGTTATATCCACCGACGGCCAGGTCGAGCATCAAGCCACCGAACACACGAATTCCCGGAGTGAGTTGTTCGGCCGCCTTGGCCAATGGGGCATTACAATATGTGAATGGCTTGCAGACCACAGCCTTCATCCCCCGATCTCTGGCCTCTCGGGCGATCTCAAAAATATCCATCCTTCGGGGTATCACATCCGGACCAGCGTGAATGTGGATGTCAATAACACCCCTGAGCACCTCATCAAACTTCTCATCCTTAATTTCATGGTAAGCCTTTTCGTATGCCTTCTCGTATGCCATTTTTAGACCTCCTTTTTATATTTCTAATGTCAATGCCTTTAGATACGTCGCCTCATCTCCTGGCTCCATAAAAATCGCCCCTTCGGGACAGATGAACTTGCAACCTGTGCACCCAATGCACCGTTCACGAAAAACCTTTGCAGATTCCTTTTTGAGAGTGATGGCATCGTAAAAACAGATTTGGGTGCATCGACCACAACGGGTGCATTTTGATTCATCCACCACTGCCGTCAGGACTGGTTGAACCTTATCGTACTCTTTATAAGAGGGAACAATCTTATCAAGCGCCGAGCCGATAAGACCATCAAAATTTCTGTAGCCCTTCTCATCCATAAATTTGTTTAAACCCTTTAGCATTTCCGTTATCACCGGGTAGCCAACGGCCATAATCACTGAAGCAAATTGGACTGTCCCTGCTCCCGCCATCATATATTCTAAGATATCCTTCCAAGTTTGGATCCCCCATGACCCTGAAATGGGTATACCCACTTCCTTAGCCGTTTTAGCAATCCAACGTACCACCAGGGGTTTAATCCAGATTCCGCTAAATACACCACTCGCGAAATGGACACCGTGGATGGGGGTTGCGGTTTCAACATCGATCATAAGGCCGTGCAGGATATTGAACATGGTAACACCATCCCCCCCTGCCTCCTTAACTGCTCCTGCAATTTCGCAAGGGCTGTTCGTCTGAAAAGTAAGTTTTGCCAGAACTGGGACATTCACCATCTTCTTGACTGCCCTCACCACTTCTCGAATAGCATCGGGTGACTGAGCCACTTCCAAAGTCCCCTTCCCAAGTGCTGAGGACCAAAGAGGCGTCGATGGGCAAGAGAAATCGAGTTCAATCATGTCTACCCCGTTTTTGTCCATCATCTCCGACAATTCAACCCACTCATCGATGGTCCTTCCCATCACGCTTCCAATCAGAACCACATTCCCTTCTTTAGTGACCTTTTTCATTTCCCGGAGGACAGGCATAAACTTTTCGGGTGGGTAGGCACAAAGGATATCCCGAGCAACCAAGGAGGCATCTTTGGGAATTCGCTCTTGGTAGCTTTTAACATCTATGGTCTTCCAATTTGCCCTGTAATAAAGGGGGTGAGGTCTTGTCTGAGTGCTCTCTTCAAAGTTAATGGTCTTCGGGACAACCGCTCCCACTCCCGCTTTAATCGCTTTCTGCACGCACCTCAAATTTCTGGTAGGGGGAGCTGATGATGCGACAATAGGATTTTTGAACTTTAGGCCTGCAAACTTCACACTTAGATCTGCCATTATTTACTCCTTTCCAAAAATTTTGAACCAAACCACCAGACTCTCGTTTCTCTTAACTTCCCCCTGTCTTTATCATTTTCCATGTTCAGATTTTACAGAGCCTACATAGTCCCCTTTCAACCAAAGCCTTGATCATCTCTCGCCTATACCAATCGGACCCCCTAACATCTGTGATCGGCGAAGCCTCCCTCATTGCTTTCTCCGCCGCTTCTTGGATAAGTCTTTCGTCCACCTCTTTTCCAGTCAGGCTCCTCTCAGCCTCCTTAGCCCGGAAAGCTTTTGGTGCAACAGCTCCCAATACGATTCTCACATCTTCGCACTTACCTCCTGGACCCTTAAGAAGAAGAAGGGCAATCCCTACAACCGCTAGATCAGTAAACTTTCGAGGGCTAAGTTTTATATAGTTTCCCTCCCATTGTGGATACCTTTTAGGGATAATAATCTCCTTTAAGACCTCTTCCAGTTCCATCTTCGTCTTCCCTGGTCCCGCAAAAAAATCTTCGAGTTCCATCACCCTCTCACCATCTTTTCCCACAACCCTCACTTTGCTACCAAGGCCAATAAGAGGAGGAACCATATCGGCCGCCGGGGAAGCATGACAGATATTTCCTCCAAGAGTCGCCCGATTCCTCACCTGGAAAGAAGCCATAACTTGTGCCGTCTCTTTTAAGATAGGGAATCTTTGTTCGATCAATGGAGAAGTCTCTATATCTCGTATGGTGACTAAGGCGCCAATCCTCAAGGCCTCTTTTTCGTCTTTGAGAAAGTAAAGATCTGAAACTCTTTTTAAGTCGATGACCGCCATCGGAGATAGAGCCTCATTTCTCATCTCCACAATTAAGTCTGTTCCCCCTGCCAGCAATCTTGCTTGACCATTATATTGAACTAACAAGGAGATTACTTGCTCTAATGTCTCAGGACTGTTGTAGTCAAAGGTTTTCATTTTTGACCTTCATCTTCTTTTTTTGTTCAAAGCCTCAACAATCCTCTCCGGTGTAATAGGAAGATCTGTAATCCGTACGCCAATCGCATCGTAGATAGCATTAGCAATGGCTGGTGTTGTAGGAACTAAAGCTGGTTCTGCTACACCTTTGGCTCCGAAGGGCCCATTGGGATCATTGCTTTCCACTAAAATTGTCTTAATCGGTGGAATATCCGGTGCTTTTAAGACCTTATAGTCTGAAAAGTTTGGATTGATAGCTTTACCCTTGCTACATACAAGGTCCTCCATGAGCGCATATCCAATCCCTTGAACCACTCCTCCCTCAATCTGCCCTTCGGCTGCCATCGGGTTGATGGCCTTGCCCAAATCATGGGCTGCTACCAAATTTAGTATTTTTACCAAACCTGTCCCTGGGTCCACCTCCACTTCCGCCACCTGGGCTGCAAAACAGTACGCGGGCGAGGTATTTCCAAAATAGGAACTTACATCTGGAGAAGGGGACTCCGGACCATTGTAGTACCCTCTCCCGGCCAATGGTTTTCCCTTATCATAATAAGCAATCCGAGCGACCTTCTCGACAGAAACGTTTCTTTCGGGTGAACCTTTAACGTAGACCGCTCCATCCTTTGATTCTAGATCATCCACATGGGCCTCCAATGTGTCTGAGGCTACCTCTAAGAGCTGTTGTCTCACGATTCTCGCCCCCATCTTTACCGCATTACCAGCGGCAAAAGTGACTCGTGTTCCAAAGGAGCCGTAATCGATTGGTGTCGTCTCCGTATCAGCCGAAACAATCTTGACTTGTTCGAACTTCACTCCCAATTCCTCTGCCACAATCTGAATGAGTATGGTATCCGACCCTTGGCCTAAATCTGCAGCTCCTGAATAAACGATAACTGACCCATCCGGATTCATTTTCACAAATGAATCGGAGATATTGCTATCACCAAAGAAGCCTTTTGCGCCACTTCCATGAATCATGCAGGCGATCCCCAAACCCCTTCCTATCACCTTATTCTTACGTTTCTCTTTCCAATGTGAGACTTCTGTAGCACGTAAAAGACACTCCCTGATTCCACAGCTTGTTATTTCTGCACCGGTAGGCGCCACATCACCAGACCCTACAACATTCTTCAGCCTTAACTCAACAGGATCGATTCCTAAATGTTCTGCAATCATGTCTAACTGGGATTCGGAAGCGAATGTCACTTGCGGGTTTCCGAAACCTCTTAGGGCGCCACCATATGGGTTGTTGGTATAAACGGTCAATCCAACAAACTTGGTATGGGGTATGTTATACAGAGAAAAAAGCATTTTCCCAGCATATCCTACAACTCTCGGACCGTGAGAATTGTAGGCCCCGTTATCCGCAATGACCGTAGCTTCTCGGGCCACAATCCTACCATCCTTTTTAATCCCTGTTTTGATGTCAATAACCATCGGATGCCTACCCCTACTTGCATAAAACTCTTCTCTTCGGGTATTAACGATCTTTACAGGCTTCCTACATTTCATCGCTAACAAGGCACAGATCACATCAAGAGGGTCCATCGTTAATCGGGAACCAAAGGCCCCCCCAATGGCAAGTTTGATGACCCGGATCTTATTGGGTGATAATCCCAGCAGATTAGCGAGATCATCCTTCACTGTATGAGGGTTTTGGGTGGTCATCCAAATTGTCAATTTCCCTGTATTGTCAACAAAAGCTAATGCTCCATGGGGCTCAAGAGAACAATGTGTCTGCCTTGAGGTCGTAAAGCGATTTTCAAAGATATCATCTGATTCATCGAACCCTTTCTGGACATTTCCATATTCCCACTCAATCCTTCTGGAAATATTATTCTTAACCCCAACATGGATCTCGGGGGCATCTGCCGCCATAGCCTCAATAGGATCGAATACTGCTGGCAGTTCTTCAAATTCCACCTTGATCAAATTGACCGCTTCTTCCGCAATTTCTTTGCTGATCGCCGCCACGGCTGCAATTTCGTCCCCAATATAGCGAACTTTCTCAAATTCGAGAGGATGTTTGTCTTTCAGATGGGAAGGAAAGCTGAATGGAACTTTACGGGTATCGTCAGCGGTGATAACCCCTTTGACTCCAGGCAGCTTTTCGGCCTTCCGCGTATCAACTTGAATGATACGGGCATGGGGCAAGGGACTTCTTAAAATCTTACCATGCAATGTACCTGGTAAAAACAGGTCATCGACATATTTGGCTTGACCAGTTACCTTTTCGATTCCATCAATTCTTGGTAAAGACTTTCCAACTACAATGAGGTTCATCGTTTTCCTCTAACCACGGCAGAGATCGCTTCAACAATTTTCACATAACCAGTGCAACGGCAAATATTTCCTGCTATCGCCATCCTGATCTCTTCCTCTGAAGGATTCGCATTCTCATCGAGAAGAGCCTTAGCAGTCATGATCATACCGGAAGTACAAAAACCGCACTGGATGGCTCCATGTTCTACAAAGGATTTCTGAAGAGGATGTAAATCACCTTCGGAAGTCAATCCTTCAATTGTGAGAATACTCTTTCCCTCGGCTTCAACGGCGAGAACAAGACATGAATTGACTATCTTCCCATCTAAAATCACGCTGCAAGCCCCGCAATCTCCCGTATCGCACCCTCGCTTCGTCCCTGTAAGCCCTAAGTGATCTCTCAGTAGATCAAGTAAACTTTTCCTACAGTCGATCTCTAATTCCTGCCATTCCCCGTTGACTTGAATTCTAATTCTTTTTTCCAAGCCCTTCCTCTCTTTCAATCCACCATCAATCAATCCTCAAAAGTCTATTTTCAATAATAGTACTTCGTTTGGGCATCTTCTATTCAACGATCCATCCTAAATTTCGTCCGGAAATATCTGGGTTGTCCTTTGCCAATTGATTTGACTGGATTTGACATTGAGGAGTCTGAAGTGGTTAAGTATTCTGTCAAGCCTCTCGATTACTCCGCTTGGTGGATCCAGACGCTCCCCGTCTTTCTTTTAACATTCCTCAACCGAACAATGTATTTATATAAGTCTCCCCGATATGAGGACTGAACTAATTCAATCGGTTTTCGTTGTTTGGTATACATAATTCTTTCGACGAATAAGATTGGGGCCCCAGATGCAATGCCTAACTTTTCGGATACTTCTTGATCAGCAAAGGATGCTTCTATCGTTTGAAATGCTTCTAAAAATCGGATGCCTAAATCCTGTTCCATAATTTGCAGTAATGGCTTCTTATATAAATCCTTCTCAGTAATTCTCATCCCAATTTCTACAGGGAGGTAGTTGACCGTATAAGCACAGGCCTTATCATCTAAAAAGCGAACTCTTTTGATTTGTATCACCTCGTCACTTTCTCCACCTAATTCCAACTTCTCCTTTATCAATTTGGGTACGATCATTTTAGTCATTCTCACTGACTTTGTTCTAAATTTGGATACCTGGTAGAAGAGGTCATCCATAAATCCAGTAAATTCCAAGCTATAGCCTTTTATTAAATTTTCGTCTCTGGTTACAAATGTACCTTCCCCCCTTTTGCTTATTAAAAAACCTTCTTGAGTTAACTGCGAAATCGCTTGACGAACAGTCAATCGGCTCACACTAAATTTATCGGCAAGTTCATTTTCAGAAGGAATTTTTTCACCCAGCTCAAATTCCCTATTGACGATCCAGTTCTTTATACTCTGTTTAATTTGGTAGTATACGGGCAGTAAAGAACTCAATGTAACTTCCTCCAATCAGATATTGATGGGTTAGAGGTTCCTTCGGTAACTTATCGATTGATTAATTGCATTGTTGTGTTGATGATTAAACAACTTATAAAATTTGTCAAGAAAAAAATTATCTTGTGAAAATTTTATTACAATTCTAAGAAGAGACTCTCCGTGGTCCGGGGGGCAAAAACGTACTCATTTCTTTTTCCTGATACAAGAATTAATACACTACTAAGGAGTGCAACATATTCACTTAAGTATAATTCTATGTTATTATGTCCTGCTATGATTTTCTTCTTAGGAGGTTTAAATGTTTAATTCGATTGAAGAAGTCCAAAAGGCCATGGAAGAGGAGAAGTATATTTGTGAGCGATCGTTGGCTACAGTCGTTTTTCTGGCATTGAAATTGGAAAAACCATTACTTCTTGAGGGTGAGGCAGGCGTAGGAAAGACCGAAGTGGCCAAGGTGATGACCCAAGCCCTTGGAAGACGCCTCATTCGACTGCAATGCTACGAAGGTCTCGATGTGAACTCCGCCCTTTACGAATGGAACTACCCTAAGCAGCTGCTTCGTATCAAAATGGGAGAGGCCAGCCAGCAACCTTTAGAATCCGTAGAAAATATCTTCAGCACGGAGTTCCTCATCCAAAGGCCTTTGATGGAGGCAATTCAATGCGAATCGGCCGACCAGCACATCGTTCTCCTCATCGATGAAGTTGACCGCTCTGACGAGGAATTTGAGGCTTTTCTTCTGGAGATTCTTTCCGACTTTCAAATCACCATTCCTGAAATCGGAACCCTATCCGCCAAGCATCGACCTCTGGTAATCATCACCTCTAACCGCACCCGTGAGATCCATGACGCGCTCAAAAGGAGGTGTCTATATCATTGGATCGATTTCCCTCCTTTTGAAAAAGAGTATCGAATTGTCACCACGAAAGTGCCCACTATCCATGAGACCCTTGCTTATCAGATCTGCTCTTTTATGCAGACGGTAAGAGAGAAAGACTTCTACAAAAAGCCGGGGATAGCCGAAACCTTGGACTGGGCGAATGCCCTGATTCAACTACACAGGGACCATCTGGACCGGGTCACTGTAGAAGAGACGCTCGGATGTATTCTTAAACATTTTGAGGATATGAAAAAGATGAAAGAAACGGATCTGGTCAGCTGCCTGAGCGCTCCTGGAGAGGCCAGGTGATAAACCAAGATTCAGATCTCTTGAAAAATGTCATTCTTTTTTCGCAAGCTTTGCGAAGGCGAAAAGTGGGGGTGACCATTGATAATATGCTGGATGCGCTAAGAGGAATCTCTCTCATCCATCTCCAGAAGAAAGGAGATTTCTATCATCTCCTCAGTTCCAACTTCGTTTCCTGTAAAGAAGAGATGGACACCTTTGACGAACTTTTTGAACAATTCTGGTCCTTAGGTGATCCATCGGGTCCTGCCACGAAAAAAATCATTACCGAAGAGATAAATGCTTCTGAAGATAAGGAGGAAGACTCCTCTTTCGAGTCTAAAAAAGACCAACCCTTCATTAAGGCTTGGAGCGATGAAAGAGAAGCGAATGAGCTGGAGGGACGGAAAAATATGCCTTTCTATAGTCCTGATGAGATCCTGCAACAGAAGGACTTCACCCATTTTCGTGCGGAAGAATTGGAGAAGGTCAAAGACTGGGTATCGATCCTTTCCCGAAAGATAGCCACCTATCTGTCAAGACGTTGGAAACGGGGGGGGAAGGGAGATCGCCTTGACTTCAGAAGGTCCATCCGGCAATCGATCAAATACGGAGGGGAGATCATGGAGTTGAAGATGAGGGATCGAAAACCCAAACCCCTTCGACTCATTCTCGCTTGCGATGTCAGTGGTTCCATGGACAACTATAGCCAATTCTTCCTTCGATTCATGCATGGACTTCAAAATCACTATCCCCATTGTGAGACCTTCGCCTTCAGCACACGTTTAAGTCACATCACTACGCTTTTGAAAAGGAGGACCTTTGATGAAACCCTTCATCTCCTCTCGGGGAAGGTGTTGGACTGGTCAGGAGGGACGAATATCGGTGCGGCGCTTCATCATCTGCACCAACGCCACTCCGGTCTATTCCATCCCAATCGAAGCTTATTTCTTATCTATAGTGATGGATGGGATCGCGGTGACACCACGCTTCTTGATTCCGAGATGAAAAATCTGAGAAGACAAGTAAAGAGATTGATCTGGCTCAATCCCCTCTTGGGTAATCAAAACTATCAACCTTTGTGCAAAGGAATGTCAACAGCTCTTCCTTATCTCGATCATTTTTTACCATGTCACAATTTTTCAAGCCTGAAAAAAGTTTGTCATGTGATTATGAGGAAATAATTCTGTAATTTCAATCTTGGAATACCCACTGATTTTTTCTGTGGCTTGATTTTTAACAGCCCCTTTATGAGCCACTTAGGCTTAATGTACTTTAAACGAATATTGTCTCTAATCAGCTATCATCTCTTCACCTATGATATTTCAGATTCCAGACTTCAGATCTTAGATTGCAGGCTCTTCAATCTGCAATCGGAAGAGCTCTCTTTTCCAGATCCCTCAAATCCCGCAATACGAAATCTCCGTTCTGCTTGCCTGACCGATCGAGGTAAAAGGCATGGATACCCAACGACCGGGGAACGAGATAGTCAAACTCATAGTGGTCACCGACATGGACAATCTCCTCGGGATTGGCTCCGAGGATCTCGCAGATT
>Ga0315284_10001755_pt1 | contig 30929 bp, 22 predicted proteins | sample YL17G09_16_MG_FD_203696 | JGI IMG/M metagenome (GOLD analysis project Ga0315284, IMG submission 203696) | Sediment microbial communities from Yellowstone Lake, YNP, Wyoming, USA - YL17G09_16 | ecosystem: Environmental > Aquatic > Freshwater > Lake > Sediment | place: USA: Wyoming | collected...
GCTTACTCGTTCCGGCTAGCTGTTCCGGCTAGCGTCTTGCCGCGCGTCCGAGGTCAGGCGAGTGCGGGTTCGGCCCCGTGCGGGCAGCCTTGAAAGCCATTTCCACACCACGCGCACCAGAATGGCGCTGGCGGGCATCATCTGAGGAGTGAAGGGCGAGAAGGCGCGAGAGTGCAGAGTGTCATGGCAACGTCCTCGCACAACGGAACCCGATGCTGGGGCTGACGCGATGGCTCGGGGAGCCGTAGCGATAGGCAGATCGCAGGGAGTCCGCGCCGTCACCCCACGCGCCGCCCCGCAGTACCCGGTCCGACCCCGTCATTGGCCCGCGTGGATCAGAGGCCGACGAGGAGTCGTAGTAGTTCTCGCCATACCAGTCCGCCACCCACTCCCGCACGTTCCCGGCCAAGTCCTCCACTCCGTAGGGGCTCCGTCCCGCCGCGCACGACCCCACTGGCTTCGTCTGCCACCCGCATCCCCACGAGCCGCCGAAGTTCGCCCGCTCGCAGGTCGGCTCCTCGTTCCCCCACGGGTACTTCCTCCCGTCCGTTCCCCGCGCCGCCTTCTCCCACTCCGCCTCCGTCGGCAGCCGCTTCCCCGCCCATCGCGCATACGCTTCCGCCTCGTACCATGACACCCCCATGACTGGATACCGCGGGTAGCGTGGGCCGCAGTTTTCCCTGCCGCCGCCCCAGTACCGGGGCCCGGTGGCGTTGACCCGGCCCAGCCACACCCAACCCTCGTCGCTCCAGTAGCCCTGCTTGCGGTAGCCCCCGGCTTCGATGAAGCGCTGGAACTGAGCGTTGGTCACCTCGTACCGGTCGATGTAGAACGCGCTTACGTATACCCGATGCTGAGGGCGTTCGTTGTCGCCGCCTTCTCCAGATATGCTCCCCATGGTGAAGTCGCCCGCGGCCACGAGCACCATCTCCGTCGGGGTCTCCATCGGGGTCCTGCTGCAGGACGACGCGAGAACCAAGACAGCGCACGTGGCAATCAAGAAGATGAGCTTCCAGCTTGAATGCATGATGACGGCCTCCGTCAGTATTGGGCTGGCGTCATGGCGTGTGCAAGCTATCCTAGCACTCTCTTTGCGCACCAGAACGCTCCGCAGCGGCCTCTCGACGGTGCGGGACTCTACGTGCGGGACTCCACGGCCACGGTGGGCGGCGTTCGGGCTGCAGTGAGGCGTGGCGGCGTCCACGGCGCGGCTTGGTGGTCAGGCGGGATGGGGCTACGCTCAGGGGACGGGCAACGGCCAAGGCGGCCGCGCTCACCTCTCTCGAGGTACTGATGACTGCGGAGAAGCATCGCCCAACACGGCTCGCCGGCGGTACATGGAACATCCCGATTCTCGCCGTTCTGACGATTGCGTGTCTTGCCCCGTTCGCGGGCAAAGCATTCCACATCGACGATCCGCTCTTCATCTGGACCGCGCAACACCTGGTGGAACACCCTGCCGATCCCTACGGGCTGCCCGTCAACTGGGGTGGTACGGCGGTGGGTATGCACCGCATCATGTGGAATCCTCCGGCGATGAGCTACTACCTGGCGCTGGCCGGATCGTTGTTCGGCTGGAGAGAGGTGCCCCTCCACCTAGCGTATCTCCTGGCGGCTGTGCTCGCGGTCCTCGGCACCTACTCGCTGGCGCGGCGCTTCTCGGAACGCCCCCTGATCGCCGGCCTGGTGGCCCTCTTCACGCCCGCATTCCTGGTGTGCAGCTCGACCGTGATGTGCGACACGCTGATGCTCGCCTTCCTCGTGTGGGCGGCCGCACTCTGGGTCCGGGGCATCGACGACAGGAATGGCTGGATCCTCCTGGGGGCGGCTCTTGCGATGTCGATGTCCGTGCTTACCAAGTACAACGCGCTTCTGATACTTCCGTCCCTTGCGGGCTACGCATGGCTGCGCCGACAGGGTCCAGGTTTGTGGTCGCTCTACTTCTTGATCCCGCTTGCGGCACTGGCTGGCTACGCGTGGTTCTCTTTGGCTGCCTATGGGCACGGAGTCGTGGGCGGGGCAATGGAGCACAAGATCGTGGCCAGCGAGGTGCTTGGGACCGCACTCACGGGGCTCTCGTTCCTCGGTGGGGGGCTTGCCCCCATCATCTTCGTCGCTCCCCTGATCTGGCCGCGGCGTGGGCTGATCGTCGGCGTGGCGGTGGCTGTGTTCGCGGCGGCGGGTGCGCGATGGCTGTGGCTGTACGATCCCGTCTCGGCGCGTGACTCGCTGGCAGCCGGCCTGGTGCTGCCTGCCCACCTGGGTGTGTTCGTCGCTGGGGGAGTGACGTTGCTGATCGTGGCCGCGACCGACGTGGTTCGCAAGCGTGACGCTGCCGCCTGGATGCTCGCGCTCTGGCTCGGCGCTGGACTCTTGTTCTCGACCTTCGTGAGTTGGGCGAACAGCGGCCGCTATGTACTCCCGGTGGTTCCGGCCGCCGCCATCCTCGTGGTGCGAGCGTTGGATGCTCGATTCCTTCGGCATCCTGTCGCAACGTGGAGCCTGACCATGGCATTGACGCTTGCTGCCGCCGTCGGAATCGCCGTCAACTGGTCCGACTTCGCCCTCGCGAATTCTGCTCGCCGGGCGGCGCAGGAGATATCCGCACGATTCTCGGGTGGCCCCGGCAAGATGATCTTTCAGGGACACTGGGGATTCCAGTACTACATGATGGCGCGGCACGCGGAGCCCACAGAGGCCGACGGTGGAGTACTCTCGGTCGGGGACCACGTCGCGACGCCGCTGAACGGACCGAGCGGACCGCTTATCGTGTTCCCGTCGAACATCGTGGCGGAGGCAGCCTCGGTCACTGCGCCCTCAGGACGCTGGGTCACCACGATGCGTTTCGACATGGGAATCGGCTTCCACTCCAGCACGTTCGGCGCAGTGCCTTTCGCCTTCGCGAAGATCCCGGACGAGCGGTACATCGTCCAGCGTGTGACGCAAACCACGACCTGCTTCCGCTCGGATTGACGCCACGCCGGCGTCGGGGATGTGCCGGTAGCCGTCCACATCCGGTCACGAGCTGACGGCCGGCCGTCGGGTTCCCCGGTGTCAGCGGTCAGGCGGTCCCGCGCTTGTGGTTCCTGAGCGATCCTGGGAAGCCGTCACCGACCTGCCGCGGGGGATTCCAGGCCACGCGCACCAGAACTGTTGCTGGCGGGCCTTGCCACCCCCCTTGGCGGGCACCCACTTGCCCCGGTTGGCCCTGCGATGGGTCCGCCGAATTTTGCAATTGCGATCTGCACCCGCACCGTTGCGTTGCCATTCTCGTGCCCGGGCGGCTCGACCGCGATCACAACCCGAGGTTCCGCCTTCTACCGCCTACTCGGGCTTCGACCTGGCTCCAGGGGCCTTCATGAAGTTGGCCCCCGAGAGGTCGGTGTCCCTCATGCTGCTGAACCTGCTGGCTCGGGGCTTGTTCCAGGCCGTGACCGAGTATTCGATCATCGCGACCAGTTCGTCATCAGCCATCTCGACCTCTCGTTTCCCCGTGTCCGATAGACCGGATGGGGGGACCCATCCGGCCGTCACCATGCAGAGGTCCCTGTCCTGGAGAGCGGAACATCCAGGGCCAGGTCCTCGCTACGAAGGCCGTCCAGCCTTCGACGAACATTCCGGACAGGCGGAGGTCGGCCGAGATCCCGGCGCACGCCGCCATCTGGTACCATGCAGGCGTGCTGACGATCGGAGGATCCTACGCCTCCGGGGCGGCCTTGCCGATCTCGTCGCTCCCCGGCGACCGGGGACCTGAACGACGGCGGCAAGCCCGGCCTAGCGGTGGCAGACCGCAGTCGGATAGTCTTCGCAGCAGCGGGTCATGATTCGTCCAGGCTGGAACTCCGACAGGGTCTCGGTGCTGGCCGTGTGGTGCAAACCGCAACCTGGGAGGATCTCATGAATGCGCAATTCCCTCGTACGTGCTTGCTGTTCGCGATGGCTGTTGCGGCGCTGATCTGTTCGGGGTGCGCTGCGACCCGGCCCAAGTCACCCGCGACCGTCGTGCACGAGGAGCTCGCCAGCGCGCCCTGCTGGGTGACCAAGGGGGGTGGCTGCTACTTCAAGGCGGCGGAGCGGGCCAAGTACGTCTGCGGCGTGGGTTCCGTGGGGGGGACGCGCAATGTCGGTCTCGCCCGCGAGGCGGCGATGGGGCGGGCACGCACCGAGATCGCCCGCTCGCTGGCGGTTCGCGTGGCCTCGATGCTGAAGGACTACCAGGCCACCACGACCGGGGGTGCGGAGTTCGGGACGTCCGCCGCAGACGAACAGCACATCACCGACGTGTCGAAGCAGATCACGGACATGACGGTCTCCGGCACCGAGATCGTGGACTCATGGATCAGTGGGTCGGGAACCTACTACGCGCTCTGCCGCCTGAATGTCGATGGATTCAAGGATACCGTCCGCCGCATGACGGCCCTCAGTGAGTCCGTTCGCCAGGCGGTCGTGGATCGTGCAGACAAGGCCTTCGAAGAGCTCGACCGCGCAACCAATGGCCAGGCTGAGAGCCGGTAGGCCGCAAGACCCGTCGAATCCGACCCCGGGCTCCGTATCGCGGCGGGCACCGCGCACCAGGAATGGGCTGGCAGCAGTCATGCTGCTGGTCCTGGCGGGTTCCTGGGTTCCGGTCGCCCATGCCAGCGCCGTGAAACTCGCCGTTCTGGAATTGCGCAACGACGCTGGCCTGAGCACCGCCGAGATGGCCTACCTCACCGACCGGGTGCGTGGCTACGCCAGTCAGGTTTTGTTTTCGAGCGCGTTCCTGGTGATGACGCGAGAGAGTATCCAGGAGCTGCTGCCCCCCGGCGTGAAGCTGGTGGACTGCCTCTCGAGCGCATGCGAGGTCGAGATCGGACGCAGGATCGGTGCCGACTACATCGTAACCGGTGAGATCCTGAAGTTCGGTGACGAGCTGCGGATGAATCTCAAGGCGCACCACTGCTCTTCGGGTGCGTTCCTCGGCAGCGAGACGGCCGGCGGGGCGAGGCTGGCCGACCTCGAGAACGGGGTGGAGGCCGCGAGTCGTCGGCTGTTCGCAAAGGTGCGCGCCGACGCGGGTGCGGGTGAGGGTGTGGAGGGACGGATCGGCGCGGAGGCTCGCGAGGCCTGGTCCCCGCCAGGGGACTCCGCCACGGTGGTGGGCTTCGCGTCCGACCCCGCGGGCGCGGTCGTGATCGTTGATGGCCGCGTGGTCTGCCAGGGAACGCCGTGCAGCCGCGAGCTCCCGGTGGGGGTCGCGGTGGTCACGATGCAGAAGGAACGCCACCTGCCCAGGCAGGAGGTGGTGGAGTTCGCACGGCGGGGCCCGCCGCTGAAGCTGAAGTGGACGCTGGATCCGGACTTCGGGTGGTTAACGGTGACGAGCACGCCGCCGGGCCTGCCGGTGACCATCAACGGGAAGCCAGCGGGCCGGACCCCGATTGCGGGCAGCGAACTGGCGCCCGGGTCGCATGAGGTGCGTATCAGCGATCCGCGCTACTACGAGCTCGGGGACCGGGTCGTGCTGGCGCGCGGCGAGAAACGGACGGTGACCCTCGCGCCGGACCCGCGCGAAGGGGCCATCCTGGTGTCCGCGCGGGATGCGGACAGCAATGCGGTGGCGGCCCGCGTGCTGCTGGACGGAGTGGAGGCGGGCACGACGCCGTGCACGATCAAGGTGCTCATCGGCCGGCACGCGATCGCTGCCCGCCTCGACGGAGCGCAATGGGCCGACACCGTGCAGGTCGCCGAGCGGCAGGTTGTCACCGTCCGGGCCAGGATGCACAGGGTCGCTCCTGCGTTCCCCGGACCCGGCATCGGCGGCGCGGCCGGGCCGCTGGCCAGGGGGCAGGCGCTGCTCAAGAAGGCCATTGGACTGGCCGGTGGTAGCGCCGCGTGGGCGGAGATCCGGAGCATCAGCGTCGCGCGCACGGAGACCGCCAGCATCCAGGGACAGACCCGGGCGATCACCAGCGTGATGCACTGGCGGATACCCGACCACTACGTCGCCACGCGCAAGCTCGCCCTGGGGGCGTTCGCGCGGGGCCATGACGGCACCCGCGGCTGGATGGCCGACCGGGGCCAGGTGCGGGACGAGCCCGGGGCGGGCGAGGAGCTGAGAAAGCAGTACGAGCGCTCGATCCTCCGGTTGTTCGCCGAGCCCGGAGCGTTCCAGGTGCAGGCGCTGGACGAGCCCAGGACCGTGGACGGCGTGACCTGCCGCGTCGCGCTCATCAAGAGCGGGACCACGCGGGACTGGCTGCTCTACTTCGCCCCCGACGGATCGCTCGCCCGCATGGAGTACCTGGGCGAGGGCGTGAACGGCGGGCCGGCGAGGATCACCGAGATCTACGGCGACTGGAAGCCGGTCGGCGGCATACGGTACCCGCGCAGCGAGAAGACCCTGATGGACGGCCAGGTCATGATGGACGCCCGGGTCACGAGCGTGAAGCTGAACCCCGTGCTGGCGGACGACCTGTTCAGGAAGCCGGACAGGTAGGGGAGAGAAGCGGGGTACGCGCTCGAGTGGGTTTCTTCACCTGGAGTCAATGGTGCCGGACGCTTGGAGAACACCGAGGATGCCATCGAGGGGTTCAGGGCTCCTACCCTGCTTGCTTCTCTTCTGGGTCGCGGTGCCCGGCGCAGCTGGTGGGTCCAGGCTTCCGGTGCGGTCGGCGGACACCCGGACCACCGAGACGCTGTCGCGTTCCGGCGAGGCGTCGGTCTCACAGGCCGCACCGTGGCTGTCCGGGTGGACGACCGATGACCGAGTCTGGAATCTGAAGCGGGCCTTCGCGGATTCCCTGACGACGCGGGTCGCCCTGGTGTTCTTCGCGACCTGGTGCCCTCCGTGCAGGGAGGGGATCGCCAGGCTGACGGCACACGCGAGCGAACTGCGCGCGTCGGGCGTCGGTGTGGTGCTGGTGGATTCCAAGGAGGAAGCGCAGAAGGTCCGGCGCTTCGTCGCGGCATCCCCGGCCTTTCCCGTGGTGCTCGATCGTTTTGGGACGACGGAGAGGACCTGCCTCCGCGTCAGGGACGGGCCGGTTCGATTGCCGCGGACGGCCATCATCGGGCGGGATGGCGCCGTCCAGGCGATCTTCGGTACGGAAGGCAAGGACTATGTCGATCGCATCCTGGCCGCTCGATAGGGCCGCTCGTGCACCACGCACCGCCGGCCTGCTGCTGCTGCTGGCCGGTTTGGGCTCGTGCGCCGGCACGTCGCCTCGCGCGCCTGCGTCGAGCCCTGTCGCGCGATCGGTGGCGCGGCGCTATCCCGTTTCGCAGTACATCGTGGCGGAGGGCGTGAGCGACGCCGGCTTCGAGCAGGCGGAGACGCAGGCGCGCGCCCAGGTGGCCGCGCAGGTGCGATCCGAGATGATCTCCGTGCTCACGACGGTCATGAGTTCCACCTCGCGCAATGGGGCGATCGACGACTCCCAGCGCATCCTCTCGGAGGTCTCCACGCGGACCTCCTTCGCCCACGCCGAGATGATCCGCGCGGACCCCGCGGCGAGACGGCTCGAGGGGGGTGTCTATCACTCGGTCGCGCGCCTGTCGCGCGCCGAGGCCGCGGATGCCCTGGCGCACGACTACGAGCTGGCCGCGCTCGACTTCCGGGCCGCGGTGGCGGACCTCGCGCGGCCTGGCGCGGATCTGCCGGCCTGGTCGGCCACGCTGCGGCGTGCCGAGACGGGTTTCGCCCGGCTCTCCCGGGCGGCCTTCGGACTGCGGGCCGTCACGCGTCGCGAGCACGGACCCTACTTGGCGGACCTAGCGCTCTACGAGCAGGCGGAGAAGGAACGGGCGGCCCGGCTCTCGGCCGCGCGGCTGGGGCTCGAGGTCGGCGATGCCGCGGACGCCAGCCCGCGACTGGCCGCAAGCGTCAGCGGCGCGCTGGCGCGCCTGGGGCTCGGCGCGTTGCCTCACGATTGCCCCGCGGGCGGCTACCTGTTGCGGCTGACCCCCGAGGTCAAATGGGAGGCAGGACCGTTCGGGCCCCTGTGCCGGCTCACGATGTCGGGCGAGTTGCTCGCGTGCGATGGGCGCCGGCCGATCGGCCGGGTATCGCTCGGGCACCAGGAGTTCCTCGGCACGGACGTGCGGGAGAAGGAGCGGGCGCTGGTCGTGTTGTGGGAGCAGGTCACCGATGACCGGTTGGTGCCGCTGCTGCGCCGCGAACTGGCTCCGTATCTGCCGGTCGCCGAGCGCTGATCGCGCTTTGGCCACGCGCGGACTGCCGGGACCTCGGGCCCTGCTGTGTAGGGCCTGCCGGGCGTGCGTGTACCATCTTTCAGCAGCCTGCTGCTAGACTGCGCGAGCGAATCCATCCCGCCGTCGCCCCGGTGCCCGACTCCGCCCGCCCTCGATTGGACGAGAGGACACATGCCACAGGTCATCCAGTTGCTTGCCTCCAATCCCCTGCTGCTGCTCTTCAGCGTGATCGGCCTGGGCTATCTCGTGGGCAGCGCGCGCGTGTTCGGCTTCAGCCTGGGCGTGAGCGCGGTGCTTTTCGTGGGGCTGGCCTTCGGGGCGCTGGACCCGGCGCTGGCGCTGCCGGAATACGTCTACGTCATCGGGCTGGTGCTGTTCGTCTACGCCGTGGGGCTGCAGTCGGGCCCGGGCTTCTTCGCGTCTTTCGGCAAGCGCGGCATGAAGCTCAATCTCGTGGCTGTGGCCATCCTGCTGGCGGGCGCGGTGACCGCGGCGCTGGTCGGGCGCCTGGCGCGCCTGCCGGGCGCGGATATCGCCGGTCTGTTCTGCGGGGCACTCACCAACACCCCGGCGCTGGCGGGGACGGTCGAGACCCTGAAGCAGCTCACCGCGGGGCAGCCGGCGGCCGAGGTCGGCGCCCTGCTGGCGCGCCCGGTGGTGGCGTATGGCCTGGCCTATCCCTTCGGGGTGCTGGGTGTGCTGCTGGCCTTCTGGCTGTTCTCGCGTTTGTTACGCATTGATTTCGCGCGCGAAGAAGCCGAGCGGCGCAAGACCTCGGGGGGCGGCGTCATCGAGTCGCGCACCTATCGCGTGACCAACCCGGGCCTGTTCGGGCTCACGGTGAAGGAGGCCATGGCGCTCCTGGTGGAGCCGGGCTTCGTCCTGAGCCGCGTGCGCCATGGCGACCGGCTGGAGGTGGCGCTGCCGGACACGCGGCTCGCCGGGGACGACCAGGTGGTGGCGGTGGGCAACGCGGAGTCGCTGGTGCGCGCACGGATGCTGTTCGGCGAGGAGTGCGCCGAGCACCTGCCGGCGCTGCAGGCGTCCGGCATCACCTACCGCCGCATCTTCGTCTCGAGCCACGAGGTCGTGGGCCGCACCGTGGCGCAGATCCAGCTCGAGCGCTTCCACGCCACCATCACCCGGCTGCGGCGCGGCGACGCCGACTTCGTGCCTTCGTCGGACACCGTGCTGGAGCTGGGCGATCGCGTCCGCGTGGTCGCCCCCACCGAGGACCTGGACCGTGTCTCGAAGTACTTCGGCGACTCCATCCGCGCGCTCTCCGAGACGGATTTCCTCTCGCTGTCGCTGGGGATCGTGCTCGGCGTGCTGCTGGGGATGATCCCCCTGCCATTGCCCAACGGCATGACCTTCCGGCTGGGCTTCGCCGGCGGGCCGCTCATCATGTCGTTGTTCCTGGGGCGGCTGGAGCGCACCGGTCCGGTTACCTGGGGATTGCCCTTCGAGGCCAACCTGGTGCTGCGCCAGCTGGGGCTGGTGTTCTTCCTGGCCGGCGTCGGCACGCGCGCTGGCCAGGGGTTCGCGGGCACCTTCGCGGAGGGCGGCGGCATGCTGATCGCGGCCGGCGCGGCCGTCACCACGGTGGTGGCGGTGGGCGGTATCCTGGCCGGTTACCGCTTCCTCAAGCTGCCCATGTCCGCGGTGATGGGCATGGTCTCCGCGATGCACACCCAGCCGGCGTGTCTGGCCTTCGCCACGCAGCACAGCGGCAACGACATGCCGAACGAGTGGTACGCGAGCGTCTACCCGGCCTCGATGATCGCCAAGATCCTGCTGGCGCAGGTGCTGGTGACGGTGCTGTTCCGGCTGTAGCGGGTTGCTGAACGGGGGCCCATTGCGCGGATCGGGCGTGCGACCGGCTTGTTCGACGTCGGGGTGGAGTCCGGGCGCGGAACAGGCCGCGCCCAGCCGCCCCGGCCGCGTCGGCTACAGCCCCATCACATGGTAGCCGGGGTCCGCTGGGAGCGTCTCGCCGATCATGCCGCTCGAGAGGTCCGAGAGCATGAAGAGCCCGGCCGGCGGGGCGCCGGCGCTCAAGCGGCCCCGAGGTGGTCCCAGACGCGGATGGGCAGGATGATCACCTGCACGCCGCGGAACTGAAGGCGGCGCTGGACCGAGAAGGCGGTCTCGTGGTGCAGCGAGCGGGTGAAGAGGCTCTCCTTCTCGAACACCAGCTGGCCCGCGAACACCACGCAGCGCCGGAACTCGCGGGTGACGTCCAGGCTCACGGTCTCGAGCTCGGCGATCAGGTCGGTGCCGAGCGTGTAGCGGTACTCGGCGTAGACGCCCATGCGCTGCGCCAGCGCCACGAACTTCTCGAGATCGCCGCGCACCTTGGCCTCCAGCGCCTCGACGTCCTTCGCCCCCTTGAACTGGCCCGAGTCCACCAGCCCCACGGCGCAGAACACGAAGTTCTTGTAGTGGCGCGGGAACATCCGGATGATCGAGAGCAGGGTGTGGATGCCCAGGCCGCTGAAGGACTCGACCAGCACGATGGCAGTGGGGCCTTCGGTGGCCAGCTCCGCGGGCGCGCCGTGCTCGCTCAGCGGCAGGTTCCCCAGCACCTCGTCGAGCGAGCGCAGCATCCTGCGCACGCGGCGGTAGTGCGAGCGCACCAGGTAGCAGAAGGCGATGAGCGCGCCCGTGGCGATCAGGGTCACCCAGCCTCCCTCGCGGAACTTGATCACGGACGTCACGACCAGCACGGTCGCGGTCACGAACGTGCCGGTCGTCGCCACGATCATGCGGCGCCGCCAGTGCCCCTCCTCGCCGCGCACCTGCCACCAGTGGCGCACCATGCCAAGCTGGCTCAGGGTGAAGGTCATGAACACGTTGATCGAGTACATGACGATCAGGATCCTGACCTGGCCGAATGTGTAGATCAGCACCGCGGTGGCAGCGAGCCCCATGGCAATGACGCCGTTCTGGGTCACCAGCCGCTCGGAGAGGTGGGCCATGCGCTTCGGGACCCACTCGTCCACGGCCATGGCCGCGAGCGTGCGCGGCCCAGCCGTGAAGCCGGTCTGTACGGCCACGAAGAGGAGCGCGCCCTCTGAGATCAGCGTTATCGCGACCACGAGCGGGCCGACCGGGAATCCGCCCAGACTCCAGCCCCCGGTGATGATGTCCCACAGCGACGCGTTCAGGGTCCGGCCGGGCTGGCGCTGCACGCCGTTCAGCAGATAGCAGAGCAGGATGCCGCCGGCGGTGAACGAGAGCGAGGTGGCCATGTACCACATCGTGCGCTTGCCGGTCGCCACGCGGGGCTCGCGAAGGATGTCGGTGCTGTTGCTCACCGCCTCGATGCCGGTGTAGGTGCCGCCGCCCATCGAGAAGGCCCGCAGGAAGACCGCGGTGACCCCCAGCACGCCCAGTTCCGCGGTGGCCCGGTGGGTATCGGCCACGGTGTCGGCCAGCAGCGTGGGGAGAGCGCTCGAGTGGCGCAGCACGCCGAAGAGGATGAGCGGGACGTGGGTCAGCACGAACGTGAGGAAGATGGGCGTGAGCACCAGGATCGATTCCTTGACCCCGCGCAGGTTGAGCCCGGTGAGCATCGTCACGACCACCAGCTCGGTCGGCAGCTTCAGTGGTTGCAGATCGGGAGGCAGGAACGAGAAGATGGCCTCGACCCCGGCGGCGGTCGAGATGGCGATGGTGAGGACGTAGTCGATGACCAGCGCGCTGCCCGAGACGATGCCGGCAGTGGGGCCCAGGAGCTTCGTGCCCACCAAGTAGCCGCCGCCGCCCGTGGGGAACAGCTCGATGATCTGGCTGTAGGAGGCCGAGATCAGGAAGACCGTGACCACCGTCGCCACCATCAGGTACAGCGCGAGGTGGGCGTGTCCGCCGAGATTGAGGAACGCCTCCTCGGGGCCGTACGAGGAGGACGAGAGTCCGTCGGCACCCAGCCCGATCCAGGCCAGCATGGCCACCAGGGCGAGGTTGTGATGGATGCGCGGATCGAGGAGATTCTTGGGACCGCCGAGCAGGAGTCCCTTCAAGCGGGCAAGCACGGTGGAAACATAGGGACTCGACCGGCCCGAATCAAGAGGGGTTGTGACCGCGTGAGCCTGTTCCATCGCTTCGCCACGCTGTTCCTGCTGGCGCTGTCCGGGCTGATGGTGGGGGACAGCCCGGCCGTGCCCGGGCGCGTTGTCTCGGGGCCTGCCGTGGCGGCCAGGACGGCAGGCCCCGCAGGCGACCGGTTCGTGACCTTCGGCTGGGTGAGCCCGCCGGCCTCGCTCACAACCGATGCGCGCGTCGCCGAGATGGCGGAGGCCGGCCTCACCCTCGCCATGCCCGCCTGGAACGACTCGGGCCGCCGCGAAGACAATATCGCCCGCCTTGATTTCGCGGCCGCGCACGGCCTGCGCTGTCTCCTCTGGGACGCGCGATTCGGCCGGTTCGAGACGCTCGATCCCAGCTCGGCTGCGGGTGGCGCGCTGCTGGACTCGATCGTGGCCGACTACCGCGACCGGCTGGCGTTCTTCGGCTACTACCTGGGAGACGAGCCCCCGCGCAGCATCTGGCCGCTGCTTGAGAGCATCGCCGGCCCGCTGCGGCAGCGCGACCCAGCGCACCCCGCGTGGAACAACCTGCTCGGCCGCGGCAGCTTCGTGAGCCGCGCGGCCTGGGAGTGTCACACCCGGGACTACATAGCGGCCCTGCACCCGGCCGTGTTGTGCAACGACCACTACGACTTCCACCTGGACGGCGACGTTGGACTGTTCGTCGAGAACGTCGCCGGACTTGCCGCCATGGCCCGCGAGGCGGGGCTCCCCTTCTGGGCCATCGTTCAACTGGTCCAGCACGGACCCTTCCGCGCGCTCACGCCGGGTGAGTTGGCTTGGCAGACTTCGATGCTGCTCGCCTACGGCGCTCGGGGGATCGGCTATTTCACGTACTGGACACCGGCCCCCGACACCGTGTGGAACTGGCAGCCCGCCATCATCAGCCACGAGGGCCAGCGCTCGGCCTGGTATCCGGTGGTTGCGGGGCTGAACGGAAGGGTCCGCGCGGCGGGCGAGACCCTCGCAGGGCTCACCTGGCTCGCCACCGTGCACGCGGGCTCGACGCCTCCGGGAGGCAAGCCGTTCGTACCGGAGGCCGTAGTCGGCTCGGTCGAGGGCCGTGCGGCCCTGGGGCACTTCACGGACGGCCACGGTGTCCGCCACGTGCTCGTGGCGAACAGCGACTCACTCGCCGCGCAGCAGGTGGCCCTGACACTGAGGGGCCAGCGACGTGTCTGGCGCCTGGGTGGGGAAGCCGGCGAGTGGCGCCCCGTGACCACGCTGTCCGTGCCAGGAGGCGAGCGCGTCGCTCTGGACCTCGAACCCGGCGGGTTGGTGCTGCTGCGCATCAGCGGACCATTCAGCCCGCTCGGCGCGGGCCGGGGGCCGGGGCTCGGTGTCTACCCGCGTCCTGCGCACCGCGAAGTGAGCCTCTCCGTCTCGGGCCTCGGTCCCGGGGGCCACGTGGAGATCCTCGATGCGGGCGGCAGGCGCGTGCGTTCCTGGCGGCCTGGCTCGGACGAGGCGACACTCTCGTGGCGCGGTGAGCGCGACCGCGGAGGCTCGGCGCCGCCGGGGTTCTACTTCATCCGTGCCGAGGACACCGAGGGGGTCTCGGTGTCGCGCCTGGAGTGGCTCGGAAGTCGCTAGCCTGACGGCGCAGCAGTCGCAACGGTCGTCAGCCCCGGTCTTCTCCCACGCCGTGGTCCGCATCGCCGTGGGGTGGACGCTCAGGCTCGACACATCCGTCAGTGAAGAACGTACTGGGACTCCACAGTCCGCAGCGCCCAGTGGTAGGTTGCCACGCGATGTCGTTCCCTCCTGTGTCTAGCTCCCTCGACTGCGTGACCCGCGCGGTAGTGGCGTGCGAGCGCTGCCCGCGGCTGCGCGATCACTGCCGCCAGGTGGCCGAGACGCGCAAGCGCGAGTTCCGCGACCAGGCCTACTGGAGCCGGCCGGTGCCGGGCTTCGGCGATCCGCGAGCGCGGCTGCTTGTCGTGGGCTTGGCGCCCGCCGCGCACGGCGCCAACCGGACCGGGCGCATGTTCACGGGCGATTCGAGCGGCGACTGGCTTCACGAGGCGCTCCACCGCGCAGGTCTCGCGAGCCAGCCGCGCTCGGTGAACCGCGACGACGGCCTACGTCTCACGGATGCCTGGGTCACTGCCGCGGCGCGTTGCGCCCCGCCTGGGAACCGGCCCACGCGCGAGGAACTCGCTCGCTGCCGGCCCTTCCTCGAGGCGGAGAACGCGCTGCTCGCGCGCGTGCGCGTGGTGCTCGCGCTGGGTGGCGTGGCACACGAGGCGTGGCTGCGAGCCTCCGGCTGGTGGGAGCGGTTGCCGGTTCCGCAGCGGCCCCGCTTCGCCCATGGAGCCCAGACCACGCTGCCGGACGGCCGCATCCTCATGGCCTCCTATCACCCGAGCCGCCAGAACACGAACACGCGCCGCCTCACGCGGGCGATGTGGAGCGCGGTCTTCCGCCGCGTGCGCCGGCTGCTTGACGAGTAGCCCTTTCACGGCGCGGCGCTTCCCCGCAGCGCTGTTGCGCCCGCCAACGCGTTCCTTACTTGACAGCGAAGGCGGCGCGGGGCAGTGTCTGCGCGCAGTCTTCCGGGTGCCGCAGCGTGCGGCTAAGAGGGAAGGGGGGTGAGAAGCCCCCACGGTCCCGCCACTGTGATGGGCATACCGGGTCTCGGACGCCACTGGCCTCAAGGCTGGGAAGGCGAGACCCTGCAGCGGCCCTGAGTCAGGAAACCTGCCCGGAGGCAACAGCCCGCATCGCCTTACGCGCCTGACGCGCCACGGGAGAGGGCGGGTGCAGCCCGTGATGCTTCGCTGGAGAGCATCCGCGGGGAACGGCGTCCGCGTGGCCCCGTTTCCGGTGGAGTCCTCCCGGGGCGGGGCTGCTCGATTGGGGCGCGCGCGACGCCGTGATCGTCCAGGGCCTGGCCGTCCTCTTCCTGCTCGCCGGGAGCGACTCGCTTCCCGCGCTTGCGGCACGCACCGGCGCGCGTCCGGCGCGCGCACCCGCGGCCAGGTCCGGCGCCGCGCGCCGGGCAGGCCTGGCGGACACTGTCACCGTGCTCCCCGAGGTGCGGGTCGAGCGCGAGCGCGTGCTCTCGCAGGCGCGCCGGTTGCTGCCCACCGCGTTCGTCACCGACCTGCGCTCCAACGCCTCGACCCGAGCGCTCGAGAGTGTCTCGGAACTGCTCTCGCAGGCGGTGGGCGTTCGCGTCACGCAATACGGCGGCCTCGGCTCCTTCAGCACCGTCTCGCTGCGAGGTGCGGCGCCGGCGCAGGTCGCGGTTTTCCTCGACGGCGTGCCGCTCACCTCCGCGGCCCACGGCGTCGTGAGCCTGGGCGATCTGCCGGCGACCGCCATCGAGCGGGTCGAGATCTTCCGCGGGCTCGGGCCCCTGAGCCTGGGCGTCGCGTCTCCGGGAGGGGCCATCAACCTGCTCACGGTCTCCTCGCCGGGGCTGCGGGAGATCCACGTAGCCCGCGGCTCCTTCACCACCTGGGAGGGCCGCGGAAGCGCCGGGTTCGAACGCGGCCCGCTCGGTCTGCTCCTGCACGCGGGCTACCAGGGCTCGGCTGGCGACTACCGGTATCTGGACGACAACGCCACCGACTTCAACGCGGATGACGACAGCATGAAGACCAGACGGAACGACCGCTTTGATTCCTGGAGCGCGCTCGGGAGCCTCACCTGGCAGCTCCGCCGCGACCTGCGCCTGCGCGGGCGCGAGGAACTCTTCCGCAAGGCCCAGGGTCTGCCCGGACTCGGCGCCGACCCGGCGCTCTCGACCCGGATGTCATTCCTGCGCGCCCTGAGCCTGATCGAGGTGGCGCGCGAGGGCGCAGGGCTCGTTCCGCGCGCCGACCTGCGGCTCTCCTTTGACCGTGAGCGTTCGCGCTTCCGCGACACGCGGCTCGCCGACCGGGGCGAGTTGGGGATGGGACGGCACGACACGGACGAGCGCTCCGGGGCCGAACGGCTTGCGGTCTCGTTCGCGTGGGCCCGGCCGGCCCCGTGGCTGGCGCTCGAGTGCGCCGGCTCGCTGGGGCGCGAGCGCTTCACCTCGAGCGATGCGGCCGACGGGCCGCCCGATCCGCCACCGAGCCAGCGGTTCGCCCGCGGCGCCATGATGGGCGTGCAGTTGCGCACGCCGGACGGGCGGCTCGTGCTGCACGCCGCGCGGCGCTGGGACCGGATCGAGGACCACCTGCGCTCGCTTGTCGTCGTCGGGGCGCTCTCGAGCAGCGACGTCGCGCGCGTCCTCGACTCTCCGCAGCTCGGAGCCCGGCTCGACCTGGGGCGCGGGCTCGAGGTCCGGGCCAACTGGGCCCGGGCGAACCGCGCGCCCGGTTTCGTCGAGTTGTTCGGCGACCAGGGCAGCGTGGCCGGCAGCCCCGCGCTGCGCCCCGAGAACGCTGAGAACCGTGATGCCGGCGCCGCCTGGCGAGGCCGGATCGGGCGGGGCGGGGGCGCCTTCGAGTGGGCGCGCTTCCGCTCCGACGCGCGCGACCTCGTGGTCTTCGTGAAGAACTCGGCGAGCAGCATGAAGGCCCGGAACTTCAACCGCGCCCGCATCCGCGGGGAGGAGTGGAGCGCGCGGCTCGAATTGCCCTGGCGACTGTTCCTGACGTCGTCGTGGTCCTGGCAATCGGCGATCAACGAAGGCCCGCTGCCCGCGTTCTGGGTGGGCAAGCGCCTGCCCGGCCGTCCGTCGCGCCAGGGCCGTGCCCGGCTCGAGTGGCGCGCCGAGGGTCGTCCGGGCCTGAGGGTGGGCGCCGAGCTGGAGTTGATCGGCGACAACGTCCTCGATCCCTACAATCTCCAGCGCGTGGCCGAGCGGCGGCTGGCCGCGGCCTCGCTTTCGATCGCACCCTTTGCGGGCGTCCTGCGCCTGACCCTTGAAGGCAAGAACCTCCTCGACGACCGCGCCGTGGACGTGGGCGGTTTCCCGCTGCCCGGTCGGAGCGTCTTCCTCGGTTGCGCCTGGCGGCTGGCCGCGGGCACAGCCCCACGAATGGAGCCATGAACATGCCCCGATCCCGTCTGCCGTTCCTCGTCGCGCTCCCGGTGCTGCTCGCCCTGGCCTCGCCGGCCCGTGCCGTGGTGACAAAGGGCTACATCCTGACGACCGACTACACCAGCGGCACCCTGAGCGTACTGGACCTCGCGACCCTCGCGGTCACCCGCGACGTGGCGGTCGTGTCGCCCGACCCGTTCGAACGTTGGTACCAGGGACTCCTCTACGTGGTGAACCGGCACGGCCATGACAACGTCCAGGTCATCGATCCGGCGCGGGGCTACGTCACGGTGCGGCAGTTCTCCGTGGGCAACGGCACGAACCCTCAGGACATCGCCTTCGCCTCGTCCTCGAAGGCCTACGTCTCCCGGCTCGGCTCCCCCGGCCTGCTGATCGTGGACCCGTCCACCGGCCTCGAGCTCGGCGTCATCTCGCTCGCCGCATGGGCCGATGCGGACGGCAACCCCGAGGCGGCGCACCTGGCCGTGGTGGGCGATCTGCTCTTTGTTGCACTCGGGCGGCTTGCGAACTTCGTTCCGGCAGACACTGGCCTGGTCGTGGTGGTGGACATGCGGGCGGACACCGTCTACGACGCCGACCCGCTCACACCCGGTACCCAGGTCGTGAGGCTGCGGGGACTGAACCCGGGCACCGACTTCGTCGTGCTCCCGGGCGCGGATCCAGGATCGGACTGGCATCTGTACATCGGCTGCACGGGTAACTGGGGCGCGCTCGATGGGGGCATCGACGATATTGTGGTCCCGGCGCCGGACGGGCCGCCCGGCACCATCCGCAGCGCCGGATTTGCGATCACCGAGGCCGCCTTGGGTGGGGACGTGCTGGATGTGATCGCGGACGGCCGCGGGCACCCCTACGCCATCGTGTGCGATGCCGCCTGCAACACGAGCCTGGTCTCCTGGGACCCGGGGACCGGGGATCTGCTCGCCACGCTCTACGCACCGGGCGGCTACAGCCTTTTGGACGCAGCCCTGGACGGCCAGGGCTGCCTCCACGTTTGCAGCAGCAGCTTCACCACACCGGGGCTTCTTGTGTACGCGGCCGGCAGCGACACCTGCCTCGCCGGGCTGTTGGCGACCGGCATGCCGCCGGTCCAGATCGTCTTCGGCCAGGAAGGCGTGGCCCCCCCGCCAGTTGGGTCCGGCGAGCCCCCGGTCGCGCTCGGGCCGCCCGCACCCAACCCTGTGCAGGCCCTGGCCTGCATGGAGCTTACTCTGGCAGAGCCGGGTGCGGTCCGTGTCGAGGTCTTCGACCTCGCTGGACGTCGGGTGCGCTCCCTGGCAAACGGCCCGTTCGCGGCGGGCACGACGAGCCTCGATTGGGACCTCACGGACGGGAGCGGGCGCCGCGTGGCTGCGGGTGTCTATCTCGTTCGAGCGGTGACGGAAGGGGCGACCGTCACCCGGCGGATCGTGGTCTTGTGACGGTCTCCGACGCGAAGCACCTCACCAGGGGGCGCGCCGGACCACACTGGCGGGTGCAGGCGAGCGGCCCGGGCGGCTGGCGTGGGATCTGCGCGACGGCCCTGGCACGCCACTTCCTGGCGGCATCTGCCTGGTCCGCGCCCGGCTCGGTGACGTGGGCTCTTCCCGCAGGGGCGCCGTCGCCAGGTAGCCGATCCCCGGTCCTTGCCGGGGATTGCGGGGGACGCGCGCGGCCGGATAGAGTGATGGCCTCACAACCCCCAGGGAGGCCGTCATGCTCCGGCAGCGACCGTCGCGTTCCGCTCTGCTCCTCGCTCCAATTGTGTTCTCGCTGCTTCTGGGGACCAGTTCGGCCCGGCCCGCCGCCGCTCCGGCGGACTCCGCTGGTGCCACCACGGTCCTGCAGTCAACGCTCCACCGGGGGCCGGCCGCCGCGTCCGACAGCGCGCGCCGCGCCTACCGTCGCTGGGTGCGGCAACTGCGTGCCCGTGCGCTGGCGGACAGCATCGCGCGCGCGGACAGCCTGGCGCGGGCCGACAGCCTGGCGCAGGCGGCGCTGCCCCCGCCCCGCGACTACGTGGCCGAGGTGCGCGCCAACTTCACGCCCGAGAACCGCGCCTATTCCACGACGCGCGCCGCGCTCGGGTTCATGGAGCCCGTCTATGGGATCCTCGTGGGGCTCTTCTTCCTCTTCTCGGGGCTCTCCGCTTGGATGCGGGACGTGGCGCGGGGCCTGAGCCGCCGCACCTACGTGCAGGTGCTGGTCTACCTTGCCCTCTACCTCGTCATGGGCTTCGTGCTCGGCTTCCCGCTGGCCTTCTACCAGGGTTTCGCTCTCGAGCACCGCTACGGGCTGTCGACCGAGGGCTTCGGCCCCTGGTTCCTCGACCTGCTCAAGGACCTGGCTGTCTCCCTCGTCTTCCTGGGGGTCGTGCCGCTCGTCCGGCTCGCCTACGTGCCCATCCGCCGCTTCCCGCGGCGCTGGTGGCTGGTGCTGGGCCTGGGCGCGCTGCCCGTCATCCTGGCCGGGACCTTCATCCAGCCACTGGTCGTGGACCCGCTCTTCAACCGCTTCACGCCGCTCGAGAACAAGCGGCTCGAGGCCAGGATCCTCGAAGTGGCGGACCGGGCCGGGATCCCCGCGCGGCACGTCTTCCAGGTGGACCGCAGCCGCCAGACCCGCAAGTTCAACGCCTACGTGAGCGGATTTGGCCCGTCGCAGCGCATCGTCCTGTGGGACACGGTCCTCCGGGGCATGACGTCCGACGAGATCGTCTTCGTGGTCGGCCACGAGGCCGCCCACTATCGGTTGCGCCACATGTGGTGGGTGATCCTGTTCTTCACCGGCTTGAGCTTCGTCTTCTTCCGGCTCAGCGCCGGTTTCGTGCGGTGGTCCATGGCGCGCTGGGGGGGCCGCTGGGGTTTCACCGAGCTGCACGACATCGCCTCCCTGCCGCTTTTCGTCGTGGCGCTGACGCTGTTCTCGTTCCTCGCCCAGCCCGGCGTGAACGCCTTCTCGCGGCGGCTCGAGCGTGACGCCGACACCTTCGGCCTCGAGCTCACGCGCACCAACGACGCGGCGGCCAGCGCCTTCATGAAGCTCGGTTCGCAGAACCGCGCGGATCCCGAGCCGGCGCCCTTCGTCGAGTTCTTCCAGTACAGCCACCCGCCGCTGTTGGAGCGGATGCGGTACGCGCTCGCGTACCGGCCCTGGGAGGAGGGCAGGCCGAACCGGTTCCATCGGCCCGACCGCCGGCCGTCCCGGTTGCCCATGAGATAGAGGTCCAAGGGGGGTCATTTTCACTGACGCACCACAGTCCCCTTCCTGGTCCCAGGGTTCATGAGACAGCGTGTGTTAGCATGACCCGGTCTTTCCACGCCTCCGCGCGGGCACTGCCGTGGCCTGCGTGCCTCGCGCATCATCTCCATTCTGCATGGTCCGATGGTTTCGAACACGCGCCTCGCCTGGCTCTTCGACGTGGACGGAACGCTGCTCCTCACCGGAGGAGCGGCCCGCGAAGCCTTCGCCTGCGCGGTGCGCGACCATCTTGGGGTGGAGGACGACCTGCATGACATCGGCTTCGCGGGCCGGATCGAGCCCCTCATCCTGTGCGACATCCTGCGCAAGTACGGGCGTTCCTTCGACTCCGCCGAGGAGGCGCGCTTCTGGGACTCGGTCTTCGCGCACATGCGCCGCCTGCTCCGCCCCGGTCGTGGCCGGCTCATGCCCGGCATCCCGCACCTGCTCGACCGCATCGCCGGGGAACCGGGCTGGGTGATGGGCCTGCTCACCGGCAACATGACCCAGATGGCGCGCATCAAGCTCGGGCACTTCGGCCTCGACGGGCACTTCGCCTTCGGTGGCTTTGGCGAAATGGCGCCGGACCGCGACGCCCTGGCGCGCGAGCTGGTGCGGCGTGTCGGACGCGAGCGTGGCGTGCCGGCCCAGCGCTGCGTCGTGGTGGGTGACACCGAGCACGACATCGCCTGTGCCCGCGCGGCCGGGACGCGGGTCATCGCCGTGGCGACCGGCGGAACCGACATCGGCACCCTGGCGGCGGCCGAGCCCGACCTGCTGCTCGAAGATCTGCAGGAGGCGGACGCGATCATGCGTTGGGCCGGAGCGATCGCGGCCGGCGAGTAGCGGGCTCGGGTGGGTGGGGCAGGGGCCGGTTCGCCCGGGGCCTCCGCCTGTGAGAACATCATCGCGCTGAGTCGCACGGCCCGGCCGTCCCCGCCGGCCATCACAGCCTGCTTCGACAAGATCGAGGGACTGCCCATGGACGTATCGCGCGTTCGCCATACACGAGGCCTGTCCGCCTGGCGGAGCACAGCCTGGATGCTCATCGCGGGTGCGCTGCTCGCGCTTCCTTCCCCCGCGCCTGCCGCCGTGCCGCCCCGCGGACCCCTGGGGGTGCCGCCCGGCATCCAGGTGCCGGTCCTCGATGAAGCCGACGGCCCGGTCTACGTCGTCGAGGCATACCCGCGAGTGCTCTCGGCCCGCTTCCACGGGCTGAGGATCCTCGCCGAGTGGGAAGAGGCGGCGCTGGTTGCCGGCTCCGAGGGGGCCATCGACTCTCTCGCCGCCCTCGGCTACGAGATGCGCCGCCTCATGGACCACGAGCTCCTGCCTGCGGTGCCGGAGGCGGCACCGCAGGCAGCGGCCGGGTACGACTCGCGCGTCCAGTGGGTCATGGGCCAGATCGTGCAAGCCGACCTGGTGGCCATGCTGAACGGCCTCACGGGAGAGACGCCCGTCACCATCGGCGGTGGCAGCCAGGTCATCGACACCCGTAACTCCAATCACGCCACCTGCCGTCTGGCCGAGCAGTACGTCTTCGAGACGATGCAGGCCGCGGGCCTGCCGGTCGAGTATCAGACGTACGGCTCCAGCGGCTGGCGTAACGTCGTCGCCACCCTCACTGGTGTGTCGCGCCCGGGCCGGCAGATCCTCCTCACCGCGCACCTCGACGACATGCCCATCACTTCCACCGCGCCGGGGGCGGACGACAACGGCAGCGGGTCGGTCACGGTCCTGCGCGCGGCGCAGGTCATGGCGACGCTCTCGTTCGAGAAGACGATCCGCTTCATCTGCTTCACCGGGGAGGAGCAGGGGCTCCTGGGGAGCTACGCCTATGCCGCGAGCGCCGCGGCGCGCGGGGACACCATCGACGCGGTGGTGAACCTCGACATGATCGCGTACGAGTCGGACGACGTGGACGTCATCGAGCTTCACGCCGGGACGACGGTGGCAGCCTCGGGAGTCATCGCGGACGCGTTCATGGACGTGAACACCACCTACGGCCTCGGCTTCGCGCCCCAGAAGATCACCACCGGGGCCACTGCCGCCAGCGACCACGCGTCGTTCTGGGGACGGGGGTACGCGGCGATCCTTGCGATCGAGGATTTCCAGGACTTCACGCCCTGGTACCACACGGTGAACGATAGCGTTGCGACCCTCGATCAGGACTTCTTCACCCGCTTCGCGAAGGCCGCCATTGGAACGGTGGCGACCCTGGCCGGGCCCGCGGGGACCGCCGGTGTGGAGCAGCCGGAGCCGGCCGCCTTCATCACGCTGGGCCCGAACCCGACCACGCGCGGCGCGGTGCTCCGGCTCTCGCTGCCGGCCCCGGCCGAGGTGCGCCTCGAGTTCTTCGACCTGACCGGCCGCCGTCTGCGCGAACTCGGCGGCGGAGTCCGTCCGTCCGGCGTGAGCGAGATCTCCTGGGATGGGCTGGATGCGGCGGGAAGCCCGGCGCCCGCAGGCGTCGTGTTCTACCGCGCGAGCGTGGGGGAGAAGGTCCGCTCCGGGCGGCTCGTCGTCCTGAGGTGACGGCCAGGTTGTGCTCTGAGGATTGTGTCCGCTGAGCCGCAAGCCCATGGGCGCTCAGCACCTGTCTCGCCTCTCGTCGGCCTGGGGCCCAATTCGTCGTGGCAACGGCCCTGGCTCGGAATCAGACACAATCTTCAGAGCACAACGAAAGCGTCGAGCCGCATCCCGGCGTCTCCGCTGATCAACCCGGGATGCCTGCTTTTGGGCTCACGTCCGAACATCCTTCGGTTGCCAGCCCGTACTGTCGAATGTATACTGTTGTCATGGCCACTAGAACGAACGTTGACCAGGTTCTCGACTCAAAGGACCGCAGCATCCTGGCGTTGATCCAGCGCGATGGGAAGATGAGCCAGGCGCTCATCGCCCAGAACGTCGGGCTGTCCACCGCAGCCGTCAACGAGCGTCTGAAGAAGCTCGATCAGTCCGGCGTCATCCGCCGCTTCACCGCGCTGGTGGACCCCAAGGCCGTCGGCATCCAGGTCACCGCCTTCATCGAGGTCTTCATCGAGCACCCGCGCTACGAGGAGTCGTTCATCAAGCGGATCCTCGAGTTGGACGAGGTGCAGGAGTGCCATCACATCACGGGTGAGTTCTCCGTGCTCCTCAAGGTCCGCGTGCGCGACATGGAGTCGCTCCAGCGGCTGGTCATCAGCCAGTTGAACGGAGCCGAAGGTGTGCGCCAGACCCGAACCGTCATGGCCCTCTCGACGGTCAAGGAGGAGAGCTACATCGCGACCGGCGCGGAGGGAGTCACGACATGACCCCGACGACCGCGGACTCTGCACGGATCGCCCCGGCTGACGTGCACGCCACGCTCGCCCGGCACATGCTGGCCGACGGCTACGACATGGTGCTCGATCTCGAGAAGAGCCAGGGCCGGCGCCTCTGGGACGCCCGCGGCGGTCGCTGGATCCTCGACATGTTCTCCTCCTTCGCCACCATGCCGGTGGGGATCAACCACCCGCGGCTGAAGGAGCCCGGGTTTCTCGCCCGGCTCACCCGCGCCGCGCTCACCAATCCCGCCAACTCCGACATCTACACGGTCGAGTTCGCCGAGTTCGTGGCCACCTTCGGGCGCGTGGCCCAGCCGGCCTACCTGCCGCATGCCTTCTTCGTCGCCGGCGGCGCGCTCGGCGTCGAGAACGCGCTGAAGGCCGCCTTCGACTGGAAGGTGCGCCGCAACTTCGCCAAAGGCTCCCGCGAGGAGAAGGGCCACCAGGTCCTGCACTTCCGCGAGGCCTTCCACGGCCGCTCGGGCTACACGCTCTCGATGACCAACACCGCGGACCAGCGCAAGCACCAGTACTTCCCCAAGTTCGACTGGCCGCGCCTCGACAACCCGAAGCTGCGCTTCCCGGTGGACGCAGCCGAGACCGCGCGCGTCCAGCAGGCCGAGGCCGCGGTGCTCGAGCAGGCCAAGGCCGCCTTCCGCGAGCGCAAGGACGACATCGCCTGCGTGCTGATCGAGCCCATCCAGGCCGAGGGCGGCGACAACCACTTCCGTGGCGAGTTCCTGCGCGCGCTGCGCGACCTGGCCCGCGAGAACGACGCGCTCTTCGCGGTGGACGAGGTGCAGAGCGGCGTGGGTCTCACCGGCCGCATGTGGGCGCACCAGCACTTCGCTCTCGAGCCCGACCTGCTCGCCTTCGGCAAGAAGATGCAGGTCTGCGGCATGATGGCCGGCCCCATGATCGACCAGGAGCCGGAGAACGTGTTCAAGGTGTCGAGCCGTCTCAACTCGACCTGGGGCGGGAACCTGGTGGACATGGTGCGGGCTCAGCGCTACCTCGAGATCATCGAGGAGGAGCGCCTGGTGGACCACGCCGCGACCACCGGCGAGCACCTGAAGCGCGGGCTCGAAGCTCTGGTCGCCTGGCGGCCCGACGTGATGATGAACGCGCGTGGCCGGGGCCTGATGTGCGCGATCGAGTTCTCGCAGCCCACGGTGCGGGACGCCGTGCAGGACCAGGCCTACGAGTTGGGCATGATGATCCTCGGTTGCGGGCCCGCGAGCCTGCGCTTCCGGCCGCCGCTCGACACCACGGTGGCGGAGATCGACGAGGCGCTCGGCATCCTGAAGAGGGCGGTCGAGGCCACCTCGAAGCCGTCGTAGCGCCGCGGCTGCTGCGCCCCGTGAACGCGCCACCGGTACGCTTTGCGACGGGGGACATCCGGCGCGCTTCGCTTCGAAGGCCATACCTGCCGGCCGCCGCCGGTGGTAGTCTGGCGCCGATGAGCGTCTCCGAGAAGCCCCGCTTTCGCGGCTCGGCCGTGGTTGTGCTCCTGCGCGGACACGGCCGCGACCTCGAGACCTGGTGGGTGCGGCGCAGCGCCGCCGCTAGCGTCATGCCCGGCTTCGACGCGTTCCCCGGCGGCACCATCGAGCCGGCCGACGCCGAGTTGCCCGTCGAGGAAGCCGCCGACGAGACCGAGCGCGTGCTGCGCGCCTGCGCCATCCGCGAGGCCTTCGAGGAAACCGGCGTGCTGATCGGGCTCGCCGGCCCCACGAGCTGCCCACCCGAGCGGCTGCTCGAGGCGCGCCAGAGCCTGCTGGCCGGCGTGGTCACCTTTCCCCGGCTCGCCTGGGAGTGCGGCTGGAGCTTCCGAGCCGACGCCCTGACCTTCGCCGGGCGCTGGCGGACGCCGCCCTTCACGCCCGTGCGCTTCGACGCCTCGTACTACCTGGCACGCGTGCCCGAGGGGCAGGAGCCGAGCTTGCACGGGACCGAGCTGGCCTCGGGTGAGTGGATCCGGCCGCTCGACGCCCTCGACCGCTATCACGACGGGCGGGCGGCCTTCGCCACGCCCATCCTGCACACCATGCTTGCACTGTCCGAGGGCGAGGACGACCTGCCCGCACGCCTGGCCGAGGGGCCTGAGCTCGCCGCCTATCCCGTACGCCGGATGGAGTACAAGTGGGGCATCGTGCTCCACCCCATGAAGACCCGGCCGCTGCCGCCCGCGACCCATACCAACACCTACCTTGTCGGCGAGCGCGAGCTGGCGCTCGTGGATCCCGGCAGCGGCGACCCCGACGAGCTGGAGTCGCTCTGCACGCTGCTCGAGGTGCTGCGCGTCGAGGGTCGCAGGCTCAAGCTCATCCTGCTCACGCATCACCACTCCGACCACGCCGGCGGCGTGGAGGCGGTGCAGCAGCGCTGGCGCGTGCCGGTGGCCGCGCACCCCGCGACCGCGCGCCACCGGCACGTGGACCGCCTGCTTGCCGACGGCGAGCGCGTGAGCCTGGCGCCCGGACTCGGCGACTGGGACCTGCGCGTGCTGCACACGCCCGGGCACGCGCAGGGGCACCTGTCGTTCCTGCACGAGCGCACCAAGTCGCTGTTCTGCGGCGACCTCATTCCGGGCGGCAAGGGCACCGTCATCCTCGACCCGCCTGACGGCGAGCTGGCGGCCTACCTGGCCTCGCTCGAGCGGTTGCTCGCCGAGCCCGTCGAGACCCTGTTCCCCGCGCACGGTTCGCCGCAGGGAGCGGCGTCGCAGCGCATCCGCGGGTTGATCCAGCACAGGCTCAGGCGCGAGAAGCATGTGCTGGCCGCTCTCGCCGCCGGGCTGCAGGAACTATCCGCGCTGGTCGAGCAGGTCTATGCCGACACGCCCGGCGAGTTGTGGGCCTACGCCGAGCGCACGCTGCTGGCGCACCTGCTCAAGCTCGAGGCCGAGGGCCGCGCCGCGCGCGCGGGCGAGCGCTGGCGGCTGATGGCCCCCGGGCCGGGCGAGCCATCCGGGATGAGCGGCCATGGGGCCTGACGACGACCCTGTGCCGACCACGAGCCCGGATCACCTTCGCGCCTGGATCGTGACCGCCGACATGGGGCTGGGGCACCAGCGTGCCGCGCACGCGCTGGCCCACCTGGCGCAAGACGGCATCCTCGTCGCCGGCAGTCCGGAGATCACGGACGAGGACGAGGCCCGCTTCTGGCGCCGGCTCACCTGGACCTACGAGACCCTCTCGCGCGCCCGTGGGGTGCCCCTGATCGGCGACACGATCTTCGGCCTGCTGGACCGCCTGCTCCACATCCCGCCCTTCTATCCGCTACGCGACCTCTCGAAGCCCTCGCTCAACAACTACCTCGTGGACCGCCTGATGCGGCAGGGGCTCGGTCGGGGACTGCTAGAGCGGGTGCGCTCGCACTGGTTGCCGCTGATCACGACCTTCTACGCCCCGGCACTGGCGGCCGACCATGCCCGCTACGCCCCGGTGTTCAGCGTCATCTGCGACGCCGACCTGAACCGCGTCTGGGTGGCCTCGAAGGCGGCGCGCAGCCGCATACACTACTTCGCGCCCTGCGGCCGGGTGATGCGGCGCCTGCGCCAGTACGGCGTGGCCGATGAGCAGATCTTCATCACCGGCTTCCCGCTGCCGCGAGCGAACATCGGCGGGCCGCGGATGGAGACGCTCAAGCCGGACCTGCTCGCGCGGCTCGGGCGGCTCGACCCGCTGGGGCGTTTCACCTCGGTCTTCGGCTCCACGGTGCGGGAGATGCTGGGCGCGCGGCCGCAGCCCGCGGCCACCGGCACCCGCGTGACCGTGACCTTTGCCGTGGGTGGGGCCGGGGCGCAGACCGAGATCGGCCTGATGCTGGCGCAGAGCCTGAGGCCCGGCATCCTCGACGGCCGGTTCCGGCTGGTGCTGGTGGCGGGCGTGAATCCCCTGGTCGAACATGTCTTCAGTGGGTTCGTGAGCCGTATCGACCTCGGCGGTGCGCTCGGCGACGGCGTGCGGATCGTGCGCGAGGAGCGCCGGTCGGACTACTTCGACCGGTTCGACGCGCTGATGCGCGAGACCGATGTCCTGTGGACCAAGCCGAGCGAACTGTCGTTCTACTCGGGGCTCGGCATCCCCATCGTGATGGCCCCGCCGCTCGGCTCGCAGGAGGACAAGAACCTGCGCTGGCTGATGGACAAGGGCGCCGCGCTCCCGCAGTACACGCCCCGGCTGGCGCTGGAGTGGCTGTCCGACATGCTGAAGGACGGCGTGCTCGCCGAGAAGGCGTTCAGCGGGTTCATCAAGAACCGCAAGCTCGGAGTCTACAAGATCGAGGAAGTGATCCGGACCGGCACGATGACGCGGGAGACCCATCCGCTCAAGCGCTAGCGCGGCCGCCCAGCGGCCCACCCCCCAGCGGCCAGTATCGCCGGTCGGCCCACGGTGCGGCGGGGGTCGTCCCGCGCGAGTCGCGGGTGGGGTGCGGTCGCTGCCGCGGCCTGCTTCCGGCCGAAGCGCCCCGTTGTTCCGGACCGTGCGATTCCACTAGCCTGCGGCATCATGTCTGCCCAGCGGGTCGTCGTCGTGGGAGCCGGCGCCGCCGGCCTGACTGCCGCGCTGCGCGCGGCCGAGGCCGGTGCCCGGGTGACGCTGCTCAACGCTCACCCCAAGGCTGGGCTCAAGATCCTCATGAGCGGCGGGACGCGCTGCAACGTCACCCACCGCAAGGTCGAGGCGCGCGACTTCCAGGGGGGCTCGCGCAACGTCGTGGCGCGCGTCCTGCGGGCGTTTTCGCCCGAGGCGACGCGCGCCTGGATGGAGTCGCTCGGGGTGCCGCTCGTGCTGGAGGAGAGCGGCAAGTACTTCCCCGCGAGCGATGAGGCGCAGACCGTGTTCGACGCGCTGCTCGGCGCGGTCGAGAGCGCGGGCGTCGCGCTGGAGTGCGGGGCGCGGGTGGTGAGGATGGAGCGCGCCGGGGGCGTCGTGGGCGAGGGTGGGGCAGCGGTGGGGGAGAGTGGGGTGGCCGCAGGGGGTGCGGGAGGACCGCGCGGAGTCGCTGGCGATGAGCGCGGCGGGCGCGCCGGCTGGCGGCTCGGCATCCAGACCGTGAAGGCGAGCGGCGTCCTCTCGGCTGCCGCGCACGCCGTGGGCGAGACGCGCTGGCCGCTGCCGGCTGCCGAGCCAGACCGCTGGCTCGAGGCGGACGCCGTCGTGCTCGCCACTGGTGGGCTCTCGTTCCCGCGTACCGGCAGCGACGGCACCGGCTACGCCCTGGCCGCGGCCCTCGGCCACACCATCGTCGCGCCCGTGCCCGCGCTGACGCCGCTCACCGCCGAGGACGCGCTCTGCGCGCAGTTGCAGGGCGTCGCCGTGGACGTGGAACTGACACTCGCGGTGGGAGGGAAGAGCGCCGGGAGCGCGCGCGGCTCGTTCCTGTTCGCCCACTTCGGCTACTCCGGTCCCGCGGCGCTCGACCTCTCGCGCTCGTGGCTGCGCGCGGAGGGCCGCGGCGAGCGCGTGGTGACCGCCGACTTCCTGCCGGGCGAGACGCGCGAGAGCCTGCTCGCCGCCTGGCAGCGCGAGACCGCCCCCGAGCCGCGGCTCCAGGTGCGGTACTGGCTCGGCCGCCGGCTGCCCGACCGGCTCGTGCTCGCGCTCTGCGCCGAGGCGAGCGTGGATGCCGGGGCGTACGCGAGCCAGACGAGCCGCGCCCATCGCGCCGCGCTCGCCGAGCGTGTCTGCGCGCGGGCGCTGCCCGTGAACGGCACCCTGGGTTACGAGAAGGCCGAGGTCACCGCTGGCGGCGTGGCGCTCGAAGAGGTGGACGCGAGCACGCTCGAGTCGCGCAAGGCCCCGGGGCTGTTCCTCTGCGGCGAGGTGCTCGACGTGGACGGGAGGCTGGGGGGATTCAACTTCCAGTGGGCGTGGAGCTCGGGCACCGTCGCGGGGAGGGCGGTCGCCGGTCGACCGACGTCCACCACACGTGCCACCGCCCTTGGCTCATCGTCGCGAACGCACGCGGACTGATTCCGCGACGCTGACGCTCCGAAGCAATGCACTCGCGCCCCCGCGCTGCCGTAGCGCACCGAGCCCCCGCTGCCTCCTGCCCCCGCCCCCTCACGTCCCCCCGCCTTCCGGGGCATGGTGGGGGATGCTAGGTTCTCCCGCCACGGGTGGACGACCCTCGGATTCCCCGCCATCACCGGTCTGATCCCGCGCGCCGCCGGGTTCCGCGAGAAGGAGGAATGATGCCAGGAAGAGCGGCTGTCCTGCCCCTCGTCCTCTCCATGGTGCTGGGCACCGCCTGCGCCTGGGCGAAGAGCCCGGGGGCGCCGCCCTACGTGGTGATGCTCGAGGGGACGACGCCCAGGGTCGCGCCGCCGTCCGAAGCGCCCGAACGGTGGCTGCTCGCGCACATCGACGTCGAGACCACCGGACTGGTGCCGGGCTGGCACGAGATGATCGACCTTGGCCTGGTGATGACCGACCTAGAGGGCAACGTGATCGACTCGCTGTTCGTGCGGGTCCAGCCGGAGCACCCGGAGCGAGCCTCGGCCGGCGCGATCGCGGTCAACGCCTACGACCATGCCACCTGGAAGAAGCTGGGGGCGATCGGGCCGGTCGAGGCGGTCGAGCGGATCCTCGCCTTCCACCGGCGGGTCGCGGGAGACAGGCAGGTGCTGATGGTCGCGTACAACTGCCAGTTCGACACCTCGTTCCTCGACCACCTGTTCCGCCGCGCGAACCACAACTGGCGCGAGATGTACTACTACTACGTGCTGGACATTCCTTCGATGCTCTGGGGGATGGGCGAGCGCGACCTGAGCGCCCGCCAGTTGATGGAGCGCTACGGCGTCCCCGACGAGCCGCACGTGGCCGAGCACCACACCGGGATCACCGGCGCGATGGTCAACGCGCGCATCTACCGGACGATGCTGCAGTGGAGAAGGGACCTGCTGGAGCACGTGGGGAAGTGACCGGCTCCGGGCCCGACTGAACCGCCACCGCCGGCCCGCCGCGCGCTGCCGATCGAGACCGCGTGGGCCTCTCTCGAGCTGACGCGTCCCGGCACGATCGAGGAGCGCGAGTCGGCGCCTGGGTGCCTGGCTCGCGAGCCGGGCCGACATGCCGTTCGCGGACCTCGCGGATGGCGCGGCGCGCGGCG
>Ga0315284_10001757_pt1 | contig 30869 bp, 30 predicted proteins | sample YL17G09_16_MG_FD_203696 | JGI IMG/M metagenome (GOLD analysis project Ga0315284, IMG submission 203696) | Sediment microbial communities from Yellowstone Lake, YNP, Wyoming, USA - YL17G09_16 | ecosystem: Environmental > Aquatic > Freshwater > Lake > Sediment | place: USA: Wyoming | collected...
GCTCAATAATAACATAAATTCATATATATCAGATACTTGCGGAAAAAAATCCTTAGCATATCCTTTGCACATTGGAAAGGCACCGTCAGCTTCTCACTGTGACCAGTTTTATCCTTCGCCCAAATAGAATGCACAGCAAGTTAAAATCGCCAGGCTTTTTCAAATTCCTTTCATTTTAGCCTAAAGTTTTTCAAAGCGTTTACCGATAGAAATTTCGGTTCTGCGCGAGTGTACCGGAAAGACACCACTTAGAGGCAAACATCACAATGACTCAACAAAAGCATCACACTCTGTCGAGACGGTCTTTACTAGGAGACCAGCTAGGGCTCATTTTGGCCTTTGTGATTGTGCCAAGCCTGGCCACAGCATGCGGGACAGAAACAGCGCAGCAAAGTGGTGGCGCTACGACGCCTGCTAAAAGAGCTGCACGAAGCTCCGGCGACAGCCGTTCATCGCGAAGCAGCAGGTCGAACGAGACCGATGACTCAGTAAGCATCAATAGCAAAGATCCATCCGACAGCGATGCCGAACTAGGAGATGTTAAGCCTTTGGACAGTAGTGGCGCCAAAGATGCGCAGGTCGCACAAAACGGTCAAGCGACAAATCCAGCAGCTTCCAACCAGCCAACCGCCGGCCAGAGGGCCGACTCAAGAGTAAAAGGCGCTAAGCCTGACGGTGGCTTCTTCAGCCTCGGTGCGCCGCAGCTCAGTCTCGCCCAAATAGAATCAGGGCAGCAGATTAGAGCAAAATGTGAAGGAACTTTTCACGAGCTGGTTATCGAACCAGAGCACCTACAAGCTCTGGCGCAAGGCCAAAGCGTCACCATTAAAAGCTCAACAAACACACATTTTGCAAATCCGACTGTGCATAATCATTCCGTCACTTATTCCCCTTTGATGGGTTAAGTTCAATCAACGACTCTTTCCTCATACTTCAGTAAGCACAAAAGATATGGGCGGTCAGCGCCCTATCTTAGTCCGCACCCGCTGGTGACACTCCAGACATGAAGTAGTCAATCTCAAGTATGGTAGTGTCGCCGCATTGCCATCTTTTCTCTTAACCGCATCAAGAAGATCTTCTGCTGCCTCGTAGAATCGGCCGCTTGCTCTATGGTAGCCGCCTGTGCGAATATTTGCCCACGTCGAAGATTTGGCAAGCTCGAGCAAATCCATTAACGCCTTTTCCATTGTGACCCAGTCACCAAGCAACATGCCCTCGTGCACACTTTGCATATCGTTGAATTTTTGTCGCATCCGAGCTTGCATGGCCCCTTGATCATAAGTCACTGCATTTGCTGCTGGAGCAGTTGCAGAGGCGGCAAGACTAACATGATTAATGAAAGCCATCCCAGCGACACCAGCAGCTATCAAATTTCGAAACTTCATCAGCCACCCCTTGCCTATCAGGACTGCAACTTGCGTGAATTAGCCCAGCTAATTACGAAAATGCAAATCACGGTCCAAGTTCCGGCGCACCAACTAAAGCCGGAAAAATCCGCAAGTCTCGGCGGAGATTAGCGAAGATGGTAAATGGGCACCGCGACGCTTGCCACAGCCGGCATATCGCCGAGATCTGTGGGCACACGCACAATGGCATGGGGCTTTAAATCAGGGGGCAAGAAACCGCGCTGTGGGTCAGCCATCAAGATAGTGACACCGTCGGCCCTAAGTCGCTCTAACCACGGTAATATGCGGCCGACAAGTTCAGGGGAATACGTGACGTCGCCAATGAGAACACAATCAACCCCAGATAAAGGCTGACCGATTAAGTCGCGACTCTCTAGGCTCAACTCACATCCATTTAACATCGCATTCTCAGCACATGCCCAGAGGGCTAATGAGTCGATGTCGCAAGCAACCGCAGCCACCGCGCCTGCCTTCATCGCCGCCAGCGCCACAACGCCGCACCCACTACCTAAATCAAAGATCCGCTTACCACGGACGGATTCTGGAAAATCAAGCAGGTACCGTGCCAACGCCAAGCCCCCTGGCCAACAGAAAGCCCAGTAAGGATCAACGATACCAATCGCCTCTAGATCTTTTGGATCTGCCCGCCACCAATCCTGCTCAAAGGTGACAAGCCTTAATTTTAAGTCTGGCAGTACTCTGGGAGTAACGATAACAGTATTTGCTCTGATCGTACTTTCTAGATCCATCAAACTTATACCGCTCCACCCAGCGCCTGACATTCAGGCAGCATCGCTAACTCATGTCGTTAAGTATATGTCAGCCTTGAGCGCTGATACACTTTTCTCCGGTGACCAGGATGGGCATAAAGTAGCTCATACCCTTCCAGTCAACAAATTTCATATCACCACGCCATCCTAGAGGCATCTGTTTAAATTTTTCGTTGGGCCGACCAATTTGAGCGTAAGCCGACAAGCTGCCACCGAGTAGTTGCCGCATGTCAAATTGGACATCGCTGTTGTAACAAATTGCAGGCTTCCCTTCAGTGGTAGTGGAAGTACCAACTACGGCATCGCCACTCATTCCCGCATCGACGAGAGTAAAAGACCCGTCCACTCCAGCTTTAGCGACTTTTATATCAGGTCCACCCTCTAAACTGACGGTAGCTGCAACATTTGGACTGATGCCGCCACTTGCCGATGTTGCCGTCAATTTATAACTCGCTGGCACCGAACCTGAAAGACGAAATGCCCAGGACACATTAAAAGGCACGGGACCAACAGCAAAATTCAAGCTACCTGGTAAAGTATGGTTGACGCTTAAAAGATTTTTATTATCGCTAAGTAGAGCTGGTTGAATTTCGGCCAAAGCGAACGCATCTTGACCAAAAATTTGTACCCCCAAATCAATACTTGCTTGTTTACCCATCGCAAGCGCCTGGGCATCAATTTTTGCAAAGATCAAAGAGCGTTGCGCACCAAATGCTCTTCCGTTTACATCGGCGAAACTATGCAGGCCAAGACCCTGTTTAGTACTAAAAAATAAAGAGCCACTGGCCGAAGCGGAAAATTGATCGCTACCGATGTTGTAACTCCTTGCACCACCTACCCAGCCGTCTTCCGCCTTGAAGCCAATTCCGGCATCGGCACTCATTTGGCCCTGATTTTTCTCGGAGTTAGCCTTCTGCCGCTCGACGATGGCGCCAAGATCAACTTTCGGGGTGGCAGCTTCAACTCGGGTTAACTCCTTCGAGCCTGCGTCGGTACGCACCACAATTAGAAGATTTGTGCCCTGAGCGGCGAGCATGGTACCCAGCTCAGAGATCTCTTTTTGCGCCGCTGGCTTAGCTACCGCTTTACAGTCCCCGGTAATGGCAATTGCAACAGTGTCCGACCAACCTGGCCATGATCTGTCTCCATCGCAAGTAGTCGGCAGACTGCTGACCACTTGATCGGTCATGGTATCAGTCCAGACAAAAGACTGCCCTTTGGGGCTGAAGTACTCCTGACTTTTTATTTTTACGTCGAGAGTCCCTTTACCCTGGGCCGCTTGCGAGCCAGGATTATTACCTCCGCCAGCGCCAACTTCACCGGATGACGATTCGTTTATTTTAGACTTGGAATTATCCTTGCACCCACTCACTGCCAAAGTGGTAAGTGAGCTAACCAAGGAAACCATGATCAATTGTCCTCTAAACATAAGCCACCTTGCGCCGTCAGTGTGTATTTAGGCAATTGGAACTACGCCAGGAACGGGACCGTTATCGGCATTCTTCGATCAAAACTTTAGAGGATTTTGATTGGCGGCTGTAACCTCAAAAAAATTCGGTGCTTACACAGGCAACGAGCGAGGATTGCCAAATGCCGATGGTATTGGTCAACAAATCCGGGGCAACTGGTCTCCGCTTAACATCGGCACCGTACGCTTAGTCCCATACGGCCCAGCCATCATCAACACACCAGGATGCTGTGACGTGACCCGCCCAATAAGCTGCGCGCGCTCGCCGGCAGCGACTGTGCGCATCACTTTAAGAGCGCTCTCAGCGAAGTCCGCAGCAACAATTGCCACTAGACACCCCTCATTCGCCAAATACATCGGATCAAGGCCTAGGATTTCACAGACGCCACGCACCTGTGTGCTGACAGGAATCTCTTTTTCAACAACGGCCATGCCACACCCCGAGCTTTCCGCCAGCTCCACTAGCGTCGAGGCCAAACCGCCTCGCGTTGCGTCGCGCAAACAGTGGATAGGAATTTCTGCCTGTATTAGTGCTTGGACGAGAGCGGTTAACGGCATCGAATCGCTCTCAATAGGGGGATTGAAAGTCAGGTCACTACGCGCACTCATCACCGCCACTGCATGGCGACCAATATCGCCACTTATGATAATCGCATCGCCTGAAACGATACGGCTCGGAGTGATCGTAATTCCTGGATTCACTGCCCCAATTCCTGCCGTGTTAATAAATAAATTACCCCCAGACCCACCATCTATCACTTTGGTATCGCCGGTAACAATATCAACACCAGCAACTCGTGCCGCTTCAGCCATAGAAGCCATCACGCGTTCCAGCGTTGCTACCGAGAACCCCTCTTCTATGATCAAGGAACAGGATAGCGCCTTTGGCTGAGCCCCACACATTGCCAAATCATTGACCGTGCCGTTCACAGCGATCTTGCCAATATCTCCACCGGGAAAAAATAGCGGTCGCACGACATAGGAATCGGTAGTAAATGCCAGATTTTCCCACGGCCCAACTGGAATAATAGCACCGTCATGCCGCACATTTTGGTGCACCGTTCCAGGCAGCAGCGGCAACAAACGAGCAAGTAATTCATGCATCAAACGCCCACCGCTGCCGTGCGCCATCTGAATGACGGATGAGGCAAACAGAGGCCTAGGACAAATCTGAGAACTGACTGGCGCCATCGACCTGTCCTCCACGGTAATGAAAATAAGCAGCACATGCCCCTTCGCTCGAGACCATTGGCGCGCCGAGAGGGTGCATTGGTGTGCACTCTTTAGCAAAGGCAGAGCACTGCGGCGGCTTAATCTGGCCTGTCAACACAGCGCCCGCTCGGCAGAGTCCGCGCTGATGATTGGAGCAAAGCGAGGCTGCAGTGAGTGGAAACTTTAGTTCTGCGTCGTATTCGAGATACCCATCACGCAAACTAAGACCACTGGCTGATACCCGTCCTAAATCGCGCCACCCAGCCTCTGTGGCTGCAAAAACTTCCGTAACGATGCGCTGCGCAATAGTATTGCCATGAGGCAAAACCACCCGGGAATATTGATTTTCCACCCTGTATTGGTGCGCTTCAAGCTGCTGCACACACATGAGAATGCCTTGCATAAGGTCTACTGGTTCAAACCCCGTAACCACAATAGGTAAACGCAATGACTCAGCTAGTCGATGGTACTCTTTTAGACCCATCACGGCACAGACATGGCCCGCAGCAAGAACTGCATCAACACCGCGGTCCGAACCTGCATCCACTCGCTCGACCCCGGCCGTGTCGAGTAATTTATGCAATATCGGAGGAACTAAAACCAGTGCGCTAATAATAGAAAAATTTCTCAGTCCCTGGCTCTTTGCTCTATACACAGCCATAGCATTCGCCGGGGCTGTGGTCTCGAAACCCACGGCAAAAAAGACCACCTCACGAACGGGATTATCTCGAGCAATGCTTAGCGCTTCGAGTGGTGAGTAAATAGTGCGTACATCTGCGCCATGCGCTTTAGCTGTCAATAGATCCTGAGTAGTGCCTGGAACCCGCATCATGTCGCCAAAAGTACACAAAATGGCTCCATGTACGGAGGCCGCTTTTATAGCTGCGTCAATTTTTTCGGTCGGCGTCACACAGACAGGACACCCAGGCCCGTGCACTAGTTCCAGACCATAAGGCAAAAGTTGATCTAAACCATGCTTAACAATAGTATGGGTCTGGCCGCCGCACACTTCCATGATTCGCCGTGGCTTAGACATGGCATGTTTAATGGCTAACGCCAACGTAGCGACTAATTCTTCATTTCGAAAATCATCAACAAATCTCATATTTCAGACCAAAAAGGCGACGCGCACACAGTGTTAGGATTTGCCTCCTTCGCAGATGCCGTATCCGAGGTTAATGCCATGATGCTTCGCACAGTATTCTCAGCAGCCCACTGATTGATGACATTCATCGCGAAGCCCACATGGACTAATACATAATCCCCCGGTACAGCTTCAGGTAAGTAGGCAAAGTTCACGATTTTCACAACAGAACCGAAAGCAACACGTCCGGTTTTCATCAGCGGTTCAGAACTATCAAGGTCGATCACTTTACCGGGAACAGCGAGACACATGAGTTCCTCCCTCCGCGACCTGCGACAGCAGACCGTAAAATGCTTGGCCAACGGCTAATCCGCCGTCTCCCGCCGGCACTAACTGGTGACTATAGACACTAAATCCCAGGTCACTCAGCTTAACTTCCAGCATCGAAGTAAGCAGCGCGTTTTGGAATACCCCACCCGACAGAACGATCCGATGCAAACCGACACAATTTGCCAGCCTAACCACGGCATCAACCAATGCTTCGTGAAAGCCTCGAGCGATAGCGCATGCAGCAACACAAACGTCTACATCTGCAAATATCCCATCGATCATGGGCTGCCAGTCCAGCACATATTTTCCGTTGGCACCATGGACCAGTTCAATATGATATGGCCTCGCGTGAACCGCTGATTTGGCACAGGCTTCAACCGCTACGGCTGCTTGTTCAGAATAAAGCGAGATCTGACACAAATTCAGTATGGATGCCAACGCATCAAACAATCTACCCACGCTTGAAGTTAACGGTGCATTAAGCTTGCTGGACATCGCAGCAGTCAGGAGGCTCAATTCGAGGGGAGAAAATTTTGTAGCAACCAGACTTGGACCAGTGCAACCTAATTTCTCTTGCATCGCGAATAGCAGACCAAGCGCCGCACGACGTGGCTCACGAATGGCGACGTCTCCACCGGGGAGTGGAAAAGTTCTGAAATGACCAATTCTTCTGCAATTTAGACCCTCAACACTTAGAAACTCGCCACCCCAAACAGTATGATCGGTGCCATAGCCTGTCCCGTCCCAGACCACGGCAAGAGCGGCACCAGATATATTATGTTCCAGCATACAGGCCAGGGCATGCGCATGATGATGCTGGACTGCTAGCCTGTGCATCTGCGGCTTCACCGCGAATACCGATTGATAATCGGGATGAAGATCTACGGCTGCTACCGACGGCTCAACACCGAGAAGCGTTGCCACGGAAGAGGACTCAGTAATCAATAAATCGCGAGCAGCAGGCCTATCCATATCACCTATATGCTGACTCAACACGATATGTTCCGGCGTCGTCAAAGCGAACGCATTCTTCTCTTGCCCGCCAACCGCAAGCACCGATTTTTTTTGCAACATTTCATAATTAATGGACATTGGCGCGTAGCCTCGGCCGACACGAAACAGACGTGGCTTATCTGCGATCATGCGCACAATGGAATCATCGCACCGATGCACAATCTCTCGATCGTGGGTTAAAAACACATCCGCTATGCCATTTAGATGATCAAACGCTGCTGAGTCATCTTTGCAAATTGGCTCCCCATCTCTATTGCCACTAGTCGCAACGACAGGGCAGTCCATTGCAGCGAGCAACAGGCTATGCAAAGGCGACGCTGCCAACATCACACCAATCTCTGGGGAGTAAGGAGCCACTAGCTGGCTGATGAAATCACTGTTTGATTCTAGGCGTTTCGCCAACAAGACAATCGGTCGCTGCATCGACAGCAGAACCTTAGCCTCTCCCTCGCTAACCTCACAACACTGCGACACCGAATCGAGTGAAGGAAACAACACAGCTAAGGGCTTACCTGGTCGCTGCTTACTCATACGAAGACGCTCTATGGCAGGATCATTTGAGGCATCTACCAATAATTGGTACCCGCCTATACCTTTAAACGCCACGACAGCGCCGTTCTTCAAGTATTCAACCGCGAGATTAACCGCACAAAGGCCTGTAGCCAGCATCTCCCTCTGAGAACTATCCAGTCTTACTTGGGGGCCACAGTTACTACAAGAAATGGTCTCGGCATGAAAGCGCCGACTTTGTGGATCCGCATACTCCACATCACAATCCGGACACGTCGTAAAGGCAGCCATCGACGTCCGTGCTCGATCAAAAGGCATTTCCCGTAATATACTAAATCGAGGGCCACATTTAGCACAGGTGATGAACGGATACAGGTACCGCCGGTTACCAGGGTCTAACATCTCCTCTAGGCACTCACTGCAAGGAGCTAAATCGACTGGAATAAGCGTTGATCCACCGCCACGGACATCGCTAGGCAAAATATCAAATGTAGATGTTCCTTGTTCCGGCAGCGCTTCTCTACGAATAGAATTAATCATGGCTGGCAGTGGTATTGCTCTTAGTCTGTCGATGAATGTCACGGTCGCGAGTTCAGAACCCTCGATATCAATAACCACACCGCGCCGCGCATTTTGCACCGAGCCTCCCAGGCCTAACTCAGATGCGAGCTTTGCCACATAGGGCCGAAATCCCACACCTTGAACTCTACCCTCTACCTTCAGTATAATTCGCACACCCACAGTGAACTCAACCTAGTTTAGGGATCAATTCGTCTCAATTTCGATTCCATCTAAAACGATAGCTGTTGCGTTAGGATCGTAAATATCCTGAGATGATTCCATGTGCAGCACTACACCTGACCCAATGCTATGATCAGCTATAGCAATAAAATGCTCCCGAAAATGCTCGGGAGACATTCCTGACAAGGCACCAAATCGCACCTTCACGCCAACTATTCGGCCACCACCTTCGTGATTAGCTAATTCCCTGATCTGATTCATTAAGTTATTCATAATGGAGAATTCATGCATGATTTCTCGACCTCCCTGCTTTTTTTATCGCTGAAACGTGTGAAAAACTGGCTTCGGCCACTGATAGACCGCCATGTCGATCGCCTGATCGACAGATGGGCTAAGCCCGTCCCCCATGGCGAAACTCTCTGCCACAATCGCTAACACCTGTAATTCCTTTGGGAGCATCCCCAGCACGCGAGAGAGTTTGATTGCCTCAATTAGACCAAAGGCATGCGTAGACACGCTCAAGGGGTCCCATGGAAAATCATCCCGCAAACCGTTTATACTGAGAATCTGCCCAGGTGGTCTTGATGCGTCTATTAGAGCGTCCACCACCATCACCCTCTCCCAACCTCGCCAAAGCTCTATTAAGGAAAATGCCGAACCATCGGATTCGCGAATTTCAAATTCTAAATCTGTGTATTTTTCAGCATTAAATCGGGACAGCAAGCGACGTGCGAACACGAGGCCCGCCCCGTCGTCACCGCGAAACGTATTGCCCATACCAATCAATAGAATGCTCATAATTGTCCTATCGCGTCATCTGCCACCGATTCGAAGTCAAGCCTCAAAAAATGCGTGGCGCAGGAGATGCACGGATCATGGTTACGAATGGCTTGTTCACATAAATGCGTCATCTGAGCTTTAGGCAAATCTGAAAACCTTGGCAGCAAAATGCGCAAATCATCTTCGATCGATTTTTGATTCTGAGACGTTGGCGGCACTATCTTGGCATCATAGATAATGCCACCGGCATCGAATTTATAGCGGTGATATAGTAGTCCTCGCGGAGCCTCTGTCGCTGCACTTCCCTGCCCGGCACGCAGCTTAACCTCAACACTGGCAATAGCAGTATCCTCGTATAATTGAATAATCCTGATAGCTTCCTCTAACGCGTGAACTATTTCGATGGCGCGAACGACGATACTTTTGAAAGGGTTGGTCACCACGGATCCTAAATTCAGAGACAGCGCCAATTCCCCAGCCCGACCATGGAGCCATTGCCGACTGATTGCGTAGCGTGCCAACGGACCAGTTAAATATGAACCCCCACCTTTTTCTGTTTTGACGACGGAATGTAGTGCGTTGGTATAGGGAACATGGATTTCCTCAAAAAACTCCTCAAATTCTGTGACTGGAAGATCAAATCCGTGATTAGACGCAATACGTCCACGAGCCATCGGATATTCATCGGTCGACCGCAATGCGACCAAAACCAAACTGCGATCAAATTCCGGAAAGTCGAAACCAGAAACCCAAAGGGTACTGGCAACTGCGAGCTCCAGCGCGGCACTGAGCTGATCCTTTAACTGGTTGAGCTCACGACGGCTAGGAAGGCGGTAAAAACCGCCGACTTTTACATTGATTGGATGAATCTCACGACCACCCACTAACGCCACTATTGCATTGCCAGCTTTTTTAATTGCAAGACCGTGCTCAACTATCTGCGCATGATCCTTCGCCATAGCAACCGCATCTGGATACCCAAGAAAATCTGGTGCATGCAGCATAAACACATGCAGAGCATGACTTTCGATCCACTCGCCGCAGTAGAGTAGGCGCCTAAGGTCATGAATAGGTGGTGGCACTATAACATTGAGGCCTTGCTCTACCGCGTAAACTGCACTCATTTGGTAGGCAACAGGACAAATACCGCAGATACGGGCTGTGATATCGGGCGTTTCCAGTACAGAGCGACCACGCAAAAAAGCTTCAAAAAATCGCGGGGGCTCAAATATTTTGAGTTGCACATCCTCAACATCCTTACCGCGCAGACGCACCAACAGAGCACCCTCTCCCTCAACTCGAGCCAGATAGTTAACCTTGATGGTTTTGGTTTTGATTGCACCCTTAGTCACGAAGATCCTTCCCTATATGTTCCACACCAGGACTGCTACCTGCGCTGCGAAACGGCTCGGCCCAGGCATTAAATGTGTGTAGTAGCCTGCGCGTTTGATCCTCTGATACGCTTTTATGAAGGCGCCAATCCGCGACTAGTGCATCGACATTTGACTTTTCCTTAGGCCCAAAACAGCCGTAGCAACCCCGTCCATATGCTGGGCAAATAGCACCGCAGCCTGATTGAGTCACTGGTCCCATACAGGGCACACCCTGCGCCACCGAAATACAAGTGGTGCCCCGCTCCTTACACTGGACACAAACGCTTTCTGCCGGGATATTTGGCCGCCTCCCCACTAGAAAGGCGACAATTACCTCGAGAAGTTGATGTTTATTGACGGGGCATCCGCGCAATTCATAGTCCACGTGGACATGATCAGCAATGCCAGTCGACTTGGTTAGAGTCTCAATATATTCAGGCCTAGCATAAACTATAGAAATGAATTCTTTGACATCAGCAAAATTGCGCAGCGCTTGAATACCACCGGAAGTAGCACAAGCACCTATAGTTACGAGAAACTTTGACCGCCGCCTGACATCTAAAATACGTTCCGCGTCACTTGGTGTTGTAATCGATCCTTCTACGATCGAAAGATCGTAGGGCCCACGCACTACAGCACTACTTGCCTCCATAAAGTTAGCGAATTTAATGCGCCGGGCCAAGGTCAACAGCTCGTCTTCGCAGTCGAGTAGACTAAGCTGACAGCCGTCACATGAGGCGAACTTCCAAACTGCCAATTTTTTTTGAGCTCGACGGCGCATCACAAGTCCTTCACATTCAGCAATGATGCAACTTTTTCGAATGAAAAAATGGGACCGTCGCGACATACAAAGTACCTATTGAACTGACAATGCCCACACTGCCCGAAGGCACACTTCATATTTCGCTCTAAAGACAGATAGATATCGCTACGGCTCAAACCAAGTCGCACTAAGCCACTCGCTGCATGTCGCATCATTACTTCAGGTCCACAGATCATCGCTAAACTGAGCTCTGGCGCTGTCAGAGACCGTGGTAAAAGTGCAGTCACCACCCCAACCTCCCCGCGCCAGTCGCGATCTGCCCGGTCGACAATCAGGCGAACGTCAAACAGCCCGGCGTCGCACTTCAACCTTTGCCAACTACGGATCTCTCTTAGAAATGGCACATCACTTGGTGTCCGGGCACCGATACAGATAGTAATATCGGCAAAATCAACCCGGCTCCGCACCACCTGAAGAATCAGCATACGCAATGGGGCCAAACCAAGGCCTCCAGCCAAAATAATCAGCGACCGTTGTTTCATTCTTGCGACTGGCCAACCCACGCCGTAAGCACCTCTGACACCGACGGTGGAGCCAACTTTGGAATCGCAAAGGGCAGCAGATACAGCACCGACACGGCGGATTGTATGTCGAAAGGCGCCGTCAGACTCAACCCCACAAACCGAAACCGGAATCTCTCCAACCGCGAACACATACAGCATATTAAACTGCCCTGGCTCGGGAAGTGGCCATGCATCAGTAATCGAGTCTTTCGGTTTAAGGGTCAGCGTTACAGTATCAGCAGCCTCCCGTTTCCTAGCAGAGACAATATATGCCCTCGGCAAATAGCGATGACCATCCCCAGCACCTACCACTGTGCCTTTGAGTGGGACTTCAGCTTGGCTGAAATTAACTTCTTTTGCGATCGTTACCATAAAGATCCAAGAGCCTCAGCCGAGTGTCCCGCAGACGTTCACTCATCATCCCGGCAAAGCGTTTCAAGACCGCATACCCAAGTACCGGATCAGCTTCACATTTACCCCTCAGGCATAGGCCATTGATTTCGATAAATGACGCGGCCTCACGGGCAACTACATCAAATGCCCATTTATAAGGCGGACAAATCCAGGACCAGCCAGCAATGTCGCCAGCTCCAAAGGTTTCTAACACCACTGGACCACGGCCAGGTACATTCGTTTCTATTGAGATTTTCCCGATCCGAATCAGAAAAAAAGCGTTCGCATCATCGCCCTCGTGGGCTAAATACTCGCCACCTTCGACATAGCGGTTGCGACCACAGCCAGCAATAAAGTGTAAAAAATCGGAGCCCAACCCCGCAAAGAAAGGATGATCGGCAATCTGATCGTCTATCGTTCGTAAAGTCACCACAATCCACCTTTCACTGGGTCGGCTGCGACAGAGATTTAACCTCAGCGGTCAAATCGATGCCGACTGGACACCAAGCTATACAGCGACCACAACCAACACAGCCAGAGCTACCAAATTGCTCATGCCAAGTGCCCAGTTTGTGTGTCAGCCACTGCCGGTACCTGGAGCGTGTCGAGGACCTCACACTACCGCCGTGAATAAAACTAAAGTCTAAATGAAAACAAGAATCCCAGCGCAACCATCGTTCGGCTACAGCGTTTTTCACATCGGTAGTATCTTCGACGGTTGAACAAAAACATGTCGGACAAACTAGAGTGCAATTAGCACAACTCAAACACCTAGTGGCTACATCGTCCCAGTGAGAATGTTCCAGACGACGACTAAAAAATTCCGCAGGGTTCGAGATATTAAGCTGTCGCGATTGTGAGTCAGACACCCTAGCTATTTGGCGATCTATGTGAGCAAGATCATCGTCAATAGATGGTAGCAAAGGCAATTTCGAGGAAATTATTGCTCCGCGTTTTGTCTGAATTTGAATAAGAAAATTGTGATTGTCTTCATTAATAACCTCAGTAAGCACCAAGTCACAGCCGCTACCGAAAGCTGGACCCGTATGCATCGAGGAGCAAAAACAAGTTGCGGCTGCCTGCGAACAATTTATCCCGACTAAAAAAGGCTCTTCGGGGACTCCTGCCGGAGGCTCAGCACTTAAGGTGGATGATTGCGCATCAGGCGAGCTTGAATGTGCCTGCGTGACTTCGCGAACGCGTAATTGGACTTTAATTGCTGCCAATTCACACGCCCGCACACCGATGAAGGCCATCCTAGGGACCTGCATCTGCGACTGTTCTGCCTCCCAGGACTCACCGTCACGCTTTGCTCGCCACAACAACTTGCGACGCGGATCTAACCATTTCTTCCATGAATCAGCACCAAGATTGTAACCAAAATAAGCTGAATCGGAACGCCTTACCAGGCGATATGAGCCGGCGTCCTGTTGATCACCCCAGCCTCGTGGCAGATCGTCGACACTATCTATGACCTCTAGTTGGATGGACTCGGCAACTTTACGTGGCCCTATCGTCATGTATCCATCGTCTTTGAGTGCTCTGATCAATAAACCAAGCACGTCAGAACTGACTCGAAAACAACTACCAACAAGATCAGATGCACTTGACATGTAAAGTTGCCTCCTGTCCAAAACTAACGGTCATGGCCAGTCTCTTCTAATTGTGCAATCATCCTTGCGGTACGCACATAACTGTCCGGACTCAGCGATATACTATCAATACCGAACCGCACCAACATACTGGCAAACTCTGGGTAGTCGCTTGGAGCCTGGCCACAAATCCCAACCTTACGACCTTTGGCATGAGCCTTCTCTATTACAGTTTCAATCATAGAGGTGACGGCTTTGTTGCGCTCATCAAAGAGTGAGGCCACAATCTCGGAATCGCGGTCGACTCCCAGGATCAGCTGGGTTAAATCATTTGATCCAATAGAAAAACCATCGAAGATCTCTGAGAACTCGTCAGCAAGAATGACATTACTTGGGATTTCACACATAACGTAAATTTCCAGACCAGCCTCACCTCGCTTCAGACCATTTTGCGCCATCTCAGCGATCACTTTGCGACCTTCGGCAACAGTCCGGCAGAATGGAATCATCACCTTAACGTTTGTTAGACCGAAATCATCTCGGACGCGCCGAATGGCAGCGCACTCCAATGCAAACCCAAGTCGATATCGTTCATGGTAATAACGTGAGGCTCCGCGGAATCCGAGCATTGGGTTCTCTTCGACTGGTTCAAAGAATTTACCGCCGAGAAGCCCAGCATATTCGTTCGTTTTAAAATCACTAAAGCGAATGATTACTTCACGCGGGTAAAAGCCCGCAGCTATCATCCCGACGCCCTCAGCCAGCTTATCGACAAAGTAATCCGAGCGACGCAGACATCCCTTGGTAATTTTGTCGATTTCACGCTTTTCTTCACAATCGGGAAAATCATCATATTTTACCAGGGCCATCGGATGAACTTTAATCGCGTGGCTGATAATAAACTCCATCCGCGCTAAGCCGACGCCGTCGCTGGGCAGTAGGCCAAGACGCAGCGCTTCGTCCGGATTCGCTACATTGAGCATGATATTTGTAAAGGTCGGCCTGAGAGTCGAAGCATCCACCGCTTGACGCGTAAACGGAAGTAGACCGTCGAAAATTGTCCCTGTATCACCTTCCGCACAGGAAACAGTGACATTTTGGCCTATCTTGAGTACCGAGGTAGCATACTCACAACCCACAACTGCTGGAATACCCAACTCGCGACTAATTATGGCGGCATGGCACGTGCGCCCGCCACGGTCAGTAATGATAGCTGCAGCGCGCTTCATAGCTGGTTCCCAATCAGGATCTGTTTTTTGGGCGACTAAAACCTCTCCCTGCTGCAGCAGGTCCAAATGCCGAGGATCATCTATGACACGGACTGGGCCAAGACCGATGCGGTCTCCAACAGCCCGTCCCCGCAAAATAATTTTTGCTTTCTCACGAATTCCCGCGTCTAGAGAATAAACATCGATCTTCACCGAACCTCGCTGCGAATGCACCGTTTCGGGCCGAGCCTGCAGTATAAAAAGCTTACCAGTTAAACCATCCTTGGCCCACTCTATGTCCATAGGCGTAGGCAAGCCAAGCTTGTCGCTGTAATGCTTTTCGATACGGCAAGCCCACTGCGACAACTGCAGAATATCCTCATCGCACAACGACATGCGCTCGCGGTCTTCCACGGCGACAGATTCTATGCGCGTACGTCGTCCAGCACCTGTGTCGTACACTAGTTTGAACTCTTTACTACCAGCGCGCTTATGCAACATAGCCTTTTTGCCTTGCAGTAGCGTCGGCTTAAACACATAAAATTCATCAGGATTTACAGCACCCTGAACCACAGTCTCACCGAGTCCGTAGGATGAATTGATCAGCACTACGTCTCTCGCACCCGTCTCTGTATCGAGGGTAAACATAACGCCAGCTGCAGCGAGGTCGGACCTCACCATGCGCTGAATACCGACAGAAAGCCCTATGTTAAGGTGCTCGAATTTTTTATCTGTCCGGTACGATATAGCACGATCAGTAAACAACGATGCGAAGCACTGGCGCAACGTTTCAAGTAGAGCATTTTGACCTTGAACATGCAGAAATGTTTCCTGCTGACCAGCGAAACTCGCAGTTGGCAAATCCTCAGCAGTTGCACTGCTGCGAACGGCTACATCGACCATCTCTCCACAACGCTCACACAACTCGTCATAGGCCTGAGTGACGCTACGGACAATATCAGAGGGAAGTGGAGACTCAAGGATTAGGAGGCGTAAATCCAGTGCGATTTTTGGTAAATCATCTGGACGCTTGGATAGAGACGTCAACAGATCCTCAATCTTGCCGCGAAGCTTGTTCCCATCAATATGACGCCAATATGCGTCCACAGTAACAGCAAAGCCAGCCGGAACTGTTATACCCTCTTGAGCTAGCTCACGGTACATCTCACCAAGGGAGGCGTTTTTACCACCCACCCTAGCCACATCCTCGTAACAGATATCCTCAAACCACTGGATGTACGACTGCTGACTTCTGGCTCCCATAGCATGCCATCCTTTCCAAAGGGAAGTTGGGATTGATCAATGTGCAGGTGCCGATTTAACTCGACGACCATGGCTCCGACCTCGCCCAGCCGTCCAAGTGGGCCGACCATCTTCATCGCGCAAGATGAGTTTTTGTTCACCTTTTTCGACGGTAAAAGCCACAATGAATTTTTCGCCATTGGCTTCGTAATATGCGCCACTTATCCGAATATCATCGCCCAAGGCGAAGCGAAATTTCCGGTCATCGACAACACTGGTAGGCCCTAAATGAACGTTATAAGTAGTGTTACCGCTCCGCACTTTTAAATGCAGGCCCTGATGCTCCGACATACAAAACCCCTGCACATTAACGTCCTCAATTCGCCCTTCAATAGTTTCCCTTTTGAGCTCCCTAAGCCACTGAGCCCCTTGAGCGCCCATGATGTGTCCATTGCCCATTGCTGGGCATGGCCAATCATGACTGGCGGGCAAATTCTCCGTATCTGCCGCCGAACCAACAACTGCACGTGCACCTGCCAATAAAGCGAACCCCAAAAAAAGGATTCGAATCGTTTTTTTTCTCATGTTCGGACTCCCAGGATTTAAATGAAATGACGGCAAACATTAAGACTTCTAGGCTAAAGCAAAAGTCATGCCCATTTTTCTAAACGAAAGCCGAATACGGCAAGTGGCATATCGCACCGCTGAATTCAAATCCCTTGCTTTAGTCCTTGGTATGAAAATTGCTCAGATACAATTGACGGAGGATTATTATATGCATGAAAAATGCGGTATCTGGATAAGCCATAAAGAAGCTCTGATTGTTAAACTCGGCAGTGATAGCTATTCGATTGATCGAATAGAGTCCCAAGCGGAACGACGTCATAAATCTACGGGCGGTGTACGCGGAAAACTTCCATATGCACACAGATCAGCTATGTCGGGTGCTAGGGATGAGGAGAATCGACGCAATGATTGGAAGCGACATTACCAGAGTATCTTCAGAGCGCTACCGAAGGACGCTGAGATCTTGGTAATGGGGCCTGGACCAGCGAAGTCTGGGTTTGTAGCCTATCTTAGGGAGCATGCCGGTCCAACTCTCGAAATACTTGGTGTGCAGCCAGCGGCGCATATGACACAGGGCCAGTTAGTTGAGCGGGTGAAAAATGCGTTTGGTCAAGAAACACGCGCTCACTAATTTACAAATACTTATCGTACGGGGGATTAATAGCATGGAAGACATAATGACGGTAAGCGACCTAATGACCGGTAATCCCGAGACCGTGTTTCCCGATGACGAACTCGGAGAGGTATACGTATTGATGAGTGAAAGGATGATTCGTCACGTCCCTGTCATTGATAGCGAGGGGAACATAGAGGGGGTGATCTCGCACAGAGATTTGATACGGACCGCTCTTTTTGAATTTGACGATTTAACGTACCTCGATCAACGAGATGCATTGAAAGGCATGCTTGTACGGGATGTTATGACCACAGACCCCGATACTATCGGACCGGAGATGCCATTGGCAGATGCTGGGAGGCTATTAATGGAGAACAAAATTGGCTGCCTGCCAGTGGTCGAAGGTAATCGACTTGTCGGAATTTTGACAGAATCAGACTTCATCAAGCACCTGGTAACGGAATCCGAGCTTGAACAAGCTGAGCTTGCAGCTAGACCGGCAATTCCGCACTAGGAACATTCTTAGCGGATATACCTTCAATACGCGAGCTTTCGACCGGCTTAGGCAACATCTTGGCTGATTGTAAAAGCTCACGGACCTCCTCGTCACTAGTCTGTTCAAACTCGTCATACCACAACCCAACACTTAGGAAGTTTTCGGGTGTGTGTAGGCACACTAACTCATCAACACAGCGACGTAACTGCTGGCAAATTGACGCTGGTGCCACCGGCACAGCAACTATTAATAATTTCGGCTGATCCTTTCGTAAAGTCTGGACCGCAGCTCGCATAGTAGAGCCTGTAGCAAGTCCGTCGTCCACCACTATAACGACCTTTCCCCGCACATTAATTTTTGGTTTACCATCCCGGTACAACAAGTTACGCCTAAAGATCTCTCGTTCTTCTTGCGCAGCGACCTGTTCGATTTCTTTTTCCGAGATTGACAATGAATCAAGCACATCTCGATTTAATACCTGAATACCTCCGCTAGCTATGGCGCCCATAGCCAACTCTTCGTGACCCGGCACACCCAGCTTGCGCACTATAAGCACATCAAGACCGGCACCGATTTTTTGTGCTACTTCATACGCCACTGGCACACCACCGCGTGGCAGTCCCACCACCAGAAGATCTGTCATTCCTTGCAGGGCTGGCAGAGTCTGCAAGCTCCGGCCTAGCAGTTCACCTGCCTGGCGCCGATTCTTAAACAGCGACATACAAACCTCCGAGTAGTATGCAATACAGCATACTTAATGCAATAAGCATGCTTTAAGTATCTCAAGCCCACGTGCGGCCTATGACGCATGGTATGTTTATTCAGTGGCATGAAACCTGCAAATGATCAGGCGTTAGCTGTGCGAAATTTATATTCGCAAGTTACATAGTTGATTAATGTGCCAACTGCCACTGGAGGATTATTATGAAGTCGGATACCGAGATGCGCCAAGATGCCCTCGACGAAATCAGCTTTGATCCAAGTGTATCATCGGAAAATATCGCTGTCTCGGTCGCGGATGGTGTTGTTACATTAAGTGGTTTTGTTCCTAGCTTTGCCGATAAATATGCCGCTGAAAAGGCTGTATTCCGGTTAGCTGGCGTCAAAGCAGTCGCTGAGGAAATAGAGGTGAAATTACCCGGCACAAGCATGCGCAGCGATCAAGAAATCGCTAAGGCTGCTGCTGATGCTGTACGCTGGAATGTTAGCTTGCCTTCCACGATTCAACTTTCAGTTGAAGATGGCATTGTCATTTTACGCGGTGACGTAGATTGGCAATATCAACGTGATGCCGCAACATCCGCCGTAAGATACATAACAGGAGTGCGTCAGGTAAAAAATCATCTGGCTATTCACCAGCGACCCCAGCCTACAGATATTAAAAACCGAATCGAGCAAGCACTGGTACGAAGCGCTGAAGCCGACGCGAAGCGAATCAGGGTCGCCACTGTCAATGGAAAAGTGACATTGACCGGCAAAGTAAGGTCTCAGGCAGAATTACAGGATGCCAAATGGGCGGCCTGGGCAGCTCCAGGTGTGACAGCGGTTGAAACAAAACTATCAATCGAATAAGATAGGATTAGTAGCCAAAAACCAAATCGAGTAGGGCTGCTGATGCTTCGGGTTCAAACTACGAAACCGAAGTAAGGCAGCCCGTTTAAATATCAGGGCCGAAGTGTCAGCAACTTACCTGCTACAGGCATACAACCTTTACCACTCGATCGCGATCAAGTCGGTCCGTGCCGTACTTAACGGCCGCATCATAGACAGCAGCCCTTCTGAGCTACAGGTTCAATATGGGGATGACAGTTATCTTTTCGTCTATCGATTCGGCGCCCTAGTCTTCTTTAATATGTCGCAAGAACAAATTGATGAAGAAATGGGAAAAATAAAATCCGTACTTGGACCCACTGTAGTTAACACCACTACTGAGACGTTTCAGATCCAGATCGGTACCCAGGATCGTTTCGATTTTGACTTCGTGGAATTGAGGGAAGTGACTCCGCAAAGTCTGAGCATGGTCGCCTTGACGGTGGGCCAGTCTGCAGCTCTCGAGACTTACGAAATTAATTCGGACAGTATGTTGCGGGACTCGGCCGACTTTATGCAGAGGCTGGAAAAGATTGGATCAGTACCGCTTAGGGCTAAGGTTCTACTGAAGTTTATTGGATCTGCAGCCAGCACACGGCAAAGCATCGTGTCTAATCTAGCGATACTCGATCCCCCGGAGGAAACGTGGCGCAGTCATGACATGCAAAAGTTGTTTAAAGAAGCACAACAATGCTTTGATATTGACGTTCGCTTTCGCGCCCTAGATAGAAAATTGACTCTAGTCCAAGACAATATCGAAATTTTAGCGAACCTAGTGTCCAGCCGACGGGCCAATATCCTGGAAGTGCTGATCATTGCCCTAATTGCCCTAGAGCTTATCTTAGCGCTCATTAAAAAGTCTTAATTTTTAAAACCCCGTAATATTCAGTGCGCTTCAAAGATTGTAGTTTAAAATTACACTGATGTGAATATGCGACAATTTTTTTCATACTTAGTGGCAAATGCCACAGGTTAAATCTATCCCCGCTTCGGCTCACTCTTTGCAAAGATCAAACCAGGCGATTGGAGCTGCCGCACTTGCGGCGCACAATAAAATCCTGGGAGGTTCTACATGCAAAGTCCGCTACAAATTGAATTTGATGGGCTCAGCCCGTCAGATGCGATTTCGGCGCGCATTAAGCGTCGGGTTGATCATCTCGAGAAACTTTTTCCTCGCATCATAGATGGGCGAGTTGTGGTTGAGCTATCTAATCATCGGCGGCGCAAAGGAAATATATTCCGTATTCGGATAGAGTTAAATGTTCCCGGAGAAAGACTGGTAGTTAGCAATGACGCCGCAGAAAACCACGCACACTCTGATGTCTACGTAGCTATGCGTGACGCCTTTGACGCCATGGAACGGATTCTGCAGGACTATGTTAGAAAATTACGTGGTGAAGTTAAACACCATGAGCCATCTCTAGCGGACGGTAAAATTGAACGAATTTTTCCCTACGAAGGCTATGGCTTCATATTGACTGATGATAATCGTGAAATCTATTTTGACGCGAACTCTGTGCTCGATAAGCCATTCGAGAATCTGGAAGTCGGGCGAAAGGTAAGGTTTTTTGAAGAGCGCGGTGAAAAAGGTCCACAGGCCAGCACGGTTCATGCATAAATTATCAATCTGTCCAAAAGCAGCAAATAAAAAGAGTCCCCGGGCACTAGTTCCGGGGACTCTATTTCAAGCTTAGTGCTTGATTGGGATTTTCTTGACTTCTCTACGTGCTTCTGGCGTTTTCGGCACTTCGACAGTCAAAATGCCATGTTCAAACTTAGCAGAGATCTTGTCCTTATCTACAGATGCCGGCAGACGGATAGTGCGTTCAAACGCACCGTAGCGACGTTCGCTAAAACTACGCCCTACTCCTTTTGTTTCTTTCTCTTCTTTTTTCTCGCCCCTTACCGTAAGCGCCTCTTTATCCATCGATACTTCGACATCTTTTTCGCTAAGTCCAGGTAACTCAGCGGACAAGACTATCTTATCATCATACTCTTGCAGTTCCATCCGTGGCGCAAATGCCGCGCCGACTTCAGCGACATCAAGTGGGCTGAGAAATGCTGGCTCCTCTTCAAAAAAGTCCCGCATCAGCCTATTCACACTCCGCTGAAAATCAGCCAACTCGTCGCGACGGCGCCACGGTGCAAGAGACCTAAAACCGCCTGGAACTAGATCCGTTAACATGATTTGTCTCCTAATATTTATTTTTACAGACCAAAATAAGGCCGGATCCTTTTTCAAAATCCAGACAACCTTATGCATTCAGCTTAATCATAAGCAAACGACGTGCCATAAATCTGCGCATTATCGCACTCCATCTAATTTCTGGCACAGCATTTGCTTTAACTAGCTCACCTGATTGATAGGTTTGGAATGAAATCTACGATTTATTTCAGCTCAAGGAGATTTTTATGGCCCTCAAGGATGTATGTAAAAGCTCGGTAGTATGCACAACATCGGACATTTCAGCTGCTGACGCTGCACGCTTAATGAGAGACAAACACGTCGGAGAACTTGTTGTCGTAAAACCACAGGACAAAAAAGCCATTGGGATCATCACTGATCGCGACTTAGTCACCAAAGTAATGGCAAACAACATGGATCCTAGAACGATTCAGATCAGTGAAATCATGGTGCGAAATCCGACAGTGGCGAAAGAAAGCGACGGACTTTTCGAAACAGCTCGTAAACTTGAGCAGACTGGTATTCGGCGCTTACCCGTGATCGATGATCAAGGTCATCTGACTGGAATCGTATCAATCGACGACCTTTATGAACTCTTTGCCACTGAGTTGACTACACTTTCAAAGGTAAGTGCACGACAAATCGCTAACGAACGAGTGGTATCTGCTCTGACTCCTCATTGATCATGATTTGTTTTCCATTGTGCTTCTAGACCTCGCCATCTTGGTCGAGCTAAAGGCCACAACATTTGTCACTATCTCTGACGCCGCTATTAAGCTGGCGTCAGATTTTTGCTTAGTGAAAGCTACCTGGCGCAATGCCGCACAAATCATCCGCAACTGACCCTGAGTTGTTCCTTTAGACGTGTCAACACGGATCGATGCAACTCCCGGCAATATCCCTTCGTCTTCAAGGTTTTGCTGAGCAAAATGTTGGGGCTTGGCGTCGGAGAGGCAGGATGGGTCGTGCGAACGCGCAATAATGCGCGCAACGGCAGTATCGCTTGGACATTCACAGTTTATGATTACTAATGGTACCCCTAGGGCTTCGGTCAAATAGTGCACACTTTGCTGGAGATCATGCGTCAAAAAGCATGCATCCAAAATCACCGAGATCCTTTCTGACAACTTTGAAGAAGCCAACTCGAATAGGAGCTCGTAAACTTCTCGCCGTCTTTCAGTCCGGTAAATCCCAGCACCATACGAACCTGGCGACGGTACTTCGAGCAGGATCCGACGCCGCAAGTCATCCGTTTGCAGCAGATCCATACCCAAAAGTTCAGCTAGCTGCTTAGCGATGGTGGATTTTCCGGTGCCAACAATACCTCGCGTAATCACACACAAGGGAGCACTCGCCAAGCCAAAGCCTTGATCAGCTATTGCTAGATATTTAAGAGCAAGATTTTTTGCATTCTCGCGGTCTGCACCTACCGACTGCAAGGCTCTCAGTACAGCTACCTTTGCTCGCACACAGGCTCGATATGATTTGTAAAAAGCTATGAGCTGCTGAGGCGCAAAGTCACTGGCAGCTTCTGCATAATGATCAATGACAGTGTCACCGTACTCGGGAACACCTAGCCGCTCACATTCCATTGCAAAAAAACAAAGTTCATCGACAGTATCAACTTGGCGCAGCTCATCACTAAACTCAACACAATCAAAGATCACTGGATCTGCCTCAAGACAAATATGCTCGGGACGCAGATCACCATGACCATCCACAATATGTCCTTCCTGCACCCTTTGCGCTAACAGATGGGTTTCAAAAGCAATAAACTGCAATTGCCGCCCATGAATTCTCTTTATCAAAGCTTCAGGAAGTCCATGTTCGCTGCGCAGTAGCTCGTGACGATTACTCTGCACATGCTCACTGAGGTGACGAGCATAGGTCTCAGCGTTGATGTTGAGGGATGGTGCTCGCCGATAAAAATTTGTTAGGATCTCTGCTAGCTTTCTCAGGTCAAGGCCGGCTTTGTTCGGCGCTTCTAACATCCGGTCCAAAATAAGTTCTTGTGGCAGGCGGCGCATTTTAACCAGCCACTCTACTGGTTCGCCTTTGCCACCTATGCTTAGCGCGCCACTTTCACTCGCCTTCACTGGCAGCACACTTAAATATACATTCGCGGCAAGACGACGGTTGAGTTGCACTTCTTGCTCACAGGCATATTTACGCGCCTGTAGAGTTGAATAATCTAGGAAGTCAAAACGAACCGGTTTCTTCAACTTGTAGACATAGTTCTTGGTTAGAAAAACAAGTGAGATATGGGTCTCAATCAGGTCTGGTACGCCGCACCCTACAAAGGCATCAGGAGTTCTGAGGAAATCTGCAACCAATTGCCAATTTGGGTTTTGCTCCCCGAGCTCATTGTTAGTTTTATCATCCATGTAGCGTCACCTCCCTTAACTCTGATGATCCCGATGCAAATCCGAAGCCATGGGCCGATCATGAGCGTTGTGGTGAGATTCGATTAGAAATGTGGCTTATGACCCGCTTTAAATCGCAAAGACTTTACCGCGCCGAGGGTGACAGCGGCACTCCTAACGCTGTCCCGCGCTGGCTGGCAATAAGGTGCATTATTTTAGGTGCTTAGAACAATCATCAGGACCGTGCTAGATCATAAGATGATCCTTTGCTAGGCTCATGTTCAAGATTCATTTCAGTGCAGGAGATCTCATGAACAGGCGGTTCGTCAGCTTATGTACAATCATTTGCCTCGCGCTTAGTGGGTGTCGGACGACTGGATCGGCGCCGCTATCAAGCCCAGACAATGCCGAATTAGACCGAGTAGCCACGGCTTTAGAAGGCCACGATGAGGCCAAAGATGTCCATCTATTTGGCGACCATTGGCTGGTCCCAACCCCCGATGAGCTTCAATTTACTAAAGATAAACTCCGGATACTCGGTTCGATACGCCATTTAAAAGTGGCGAACTTAGGCGACGATGTGCGCTACGACCTAACTGTTACCATTAGCGAATCCGTCACCGGGCGCATATCGTTCGGAAGCGACGCAACCACGGCCTGGGTAGACATCAGCACACTCCCAGAGGGTAAAGCCACTGATTGGCGAGGGCACGCCGCTTCGCTCCTGAGACAAGGGGGCGTACGCGCAATACGTTCGATCACGTCGAGTGATCAGCAGGTCTGCGATAGGGCAGCCAATGATCAAGGCGAATTAGGCAAGACAGCCCTTATTTTGCAAAAGTCCACGCAAACACGTAACTGTATTGACATGCTAAAGCGTCTAGCCAGCATGGCCGATCTGGCACTTCCAGGACAAGGCCTTGTAGATTTGACGCTACTGACCCGAGCCACCCGACTGGAAACGCTTGATGTCTCAGACAACGGGCTTAATGACCTTGGGCCGCTTTACCAACTCAAGAACCTGACCTCATTAGTCGCTGCCAACAATAAGCTGACAAAACTACCAGCTAGCACCGACTGGGCGCAGTTGACGATACTAAACGTATCTGGCAACGGGCTGACTAACTTAAGCGGAGTGGAGAAACTGACTGCTCTTGAAGAGCTTGACCTTTCCGGTAACCAAATTAAATCCGTTGATTCGGTTGCCGCAGGCAAGACACTGGTAAGACTCTACGCTAACGATAATCAACTCGATGATCTGGCCCCATTGGCCGGACTAATCAATCTTGAAGTGCTGCACATCGCTAACAATAAAGTTGCCGACCTGAGGCCCTTAGCAAAAAATAGTTCACTTCGATATGTCAAGTATCTCGACTTTAGTAATAACCCGATCTCCCGTGGAAAATGCCCTATCATCGGCGATAGCGAAGCGATCAACACCTTCTGCCGCGATATATTTGTCGACAAAAACTAGTCAAAACGAAGGCTGGGACGCGCGCTCAGAGCCCTGTCCCAGCCCAACCATTTCGCCGTGAGTTCAGACACTCACTCCATGAACGGTGAGCTGCTAAGTCTTATATTCGCCGAGTCTCGCTTGTGGAATCAAAGCCTAAACCATACTTACGCTTTCGATGCCACTTCAGACCCAAAAACCCCCGCAGTAGCCAGAGGTCTCCCACGAGCATGCAGATAAACCCGGCAGCAAACAGCAGGCCCAAAATCCGTGGCTGAGCGAAATCTGACTTTAAATAGGCAAGTGATGCCGTGGATGCAAGAAAAGCCATCTGCACCGATCCCACACCTTTGCTTCGCATACCCTCTTCTATACTCCCATGCCGGCTGGCGAACAAAAATTGAATACCGCTGTCACCAGCGAGACCGACCAGTACGGCTGCAAATACGCAGGTAACAAAATTCACACCCCCAAACACAAGTGGCGTCAGGCCGAGAAGAACGAACGGTCCCCACATCGAAGAGGCTATCAACGGCAGTGCGGCACGCACCCTGAGAGCTCTGGATAGTGCAAAAATAAGTGCGGCCACGAGAACAAGACTTAGCACAAAGCTGCCTATCAGAGTGGTGATCACATGATCCGAAAAATCAGCATATGCGGCAAGATCGCCGGTCAAAAAACACAATTCCTTACCGCAGAGTTCTTCGACTCTCTCTCTGATCGGCCGCAAAGTAGCCAGGTCGGAACCTGAGGTAAAAATGGTCGCCCTTACCAAAGGATCTTTCGTCGAAAACCATCGTGCATATGCCGGGGACAGAGCAAATTCTCGGCGCTGTAGCTCTCGCCGACTTGTTGATAAATCCTTGCCAGTGAAATCGAGAAGTTCATAAGGATCTTCGATCTTAACTACCCCTGGGACATGCGAAATTTTGTTCAGGATGGCGCGATGCTCCGCGCTACGACCAGAGTCACGCAGGACCAAGTCGAGAGCACCGTTCCAGCCAAAACTATCCCGCAGTTGCCGCATGCTCAGATTAAATGAGTGATGCGAGTCCCACATACGTTCAAGGGAATCTTGAACCTCAAGGCGCGTAAAACCGAAAGAGGCCACAACAAATATAACGATAAGCGCGTGAAAAAAAGGCATAGGTAGACGCATATGACTTAATACTGACAAACGACGGGTCAAACTAGTCGGGTGCTGCCTAGTCCAACGCCGCATCTTCGGAAATATTTGTAGGAAGGCCGGAAGCATCAAAAACACGATAAAAAATTCGAGGCCAGCACCAACCGCCGCCCAAAGTCCGAGGTGTCGGATCGGCGTGATATCGGACAAACAGAGTGAGGCGAAGCCAATCACAGTACTGAGGGAAGTATAAAAAGACGGTAGAATCAACTTGCGAAATGGCTCGCGCCAACTCGATCCGGGCGGCTGACTCTGCTGAGCCTGAGAAAGATACAAAAAGTCTTCAGCGGAAGCCAACGCAACGATAGTGAATAGACTATTTGTAAGGATATCGATGGGAGTACCAAAGAATCCCATCCCAGAAAAAAGAATCAAAGTACTCATAATTAAAGACGCAGCTAGCAAGAAAGCACCGCGCCACGATCCAAAAAGTGCACGAAAACCAAAACAAAAGACAACTAGCACCAGCAAATTTACACTCTGGTCTTGCATCAAGCTTTTGACGAAATACCACTTAAAAGCAGCGCTACTGCTAATACTTGTCTGGATCTTCTCCGCCTGAGGAAATGCTGAAGCCAAACTGGTCTGAATCTCGCTCACAGGTGCAGGGTCAAACGCACCATATCGGCTACCGCCTAAAGTATTTCTTAGGAATAAGTCCACAAGAACGGTATCTTGACGCGTACCCACGAAAATCCGCTCAAATGGCGAGTCAAGCACTAGCCCTAGCCTTGTGTTATTTGGACTGGAGACAGCATCGCAGTCCAGCGGCATAAGCAGCGGATATTGCAATTCACGCGTCGCCTCTTGGCCTATACGCACATGGAACGGAGAATTGATAAATTGTAATTCTTGATTAGTAAAATCAAGATTCCGAGTCCAAGTACGGATTCGGCATAATTGACCCTGATTTAGCGGCTGACCATCACGCCGCTGAAAAATCACGCTTAGTTCTTGATCACCAGGAAATGCGCTTTTAGCCAGCAAGTTAGCTTGTCGAGACGGGGCCTTTGAGTCAAGCATATCGACTACAGATAATAATATTTTAAGACTACCTAAACCGGGCAATAGCAAAGCTGTGGCAAGTGCAAACACTGCTAACACACTCTTGGGGCGCCGGAAGGCCGCGCGCAACATACGCTGCAGCGGCACTCCCGGAAACACCAAAAATATCTGCCGCCAATTAAATGCGTTCATTCATGCTCGCAATTATCGGAAAATCACATTGCAATAGTCATAGCCACCGTCGGAACACTGGCAAACCATCCGCCCCATACCTGTCCTAAAATCCGAATATCACGCGCCACGTCTGTTGAACTATTAACACCAGGCATATAAGGCTTAAAGGCGTTGACGTCCCACAGCTCTGCCTCACCGTAGTGATAATTACGCGTCGTTTGTCCAGCCACTACAATATTATGGTCTCCCGCCTTGAAGGCGACGGGTAAAAATGCCTGCATATTCTGCGGCGGATTGTTGTAAAATGCGGGTATATTCATCGTCACTGTTTCTCCAGTGACCGCGCTACGCACAGGCTGACCATTCACCAGAGCCCTGATATTGCTCAAAGACACATCGTTGATGCGTTGCCATGGCAAGATCTTTGCCGGACTGAGTAGTTGGAAATCATTTGAGCTATTGTTGCCCTGAGCTTTAGTTGCGCGCCATGCCTCGCCAACGGCATCGACTGAAGCCTTCAGATGTGCATATGCCGCAGGCATATATTCAGCAGCAGCTGGCAGTGCTGTGAACAAAGCTGGGAAGCTGCGAATGATTTTAGCTCTATCTTGCGCCGCAACTCCGTCAGGTTGACCAGGCAAAACAACATCTAGTCCAACCAGCCTACCGACTTTGTCCATAGCCTTAATGGAATCGTCATAGTTATAAGACAAAAAGACTAATGTATTGTGGTAGATCGAGTGTAGGCCAGCAATGGCTACATTCTTCTCAGAGTCTGTTAGGGTGACAAAGCGGTCTTGACTATCCGCGAAGCCATTTGCACCGTATACCAAACGATTGTCCCAGACCACTGGCGTATTTGCCGTGATATTCAACTCAGAAATCCTGGAAATCGCCGTATCCAAGGCTTTATTAGCAACCAGATTGGTGTGAATAAAAGCCTGCAGATCTCGTACACTTTTGAACTTCTCAGATACACCCGCAAAGGGCATAGTTAGATAATCAAAAATCGCCGACCATGCCGCAGTACCAGTTCCCCCATTTGCCGGGGGTGGCGAAAATAGATTGATCCCACTCGCAGTCACCATCAGACCAGTCACTGCTAGACTGTCCGTAACCTTGCTCTGAACAGCGAGGTTATGCACCAGATATCCAAGGCCCCGAAGACCAGATAGAGGTATGAGTTGCGCCGCAACGAACTTCAGGTCGACGGGATAAGTATTGTAATCTCGTTGAAGTTTGCCAACAAGGGCGGCAAAATCATCGGCATTTTTGATGGCAACAAATTCGCTAACAAATGCTTTGTATGCTGGTGATTCCTGTTCTTCAGTCGCATTACCTACGCGGCTTTTAACTGATGAATCCCTGGCTTTGCTTTCTGAATTAGTCGGGTTTTTGCAACCGACATGAGAAAATAAGGCTACTCCGCCAAAGGTTAGGGCTACTAATTTACGTTTCATAAAGCCTCCAAATTCGAGATAGGTTTAAATATAAATCGTGTCGGAAAATAAAAGGACATATGTCTAGTCGTCTCATTGGCTCCGTATCAAACATCATGCGCCAGTAGGAAGTAGTGACGCATGATGGGTTCCATCCACTTCTGCCAGCGCACGAGGAGATTGCTGGTGGCATCATCACGCATCATAGCCGCCACCCCTCCCCTCACCTTTAGTTCCATGCCCCGCTGAATAGCTCTGTGCAGTAAAGTGGCTGAAGCAGCCCATTTACGAGCTTTTTCCCGCGCGAAATCTGGCAGCACATAAATCGTCTTAACCACCAGGTAATTGTTTTCTATAAAAGCAAAAATGAATCCGAGCTCCCTCCCGTCTGGGCCACAGATAAAAAATGATGTGTCTTTAGCACCGGCCTCAATAATATGCCCAAATGAACGTTCATAAAGAGAAAACTCGATGGGTTCAAATAAGGCACTGCCTTGAAAACACGCGTGGGAAAATTGATGAGTTAGTCGCAGGTCGCGGTCCAAATCACCATCGCTAGCAAAATTACGAAAGGTATACCCCTCTGCCTCGGCCCTTCGCACATGCGGACCCAGTACATTTAGCGCGGGGGAAAGATCTGGGGTGTCAAATATAGCAGTTTTGAAATGAATCGCCTTGGAGAATCCAAATTTCTGGAGAATTTCTTGCCAAAGCTGCTGCACACCTGGCTCCCAAGAGAAAGGAGGCGGATGACGAAAGTCTTCTTCTGCTAGGCGAAATCTGAACCAAGTATTGATATCGATGGGTGCAAAAGTTTGATCCACACCCAGTGTAGCTAGCCAGTCTAGTGACACTTGAATTAATAACTTCCCGATCTCGCGCCGCCTTGAATGATGTTCATCAAGCGCTAAAAGTCCAAGGCCGCCCCGCCTCAGATCCACTGCCGATCTACTACCCGCTAATCTACCCACCACTACGCCATCGATGCACGCAATCCATATGTTTCCGGACGCAATATAAAGCGGCAAGAGAGTTTCGAGGTAGTGCTGCGAAAGCCCCACGACTTCGGGGCCAAAGGTGCTGAAAGCCCGGATAAATTCGGCCTTATCTGCGGTGTCAGCAAATGATTCGATACGTAGTGACATTTGACCCCGCGGCAAGGCACCCTACCGGATTTCTTAAATGTATCTGTGTACAAAAACTTCGGAGCTGGGAAATTTCCTCTATCCTATCATGCGACCAATATTGAAACAAATCACAGATATTTGTTTTGACTACACTCCTTGGGTTAGAATGCGAACATAAGCTCCTGAATATTAAGTAAAGGATCTGAGCGTGACGAACTC
>Ga0315284_10001759_pt1 | contig 30850 bp, 46 predicted proteins | sample YL17G09_16_MG_FD_203696 | JGI IMG/M metagenome (GOLD analysis project Ga0315284, IMG submission 203696) | Sediment microbial communities from Yellowstone Lake, YNP, Wyoming, USA - YL17G09_16 | ecosystem: Environmental > Aquatic > Freshwater > Lake > Sediment | place: USA: Wyoming | collected...
GTTGCTTCGGCAGTATGTGAGCTCTGCGGACAAGCAAAAGCTGAGTTTTTGATTGATGGTAAAATGATTTGTGCTTCTTGTAAAGCAAAAGCTGATGCAAAAATTGAAACTCCTATTGCTGCAGCAGCAAAATGATAGATTCTGACTATTCAAAACTTAATAAGAATTTTGTTTTGAAAGATGTTGATCCCCGGAACATCTTTCGAAGAGAAATTCCGATAGACAACAAGTTATTAGAGTCATTTTTCTCAAATGATGATTCTTTATATGCTGATTTTGAGACAGATGATAGTTTCGATACTGCTAAAAAGATTGATGAGCTTTATTACATAATTGAAAAGATGCTTCCAGAGATAGAAAAGCAGATTATTGTATTACTTTTCTTCTATCATAAAAAACAAGAAGTCATAGGCAAGATATTGAAGATCTCTCAAGAGATGGTTTGTTACTACAAGAAGAGAGCAATAGCAAGAATCAAGCTTCATTTCTTTTTGAGAAGCGTCAACATTGATGAAATGGAACAGTTTCTAGAACAATATGTTACAAAGAAACAGAAAATAGCAATGATCGAATATTTCAAAGAACATGATTTAAGAAAGATAGCAAAAAAGATTGCTTTAGAAGAAGGCAGAAAAAGTATTCATTATGAAGCTATTGGTTCAAGAATCAAGCTGGGAATGAAGAAATTAGAAAAAGTGAAAGAAGATGCCACAGAAATTGACAAGTCTTTAGATCTTTATCTCAAAGTATTTCGAATTCTTAACAAACACAACTCACTTTACAACACACAGTCTAAGAAAAAAGTAAATCTCGAGATTCGAGGCTAGCTCCTTTTCTATTGCTTTTATTTATTGTATATAAGTCTAAGGAGGCAGTATGGACGAAATTCAGAAAGTTCTAATTAAAGCTGGTCGTAAAGATCTAGCTCAGAGATATTATAAAAAAGTAGCAGATTTTGATCCACAAAAGAACAAACAGAATGTTGAAGAGTTAATTCAGCAATATGGCGGTAAAAAATTAAGCGATGAATTTTTAGATGCTATTGGCGAATCTCTCAATGTTGGTGCTTTTGGTGACGAAGTTTTAGATAAATTCTTTTACGACAATCATGCATTCTGGTCAACGAATGTTGGTGCTTTTAATAGAAATGGAAAAGTTTATTTAATTAACTATGAGAATGAAATCGTCCAAATTAAAATGATTGGTAAAAAGAGAAAATTTTAAATGCTATTAGATAAATTCACAGAGTATGTCTTTGCTCAAGATACTAACGGTTATTACCGAGATCACATTGCATGTTTAAGCAAAGATTTTGTTGGTTTGCAGAAGTTTGCATCCAAGACTGAAAGAACAGAATTTGATGCTGATACTTTACAAGCTTTGAAAATTGCGATCACAGCTATTCAAGAGGCAGAAGAAATTCAAAAGAATGCTGCTTTTGAAAAAGAAGCGAAAAACTTTCTTAACAAGCTGTTGCTTAAGACTTTGCAGATTGCTCAAAAGTCTTTGGCTCTTTTGTTATTCAAAACACCGTTGAGAGTTGCTATTGCATACAACGCGCTCCATTGGGTAATCAAATATCTGGACAAAGAACTTAAGAAAGCAGAAGCTGAAGAAAAAGGGAGAAAGAAATAATGGAAAAAACAAAAAATGCTGAACGTCAGAACGTGTTGCTGGAAAGCGAAAACAAAAATTTCGTGCATGCCGTTCTTAATGCTGTTACAAGAGGTTATTCAGACAGGATTGTAGTTGATGACATCATTGAATTAGCGCGTTCTAAAGAAGTCAGCAAAGGTGTTTTAGCTGCAGCTCCTGAAGCGCTCAGAGAATATGCTAGGAGCTTTTACAACAGTTTAACTTCTATTGCTGATGAAGTTGAGAATTTGGAAATTATTGATGAATTACAGGTTATCAGAAAACAGAGAGAAAAGAAAGAGCAACAGGAAACTGAATCACATTTTGGTGATATGGAAAATGAAAAAGTTTTTGAAGATGATGAAGAAGAAAGCGATGAAGAGAAAGCAGCTGATGGAGATAAACTCTCTGAAAAACCTGTGGATGACATAGTTGTTAATGAAGACATGGACAAATATACTTACAATGAGGACATGAATAAGATTTCAGGTGTTCTGCAATTCACAATGAACAAAGATGTTACGAATCTTAAGAAAGCAAATAATGTTGAGCTAGATAAACCGACTATTGATCAGTTGACAAAAGCTGCTTTTGCTTATTTGAAGAAAGAATATCCCAAACTGAAAGCTGAACTTACTGATAATGTTTTCAAAGGGAATTTGGTTTTCAAAGATTTAAAAACTGGCTCTGCTGAAATAGTTTATGAAATTGAAGGAGCTTACTAATATGAAACTCTCAGAACGAATCGAAAAGATAGCAAAAACAGTTGAAGTTCAACATCAGGTTAAGATAGCTAGAGTTTCTAAAGAAGATGCCGATCGACTTGTTGAACTTGCTGATGATATTTACAGCAAAGTAGATGAAGTATCTAATTTGCTTAGAAGAATTGATTCACATAAATACGAAGCTTGGAAAGCATACGGAAAACATGTTACTGACGAATTTGTTATTATGGGACCGAACTTAGTAGAGATTGCAAACAGTTGGAGAGATTATAAAGAGTTTGATATAGAGGAGATATATGAAATTATGAAAGAACTTGGAATTACTGATTATGTAGCAGACGAGGAGGGCGTTACAGTTCCAGCTGATAAAGAAGATGATGTACAAGAAGCTCTTGATAAGGCTGAAATTCCTGATGATTACGAAATAAGAACAAAATAAGATGATAACTATTTCACGCAAAGAACAATCTCAATATCTTGATGAAGGCTTTTTAAAGAATGCTTTCACAGGATTTGAGCGTGTTAGTTTTGGATTTTCTAAAATAGATCCTTTTGAAAAATATGCTTGTGATAATATATGGGTGATTAAGGGTAAAAAACTCTTGCGTAATAAAAAGCTGGGAATTAAATAAGGAGAACTCATGTTTACAAGAGAATCAGAATTACTGAAAAATCTGAAAGTAGTAAGAAGGACCGGCATGGTGAAGTTTGCTGCTGCTGTTCCATTTACTGGAGCAGGTTCAGATGAAGAAAAAGAAATTGAAAGCGCACCTTCAGCAAAGAAAGTTCTTAGAAAATTCAAGAAGAGTCCCGATATTCCTAGAGAGTATATTAGGGAGCATGAAAAGAAATTGACTAAAGGTGAACGTCCAAAGAACGTTGTTCAAGATTTTTTTGAAGGTTTGCAAGAAGTCAAGAAAGAGGGAAAGTTGCAAATCATAACAGCTAAGCTATTCAGGCAACATGGCATATTTAAAGTTGCTGAAAAGAGTGTTTATCAAGATCTGAAGACTGGCGATTTTTGGAAGATTTCTGATGACAAGAAATCTGTCATGAGAATGTTCAAAGAAATTGATGGTGTATCTGATAGAGCTTCTGACAGACATTCAGTCTTGCAGAAATTAGCATTGAGTTCTGTAGAAAAGACCCTTGATGATGTATACAAGAAAGAGAAAAAACAAATTGAAAAAGATAAGGAATGGGAGAGAAAAACACAGGAGATGCTTAAGCGAGATAGAAAAAAACATTTAGCTTTGAAAGATGATGAAGAAGCAACAGCTGATGAACTATGGAAACCGAGCGAAAAAGAAGAAACATATTTTCAAAAGAAAGAAGTGGAAAGACGTAGACAGAAACAGCAGCAACCACAAGGACAGTTAGCTTCTAAAAAAAAAGCTTATAACGTCAAGGATTTGAGAGATGTGTCTGCTTCGATGGTGATGTTACTTGAAGAAAAATATGGAGTTGACATAATGAAAACTCCAGAAATTAAGAAACAAATATCTAGTTTTGTTGATACGCAAGTAAAACCATTTTTAACTAAACTTGTAGGAAAACAAGTTGTTTAAACGCTTCAACTGACCAAGCTAATCACTTGGGAGAAGCAAAAGGAGAACAAATGATTTCGAGAGCAGGACAATCAAAAACAGTCGACAATGTTGGCATTCAGAAAAAAGCAAGCAAAGAGCAAGATGCGAGCTTGATTGACAAAGAAGTCGACAGCGAAAATTTACATCAGACATTTGCGCATGGAATGTCTGGCATACTTGATGAAGGCAAAAGAAACACAATGCCAGCATTCATGGAAAAACTAGCAGAAGAAGAAGCAGCAATATTGAATGAAGATGAACCTGTTGTTGATTTGATTAATGTAGAGTTTGACGATGAACCTTTGACAAGAGGAGATGATGTCACTTCTGATGAGTCTAGAAGAATTGAAGGTTTTGAAATAGAAAAACCTTCACAAGACAAAATAGAAAAAGAAACTGAAGTTCTTCTTGCTGAAGGTAATGATTTAACTGATATTGCTAAAGAACTGAAAAGAAAATTCCCTGCAAAGGCAGTTGAAAAATTTGTTGAGACACATCAAAAAGAATTATTGCAGAAATATGGGCAGCTCGGTTATATTTATCTAGACAAAAGAATGTATGACTCTTGTGAAGATATCAAAGCACATTTAGCTCGTTTGCCTGCTAGAAATTTACTGACAAAGCTAAAAGAATCTGAAACTTCAAAAGTCAAGTGCAGAGATTGTACGAAATATAAAAGTGGTTATTGTTTGCTGACTAATTTGAAAGTTGCAAACATGCCTGAAATAACATCTGATAAAGAAGCAAAATTCGTCATTAATAAATTTGCTTCAATTGACATTTCTATCAGAGATCAGTATATCGAACGTCTAGCAGCAGAAAATCCAGCTAGAGTCATAGCAGAGTTTTTAGTTGCTGCCGAAAATCTTCGTAGAGAGTCAGGGCAGTTAGATTCTAATTTCAAGAGAGACAACGATCAGAAAGAGATGAAAGAGAGATTGGTAGACAACAACAACGCAAAGAACGCTGCTATCGAAGAAGCTAAACTTAATTCTGCAATTCTGCAAGATTTGAAAGCTGCTATTGAATCTGGAATTGATGTCAAAGAAGCTCACAAAAGACTGACTCAAACTTATACTCCCTTGCAATTAGAGAGTGTTTATGCAAAACATGCTTCTGAAATTGAAAGTTTCGTAAAATTTTACAACAGAAATAAAGAAGCTAAGATTGAACGTTTTGAAAACGAAGGTTCAAAGAAAGATATTTTAACCGCAAAAAACAAGGTAGCTAAAGAAAAAGAACTTTTCAGAGAAATGATGAAACATGCAGATTTGATGCTTTCTGAAGGGAATGATGCTAAGACAGTTCAAGACTCTTTGAAGAAAACTTTCGGAATTGACAAAACAATCAAGTTCATGAGTGAACATGCACGAATTTTGAACAAGCATTATGGACAAATCGGTTACGTTTATATTGACTCAAATTTGTATGGAAATTGTGATAAAATGGCAGAGGCTCTAAAAGGTTTAAAACATGCTAAAAAACCTCTTTTGTATAATGTAAAAGCTTGCCAGAATTGCGCCAAGTGCTCCCAGAATGAAGCAGGATTGTGCAAGAAGGTTGACCTAATGATATCTAATAACCCTGTGATAACGAGCCCCAGGGCTGCTTCTAAATTGTTCAAAAGAGCTGAAGCAACAGTTCCAAAAGAGTATATTGAAAATTTCAGCAAGAAGATAAGTGTTGTTGGAGCTCCCATAAAGACCATTTACACTCATGAAAATAGTGAGTCAATGCAGCAACACAAACACATATTGGAACAAGAGAAAATTTCTTACAAAGTATTAAATGAGAAAGAGATAGAAGCACATTTTGTTAATGCTCAAGACAAATACAAACATGATCAAGCTCTAGAACAAGATAGTAATATGCAAGTAGCTGATATTAAAGAAATTTCAAAGACGACCGCCAGAGTTGTTTCTGAATTCATTTTAGGATTGAAGAAACTAGCTGAAACTGATGCTATTTCAAAGACAGCTTCTGTGAACACTGAGATTCAGAAGAATTTCAGAACAGTAGAAACATTGAAAACTAACATCTTCAAATCTTCAAGTGTTTCGAAGATAGCTGAAGAAGTGTTAAAAGGAGAATAACATGGATGAAATTCAGAAAGTTCTAATCAAAGCTGGTCGTAAAGATCTGGCTCAGAAGTACTATGAAAAGGTAGCAGCTGTCCATGGGGGATTTCCAATACATGGTCCGCATCATGATGATCGGGAAGAAATGATAAAATGGCACAAAGAAAGATCAGATCCTAAGAAATTTAACATTTGGTGGTCAAAACCTTCAAATCAAAAAGATGAAGGCACTCTTGAGATGAAAGAGCAATACGAAAGCAATCCTAAAAACAAAAGATGGACATTCAAAGAGTGGTTCTTTCGCTTCGTCTGGCAAGACTACACTCATTGGATGTAATTCTTAAATGCAGACTAAAACAGAAAATAAAGTAAGTATTGATTATCTCACTAAGAAAGAATCTTCTTTCTTGTTAGGTAAGCTGAAGTTCGTTGAATGTACTAGTTGTCCAGATTTTTACGAAGGATGTAAAGGGAATTTACCACAAAACGAAATAGCATGCATGCCAGATGAACAATATTTGCAAGTTCATACGAGAGGAACTGAAAAGCATCTATGCGGCAAATTAAGGAATATCATTAATTTGACAGCAGCTCAAGAGCAAGAAATTGCAATGCAATTCGAGAAAGAATTCAACAACAAAGTAAGCATGCTTTCTAGAAGAGGTGATAAATATGTTTTGATTCATGATGTTGATGAATTTGAAAATGTAGCAAACGGTTTGCGCAGACAGATAATGAGAGAGTTCGAAACAAGAGCTGAAAGAGTAAATAAAAAGAATCAAGAATCGTTTGAAGAATTATCACAACGTTTGGAATATGCTGAAGGCAAAATAGTAGAGCAAGAACAATTGATTAAAAAGCTGAAAAAGAATGACTAATGAGCATAGTAAGACAAAATTTACCTCAAGTTTTGAAAAGCTTCGAGGATTATGATGTTTTTGTCAATACTGATTTGAGCGGACATGATGAGAAAACTATTTATTATTTGAGAACAGAGCATGATCCAAGTGTAGGGATTTTTGGACAAGATGCTTCGCCGTATTTTGATACAATTAAAGAATTAGAATTTTTTGTAACTTGGCATAAAGCTGAATTAGAAAGAGCTTTAATGGCTGATGATGATGGTCAAACGTTAGAAAATATTGTTAATAAATATCATCAAACTAAAGGAGCAAAAATGGATTTGAAAACGAGAATCATCACTGCACTGCTAAAAGAAGCAATGCCAATGCTCACACTTGATCCTACAACAACAGAAATGAAATGGATCATGAAAGCATTGAAAGATTATTACGGATTAGAAACAGCAACTAGCAAAGTTGTCTGGAAACAATATATTACTTTCAGAGAGGGTTCCTCGAATAAGTTTCACTTCTTTGTAGTGTTTGAAACTGCTGGTAAACAATATGTAGCAGCTAATGCTTATGGCAGAATTGGTTATCCTGCAAAGATTTTTGATCTTGGTTCTTTCAGAGATCAGTATGAAGCTCTTGACGTTGCGAAGAGGAAACTCCATAGCAAGTTGAATAAGGGATACGAAGTTACAGAAATTGATTAATGTTCATAATGAATAAGATAATTTCTGATCTTCTCAAAGAAGCAAAGATAGAGAAGACTCTTGTTTTGGCTCATGAGTTTGATGAAGATCGTGAACTATCAGAAGACATGATGAAACGTATAGAAGATGCAATGGGAGATGTTGATGTACGTTCTTTTGTAGAAGATGAAAGTTTTCCTTATGAATATGGAAGTGAGAAAGGGATATTTCAATCTCCCAAGAAGATTGTTTTTGAAGATTCAGATCAATTGTTGTTAGATTTTAAATCTAATCTTCCAACTAAAGAAGTAGCTAAAATTCTTAATGGAATTGATTGGAAGAAAAAAGTTTTAGGCACAGAAAAAGAACATAAAACGTCTCCAGATCCTGTGGAACTTAAATTAAAATTCACGCCAAAAGAAAAGAAAATTCTTGTAGAATGGACAGATGCATCTTAACATTAAAGAGAATTTTGAATCTGCAACGATTGAGAAAGAAATTGTTGATGCAGTTTGTCGCATAACTAAAGAAACATGCCCTTTTTTCAAAGATGAATCTATCAAGTGTGAAGATTGTAAAATAAATGAGTAAAATATATCAAGATAATTTTGATTCTGAAATTCCTGATAGAGATTCTAAAGATTTTAAGTTCTATCAGGAATTGAGAGTTTTTAAAGACGGAAAGTTCGTCTCTCCAGAAAACTTGTATCCGCCGGTTTATCGTTATTATGCTGTGTACAAGAATGGAGAATATTTTGCAGCAAGAAAAAAGGATGGGAAGATATCGATTAATAAAATAAGGATGACTAAAGAAGATTTTGCTGGCATGCTGAAGTCAAGATTGGAAGAAATGTATGAGACAGAGATGAAAGATAATTTTACAATGAAGATCTATACTCTCGAAAGTATCGCATACAAGAGAGATTACATCATTGCTAGAACTATGAAAATATACAAAGATGTAAAAGAGAAAGACATACAGGATGTACTTGATAAAGTTAGAATAACTTTTAGAAAACAAAGAGAAAAAGGTGCATCAAACCATGTGACGAAAAAGATCTATATCAGTTATCGTGAGATTCTTAAATATAATATCAAAACTGAAAAAGAATTTTTAGATTATTTGAAACATCCTAAGTCACCATTAACACACGAATTGACTCACATCTTTCAGAACTTGTTTAAAGCTTTTCCAGATGTAAAATATGTGAAAGAAAAATCGAATGGAGAGCGAGAAATTGATTATGAAAAATATATAACTGATCCTGGTGAGAAACAAGCTCGTATTGAACAGATAACAGAATTATTGAAATGGGGTTTTACAAAAGAAGAAATAGTTCAATTATTGTATAGCAGAAAACATAATGACAAAGCTTTATGGAGAGATTTAGTTGATGCAGCAATTGAAACACAAAAATATGCTAAGAGTAAGTTGCCCGGTGACGAAGACAAAGTGATGGAAGGTGAGGAGTTAGCTGAAGACAGATTTCATGGCAAAAAAGATCGTGGAACAAATTATGAAAAAGATTATTTATCTAGTGGCACAATCTCCAACGATACTTATCCAAGATAACAATTGATATATAGTTATATGGTAAAAAAAGACAAAATTATTTCAGAAATCTTGAAAGAGGTTTCTTATCTTAAAAAAAATGGTATTAAGAATATACAATTTGCTATTTTTAATGATTATGTCAAACAAGCTTTTCTAGATTTTATTAAGGAAATGCCAGAAGGTGAATGGGCAGTGATCGGCGGATTAGCAGTTAGTACATTAACAAAACCCAGAGAAACTCAAGATATTGATATAACAATTATTGGTATTACTATACCAAAATTACCAAGTTTTAAACGTATACGTCCTTCTGCTTTTGAACATAAAAAAACAGGAGTTGAAGTTGAATTACTTAAACCTGAAGTTATTAATCAACCTGATGAATTAGTTAAAAAAGCTATTGATAATGCTATTGTGCAAGAAGTTAATCAAAAAAGAGTAAAAATTGTTTCGCCAAAGTTTTTGATTGCTTTGAAATTAGAAAGAGCACTTCAAAAGACGAGAGAAGGGTATCAAGATAGAACTGACATTCTTAGCGTTTTAGAAACGTATGGTAAACAAGATCTTTCTGATTTAAATTTACCACAAGAACAATTAGATTTATACAAAGAGCTATTAAGTTAAATATATAATTCTTATGAATGACAGATACTATCAAAGTCCGTATTGATTTCGATGGCTGGCATTGTTTATCAAGAAAACAAAAACGTCAAATATTAGCAATAGCTCGCAATAATTTTACAAACGCAAATTTTTGTGGTGATCAAGGTCTCATCATTGAAGATGTAGATCAATACAAGATACATACATTTTGTTTGGATATTTTAGAAAGTTTTAAAGCTACTCTGAGCAATTATGATGGATATAAAATAAGTAAATTGAGCAAAAGAACTTTTTTCAGCTATGCAGATAAGAAGAGAAAACTTACTTTTGAATTTTTCAAGAGTTTAATAAAAGAGGATTTACAAAAATCGAAACTTGTATTTGCAGGAGTTTTGTATCTTGATCCTGAAGAAGTTTTGGAGGTTTTAACAGATTCACAACGGGAAGCAAACAAATTATTAAAAGATATGAATGAGGAAGAACTCGATACTGTATATAAGACTTTGATTCTTTTTGCTAGTTCGAAAGTAAGGAGTTTCTCTTTATGAAAAAGATGTATATGACTTATGCTGAAATAATGAAGGGGGCAGTTCCAGATGATACTATTAAAAGAGCTCAAGCAGAATCTTTCAAGTATTTCAATTCTGAAGAGTTTAGAAACGAAGAACTTAAAAGAGCAGCAAGCATTGCTAGGTTAATGAACCAAGTTGTAGGAGCAGAAGTAATATGAAAATAGAAAAAACAGTTAATGGAGAAGCTATCTATCTTCACGTTTTTGAGGGTGATGAACAGAATGATTTGAGTCAATTCATAAATTTTGATGCACTTGAAAAAAATGCTATTGTTTTAGATTTTACACAAACAGAATTAATCAACAGCGCTTTTATAGCAGGTCTTATTGCTGTGCACGAAGAATGTTTGAAAAGGAATATTAAATTCATTATTAGTGGCGTGAATGAAACGACTAAGCAAATATTTGACTGTGTAGGCATTTCGAAAGTTATTAAGATGTGATTTGTAGGTATATTATTGTAATTAATAGCCCAGTTGGGCTATTCGTGCATTTAAGTATATAATTAAAAAACATGATTTATATAGCAGATGAAAAAGAATTCAATTCTTTGATAGTTGATAAAGTTCTGATTGAGTTCGCTTCTAAAGAATGTCATGCTTGTATTCTGGCAGAACCCTTTTTAGTTGAGTTAGAAAAAGCTTATCCTTTTAAGGTTGGCATTGTTGATATATCTTTTAACTTTAAAATGATGAGCAAATTCAACATAACAGTGGTTCCAACATTCATAATGTTTGAAGAACAAAAAGAGCTATTCAGAGTTAACGGTTTTAGAAACAAATATGATTTAGAAAAACAATTAAGGAGGATTAGATGAAACACAAAATTATCATTCCTAAGACTGGCAAAGATGCTGGCAAGATCTTTGTTGAAGGAATGGAGCATTCTGAAGGATGTGAAACAGTTCTTCAGGACGTTCTGGTCGGAGTCGGAACTATTCAGAAAGTCACTACAAAGAATGATGGTGACGATAACCCTGTCTATCACGATGTAAACGTTCATCGGTAAAAAAGGAGGAAAGGAAAATGTCAGCACAAATTACTGCAAAAATCGAAATCCGTGATATGCGGATTTTGAAAGACACTCTCGAGAAGATGGGTTACAAGTTCACAGAAACTGGTAACGAAATCTCGATCAACACAGGTTATCGTGGAATCCGTTTCTGCGGAGACAAGGTAACCTATGACAGCGGCCAGGGTCAGACGGTGAATGAAATCAAGTGTCAGTACGCGCTGAACTTCAAGAAGCAAGAACTCGCTAACTTGGGTCTGCCTTTTGAAGTTGTTGAAACTGAAAAGCAAATTGAGATTTCAGTTTTGGCTTGATTCTTTTTCGTTAGAGGAGTGTCGATGAACAAAGAGTTGGCTTTAGCTATAGATGTTATCCGCCCTCTAGTTTACGTTCTTACAGAAGAAGAATATAAAGTAGTTCAGGACATTTGTACAAAATATGTCAAAGATGCAGATAAAAAATGTCCTACAAGTTGTGGCAGATGTCCTGAATGCTTGAAAGCATTAGATAGCAGCGATATTGATATTTATATTTACAAATCGACTTGCGGTCTCGTAACTTACAAAGAATGGGCAACTGAGTTCGAGAAAGAAGTAAAACCGCCAAGACAGCAGCCATTTATGGAAACTCTCTTGAAAATAGGAGAGGTTCAGCAAAATCAATCAGGCAAAAGAACTCTATATATTCTTTTTGATGTTGATACGTATTTACAAGATACTACAGCTAATGTCAATTATATTAGAAAGTTGAAGGACATTTCACTTAATTTTTACCATGATCAAAACAACATACGTTCTATAATAATCGTTTCTCCAGAACTTGTCATTCCAAGAAAACTCCAACGATATGTTGAAGTTATTTTCTACGACTTGCCTAAAGATGAAGAACTTGCTCAAAAAGTAAATCAACTCGTCGATGATTACAACTCTTCAGTAACTTCAACTTCAAAAAAGATCAGCAAGAATTTTGACCAAGGCGTAATGTTAGGGCTTAAAGGCCTTACATTGTTTGAGACTGAGCAGATTACATTGACATCAATTAAACGTCACAAAGGTCTGAATATTGCAGAAATAAATGATTTCAAGAAAGCGATTCTCAGAAAAACTAATTTGCTTGAAATTGTGGAAACTGATTTAAGCTTTGAAGATGTTGGTGGAATGGAGCCAGTGAAAGAATGGCTTACTAAGCGAGAAGGTATTTGGACAGAAGAAGGTTTTAAAGCAAATATTCCGCCACTCAAAGGTTTATTGCTTCTGGGCATAACAGGTTGTGGCAAATCTCACTTGTCAAAAGCAATTGCTAAACAATGGGGTTTGCCGTTGATTTCATTGAATATGTCAAGAGTATTCTCGCCAAGAGTTGGTGAATCTGAAGCAAACTTCCTCAAGGCAATTAAAACTATTGAAAGCCTTAGCCCATGCATCTTGTTTATTGATGAAATTGAAAAAGGATTTGCTGGTTCACAAAGTTCAACTTTCAGTGATGCAGGAACTACAGCAAGAGTCATTGGAAATTTCTTGACTTGGTATCAAGACAACACTTACCCAATTTTTATCATTGCAACTTGCAACAGCATTCAATATTTACCTCCTGAGTTAGTATCACGCTTTGATGATAAATTCTTTGTCAACATTCCGTCATGTAGGGAGCGGATGTCTATTTTTGACATTTGCTTGAGGAGATACAAAAGAGATTGGAAAACTTTAAACATAAGTCCTACAACTCTTGCAGAAAAAAGCATTTTGTTGACAGGAAGAGAGATTGATCAAGTTGTAAAAGCAGGAATAGTAGAAGCATTCTATGAACAAAGACAGAAAAATAAAGGCAAGAAACCAGATGCAAAAGATTTAGTAACAGTAAATCTTCGGCAAGAACATTTAGAAAAGGTTTTGTTTTCAAAAATCCCGATTATTAAGACAATGGAAGATGACATCAAATATCTTGTTCAATGGGTTGGATGGGATGAAGACAAAAAAGATGGTATCAGAGCTAATTATGCAAACGTCAGAGAAGAAGACGAAAAAGATGATATCAACGTCATGTTGAACGAAGTATTGAAATCAAAAGAAGATTACGTCAAAAGATTTCACGATAGAAGCGGTAAATAATCAATTAATTTTTTCAGTAAATAGCTAGAAGAAATTCTAGCTATTGTTGCGTTTTAATATATAATCAATTAATGAAGGATAAGAATAAAAAATGTAGTGTAAGCAACTGTACTAAAGAAGTTTTTTGTAAAGGTTTTTGCACTAAACATTATCAACAAATGCATTTTAAAGGCACAATAAAACAGAAAGATTTTGTATTCATAAATGGCATTTGCAAAATCATTGGATGCGGAAAGAAATTGTTCGCAAAAGGATATTGTCAAACTCATTATTTAGAAAACAAAGGAGATTAAAATGAAAGTAAATCCATGGGCTATCGAAGCACTAAATGAAAGAGGAATCACAGTAAACAAAGATGGTTCGCTTACAATAGAATTTCATAAAGGCAAATTGCAGAAAGTTCAAGATCTTGCTACAGCAATCAGGCAGCAGAAACATATCATTGATCAACAGCAAGATGAACAAAAAGAAAATGAAGAACTTGGGATGCAAGTGAAAGAATTTAATGATGTTGTTGCTTTGCTAAAAAATATGTCAATGAACGAATTTACTGAAAAAAGAAAAGACAAAACCTTAAAGATTTTGATGATCAAATTAGAAATATTGGCTAAAAAGAAAAATCAACTAAGAGTTGAAGCTCATCAAAAATTGGTTAACGTTTTCAGAATGCTAGATGAAAATAATGTTCCGGCTGCAATTTGGGCTGCAGATGCTTATTTGAACCGTTTAAGGAAACGTTGGCTAGTGAATGAAAAAGTTGTTGATAAGTCTCTAGCTCGTTTAACAGCTTTAGAAAATTTGAAAGGATGAAAATTGAGCAAAAATCATGATAAAAGAATTTGAAGCTTGGAAGAAGCGTAACAAAGTCTCTATAAGCATAAATGACCGGAATGCTTGTATTGAGACCAAGAACAAATGTATGACAGTCAGTTTATTTATGGAAGCAGTCTGGAAAGCAGCTTGGAAGGCTTGTTTACGAAAGAGGCTGAGAAAAACATGAGTGAAATAGAATATTTAGCTATTCCATATACACATTCAGATTTATTTGTACTTAATGGCAGAGCTCTCATAGCTGATGCAATTGCTGCAGCTCTTATCAAAAAAGGAAGAATTGTTTACAGTTCTATAAGTTGCTGGCATCATATTGCTATGAATCACAAAATGGAATTAGATTGGAGAACATGGGCAAAATTAGATGAAGAATTTATCAAGATTAGCAAAAAAGTTTTAGTTATAATGTTATCAGGGTGGAAAAAGTCAGTAGGTGTTCAAGCTGAAATTAAAATTGCAGAGAAATTTAATATTCAAATAGAATATTTGAACCCATCCGATCTTATTAATCTTGATGATTTTAAAGAGGAGAAATAGATGGACATTCCTAAGATGATGTTTTTCACAAAGGGAGTTGGATATCACAGAGATGAATTAACGTCATTTGAGTGGGCATTAAAAAATGCCGGAATAGGAGCTTTGAATTTAGTAACTGTTTCAAGCATTTATCCGCCTCGTTGTAGAATTATTACAAAACAACAGGGTGTAAAACTTCTTCAAGATAAAGACGGAGCTATAGTTCATTTAGTTTTAGCGAGAATTTCAACTAACGAACCTTATAGATATATGGCTGCTTCTATCGGTTTTGCTAAGCCGAAAGATATAAAATTACGTGGATATCTTTCTGAGTTTCATGGATTTGGTTATACAGAAGAAGAAGCAGGAGACAAAGCTGAAGATATGGCTGCTCAGATGTTAGCTTCTACTTTAGGAATTGATTTAAATCCAAGTGAAGCTTGGAAAGAAAAAGAAAAACTTTATAAAGCTAGCGGAAAAATTATTTACACTCGCAATTACACAGAATTTGCAAAAGGACATAAGGATTGGAAGGTATGGACAACAACAATCGCAGCAGCAGTTTTTATTGAAGATGAATTGAAAGATGAAATCAAGAAAATCAAGGAGGATGTCAAAGGTCTTAAAGAAGATGTTCAAGATGTTCAAGTTGTACAAGAATTAAAACTTTAAATTTAAGGAGATTCAAATGAACAAAATGGATTACATTGCAAAAGAAGAGAAGGAGCAAAAGGCTAAGCTCGAGCAAGGAAATTTAGCAACATGCGTGAAATTTGATTATTACAATTTTGACAAGAACAAAGATCACGAATCTTACATGCTTATTGCTTTGACTGCACCAGAGATGAAAAGTGCTGCTGAAAGAAAGCTGCTTAATATTTCTGCATGTTTAGATGTGAGCGGTTCAATGCAAGGTGAAAAGTTGGAACATGTGAAAAGATCAATGAGAAAACTCGTTCAGCATTTGACAGAAAAAGATATTTTAGGTATAGTAGTTTTCTCGACACGGATAGAAGAAGTTTTAAAATCGATGAAGATGACTGCTGAAAACAAAGAGAAAGCCATTAAAATTATAGAAAAAATTCAATCACAAGACAGTACAAATCTTAGCGGTGGTCTATTCAAATCGATCGAACAAGCAAAGGCTGCTTTCAATAAAGATTTTATAAACAGAGTTATGCTTTTTACAGATGGTCAAGCTAACGAAGGGATAATTGATACTGATCTGCTTTCTCCAAAGATGATTGAACAATTAGGCGGCATTTCAGCTTCATTTTTTGGCTTCGGACATGATTACAATGAACAGATGCTTACAAAACTGTCAAAGGATGGAAAAGGAAATTTACATCATTTGGCGACTTCAGAAGAAATTCCAACAGCTTTTGCAAAAGAGCTAGGAGGACTTCTTACTGTTTTTGCTCAGAACATAGAGATCAATATGAAATTGGGCAAAGAAGTGGAGATGATAGAAAATTACAATTCAGAATTTAAGACAGACAAGAATGACAAGAAGAATTTTGTTTTGCAAGTCAATGACATTTATTCACAAGAAAATAGAAATTTGTTATTCAAATTGAAGATTTCAAAAGATGCAAATGAAGACAATATTGCTAAAGTCAATGTTGCTTATATAGATCTTATCAAGAACAAAAAAGTAGAGGATGATAAGATTGCAATGATTAAGTTTGTGAATAAAGATAAAGCTGATGAAGCTAAAGATATTGACAAAGAAGTAGCAATGCAGATTTCAATTTTTGAGGCTGCAAAAGCTCAAGAACAAGCTACAGTATTTGCTAAGCAGGGCAACTTCACAGCCGCTGCCGCCGCTATTAATTTAGGCGGTGGAATTGTTAGAGGTATGTCAGCTTTTGTTAATAACGCTAATGTTTCACAAGATTTAGATGCAGTGGGAAGCTTTTATGACAATTCAGATTCTTATGCTGCTAATGTGAATCTTGCTAATGCTGCTAGAGCAACTTATTCAACTGGAAGATCAGTTGACAATAATTCTAAACTTTCAAAGAGCAGAATGAAATCTGCAAATGTTGTAACGGCTAGCTTGATGGCTGATTTTAATGAAAAAGATGAGGACAAGAAAGCATGACAGAAAATTTTGTTATAGAGAAAATAGAGTTAGAAAAAAAGTATGCTAAATTGACCTTAGTCAAAGAGAGTGGTGAGAAGTTAACTGCTAATATAAGAGACAATTTAGATTTGTTTGTGCATACTTTTAAGATAGGTGATAATGTGACTTGTAATCTCAAAGAAAGAAATCTTGAAGGAGGATCAGTATTTGAGATTATTCAAATCAAAAAAGCTACAGTTGTGAATAAAAGTGTCTTAGTCAATTATGATCAGCTACTATCTAAATTTGATAGCTATATCAAAAACATTCAAGATAAAGATTATAAGAAAGTTGTTGAAAGCTTTTTTGACAGTGATATAAGAAAAGAATTTTTGACTGCTCCTGCTGCTAAAGCTAATCATCACGCTTATAAACATGGATTGTTAGAACACACTATAGAAGTAATAGAAATCAGTATCGCTTTGTCTAAGTATTTGAAAGGAGTGAATAACGATTTGTTAGTTGCTGGAGCATTATTACACGATGTTGGAAAATTAAAAGCGTATGATTTAGATTTAGAAAGTGGAGTTATTGAGAGAACTGATTTAGATGATTTGATCGGGCATTTATCAATGTCAGCATTATTTGTTTCTAAGACTATTCCTGATGACATTGATCCACAAAAATCTATTTTGTTATATCACATCATATTAAGTCATCATGGAAAGAAAGAATGGGGAAGCCCTGTTGAGTATAGATTTAAGGAAGCATATATTGTTCATCAAGCAGACATGTTTAGTTCGAGAGCTAACCATTTCAATTCACTAAAAATAGAAAAGAATAATTGGACTGAAGAAGATAGGTTGGAACATAAAAAATGGTTCATTCATGAATAAGGAGAGCAATGGCTGAAGGTAAAGGCAAAATGAAAATGATTGTAAAGACAGTTGATGCTGTCTTTGAAGATGATAAAGAAAATTTTATCTCTAAGTATTTGACTCCTGTCGCTTCTTGCATTTGTTGCAATACAGCTGGTTTTTCTTATAAAATTAATGAAGCATATCTTTCAGGATTTGATTATAGACAAATTATAGAAACATTTGCAGCAGAAGCAAAAAGAAAAACTGGCAGAAATTTAGATACTAAAACATTGACAGAACATTTTACAAATCATTTCAATTATCAAGGTGCTGCTATTGCTGAATATAACAGACAAAAAGGTTCGTTGAATTTGCCAGAGAAAGAAAAGAAACAGATAACAGATATATTTCAAATAGCAGTATCTAATAGAATCAATGATATTGAATTGTTAGATTTAGCAATGAAAGAACAAATAAAAAGACTGAAAGAATTAGAAGACATAAAGAAAGATAGAGTTACGCAAAATAGAGCTTTTGATTTAGAACATCTTATCATGAAACAAGAAACGATAATGAATAATTTGCAGACTCATGTTTTGGGCAAATTAAAGATTTGGCAGAAAGCTCAATTCCAGTCTAAGCAAATAGAATATATGGATAAGTCAATGCAGTTTTTAGATCAAAAGACTGCTAACTGGTTGGGAATTGATGTAGGATTAGATCTCGATCCTAAATTGGCTAAGCAAGCTGAAAGACTGTATTTGAAAACTGTATTAGAAAATATAGTTCAAAGAATCAATATGGCTATGGATATTTCTTTGCATGTATCAGCTCAACAGAAAGCTGAGTATTTCAAAGAATTCAAAAGACAATGCAATGGGATAGAAGAAAATATAAATGAACAATATAAACATGTACTTTCTAATTTGAAAGAAATAAGAACAGTAGATATGCCAGTAGATGAAGATGAGATTGCTGAAGAAAAAGCAGAGGAAGATGAATGAGCTTGAACAGACTTTCAGAAGAGTTGACAACTAGAGCTTGGCTTGAAACACATCAATACTGTCGAGGCAACGGTGAACCATGGCCCGGAGCTAATGCAAAAGAGCATCGAAAACCAGGTAGATTGATTATGAGCCTTTCGGAAGAAAAAAGAAATGAAACAAAGAAATTGAAAGAATCTCATTTCAATCACGAAATGATGTTTTCGAAGAAGAAAATAAAAGGAAGATGGGGATTAAAAAAGGAGTCACAGAATGGTGCAAGTAAACATTAAATTATTGAGCAATGATAAACTATTAATCCCTGAAAGGAAGAATCTTGGGGATTCTGGTTTTGATTTAAAAGCTGCTCATGATGAAATAGTTGAAAGCAAAACTGTCAAGCTTATAAAAACTGGGATTTGTGTTGAAATTCCTTTGGGATATGAAGGACAGGTGCGTACTAGATCAGGCATGGCTTTAAAAACTAATGCGTTTGTTTTGAATTCACCTGGGACGATCGATTCGGGTTATCGCGGAGAAGTTGGAGTTATTCTTGCTAATCTTTCTAATGAAAAACTTGTTATTCAAAAATATGACAGAGTAGCTCAACTAGTTATAAATCAAATACCCGAAGTTGTGTTGATGCCCGTCGATAATTTATCTGATACAGAACGCGGAGCTGGTGGGTTTGGCTCGACAGGAATAAAATGAAGTGTATCGGATTTGGTGAGTACGAAAGAAAGTGCACAAACGAAGCTGGGTCAAGTCATTCAAAATTATGGTGTCAGCGATGTGATGATTTACGGCGTATTTCACTGACTAGAGATCTTGAAGAAATAGCAGCTTCGTTCAAGACAGGAAAGCCATAATGAAACTGATACGAATAAGATTCGAATTTAAATTACCAGATTTTTGGGTGGGATTATTTTGGAAAACAACTAATTGCGAAACTGATGAAGGTCCAAAACCATTGTTTACAGATTTTTGGATTTGTATAATTCCTTGTTTCCCATTGCATATTACAATAATGAGAAAAGCGGAGATTAAATTTTAAAAGATGGAGTTTATGAGTAAAATAAAAGAGTTGTTTCAAGAAGTAGAAAAACATTCTTTGCCTGTTGAAACTATTATTTGTGGAGTATGTGGCAATGTTTTAAGTTCTAAAGATAAGACCACACGCGCATGTGAACATCAAAAACAAATGATAGAAGGTTTAGAAAAATGGTAATGGATAAATTTAATTATATAGCTAATCAACAATTACCAGATAAAAAAGTTATTGAAGCTAAGAAAGAAACTAAAAAAATTTTTATTCCGCAGGATAGAGAGATACGACAGCAATGGTTAGAACATTATATTAAATATGATCCAGTTATGAATAACTGGTTTTCAAATAAACTCATTCGAGGTGTAGGATTGGCTGATGAAGGTTTGACTGGTGTTTTGCCGCTTGGAAGCAAAGTCATATCTGCTTTGCTGGCGAAATGCTTGGAAGTTGATGATCTATTGAGGCAAAATGGCAGAATTTAAATCTGAAGAAAACAGTGTTCCTGAAGTTGATCTAAGAAAATTAGATCATATCGCTGCATTGATTACCACTTTTGAACAAAAAGATTTGAAGACAAAAGGCGTTGTTTGTTTTTATTATGATAAGAAACATGAGTATGTTTTTTTAGAAGTCATGGCTGATGTAAATGGTAGAATAATTATGGATGATGTTATGGGATTCGATAAAGAAAAAGTAATTAACCTTTGTAAGAATGTCATAAAATATTTTGAGGAAAAAAAATGACAATGACAAGAGAAGAATATTGGAGAGCTGGTGTAAAACAATTATGGTATGACATACATTTTGATGAAGAGTTTCTTACATGGGCAGACAAAAATTTTGGGTATTATCTTATTAATGACAACAATATGAATGATGAAGAAGAACGAATTAAAAGAAAAGAAATGATAAATTTAATACAGGCTGCTTTTTTGCATAAAATATATAATGATTTAAAAGGAGGAACTATGAATTTCGAACAGTTATATGAGAAGCAAAGAGAATTTGAAGATTTGATTTTAATGAAGAGTAAATCTTGGCCTAATAAGCCATTGAAAGATTATGATGAAAAAGAGAAAATTGCTTTCAGCAAAGAACTTAGTTTGTATTTGTATCAAGAGATTGGTGAATATGTAAATGCTGTTGGCAATTACAGAATGCACAAACAAAAGGCTGATAATAAGCCTGTTAAAGATGTGAAAGAAGAAATAGCTGATATAATGATTTTTGCTTTAGATCTTGCTTTGGTGAACGGAATGAATGCTGAAGAGCTGCTCCAAGAAATTACAAAGAAGCAAGATAAAAATTTCAAGAGGCAGATGAGTGGATATTAATGAATATAGTAGAACGTATAAAAGCTTGCCAAAAGTGTAGCAATCAATTAAAATGTGTGACATGGGGTAGAACTTTAGATAGAAGCTCTGAAAGCTTAGATTCAGAAATTGATTGTGTAATAATCGGTCAAAATCCTTGGTTTAATAACAAAAAAAACGAAGAGAGCGTCTATTGTCCTTGCTTCGGTGACAAATCAGAAAAAATTCTTTTAAGCTTCTTCAACAAGTTCCCATTCAATTTTTCTAGACTCTGGATCACAAACGCTGTAAAATGTTCTGTTGAGAAAAATGATGCTAACAAAGTTTATAATGTTTTTGACAATTGCAAAGAATTTTTGAAAGAAGAGATAGAAACATTAAAGCCAAAACTGATCGTGACACTGGGTGATGTTGCGAACAAAGTTTCAATGCTATTTCTTAGAGATGAAAACATAAATATTCAGAGAATTAAAATTCTTCATCCTAACGCATTAAGCTATAATAATTCCAGAGATACAGAATATGAGCAACAAATTAAGAATGTGTATGATATTATAAATACAAAGTGAAGCTTATGAAGAAAATCTTATTTGTTCCGCAAATATCAAATAGAAGTTATACAACAGGAAAATGGATATTGATGAAGGATGCGCATATAAAAGTTATCAAGAATCAAATGCAGGTTTTGAATCGATTTGAGGAATTTAAGTTCTTGATCATATTGCCTCCTTTAGAACAAATAGAAGATATAACTTGCTATAAAGAATTGTTCTATGAAGAGTTCTTTTCCACAATTGATCTTACAGTTGTCATAATGAATGCTTGTAAAAATGTTGCTTATAATCGTTTTCATTTTGATATGAATGAGCTCTTAACAGATAAAGTTTTCATTTTAGATGTTGATTATGTTATTACAGATGTTCCAGAAACAGCAAGAAACTTCAAAATGTTTTTCTCGCTCAACAAAAAATTTCCTAAACTCATAGTGAACGTTCATTATATTGACATCTATCTAGAAAATCAAATTACTCCCGGTGAATCAAATTATTTTTGGAGACAATTAGATGGAATTATTTGTGCTGATAAAGTGACATTTTTTACTAGACAAATGCTGAAAGATTATTTTGAATATGCTGCTGGGTTAGTAGATATAAATCTGATAGAATCTTTAAAAAGAAAATGTTCTGTTCAAGATTACATGATTATTTCAGAATATGAAATGAAGTTACACAGAAAACCAAAAGCTGAGAATAAAATCATATTCTTCATAAGCAGGTGTTCTGATGATAAAAGAACTAAGTGGAAAGAATTTATCACAATAATGAAAGAGTTAAGAAAGCAAAGGCAAGACTTTGAAGTATTCATAGCAAATCCTACTCAGATAGATAATCAACTGATAAGAAATGAAACAGAAAATGCTGATTATTTCAGAATTCCTGAAATACCGTTGACTAGAAAAGAATATATTGAGCTTCTTTGGCAGAGTCATTGTGTACCGTTATTTTATGACATTGGGAACAACATTTCGATAGGATTTTATGAAGCAATGTTTTGTGAGAATGTACCAGTGCAGCTTGGAGTTGATTTTGACAACATGGATAAGGATAACCTATTAAAAGCATTCAATGTGGCTCTAGACGCATCCCCAGAAGCTTCTAGAGCCATTTGGGAGCAAATTATTGAAAGACATAGCTGTGAAAGGAATGCAGAAAGATTCTATAAGGAACTTTTATGAAGAAATTGATAGTCATCGAGGGACCTGATCTGAGCGGTAAGACTACTTTGGCGAATGCTTTAAGTGAAGTAACAGGATTACTAATCGGCAAGAAGAATTTGTGGCAACCCAAAAATGAAGAAGAACATCATAAAATAGTTGATCTAAGAGCGCATTTAGAATACGGCTATATAGCTGCTAATCAACATTTGCTTCCATCTTTTATATTGGACAGATTTATTATTTCAAACATAGCTTATCCAAGGTTTTATAAGAGAAATTATGATTTTTCTTACATGAAAAAAGAACATTGGACAGAATTTGAATTGAAACTGATTTTCGTTAGTTTAGAAGATGAAAAAATTATAGAAGAACGTTTAAAAAGACGAGGAGATTTTTTGAAACTTGATGTTGAAAAAATAATTGGGTTAAGAAAAGAATATGAAAAAGCTTTTGAAGAATTTGGAATGCCATATTTGAAAGTAGATGGATCACAACCTGTACATTTAAGTTTGGCAAAAATTTTAGAATACATAAAATGAGCAAATCTAAATTTTATTTTATAGCAACAGGAGAAGTATTAAAAATTAGAAAGAAATATGAATTTAAAAAAGAGTTCGAGAAATTTGTGAATAGACATGCTCTTAAGATTTTGAAAATTATGAAGCTTTTTAAAAAAGATGTTTGGTTTGCTACTAAAATATTAGGATGGGACTTTGAACCTAGTTTGACAGGATTTCAACATGTTGGTAAAGGAGCAGTAGTTCCGATCGGTTGCTATCATTTCCATAGGAAAAATGGAAGTGTTGTTCGCGTAGGAGATTATTGATGAGCGAATTTGTACATTTGCATGCCCATACAGAGTTCTCACTTCTCGATGGGCTAGGTAAAATTAACGAAATTGCCGCTCGTGCTAGAGAGCTAAATCAGAAAGCAATTGCTATAACAGATCACGGAACTTGTGGTGGTCATTTTAATTTTCGTAAGTACACAGAAAAAGAAAAAGTAAAAGCAATTTTAGGTTGTGAATTATATCTTGTTAGCGATCATTTAAGAAGAGGATTCACTGAAGAAGAAAAAGCTGAAATTGTAAAAGATCATGACAAGAAAGAACATAAAAAGCTGATCAGAGAAGAAGAGAAAAAACAAAAGATCAGAAAATCAAATCATTTAATTCTACTAGCAAAAAATGAGATCGGTCTAACTAATCTTTACAAAATATCTTCAGAAGCAAATATCAATGGTTACTATTACAGGCCGAGAATAAGTTACAAATATGTTTCTGAGAATAAAGACGGGTTGATAGTTTTATCAGCATGTTTAGCTGGCATTATTCCAGAGCTGATAATGAATGGTGATATTGATTCTGCTGAAAGTTACGTGACTCGTTTTAAAGAATTATTTGGTGATGATTATTATTTAGAAATACAACCCAATGGTTTACCGCAGCAACAGCTTGTCAATAAGACTCTTATTAAATTAGCTAAAAAACATAACATCAAATGGGTTGCTACAAATGACAATCATTATATCTTGAAAGAAGATAAAAAAGCTCATGATACACTATTGTTATTGAAACAAAAAATGACATGGGAAGATGTTGAGAAAATTAAAAATGAAAAAGATGTTGAAGAGGAAGATGGCAAAGCAAGAGATAAAGTGCTATTGTTCTCAGTTAAAGATTTGTATATGAAGACTTACGATGAAATGTATGAATCTTTCAAATACAATGATCATGATATTTCTGATGTTGATGTTAAAGCTGCTTTAGAAAATACTAATGAAGTGGCAGCTAAATGTATAGAAAAACATGATTTCAATAAAAAATGCTGTCCAGCTGTTAAAATTCCAGAGAGATACGAAAGTGATATCAAAGAAACTATGACTGAGATGAAATATGAAAATAATGAATTGAATAGAAAACTGGCATATTTTAGAATTTTAATAGAAGAAGGTTGGGCCGAAAGAATAGAAGGAAAAATTCCAGATGATAAAAGAGAAGAGTATTTAAAGAGATTGAAATTTGAATTTGAGGTTATAACTGACAAGGGTTTTGTTGAATATTTCTTAGTAGTTTCTGAATTTATACGATGGGCCAAAGATCAAGACATATTAGTAGGACCAGCGAGAGGTTCGGCAGGTGGATGTTTGATAAGTTATTTGTTGAAGATCATTGATATTGATCCAATACCTTTCGGACTTTATTTCGAAAGATTTCTCAATCCTCAAAGGAGCAAAACGCCGGACATAGATTCAGATTTTCCAGATGATAAACGAGATCAAGTCAGACAACATATTATAGAAGAATATGGACCAGATCGAGTTGCTCAAGTTGTTGCATATTCAACTATGAGCGTCAATATGTGTTTTAGAGATGTGGCGAGAGTTTTCAGTTTGCCATTAGAAATAACAACAGAAATAGCTAAACAGTTAGTGACACAAGGTGAGGCATATAAATCATATCTTACTATAGAACAGAATTTAGACATGAATAATGGAATTCTTAAACAATACCTTGAAGAACCAAAAGTAAAAGCAACTGATGAAGCTGGGCAAAAAATAGAAGAGCATATTGCAATCATTCGTTCAGAATACGGCGAGAAAATAAAAGAAATTGTTTCGATAGTCAAAAGATTACAACATCAAATGAGGCATGCTTCTATAGCTGCAGCAGCTAGCGTCATCACTGAGAAAGAAATTTACAATTACACGAGTTTGCGTAGAACAAAAGATGGTCTTGCTATTGAATGGGATGGAATAATGATTAGCAAGACTAATATATTGAAAATGGACATTCTGGGTATAAAGTGTTTGAAAATCATAAAAGAAACATTGGATTTGCTAAAGTCAAAGGGAACTAATGTTGATTTGTATGATCTTAAAATATTAGAAGATAAAGATACACTGGAGTTGTTTAGAAAAGGTGATACGTTAGCATCTTTTCAGTTTGATGGTTTTGGAATAAGAGAAGTTTTGAAAAATATGAAACCGACATGTTTTAATGATATAATTGCCGCTGCTGCTTTATTTAGACCTGGGCCGTTAAGTTCTGGACTTGTAGAAACTTTTTGTAAAAAGAAAAATAATGTTTATGTTGAAACTGATGAAGATAGAAAGAATGCAAAATTTCTTAGATTGTTTGATGAGATTTTAAAAGATACTTATGGGGTTGTCGTATTTCAAGAGCAATTGATTTTCTTATTTCATAAAGTATTTGGTTTAGATATGGGAGAAGCTGATTTATTGAGACGAGCTATAGATGAAGTTCGAGCTGATCTCATCAAAGGTTATGTTGATAAAATTAAAGCTAACATGCAGAATTCATTGATAAAAGATGAAAAGACATTGAATGAAGCATTAGAATATATTGGAAAAATTTCAGGTTACTCTTTTAATCGTTCACACAGTTGTGGATATTCTTACGTTGCTTTCTGGACTATGTATTTGAAAGCGCATTATCCTCTTGAGTTTGGGTTGTCTACAATTAATAATAGAATGGATGTGCACGAAATTATTAGAGATTTCCAGCAACTTTGGAAAACTAAATGTGGAGTTGAATTAGTTCCAATAGACATCAACAAAAGCAAACCTAAATGTACTTACTATCCAGATGAAAAGAAAGTATATGCTGGGTTTTTAATGCTTAGAGGCATAGGCGGTTCTTTTGCTGATAAGCTCATTAAAAAACAGCCCTTTAAATCATTAGAACACTTTGCCGATAGTTTATTCAGCAAAGTAGGTTTTGAAATCATGATAAAAATTGGCGCATTAGATAATCTACAACAACAAGATTTCGGATATGTAAATCGAAAAGAACTTTTTTATTTGTTATTTGCTTATCAATATAAAATTGATTACAAAAAAATAAAAAAGAATATGGAAAATGATGATTTTTTCAAATTGCCAAGAATAAAGACTAGGACATTTGAAGACGTTCATAATGCTGTCAAAGCTTTGCAACTTGAAGAATATACAGAAAAAGAAAAACAGAAGTTTGAAAAAGAATATTATGAATTTTTGATTTTTTCTTCTGCTATGAAAGATATTCAACATCTAAAAGAAAAGTATGAAAAAGCCACAGGTTCAAAAATAATTCCATTTAAAGCATTGTTAGAAGATTCAAAATATGAAAAGAAGATTGTAAAACTGTTAGGGAATGTTGAATTTATTGAAGAAAAAACATCTAAAAATGGTAATATTTTTTATTGGATAACTTTAGATGATGGAAATGATAAAGTCAGATGTTTGGTATGGAAAAAGGTTTTTGATGATAACGCAGCAAAATTTAAAGAAGGAAAAAGAGTTTTGATTGTCGCATCTCGCTCAACTTGGAAAGAAAAATATGTTTCTTTTCCAATAGAAAATAGATATGAAGCTCACAGTGTTGTCATGAGCATGAAGCAGTTAGAAAACTTTGTTTTAAAAGAATAATATATAATCATCTTATATGAACTACTATAAACTGGGATGTAATTTCGATTTTGCACTCATCGACAAAGTTGCAGAAATTAACAAAAAATATGAATCAAAGATCACTGAATTTTATGGTTCTGAAAGAAGTACTGCGTGGTTAGCTGCTAGACCTGATTTTAGGTTGCCAGATATTACAAATAGCAAGTTTAGTGAATATATAAAACGATGCATTGATAACAATATTATTTTCAATTATACTTTGAATACAATTCATGCTGGTGCAAAAAGAGAGCTTGCTGAATTTAAAACAAACAAAATGTATGATACTCTTGATCGTCTTAAAGATGCTGGAGTAAAAAGAATAACAGTGGCATCACCGCTTCTGTTAGAGTTGATAAGAGATTATGACAAGGAAATTGATATAGAAATTTCTACAATCATGCATGTTGATACTGTAACACAAATAAAATATCTAAAAGAGAAATATAATGTCAAGAAAATATGCAATAATTTGATGAGAAACAGATCTATAAAGTTTTTGAAGAATGCAGCGAAATTTTGCAATGAAAATGATATCCAATTGGAATTGATGGTAAATGAATTTTGCGGTGTTGGTGGTCATGGTTATGCTACTCATTGCGTTTTGAGAGATAGTTGTTATATTTGTCATGCAACAAATATTACTAAAGATGATGCTTTGCTTTTTAACAACTATCCGATGGGTCATTGCATGGATGCTCGTTATGCCGATCCCTATAATTGGTTAAGACTTAGATGGATTAGGCCAGAAGACATTGTCAAATATAATAGTATTGGAATTTCTAATTTCAAAATTACTGGAAGAACAGGAACTACTGATTATATCATGAAGGTTGCTGAAGCTTATCTCTCACAAAAATGGCAAGGGAATTTATTAGATTTGTGGAAGCCTCTTGAAACGATTTATACTGAGCAAGCAGAAAATGACTTTCAGCAAAGAACTTTTATTGACAATGCAAAACTAGATGGTTTTATTGATCACTGGTTTAATGATGAAAATTTTGATTGTTCAAACGAACTTTGTGGAATAACATGTGAATATTGTCATAAATATTATTTGAAGAATAATGACAAAACGATTTAAGAATATTTTAGTTATCGGACATAATAACAAATTTGAAAAACTGATTGTCGAGTGTTTGTCTCTTCATTACACAGTTCATACGAAAATCAATTTACATAATCTTGAAGAAATTAAAAGGAAAGAAATAGATGCAGTTGTTTTCGATGCTATTGACAGACGTAGAGAATTAAAAAAAGAAGTCAAGATTTTATCTGAATTGCCCATCAAGAAAATTGTTTATTTAGAAAATGCAAGTCAAATATATTTGAATAGTAAAAATGTTGTTCCTTATTCAGTTTATAAAAAAGTCATTCCGAAAAATAGATGTTGTTCAAGATTAAGAAACTATGAAGAGAACTTGTTAAAAAACAAGGCTGAAGTTGTTATATTCAGGATTTCTGAAATATTCGGTCCTCATATAAATTGTGGCATAATTCATGATCTCATGTATAAAAATCATGTAACATTGTTGAAAGGGTCAAGAGATTTTATTTACGAAGGGGACGTAATTCATGCTATAGAAGTTGCTTTGGAAACAGATGCATTTGGAATATATGATATCACATCTGGGAGGAGTATATGTATTAAAGAACAATTGATTGACATAATTAGCAGATACAAACATAGAAAAGTTAAAGTAAAATTTCGCAGAAAACAAAAAGTAAAACTTATCTATAATTGTGAAAACTTCAAGTATTATAAATGGGCACCACTTGTGACTTTAGAAAGTGGATTGAACGTCATAACTAAAAACAACAATTTAGGAGGAAAGAAAAATGAGAAGGTACAGACTTCCCACCATTAACAGAGTATTTATTGTCGGCAATCTTACGAAAGATCCAGATTTAAATACCACAACTAAAAATATTCCTGTTGCTAATTTCAGGATTGCTAGTAGCAGAAAATTCAGGTCTGCTAGTGGTGAAAGAAAAGAAGAAGTTTGTTTTGTCAATGTCACTGCATGGTTAAGACTTGCAGAAGCATGCAAAGCAAAATTGTCAAAAGGTGATTCTATTTATATTGAAGGTAGATTGCAAAGCAAGAGTTGGAAAGATGCTAGAGGTGAACAGAAAAACAGCATCGAAATTCTTGCTGAAAAAATTCAATTTCTGTCTCAAGAAATTGAAGAAGAAACTCAAGAAATAGTCGGCGAAGATATTGTAGAAGAAGAAAAAGAAGTAGAGGAGAAAAAAGAAGAAGCTTCTGATGGGAAGAAAAGCTAAATTTATAGCTGCTGAAGAAGTTAGAGAAAAAGACGCAGCTTTTAAGCCTTATTTACTTACACTGCCAAGTAAGCCTGTAGATAGAAAAGGAAATAAAGTATTTTATATGAGTTTAGCACTCATGCCAAGCGATGATAAAACATTTCAAGACACTACGCCAGCATATGTGATTGATAGCACAAAGAACACAAAAGTAATGGTTCCAGCTGTATTATTAGATGTTAATGAAGCTAGCAAAGGATCATTGAAAAAAATAGTTTGTGAAACGATAGATTCGTTATTCAAAGCAGCACAATGAAAGCAAAATTTAAGCATATTGCTGACGAGATTCCAAAACAGCAGTTGCATGTTTCTTACGTCGAAGAAAATAGTGGTTTTTATATTGTGTTGAACAATGGAATTGCTCAAACAGACGGTTTTGTGAATTGTGATAAATGTGGTTATTATCATGAAAAGGCTTTTTTTGAGCATAAAAATTGTGATGGAAAGTTAGCATGGGATTTAGAATCTAAATGGAATGAACAGCAAGTTATAAGAGAAACTATAATTCTTTTGAACCAAATTCTTCATGAAGATCCTTTACTCTATTATACTAAGTCTTATACAATAATAGATGAGAATGTTAAAAAAGTTTTTGAGTTAATGGATGCTGACAGTTTTGAAATTCTTTTTAATAAAATTTTAAGAGAGTCTATTTATGAGAGATTAAGAATTTCTGAATTAAAAAAATCAATAGTTCATTTAGAAAAGGAAACTATTGATTCCAGAAGCAGAATTCAACAGTTAGAAAATAAAATTCAACTACTAGAAGGAAATAACAGTAATAATAGAATTGCTCAGCTCGAAACAGCTTTTGAAGCGAAGAACCCAAATTCTGAACTCAAAAATGATTTTAAAGATTTCTTAGAAACTAATCAACAAATAGTTACTGATCTTATAAAAAGATGCATTGAGGGTCAACAAATTGGTAATGTTTCTTTCGATTTGCAAAAAATCAAAAGAACGTTAAATATCATGATTGATCTTATTAATTTCGGAACAGACGTGGAAACTGTTGTTCATACAGCTAACAGAAGATTAAATAACAATACATTATATAATACACAATTACATTTTAATTTGCAATATGATAACAACGGCAACTATTTGAATTTAGATCAAGATACTCACAAGAAATTATTAAATAGATTTGAAGGTGTATAAATGGCAAAAGAAGAAGCAATCAAGCTTGATGGAACAGTAAAAGAATCACATCCGAACGCGACTTTCGATGTAGAATTAGACAACAAGCATATAGTCAAAGCACACATAAGTGGTAAAATGCGTTTACATAACATAAGAATATTGCCGGGAGACAAAGTTACTGTTGA